>Ga0214919_10002930_pt1 | contig 26344 bp, 22 predicted proteins | sample LL1503_MetaG_FD_177994 | JGI IMG/M metagenome (GOLD analysis project Ga0214919, IMG submission 177994) | Freshwater microbial communities from Lake Lanier, Atlanta, Georgia, United States - LL-1503 | ecosystem: Environmental > Aquatic > Freshwater > Lake | place: USA: Georgia | collected...
TCGTGGTCGGCTTGCCGTAAAGGCCGAAGCTGGCCGGAAAAGGCGGTTTGAATCTGGGCTGACCCTTCTTGCCCTCTAGCGATTCGAGCAAGCCGGTTTCCTCGCCGCAGATGTAGGCGCCAAAACCGTGGAAGGCATGGAGTTGAAAGCTGTGCGTACTGCCCAGGATGTGGTCGCCGAGGTAACCGGCCGCGCGGGCTTCATCCAACGCTTGTTCGAAGCGGTCGTAGATCTCAAAGATCTCGCCGTGGATGTAGTTGTAGCCCACCGAGATGCCCATCGCATAGGCCGCGATGATCATGCCCTCGATCACGATGTGCGGGTTGTAGGCCAGGATGTCGCGGTCTTTGCAGGTGCCCGGTTCGCCCTCGTCGCTGTTGCACACCAAATACTTCTGGATCGGCAACGCGCGTGGCATGAAGCTCCACTTCAGCCCGGTCGGAAAGCCTGCACCGCCGCGCCCGCGCAGCCCGGAACCTTTGACCTCGGCCACCACTTGGTCTGCGGTCATGCCGACGATGCCGTCGGCATTCTTGGTCAGAATCTTGCGCAAGGCTTGGTAGCCACCGCGCGACTCATAGTCCTTCAAACCCCAGTTGCGGCCATCCAGGCCGGTCAGGATCTGCGGCGTGATGTGACGCTCATGGAAACAGGACTCCAGGCCACTGGCCTGAAACTTCGAGAGGTCCAGCATCTGCGCGTTCATTGGGCCTGTGCTTTCAAGGTGTCGACCAACTCGTCGAGTCGTTCAGGGCTCATGAAGCTGATCATCTGGCGGTCGTTGACGAGCACCACCGGTGCATCGGCACAAGCCCCCAGGCACTCACTGGGTTGCACCGTGAACAAACCGTCAGCCGTGGTGTCACCGGGTTCGATGCCGAGCCTGTGGCACAGGTGCTCGAGCGCCTTCTGGCCATCGCGCAACTGGCACGGCAGGTTGGTGCAGACGTTGAGCTTGAACTGGCCCACCGGCTGCTGGTTGTACATGTTGTAGAAGGTGCTGACCTCGCGCACCGCCATCGGCGCCATGCCCAGGTACGACGCCACCACGGCCTCGGACTCGGACGAGACCCAGCCCAGTTCTTGCTGCACGATGGCCAGACAGGCCATCACCGCAGACTGCTTCTGGTCGGACGGGTACTTGGCGACTTCGCGCGCAAACCTTGCGGTCGTCGCATCGGACAGGGTGGCGCTGCGCGCCTTGCTGGATTCAGACAGAGTCATCGATCGATCTCGCCAAACACGATGTCCATAGTGCCGATGATCGCGACAGCGTCGGCGATCATGTGGCCGCGCGCCATCTCGTCAAGCGCCGCCAGGTGCGGAAAACCTGGTGGCCGGATCTTCAGGCGATAAGGCTTGTTGGCACCGTCGCTGACGAGGTAGATGCCGAACTCACCTTTAGGGTGCTCGACAGCAGCATAAGCCTCGCCTTCAGGCACGTGGAAGCCTTCGGTGAAGAGCTTGAAATGGTGGATCAACTCCTCCATGTTGCTCTTCATGTCGACCCGCGGCGGCGCTGCCACCTTGTGGTTGTCGGTGATCACCGGGCCGGGATGGGTACGCAGCCAGGCCGAGCATTGCTGGATGATTCGATTGGCTTGCCGCATCTCCTCGATGCGCACCAGGTAGCGGTCATAGGTGTCGCCGTTGACGCCCAGCGGAATGTCGAAATCCATCCGATCGTAGACATCGTAGGGCTGGGTCTTGCGCAAGTCCCAGGCGATGCCCGAACCACGCAACATCGGCCCGGTAAAACCCAGGTTGAGCGCGCGCTCGGGCGTGACCACGCCGATGCCCACGGTGCGTTGCTTCCAGATGCGGTTGTCGGTGAGCAGGGTCTCGTACTCGTCGACTCGGCCCGGAAAACGGGCGCAGAAGTCGTCGATGAAATCGAGCAAAGAACCTTGCCGGTTCTGGTTTAGTTCGCCGATGGCGCGGGCGTTGCGGATTTTCGAGACCTTGTACTGGGCCATCGAATCGGGCAAGTCGCGGTAGACGCCGCCGGGACGGAAATAGGCGGCGTGCATTCGCGCACCAGAGACTGCCTCGTACATGTCGAAGATGTCTTCGCGCTCACGGAAGCAATAGATGAGGATGTTCATCGCACCGCAGTCGATGCCATGCGCGCCCAGCCACAACAAGTGATTGAGCAAGCGCGTCAGCTCGGCGAACATCACCCGGATGTACTGCGCGCGCTCCGGCACCTCTATGCCCATCAGGCGCTCGATCGCCAGGCAGTAAGCGTGCTCATTGCACATCATCGACACATAGTCGAGCCGGTCCATATAAGGCAAGGACTGGATGTAAGTCTTGCTCTCGGCCAGTTTCTCGGTGGCGCGGTGCAACAAACCGATATGCGGGTCGGCGCGTTGGATGACCTCGCCGTCGAGCTCGAGCACCAGGCGCAAAACACCGTGCGCCGCAGGATGCTGCGGCCCAAAGTTCAGCGTGTAGTTCTTGATTTCTGCCATAGCCGCCTCAACACGCAAGCCAAAGGTCGCGCTGAACTTCAGCGCAGGCCGGCTTGGCGCCAGCCAAGCTCGACTTCGCATCGGCGAAGTCGATGCCGCTAAGCGCACGGCCACAGCCAAAGTTCAGCGTGTAGTTCTTGATTTCTGCCATAGCCGCCTCAACACGCAAGCCAAAGGTCGCGCTGAACTTCAGCGCAGGCCGGCTTGGCGCCAGCCAAGCTCGACTTCGCATCCGCGAAGTCGATGCCGCGAAGCGCACGGCCGCAGCCAAAGTTCAGCGTGTAGTTCTTGATTTCAGCCATTACAGAATTCCATCAGCGCGGCCATCTGCGACGCAACTCGGTCGCGACCCAAGCAGACGCCGCAGAACCGGCTTCGCCGGGCCGCTGGCGTGCCTTGCAGGCCGCGCCGGGACGTGAGACCCGGCCCCTCGCCAGGCTTGCAAGTTCCACCGGAACTTGCAAGTCCGGGCTCGGCCCCCTTGAGGGGGAGTGCCGAAGGCGCTTCGGGGGTGGTTCAATGTATTCCGCCATAGTTGTCTTCGCGGATGATTCGTGGCGTGATCTCGCGCGGCTCGATGCTCACGGGTTGGTAGATCACGCGTTTCTTCTCGGCGTCGTAGCGCATTTCCACATGGCCTGAGACCGGAAAGTCCTTGCGCATCGGGTGTCCAATGAAACCGTAATCGGTGAGGATGCGCCTGAGGTCGGCATGACCCTCAAAGATCATGCCAATCATGTCAAAGGCTTCGCGCTCGAACCAGTTCGCAGACGACCACAGCTCTGTCAGCGAGGCCAGCACCGGCAAATCGTCATCGGGCGCAAACACTTTCAGACGAACCCGCCAGTTCAAGCTGACGCTGAGCAGGTGAGAGACGGCGCAGTAGCGCGGAGAATCCCAGGGCCTGTCTTTCCAGCTGCTGTAGTCAATGCCGCAGAGGTCGATCAACTGCTCGAACTTGAGCGAAGCATCGTCACGCAAGGTCTTCGCCACCACAAAATAGTCTGCGGCAGTCACTGTCAGCGTGATCTCTCCCAGCTCGCGCTTGAAGGTCTTGACCTTTTCGCCAAGCGCTGCTTCCAGTGCTGCTTGCAACTTGTCGAGTCGCTGCGTCATGTCAGGCCCGCGCAATCGTGTTTTCGCGCCGAATCTTGGCCTGTAACTGCAAAATGCCATAGAGCAGCGCCTCGGCGGTGGGCGGACAGCCCGGCACGTAGACGTCCACTGGCACGATGCGGTCGCAACCGCGAACGACCGAATAGCTGTAGTGGTAATAGCCGCCGCCGTTGGCGCAGGATCCCATGCTCAACACCCAGCGGGGCTCGGCCATCTGGTCATAGACCTTGCGCAGCGCCGGACCCATCTTGTTGCACAAGGTGCCGGCTACGATCATCAGATCGCTCTGCCTAGGACTGGGCCGAAACAACATGCCGAAGCGATCGATGTCGTAGCGCGCCGCACCGGCGTGCATCATCTCCACCGCGCAACAAGCCAGACCAAAAGTCATCGGCCACAGCGAACCGGTCTTCGACCAGTTGATCAGTTTGTCCACCGATGTGGTGACAAAGCCTTCTTTCAGAACGCCTTCAATGCCCATGGTGATCCTCGTGTTCTTGTCTACGCGCCGGTCAATCGAACGCTGTCATTCCCAGTCCAACGCGCCCTTTTTCCACTCGTAGACGAATCCCACCACCAGGATGGTCAGAAAGCTCATCATTGCCCAGAAACCCGCAGCGCCAATGTCCCGCAGCGACACCGCCCAGGGAAAGAGAAACGCGATCTCAAGGTCGAACAAAATGAACAGGATCGCGACGAGGTAGTAGCGAACGTCGAACTTCATCCGGGCATCATCAAACGCCTCAAAACCGCATTCGTAAGGGCTGTTCTTCGCGGCGTCAGGACGCTGCGGCCCGAGCAGAAAACCCAGCGCTTGGGGGGCGATGCCCACACCCACGCCGACCAATATGAACAGAATGACAGGAAGGTACTGCTGCAAGTCCATGGTGGGTCAGGATCGAGGATGCGTTGACACATCCGGTCAAAAAAATCGCGCAGCATGGTCACCCCAATACAGGCCGACCGCGAAGCGCGCCATTCTCGCTCCCCAATACGCTGAGAGCGCCCAAGTCCGAAGCCAAATTAGCGCTGGATCTTGTCAAAAAATTCAATACCATCGGCCAAGCACGACACACGTCTATTGACAGCGATCTGGACTGCTTTCGGCAGCAATTCCCGCACCAACAGTCCTCCGAACCGCCTATAGGACTATACCCTAACCCGCCGCGCCTTCCCCCAGTGACGGCACGCAAAGCCCTTGCCACTTGCGACGGCTTGAGCCAAGGAACTGCTACGCGCGCTGGGTCGCCTGGAAATGTCGCTTTTTTCGATGGTTTTTTCAGTTTCCATGCTCAGGAGCAAGGTACGCAGCGAACGCAGGGCCAAGGGCTGTCTGCGCCGAGCGCCGCGCCAGCGCAGACCCTCAAAGCCCTGAGGCACCACGGTCGACAACCCAAACGCATAAACTACCATTTGAAAACAATGTCCTTGACCTGCTGTCACAAGAATGCTTCCATGATGATCGCTTCTTTGCTCAACATCGCATCAAGCCTGCGGATCCTGCGCGGTTGATGCGTCTGCTGCAGCTTGTCCTCGACCACCAGCACCGACTGTTGTCAGCTGATGGCCTACGCAGCCCACGGCAGCGGTTTGGCGCTCGACTTGGCCTTCCTTGGCCTGTGCAGTCGGGCGGTCTGAACGCGGCAACCCGGTCAAACGCCGCAGCTGGCGGCATCGAACACAGGGCTTGCGCATGTTGGTAGATATCGTCCGCATCGCGCTGCAGCGACCCTACACCTTCGTCGTGCTGGCGCTGCTGCTGCTCATCATCGGCCCGCTGGCCGCGCTGAGAACGCCAACCGACATTTTCCCGGAGATCAGAATTCCGGTGATCGCGGTGGCTTGGCAGTACACCGGCATGCCGCCCGAACAGATGGCCGGGCGGATCGCCACGATGTACCAGCGTTCACTGACCACCACCGTCAACGACATCGAGCACATCGAGGCCAACTCGTACGCCGGCATCGCCATCGTCAAAATTTTCTTCCAGCCCGGCGTCAACATCGCGGTGGCCAATGCGCAGGTGACCGCGATCTCGCAGGTGGTCGTCAGGCAGATGCCGCCCGGCACCACACCGCCGCTGATCCTGAACTACAACGCCTCGACCGTCCCGATCCTGCAGTTGGCGCTGTCGGGCAAGGGATTGTCTGAGCAGAACCTGTTCGACCTCGGCGTGAACATGGTGCGCCCACCGCTGGTGACCGTGCCCGGCGCCGCCATTCCCTGGCCCTATGGCGGCAAGCAGCGCCTGGTGCAGATCGACCTCAACCCCGCAGCGATGCAGGCACGCGGTCTGTCAGCACAAGACGTGGCTGCTGCGCTGGCTGCGCAGAACCTGATCGTGCCGATCGGCACGCAGAAGATCGACAGCTTGGAGTACACGCTACAGCTCAACAACGCGCCGTCGGCGATCAGCGACCTGGCCAAGCTGCCGATCAAGGTGGTGGGCGGCAGCACGGTGACCATCGGCGACGTCGCCAGTGTGCACGACGGCAACTCACCGCAGACCAATATCGTCCATGTCGACGGCGATCGCTCGGTGCTGTTGTCGGTGCTCAAGAACGGTAGCACCTCGACGCTGGCGATCGTCGACGGCATGCGCGCCAAGCTCGTCGAGCTCAAGCCCGGCTGGCCTGCAAACCTGTCGGTGCTGCCGATCAACGACCAGTCGATCTTCGTGCGGGCAGCGATCAGCGGTGTGGCCGTCGAAGGCACCATCGCTGCCGCGCTGACCAGCCTGATGATCCTGCTGTTCCTGGGCAGTTGGCGCTCGACGGTGATCATTGCAGTGTCGATTCCACTGTCGATCATGGGTGCGCTGGTAGGCTTGGCGGCTTTCGGCGAGACGCTCAACATCATGACCTTGGGCGGCTTGGCACTGGCAGTGGGCATCCTGGTCGACGACGCCACTGTGACGATCGAGAACATCAATTGGCACCTCGAACAGGGCAAGGATGTCGAAACCGCGATCATGGACGGCGCGCGCCAGATCGTCACGCCTGCGTTCGTCTCGCTGCTGTGCATCTGCATCGTGTTCGTGCCGATGTTTTTCCTGCAAGGCGTTGCGCGCTTCTTGTTCGTGCCGATGGCCGAAGCCGTGATGTTCGCGATGATCTGCTCGTTCGTGCTGTCCCGAACCTTGGTGCCGACGATGTCGAAGTACCTGCTGCGCCCGCATGCCCCTCACACCGACAGGCACGGCACGCGCGCCGCCTTGCCCCCCACCCGCAATCCGCTGCTGCTGTTTCAGCGCGTCTTCGAGGAGCGCTTCGAAAGCCTGCGCGAAGGCTACCGCGACCTGCTGCGGCTGGCGATGACCCATCGCTGGCCGTTCGTCACCGGTTTCATGGCCTTTGTGCTGGCATCTTTCGCGCTGCTGCCTTTCCTGGGCAGCAACTTCTTCCCCTCGGTCGACGGCGGCCAGATCCTGATGCACGCCCGTGTGCCCGTGGGCACCAGGGTGGAAGAAACCGCCGTGCGCTTCGCCCGCATCGAGGACGCCATTCGCCGCGTGATACCGAGCCAGGAGATCGCGACGCTGGTCGACAACATCGGGCTGCCGCCCAGCAGCATTAACCTAACCTATAACAACACTGGTGTCATCGGCACCCAAGACGGTGACGTCCAGATTGCGCTGCGCAAGGATCATCGACCGACCGCCGACTACGTCCGCGAGCTGCGCGAACGCCTGCCGCGCGAGTTTCCTGACACCGTCTTCTCGTTTCCGCCGGCCGACATCGTCAGCCAGATCCTCAACTTCGGCGCCCCGGCACCCATCGACCTGCAGATACGAGGCAACAACCTAGAGGCCAACTTCGCATACGCCAACCAGTTGCTCAAGGCCATCCGTCGCATCCCCGGCGTCGCCGATGCGCGCATCCAGCAGTCGAACCAGCGCCCGGTGTTCAAGGTCGACATCGACCGCACGCGGGCCCAAGACGTCGGGCTCACCGCCCGCGACATCACCAACAGTCTGGTGGTCAACCTGGCCGGCAGCAGCCAGGTCGCGCCCACCTATTGGCTCAATCCGGCCAATGGTGTGTCCTATCCGATCGTGATGCAGACACCGCAGCGCGAGCTCGCTTCGCTTTCGGCGCTGGCCAATCTGCCGATCAGCGGAGCGACCGGCGGCACGCCACAGGTGCTGGGGGCCTTGGCGCAGTTCAGTCGCGACAAAGGCAATGCGGTGGTCAGCCAGTACGACATCCAGACCATGGTGCAGATCAACGCCACCCCGCAAGACCGAGACCTCGGCGCGGTGGCCGACGACATCCGTCGCGTCATTGCCGAGACCGCAGCGGATGTGCCCAAAGGCTCAACCGTGGTGCTGCTCGGCCAGGTGCGCACGATGGACAAAGCTTTCTCCGGCTTGCTGTTCGGCCTGGCTGGCGCGATCGTGCTGATCTATTTCCTGATCGTTGTGAACTTCCAATCCTGGAGCGATCCATTCGTGATCATCTCGGCGCTGCCGGCGGCGCTGGCAGGCATCATCTGGATCCTGTTCGCCACCCACACCACGCTGTCGGTGCCCGCGCTGACTGGCGCGATCATGTGCATGGGGGTGGCCACCGCCAACAGCGTGCTGGTGATCAGCTTTGCGCGCGAGCGCCTGGACCAGCTCGGCAACGCTGCCCATGCGGCGATAGACGCAGCCCTAGACGCGGGCTTTGTGCGCTTCCGACCGGTGCTGATGACGGCGCTGGCGATGGTCATCGGCATGCTGCCGATGGCACTCGGCCTGGGAGAAGGCGGCGAGCAAAACGCGCCGCTGGGGCGCGCGGTGATCGGCGGCCTGGTTCTTGCCACCTTTGCGACGCTGGTGTTCGTGCCGGTCGTTTTCAGTCTCGTGCATGCCCGCAGTGGCAAGCACGCTTCAGCAGTCCTTGGAGAGAGCCATGTCGCCTGACCCCGCGCGGCCTGCCGTGTCGCATCGCAAGCTGCAGTTGATCGCCGTCGTGATGGCGCTCGTCGCAGTCGGGGTCGTCGTGGCCGGTATCACCACCCGCCAATCGGAGGCCGCCCAGCTGCGCGAGCGCGCCGATGCCCAGGCCGTGGTCACCGTCGCGGTGATCACGCCATCACGCACCGGCACCTCGGCCACATTGGAACTGCCGGGGCGCATCGAGGCCTTTGCACGCGCACCGATCTACGCCCGGGTCAGTGGCTACCTGAAGAGCTGGCATGTCGACATCGGGGGGCGCGTCAAGAACGGTCAGTTGCTGGCCGAGATCGAGACCCCCGACCTCGACCAGCAATTGCTGCAGGCTCAGGCCGAACTTGCGAGTGCCAAGGCCAACGCAGCCCTGGCGACGACCACGGCCAAACGCTGGCAAGCGCTGCTCGCCAACGACGCCGTGTCGCGACAAGAAGCCGAGGAGAAAACCGGCGACCTGACCACCAAGCAGTCAGTGGTCAACGCCTTGCAGGCCAACCTGGACCGGTTCCAGGCCTTGAAGCGATTCACGCGCATCGTGGCCCCATTCGATGGTGTGGTCACCGCTAGATCAACCGATGTCGGCGCACTCATCAATGTCGGCGGCGCGCCAGGGTCGGAGTTGTTTGTGGTGTCGGATGTCCGCAAGCTGCGCGTCTATGTCAGTCTGCCGCAAAACTATGTGTCGACCGTCAGACAAGGCAGCAAGGCGCGCTTGACCGTCCCCGAAAATCCAGCGAAATCCCATGCCGCGACCGTGCAATCGCTGTCACAAGCCATCAATGCCGCTTCGGGCAGCATGCTGATACAGCTCGCCGCCGACAACGCCAACGGCGAGTTGCTGCCTGGCGGCTTCGCCAATGTCAGTTTCGACCTGCCCAGGGCCGCTGGCGCCTTGAGCATCCCGCCTAGCGCACTGATTTTCAACAAGTCCGGCTTGCGTGTGAGCACCGTCGGGGCTGATGGCAAGGTACAGCTCAAGACCGTCACCGTGGCGCGAGATCTGGGTTCGGTGATCGAAATCGCCACCGGCCTGTCGGCCGACGACCGGGTGATCGAAAGCCCGCCCGACGGCATCGCCGATGGCGATGCCGTGCGGGTCGCGTCCGCCGAGCCCAAGGTTAACGCGGCCGGAAAGCGCGAACGTGGCAAGGACTGAGCATCCAGTGATCAGGCCGCTGTGCGCTTCAGGCGGCGCCCTGTTGTTGCTGTTGCTGAGCGCTTGCGCTCAGGATCTGCCGCTGAAGATTCCCGAGATGCCGGTGGCCGGCGAATTCAAGGAAGCCTCACCTTGGACCAGCGCCCAACCGGCCGATGACCTGCCGCGCGAGGCCTGGTGGACGCTTTTCGGCGACACAGAGCTGAACGCCTTGCAACAGCGTTTGATCGAGCACAGTGCGGACCTTGCTGCCGCGCTGGCGCGCTACCAGCAGTCCAGAGCGGCGACCGAGCAGATCCGCGCCAGCGAGCTTCCCTCATTGGCCACTTCACTCAATACCCAGCGCAACCGCCAATCGGAGAAACGCCCACTGCGCGTCCTCGGCCCTTCGTCACCGAACCTCTACGGTTCCACCACGCTGGGCTTTGATTTCGGATTCGAGGTCGATCTTTGGGGTCGTGTGCGCAGCCAAGTCGCTGCTGGCGTGGCGCTGGACCAGGCGGCGAAAGCAGACCTGGCGTCAGCGCAACTGGTCCTGCAAGCCCAGCTGACCGACAGCTATGTCGCGCTGCGCGGCTTGGACCGTGAAGCTGCGCTGCTGCGCGACACCGAAGCCGCCTACGCCAAGGCGCTGGACCTGGTCAACCAGCGCCACGACGTTGGCATCGCGTCCGGGCTCGATCTGGCGCGCGCCCAGGTCCAGCTCGAAGCGACGCGCTCGCAGTCCAAGCAGTCGCTGGCGCAACGCGCCCTGGTCGAGCACGCCATCGCATCGCTGATCGGCGAGACCGCGACGGGGTTCAGCATCCCGGCACGCGTTGTCGATCTCGGCTTGCCGCAGGTTCCCGCCGGCCTGCCCTCCACGCTGCTGCAACGTCGCCCCGACATCGCCGCCGCAGAGCGCCGAGTGGCCGCTTCCAACGCCAGCGTCGGTGTGGCCCGTGCGGCGGTCTTTCCAGCGCTCACGCTCAGCGGCTTGGTGGGATTCCAAAGCAGCGACAGCAGCAAGGTCTTCAACGCACCCAACAGCTTCTGGGCTGTCGGGCCGACGATGTTCTTCACGCTGTTCGACGCGGGCAAGCGCAAGGCCGAAATCACCCGCGTTCAAGCGGTGCTCGACGAGTCGGGTGCGAAATACCGCGGCGTCGTCCTCGGTGCTTTCCAGCAGGTCGAGGACAACCTGGCGCTGCTCAAGCACTACGGTGCCGCGGCGCAGTCTGAAGAAGCTGCTCTCAAGGCCGCGCAGCGCGCGCTCACACTGGCCAACGCTCGCTACCGAGAGGGTGCGGCCAACTACCTCGATGTGGTGGCATCGCAGGCCTCGGCGCTGCAAGCGCAGCGGTCTGCGCTAGACCTCGCGACCCGGCAACGACGTGCCACCGTCGCTTTGATCCGTTCGCTGGGTGGCGGTTGGACCGAAGCCGCTGAGCCGCAGGCGCAAGCCCGGCCCTGACGTCAATCCACCCAGGTTGGGTCCACGGCCCCTCAAGCCGACGCGGGCTTGCCGGCTCGCGAGCCCGACGACGTCGCTTCGGCCGTCGGGACCAGTTGAGGCTCGGCACCCAACCAGAACAAGCCATTCGCCATCATGCAAACGCCGGTGCCGGCAAACCAGACCATCGCCGCACCCACAAACCTGGTGAACCAAACCCAAGCCGGGCTGTGCAACAGGCTCAGCCCGAAGGCCAGTGACATCTTGACCCCGACCGCGAGATAGGTCCGGCGCTCGAGATACCAGCGTTCGGTGGGCACGATGTAGCGCTGCGAAAGAGACGGGCATGACTGGATTCCTTTGCTGGGATCGCTGACATCGACAGGATGTAGGACCGCCTGTGCTGCGTGTTGACATGCCGCAAGCCCCGCGACCCACGCTCGACTCAAGCCCGTGCGGCATCGCTGCGCGCTGACACACCACGACACGTCGGGGAAACCCGCGCGCCGCGCGTCGCCAGCGATCGCTGGTAGCATCTATTCCACCTGTTAACTCGGCGCTGACACCATGGCAAATGAATCACTTGTACCTGATGAGACGCGCCGGATGGTCGGCCAATTGCTGGGCGAGCCCCTGACGGCGACGATCACGGCCAAGGCAGCGCAGCGCTTCGCAATGGCCAGCGGCGACCTCAATCCGCTCTACATGGACGACGCCGCAGCGCGCTCGGCCGGTTTCGACTGCACGCTGGTGCCGCCGGTGTACCTGGCCTGGGCCTTGTCTGCGGCGCGCCCGCTGAGCGAAGTTCGCGATGATGGCCTGTATCTTTCTGGCGGCAGGCGCGTGGCGCTCAATGTCGCACGCGTGATGTTCGGTGGTGAAGAGTGGACGTTCTTCGAACCGGTTCTCGCCGGCGACACCATCACCTCCGAGATGCGACTGAAGTCGCTGGAAGAGAAGACCGGCAGCTCGGGCGCGTTCGTGCTGCAGATGACCGAGACCACCTACACCGACCAACGCGGCCGCGTCATCGCGAAGGCCTTGGGCAGGAGCATCGCCCGATGAGCACGCAGCGCCATACCGAAGACGTGACAGTGGGCCAGGAAATGGCACCCATGGTCAAGAACGCAAGCCGTGCACAGCTGTTCCTGTTCAGCGCCGCCACCAACAACCCGCACCGCATCCACTACGACCGCGAATACGCGGCCGTCGAAGGACATCCCGATGTGCTGGTCCATGGCCCGTTGCAGGGCGCATGGCTGTCTCAGTTCGTCACCGAATGGGCGGGCCAGGCAGGCCGTGTGCTTGGTCTTTCCTGGCAGAACCGAGGACGAGCCTTCCCTGAGCGCGAACTCACGTTCAAGGGAAGGGTCACTGCGGTCGCAGACGACGAAGTGACGCTCGAGATCTGGGAAGAGGACGAGAACGGCGCTGTGCTGATGCCAGGGACTGCCCGCGTACGGCTGCCCCGTCGGATTTCGTAAGACTTCAGCCGACTTGCGTGTCACGCCCTTCCCAGAAGGGTTGGCGAAGAACAGTCTTCAAGATCTTGCCGGCACCCGACAGCGGCAAAGCGTCGCGCAGCTCGACGGACAGCGGACATTTGTAGCCGGCAATCAATGTCCTGCAATGGGCAATCAGTTGCTCGCCGGTCGGGCTTGAGCCCAACTTGGCCACGACAACCGCGTGCACTGCCTCGCCCCATTTTTCACTCGGAATGCCGATCACCGCGCAAGACGCGACCGCAGGATGCTGTGCCAGCGCGTTCTCGACCTCGGCCGAGAAAACGTTCTCGCCGCCGCTCTTGATCATGTCCTTGAGGCGGTCCACGATGAAGATGAAACCGTCTTTGTCCATGTAGGCGCCATCGCCGGTATGCATCCAGCCGCCGCGCAGCGCAGCCGCTGTTTGCTCTGGCTTGTTCCAATAGCCCAGCATCACGTTCGGCCCGCGAACCGCCACTTCGCCGACGGTTCCCAGCGCCACTTCTTTGCCGGATTCGTCGACGATCCGGACCTCGGTGCCGAAGCTCGCCCGCCCACCGGAGCGCAGCTTGCCCGCCTTGCGGCCTTCGGCCGTGTGGTACCAAGCCGGGTTGATCGTCGCGACTGGCGAGAGCTCGGTCATGCCGTATGCCTGAAAGAACTCGACCCCCGGCAAGGCGGCCATCGCGCGGTCGAGAACCGCCTCAGAAATCGTCGAAGCGCCATAGACCACGCGCTTCAGGCTGGAGCAGTCATGACCCGCCTTGATTGCCGGGTGATCCACCAACATCTGGATCATGGTCGGCACCAACAGCACATCGGTCACCCGATCGCGCGCGATGCATTCCAGCACCGCCTCGGGGTTGAACGCCGGAATGATTGCGTGCGCGTTGCCTGCCAGGTGCTGAGGGATCGACAGGCCGAAATCGGCGAGGTGGAACATCGGCGCAGCGTGCAGGTACACACTGCCGCGTGGCGAAATGCCTTCGCCCAGCAAGGACATGCCTGAAGCAAACAGGTTGGCATGGCTCAGCATCACGCCTTTGGGAAACCCCGTGGTACCACCGGTGTAGAAGATGCCGAGCAGGTCGTCGCCTTGTCGGCCGACATCGGCGATCGGTGGGTGTGCCGCGATCAGTGCTTCGTAGCCTTGCATGCCAGCAGGTGCAGCGTCGTCGCCAGCATGGATCAACACCCGAACACTGGGCGAATCGCGCTGGATCGCCGCAGCCAGGGCTTGAAAATTGTCGTCGACGATCAGTATCGTTGACCCTGAATCGACGAGCGAGTAGACAATCTCAGCGACGCTCCAACGCACGTTGCAGGGATTCAAGACACCGCCACCCCAGGGCACGGCGAGTTGATACTCCAGGTATCGGTCGGAGTTCATCGCCAGCATCGCGACCCGATCGCCTGGCATCATGCCCAGCGACTGCAGTGCTGCAGCCAGGCGCGCGACGCGATCGCCGAGTTCGGCAAAACTTCGCCGGCGCTGGCCGAACAGAACCGCTGTGCGTTGCGGCTGCTGCTGCAGTGCGCGGTGCAAGCCTTGGGTCAAATACATGTTGGTTCTCCTGAGAATCTGATGAGCCCGCTCGGGCAAGTGCAGGATTGGCGCCGTGAATCAAGCCAGTTCAATGTGCCATTCTCAGCAGGCTCTTGAACATCGCACGCATGAACACATCCATGTCTTCGACCTCCTGGAGGAACACAGGATCTTGCAGCAGATGCTGGTCCTTGATGCCCAAGCCGCTCGCATCGGCATCTTCCATCGGCCCTTCAAGCGACCTCACCCGACCGTGGTCAATGAGGACCGCTGCCTCACTCTTGGCCCGGATCGCATCGACCAGTTGGTCAAAGACATCCCGAACATCGGGCGGAATATTTTTCAGTTTTTCAAGAAAGGTACGCTTGCTGATGGCATAGCACCAGACATCCGAGACCGCCCGCACCGTGGCCGACCTGACCTTGTCAGAAATGATCGCCATCTCACCGAAAATACCGTCCTTGTCGAGCACGGCCAACGTGATGTGCTGGCTGTCGCGGATTCTGAAGACCTCTACCGACCCTTCGCATATCAAATAAGCGGCATCGGCAAGATAGCCCTCTTCAAAAACCGTTTGATTTTTCCAAAAATGTACGTTTGGCGTCACAATATTACTGCTCCTCGGCATTTATTATTAAATAAATTTACCGTCAGCTCGTTGCTCCAAAAATTCTCGACCTGAACCGTTTATCCGCCACCCCAAGCAGCCACTCCACCGCGGCTTGCGCCTCAGCCCCGGGCCGGATGACTGTCCGGCAGCCGAGCCTGGCCAAACAGCTTCTGGCGCAAGCTGCCGGGCCGATAGGCGGTCTTGAAAGCCCCCCGTGACTGCAGTTCCGGCACCACCAGCCTGCCGAAGTCCGCAAAGCATTCCGGCGCCACCGTGCGCGAGAGGTTGAAACCATCAACACCCGCGTCCTCGGTCCAGCCGATCAAGGCCTCGGCGACCGCCCCAGCAGCACCCACCAGCGGCGCCTGCCGACTGCCCAGCACCATCTGTTCTAGCAGTTTGCGTCTGGTCCATTGTGGCCCATGACGGCGTGCCATGGCGTCGGCGTTGGAGGTGATGGCCTGGCTGGCCGAGGTGTCGACCGGTTCGTCGAGATCGAAACGCGCAAGGTCGACGCCCAGCGACGCCGCGGCGTGCACCAGCGCTGCTTCCGAGCTGACGTACTGCCGGTAGTCGTCGAACTTGTCGCGCGCCTCGGCTTCGGTGGCGCCGGTGACCACGGTGACGCCCAAAAAGGCCTTGATGTCTGCGGGCGAGCGGCCGACTGCACAGGCCTGCGCCCGGATGTCGTCGATGATGGCTTTGACGCCAGCCACACCTTGGCCATTGAGGAACACGCATTCGGCATGGCTGGCCGCAAAACGCCGGCCGCGCGGCGAAGAGCCTGCCTGGTAGAGCACCGGCGTGCGCTGCGGCGAGGGCTCGCTCAAGTGGATCGCGTCGACCCGGTATTGCTTGCCGTGGTGGTGCACTGCACGCACCTTGGCCGGGTCGGCATAGATGCCGCTGTGGCGATCGGCCCGCACCGCGTCATTGTCCCAACTCTGCTCCCAGAGCTTGTAGACCAGGCTCATGTACTCGTCGGCCAGGTCGTAGCGGTCGTCGTGCGCCGGCTGGGTGCTGAATCCGGCGGCGCGTGCCGCGCTGTCGAGGTAGCCCGTGACGATGTTCCAGCCGACCCGGCCGCGCGTCAGGTGGTCTAGCGTGGACATCCTGCGCGCAAACAGGTAGGGCGCTTCGTAGAGCAGGTTGGCCGTGACGCCGAAGCCCAGGTGGGTGGTGGCTGCGGCCATCGCCGGAATCAGCAACATCGGGTCGTTGACCGGCACCTGCACCGCGCCGCGCAGCGCCGCGTCGGCGTTGCCGCCGAAGACGTCGTAGACGCCGATCACGTCAGCCAGGAACAGGCCGTCGAACAGCCCGTCCTCCAGCGTCTTGGCCAGTTCAGTCCAGTAGGCCAGGTCGAGATAACGCGTAGCCTGGTCGCGCGGGTGCGTCCACAGCCCTTGCTGGATATGGCCGACACAGTTCATGTCGAAGGCGTTGAGCAAGATCTCGCGCGACATGGCTTGGCTCGGTTTCAGGGCCGCAGACGGATGCCGGGTGTCAGCTGCTTCCAGGGCAGATCGGCCGGGTCAGCCGCCATCGGGCCGGCCGCCTTGGCCACCAGCACGGCGCTGGCGATCGGCTGGAAATCGGCGCGAAAGTGGTTCGAGCTCTTGACCACGATGATGCGCATCTGCTCGGCGAAGATACCCACCATGCGCAGCAACTCGCGGTCGAGCAATTGCTTCTTGCCGCTGACCACCGCAATGCGGATGCCTTCGATCTCCAGGCAGGCGCAAGCACCGAGCTGCACCGTCATGCCGGTCATCATCGGCCCCTTGAGCGTGCATTGGCCGTCGCTGACGGCCAGCACCTTGAAGCGGCCGCGCAGCGGCGGGTCGCTGGGCAGTCCCGTGAAGGTCGGCACCGCGGTGCCCAGCACCAGCTCAAGCTCGGCGCCGACGCCGGCCTCGCGCGCAGCACGGCCGGCCGCCGCGTCGTACATCATCCCCAACGCCACCTGGCCCGGGAATCTGCGACCTGCACCCTGGGCCAGCAGCGTGTGCAGCATGCCGGTGGTGTTGCTGTCACCGCCTGCGCCGGGGTTGTCCTGGGTGTCGGCGATGACCACCGGCTTGGACGCTTTTTCGGCCAGCGCCAGCGCCTGGACCACCGCCTCGCGTGCCGGCAAGATGTCCATCTGCCACTGGGTGGGTTCGGCCACCCGCGCAAAGAGCTGGTCGACCGCGCGCTCAGCAGCCTCACCGTGGCCCCAGACCATCGGCGCGCATTCGTCGAAGTCTGACGCCGGAAAGCCCATGCAGAAACTCAGCACCGTGCCGTGGGCACGGTCGAGCGCGATCAGTTCGTCGTACAAACCCTGGGCTGGCGCGGTCCAGGTGCTTTGGGCGTTGAGCGGGATCAGAAAAGGCAGACGGCGGCAATGCATGGGCTCGCGCCGGCCGGCTTTGAGCCGCCGCGCCAGCAACTCGGCCGCCAACTCACCGGTGACGGCCATGTCCACATGCGGGTAAGTGCGGTAGGCCACCAGCGCATCGGCCTCGCGCAGCATGCGATGGGTGACGTTGGCATGCAGGTCCAGGCTGACGACGATCGGCAGCTTCGGTCCGACGATCGCACGCAGCCTGGCCAGCAACTCGCCCTCGCTGTCTGCCGCGTGCTCGGCCACCGCTGCGCCGTGCAGGTCGAGGTAGATCGCGTCGAGCCCACCGGCCAGTGCCGCAGCGACGTCCTCACACATTGCGCCGGCGATGTTGTCAAAGGCCTCGCGGGTGACGAAGCTCGACGGGATCGCGCCGGCCCAGCAGGACGGCAGCAGGGTCCAGCCCTGGCGTTTGGCCGCGTCGATGAAGCCGCCAATGGGGATGTTGATGCCGGTCAGCGACTGCTGCATCGCTGCACCGCGGATAAAGGCCGGGAAGGAATCTCCGCGGTTGAAAGCAGTCCAGTCAGCCAGGCTGGGGGCGAAGGTATTGGTTTCGTGCTGGTAGCCAGCGATCAGAACACGGGTCAAGGTCAGTCTCCATGCAGTCGAGGTGTGATGCGCCTGGCCAGGCTCGGGCCTCAGGCCCAGCTTGCTCAGGCACCGAAAGCGAAATCGCGCCCAGGTGCGGCGGCGAACAGCGCGCGTGTGTACTCGTGCTGTGGCGCACCGAAGACCTGGTGCGCCGGCCCGTACTCGACCACCCTGCCTTGCGACATCACCGCAAGCTGGTCGCAGACCTGCGAGGCCACCCGCAAGTCGTGGGTGATGAACAGCATCGCCAGGTTCAGCCGGCTGCGGATCTCCTCGAACAGTTCGAGCACCTGGGCCTGGACCGAGACATCGAGCGCCGAGACCGCCTCGTCGGCGACCAGCAACTCGGGCTCCATCATCAGCGCGCGAGCAATGCAGATGCGTTGGCGCTGGCCGCCTGAGAACTGGTGCGGGTAGCGATCCATCGCGCTGGCGTCCATGCGCACCAGCGCCAGCAGCGAGCGGGCGCGCTGCAGCGCATCGGCCCGACCCAGGCCATAGTTCATCGGCCCTTCGACCATCGCCTGGGCCACCGTGCGGCGCGGGTTGAGCGAGCGGTAAGGATCCTGGAACACGATCTGCACGCGCCGGCGCAGCGGCCGCAGCTGCGCCACCGACATCATCGCGATGTCCTCGCTGCCGAGCAGCACCGCGCCCGCGCTGGGGTCGACCAGGCGCACGATGCAGCGCGCCACCGTGCTCTTGCCCGAACCCGACTCGCCGACGATGCCCAGGGTCTGGCCGCGACGGATCTCGAAGCTCACGTCCTGCGCTGCATGGACGCTGCGGTCAGGGCCGATCCAGCGCTTGTCGACATATGTCTTCGCGAGCCGCTGGACTTTCAACACCACCGGCGCATCGGCGTCCAGCGGCCGCTGCTTCAGATGCAGCGTGGGCACCGCGCCGATCAGCATCTTGGTGTAGGCGTGTTGGGGCCGCTGCAGCACATCGTGCTTGAGACCGACCTCGACCAAGTCACCCAGGCGCAGCACCGCAACCCGGTGCGCGACTTCAGCGACCACACCGAAATCGTGGGTGATGAACAGCACACCAGCGCCGTGGCGATGCTGCAGGTCGAGCACGAGCTTGAGGATTTGCGCCTGCGTCGTGACATCGAGCGCGGTCGTGGGCTCGTCCGCGATCAACAACACCGGGTCGAGCACCAGCGCCATCGCGATCATGATGCGCTGGCGCTGGCCGCCCGAGAGCTGGTGCGGATAGCTTGCCACCATGCGCTCGGGGTCGGGCAGCAGCACCTCGCGCACGATCGCCAGCACCTTCTCGCGTCGCTCCAAAGGCGATAGCCGGCTGTGCTGCGACAGCACCTCGTCGATCTGGTCGCCGCAGGTCATCACCGGGTTGAGCGCGGTCATCGGCTCCTGGAAGATCATCGACATGCGCGTGGCGCGCAGCTCGCGCAAGCGGCTCAAAGGCGCGTGAGTGATGTCCTCGCCCTGCAGCAGGATCTGGCCCGAGGTGACCGGCAGCGTCTTGGGCAGCAAGCCCATCACGCCCTGGGCGATCACCGACTTGCCCGAGCCCGATTCGCCGACCAGGCAGACGATCTCGCCGCGACCGACCGTGAAAGACACCTTGCGAACGGCGGTCGACCGGTCGCCGTCTGAGGGCAGCGCAATCGTCAGATCGCGCACTTCAAGAATGGTTTGATGGGCGCTCACGGTCATACCCGTTTCGCCATCTTCGGGTCGAGCGTGTCGCGCAAACCATCGCCCAGGATGTTCACCGCCAGCACCGTCAGCGCCAGGAAAATGCCCGGAAAGAAGATGTTGTGCGGGTACTCGTTGAACTGCGCCCTGCCCTCGGCCATCACATTGCCCCAGGTCGGAATATCGGGCGGCAAACCCACGCCGAGAAAGGACAAGATGGCCTCGGTCAGGATGCCCGAGGCACAGATGAAAGTGCCTTGGACCACCAACGGCGCGACGCAGTTGGGCAGGATATGGCGACCCATGATCTTCCAGGTCGGCGTGCCCAAAGAAACAGCGGCCTCGACATAGGGCTCTTCGCGGATGCTCAGCACCAGCGAGCGCACCAATCGGGTCACCCGTGGGATCTCGGGGATCGCGATCGCAACCACCACGGTGGACAGGCTGCCACGCCACATCGCCACCAGCGAGATCGCGATCAGGATCGCAGGGATCGCCATCACGCCGTCCATCACCCGCATCAGCGGGCCGTCGAGCCAGCGCAGAAAGCCTGCCAGCAAGCCGAACAAGATGCCCAAGGCCATCGCCACAATCGCGGTGAACAGCCCCACGATCAGCGAGACCTGGGTGCCGTAAATGACCCGGCTGTAGATGTCGCGGCCGAAACTGTCGCTGCCCATCAAAAATCGGTGTTTGAGCGTCTCGCCTTCGAGCGTCGTGATCTCGCCCGTCTTGCCCGGTAGCAAATCGCGGCTGGCGGGGTCGAACAGCGAGGGATCGACCGTCCCCAGCCAAGGCGCGGCCAGTGCGATCAGCACCAGCAGCAGCAGCACCAACCCACCCAGGCGCACCGAGCCACTCTGGCGCACGCGGTCCCAGGCACTGGGCTGACGCAGCACCGAAGCGGCTTCAACCGACAGCGAATCGAAATCGGGGGCGCTCATGTCAGTACCGGATGCGGGGATCGAAGAACACATAGGACAGGTCGACCAGCAGGTTGACCATCACGTAGACAAAGGAGAACAGCAGGATCACGCCCTGGATCGTGGGGAAGTCGCGCGCCAGCACCGCATCCACCGTCAACCGCCCCAGGCCGGGGATCGCGTAAACCGATTCGGTGACCACCACACCGCCGATCAACAGCGCCACACCGATGCCAATCACGGTGACGATGGGCACCGCCGCGTTGGCCAGCGCATGGCGCAGCAGCACGGTGGACTCGGGCAGGCCTTTGGCACGCGCGGTGCGGATGTAATCCTCGCCCAGGGTCTCGAGCACCGAGGCGCGGGTCACCCGGGCGATCAGCGCGATGTAGATCACCGACAGCGTGACCGCGGGCAGCGCCAGGTGGTAGATCCAGGACCCTGCGCCATCGGCCAAACGCCTATAACCCTGCACCGGAAACCAGCCCAGTTTGAGCGAAACCAGCCAGATCAGCAGATAGGCCAGCACGAACACCGGCACCGAAAAACCCATCACCGAAAAGCCCATCAGCGCACGGTCCAGCCAACCCCCGAAACGCCAGGCGGCCAGCACCCCGAGCGGCACCGCCACCAGCACCGCCAGCGTGATCGTCACCAGCGCCAGCGACAGCGTGGGCTCCAGGCGCTGGCCGATCAGCGTCGTGACCTTGGTCTTGTAATAAAAAGACTCCCCCAGGTCTCCGGTCAGCACATTGGCGAACCAAATGCCGAACTGCTCCGGGATCGAGCGGTCCAGCCCCAGGCTGGCACGGATCTGGGCGATCTGATCGGTGCTGGCGGCATCACCCGCCAGCACGGCTGCCGGGTCGCCCGGCGTGAGCCTGAGCATCAGGAAAACCAGCACCGCAACGACCATCAACACCGGCAGGGTCGACAGCAGGCGGCGCGCGAGAAAGGAGAGCATCGAGAAAGTCGGATCAGAGACAAGGGCCGCCAGCCCACGGGCCTGCGGTGTGGTGACAAATGGGGTTGTGCGCTGGCGCCGGCGCGCCAACCCCACCGAGGCTCAGTTCTTTTTCAGATTCCAATAAATGTTGCCATTGGTGATGAAAAAGCCACTGACGTTCTTGCCAGCAGCCATAGGCTGGTCGTATTCACCCAAGGGTGCATGGGTGGCGATCTCAAAGGCGCGCACGTGCATCTGGTCGGCCAATTTCTTCTTGACCGGCTCATCGGTGGCGCGCATGAACTGGTTGCGCAGTTCGATCATCTTGTCGTCGCTGGCCCAGCCGAACCAGCCAGATTTCTCGCCACGGGTGTCCATGGTCGGGTTGGCGATCGGGCTCCACACATCAAACACGTTCCAGGCCGTCAGGAACATGTGCCAGCCGCCCTTGTCGACCGGATCCTTCTTCGCCCGCCTGCCCACCAGGGTCTGCCAGTCCATCGCTTGCAGGTCGACCTTGAAGCCGGCCTGGCGCAACAATTGCGCCGCCACATCGGGCAACTTCTGGATCGAAGCCAGATCGGTCGGCTTCATGATCACGATCGGTGTCCCGTCATAGCCTGAAGCCTTGAGCAGATCCTGTGCCTTCTTCATGTTGCTCTTGGCCTGGATCTCGCTGCCGGCGATGCTGCCGTAAGGTGTGCCGCAGATGAACATCGAGGCGCAAGTTCGGTAGAGCGATTTAACGCCAACCTGGGCCCGCAGAAAGGGTTCCTGCGTCATCGCCGCCAGCGCCGCCTGACGAACCTTGACATTGTCAAAAGGCTTTTGCAAGTGGTTGAAACGCGCCATGTACTGCAGGCCGAGCGTTGCGTACTTTGGTACCTGCAGGTTGGTGTCGGCCTTCACGGTCTCGAAGTGATCGAAAGCCAGTTGCTCGATGATGTCAATTTCACCTTTTTGCAAGGCGCTGACCTGAGCCTGCGCATCGCGCAAAGCCAAATTCCACTCGACCCGGTCGACATAGACCTTCTTGCCACCAGTGGTGCCCGACGGCGGCTCGCTGCGCGGCACGTACTTGGTGTTCTTCAGGTACACCGCCTTGTCGCCAGGTTTGAACTCGTCCTTCTTGAAGACGAATGGGCCAGAGCCGATGTGCTCCTCGATCTGCTTGAAAGCGTCGGTTTCAGCGATCCGCTTGGGCATGATGAAGGGCACGTTCGACGAAGGCTTGCCCAGCGCTTCAAGCACAAAGCCGCAGGCCTCGCCCAAGAAGATGCGGAAGGTGTCGGGGGTCGGCGAATCCATGCGCTGCACGAACTGGAACAGCCCAGAGCCCATCGCGTCGCGCTTGCCCCAGCGCTGCAGGCTGGCGATCACGTCCTCGCCAGTGACCGGTTTGCCATCGTGAAACTCCAGCCCCTTGCGAAGCTTGAAGGTCCACAGCCGGTGGTCGCCGCTCTCGGTCCAGCTCTCGACCATCTGCGGCTTGATCTTGGCGTTCTCGTCGGTGCCGAACAGCGTGTCGTAAATCATGTAGCCGTGGTTGCGGCTCATGTAAGCGGTGGTCCAGATCGGGTCGAGGATGGCCAGGTTGGAGTGCGGCACGACGCGCAGCACATTGTTCTGTGCCGTTGCAGGCGTGGACATGGCCAGTGTCAAGGCCGACAGAGCCGCCGCAGCGGCCAGGCGAATGATTGAGATCATCAGGTAAAGACTCCGGTGGAATGACAACAAGACCTAGGCTAACCCAATTTTGCCACTGAGCCCATCGGGGTTTGCGGCAGCGACAAACTGGTTTGCAATTTTCGGGCCAGTTGGGCGATCGACTGGCTGGCACTGCTGCTGCTAGCCCGCGGATCACCCGCCACTCAGGCCGCTGCCAGCAAGCGCAGCTGCAACTCGATTCTTGCCTGCCAGGGCGACATCGCGCCGGCCGGTCCGGCGTCAGGCCCGACGATCACCCCGCTGGCGCAGCGCGTACAGCGCCATACCGGCAGGCCGGCAGCGACGGCCTGGTCGAGCGCGACCGCCAGCGACTCGTGCACTGTGCCGTTGCCCGTGCTCGCCACCACCAGGCCCTGCACCCCGGCAGCGCACAGCGCGCGCACAGCATCGCCGCGCGCACCAGCGTGGCTCGTGACGATCTCGACCCAGGGCCAGCGCGCCGGGTCGGCGTCCAGCACACCCAAGCCCAGCGCATCGCCTGCCGGCCATTCGCGAAAGCGCCGCAACCGGCCGGCCTCGACGACCCCCAACGGGCCGGCATCACCCGACTCGAAGGCGTCGAGTCGGTAGGGGTGGACCTTGCGCAGGTCGCCGGCCGCATGCAACCGACCGGCCAGCATGCCGAGCACACCGCGGGCACCGGGCGTGCGCGCCACCGACAAGGCGTCGAGCAGGTTCTGCGGCCCATCGGCGGACAGGCCCGTGGCCGGGCGCATCGCCGCGACCAGCACCACCGGCTTGGTCGGCGCCAAAACGCGCTGCAACAACCAGGCCGTCTCCTCCAAGGTGTCGGTGCCGTGGGTGATCACCAGCCCGGCGATCTCGGGCCTTGCCAGATGGTGGGCCACGCGCCGGGCCAGTGGCTGCCAGATCGCCGGGCCCATGTCCTTGCTGTCGAGTTGGGCCAGCTGCTCGGCCTCGATCGCCGGGCCGGCCAGCGCAGGCACACAAGCCACCAGATCGGCCAGCATATCGACCAGCCTGCGTTGGGCGCTGGCATAGCCGATGTGGTCGGCAGCATCGGCTGCGGTGCCTGCGATCGTGCCGCCAGTGCCCAAGATCACGACAGTGCTTGCCATGGAGACCCTATCTGGATAAAAATACAGTGACTGGATAAAACGTCAGGACCGATGATGAACGAGGTTTCGCAAGACAGCCCGAAGCTCACCCCACGCCAGCAGCAGATTCTCGATCTGGTGCACGACGCGATCGAACGAACCGGCGCGCCCCCGACCCGCGCCGAGATCGCTGCCGAACTGGGCTTCAAATCCGCCAACGCGGCAGAAGAGCATTTGCAAGCCCTGGCGCGCAAAGGCATGCTCGAGTTGGTGGGGGGCACCTCACGCGGCATCCGGTTGAGCCGTCAGGCCTTGCGCGGACTCAACGCGTCGCGCAACAAGCCATTCTCGCTGCCGATGCCAGGTCTTGAGCAGATCTCGCTGGCGCTGGTGGGCCGGGTGGCGGCCGGCAGCCCGATCCTGGCGCAAGAGCATATTGACCAGCGCTATTCGGTCGAGGCTTCGCTCTTCCCCGGCAAGCCCGACTACTTGCTGCGTGTGCGCGGCATGAGCATGCAGGGCGCGGGCATCCTAGACGGCGACCTGCTCGCGGTGCACAAGACGAAAGAGGCGCGCGAAGGCCAAATCGTCGTTGCACGCTTGGGCGACGAGGTCACTGTCAAGCGGCTGCACCGCACCAGACACGGCATCGAATTGCTGCCCGAGAACCCCGACTTCAAGCCCATCGTGGTGGGCGCCGACGACGCTTTCGAGCTCGAAGGCATCGCGGTGGGCCTGATCCGCAACAACCCGTTGATGTAGCCATGGCCAACACCCCTCGGTTCAAATCGCCCAAGGTCGCCACGGCCAAGGACTGCAGGCAGTTGGAGCAATTGCCCAACATCGGGCCGGTGATGGCCGAGGACCTGCGCTCGCTCGGTATCCTGTATCCCAGCGAGCTGGCCCAGCGCGATCCATTCGCGCTCTACCAGGCCTTGTGCGTGCACAGCGGCAAGCGCCAGGACCCTTGTGTGCTCGACACTTTCATGGCCGCCACCGATTTCATGCGAGGCGCGGCCGCCGCGCCTTGGTGGGCTTACACGGCGCAGCGCAAACAGCGCTATGGGCTGGTCTAGCCCGCCCCCGCATGCTCTCAGCGCTGGAGGCGCGTGGGCTGGATCACCAAGGTCTGGACCGGCGCAGCTGCGGCTGGCCAGAGCGGCACGCCTTCGGACTGCAGCCAGCGCTGGTTGAAGCTTCGAAACAGCGGCGACCAGGGGATGCCGCTCTGTCCGCTGCTGTGGATCACCCGTGACTTGCTCGGGTCGCCCAAATCGTAGCGCCCGCGCAGGCTGGGGCCGTGCTCGTCGAGGTAGAACTCGGCGGTCGTTGCGTCCGCCTTCAGGCTGACCCGGCTGACGTTGACAGTGTGACTGTCGCCGCCCACCGGACCGCGCAACTCGAACCAGCGCGCCAAAGCCTGGACCTTGGAGAACGGTCGGTGCTCGGCGCGGGCCTGGTGCGCAAGACCCCATTGCCATGCCGCCACATTGCCGCCTTGCTGGCGCTGCAGTTCGTTCAAGGCCTCGGTGAACGCTCGGTTGACCTGGAGCTCGCAGGTCTCGATCGCCAGCGTGGCCTTGTCGTCGCACCACCAAGCGTCGTCACGCGCCAGCACGCCTTCAAGCGCGTCGAAGTAGCCACGCTGGCCCAGCATCCGGTCGTAGAGCGGCGCGCCCAGTTCGTCAGCCAGCACCTGCTCAGACAGATGGCGCATCCAGCTCCAGTAGATCAGCGGTGCGGCCTTGTCAACCGCCATCGTGCCGTCGAAACCGGCCAACTGGCCCTGCGCGGCCGCGGCCAATGGATGGTCCGATCGAGCCTTCAGCAAGCGAGGCAGCAGCCTGCCCACGGCCAGCGACTTGACATCGCCCTGCATCCGGCCCAAGTCGGCGAGCGTATGCTTGGGCATGGCCTCGATCATCTGCTCAATGCGCTGGTGGCGAAACGGCAGCGCCCACTGGTGGGTGATGAAGTGCGGGTAGCCCGGCGGCGTGATCCTCTGGTTGGCGTTGGCGATAAATCCGCGTTCGGGGTCGCGCTGCTGCGGCAGCAACCCGACTGGCAGGTAGCCGGCCCAGTCGTAGCGGGCATCCCAGCCCGGCGCCGGCGCCAGGCCTTGCAAGTCGTTCTCAGACCGGCGCAGCGGCACTCGGCCGGGCGAGACCAGCGCGATGTGGCCGGCGTCATCGGCCACCGCCATGTTCTGCTGCGGCACCTGCCAGTTTGCTGCGGCTCGGACAAAGGCATCGACCGAACCGGCCTGGTTCATCGCCAGCGTCGTC
>Ga0214919_10002932_pt1 | contig 26335 bp, 23 predicted proteins | sample LL1503_MetaG_FD_177994 | JGI IMG/M metagenome (GOLD analysis project Ga0214919, IMG submission 177994) | Freshwater microbial communities from Lake Lanier, Atlanta, Georgia, United States - LL-1503 | ecosystem: Environmental > Aquatic > Freshwater > Lake | place: USA: Georgia | collected...
AAACTTCAAAAAACTTGCTGTATCAATATACCGCTGGTTTTTTTAAGTTTTAATTTTTACCAAAAAGACGAAGCTAATGCGATCAATAGATTTTTAGTTTGGTATAATGGTTTGTGTTTTATTAAGCCACTTCTTGCTTGGGTAGAAATGCTATTTGTTCATCAACAAATTATAATAAATCTTGTTTAAAAAATATTTCCTACTTCTAATTCTATCTATCTTCACAAGCTCTTGCGCCCTTGATAACCTTACCCAACTTTCTCAAAAAGAAAATTTTCTCAAATCACGCGCCGATTACAATTCTTATTTAGCCTTAGAATATCTACAATTCTCGCGCAATTTAGCTAAAAATAAATCCACAAAAGATGCTGAATATTTTGCTGTAAAAGGTTTAAAACTTTCAGCAAATCAAGAATTTATACCAGAAAATCCTATTGAATGGAATGCTGATAGATCTCAACTTGAAGAGATTATTGCTATGCAAAAAAGATTGGAATTAGTTCTAACGCCAAATATGCAAAATAACATGCCAATTCAAATGGCGCATTTATCTTATCTTTACGATTGCTGGTCAGCAAAGGAATCTAAGCCAATTTTTAAAGCAGCAGAATTAGCAAAATGTCGAGAAAAATTTTATAAATTATTGGGTGAAGTTGAATATTACATAGATGATTTAAAGAAAGACAAGCAGCCAAAAACCATTATTATAGAACCTGAATTCAAGAGATTTGAAATTTTATTTGATTTGAATAGTGAAAAATTTAATGACAAAGCCAATAAAAATTTATTAGAAATATTACAATATTTAGTCGATTTAAAAGGTGATTATCGTTTGCTCTTGGTTGGAAATGCTGACCGTGTTGGTTCGGAATTATATAATCAGAATTTAGCTTTTAGAAGGTCTCAAACAGTCAAAAACTATCTTGTTAAAAATGGAGTGTCAGAAAATTCGATTGAATTTAGATCTTTCGGAGAAGATTTTCCTGATATGCTTACTAAAGATGGAATGCAACAACAAAAAAATAGATCAGTGGGAATTTATGTTTTAACTGGCGCAGATTCTTTTAATTCTTTCCCGTTACCATTGATTGAAAATATTATCTACAAGCAAGGTATTAAAGAAGTGCGTGCAAAAAGAGGGTTAACTATAGCACACTAAGCTAATCTTGTATATTTCTAACTTCGAATTTTTAGTAAAAATTTACTCGAAGAATATAAGCTGTATCACCTTATAAAGCTTATATTCTTCGTCGCAATTTTTTCTCACAACTTCTTAGTTAGAAATATACAAGATTAGCTTAGTATGCTATAATTAAATTTATCTTTCTTTGTCATTCCCGCAAAGGCTGGAATCCAGAGATCTTAAAATAAAAACTGGATTCCCGCCCTTGCGGGAATGACAAAGTTAGAATACGACAATCCAAAATTTATATGAAATTTGAACTCGGTTTAAGAAAAAAAATCGTAATAAAAATCGGCTCATCTCTTTTGGTTGAAAATGCTTCTGTGCGTGAAGAATGGCTTAAAAGCCTTGCTTCTGACATTTCTGAATTACTTTCTAAAAATATAGAAATAGTTATTGTTTCATCTGGCGCAATTGCTCTAGGGAAAAGTTTTTTAAAATCAAAAAATAAAAAATTATCCTTAGAAGAAAAACAAGCAGCGGCAGCAATTGGGCAAATTCAATTGATGAGTTTTTATCGTGATTTTTTTAAGAAACATAATTTAGATGTAGCGCAAATTCTTCTTACAGCATCTGATTGCAACAGTCGCCAACGATATTTAAATTCTAAAAATACTATCGAAACTCTGTTAAAAAATCACCTCATTCCAATTATTAATGAAAATGATACTGTGGCAGTTGATGAAATAAAAATTGGCGATAATGACCGTTTAGCAGCGCGTGTGGCGCAAATGATTTCAGCAGATTTGCTAATTTTATTTTCTGATATTGACGGTCTTTATGACAAAAATCCTAAAACCAATAAAGATGCAAAATTAATTTCTGAAGTAGAAAAAATTACTAAAGAAATTGAAGAGATGGCAAGTGGTGCGGTTTCAGAAGTTGGGACTGGCGGTATGGTTACTAAAATCAAAGCAGCAAAAATGGCTTCAACAGCTTCTTGTGATACAATAATTACTAATGGGTTAGTCAAAAACCCATTACAAAAATTATTGAATGGAAAACAAAATTACACAATTTTTCATAGTGAAAAAAATCTTGCAACATCTCGCAAAAACTGGCTTTCTGGCTTTCTAAATGCGAAAGGTGAGGTGGTAGTTAATTCTTGTGCTAGAGATGCTTTATTGTCAAAAAAAATAAGCTTACTACCAATTGGAGTGACGAAAATAATTGGTCAATTTGAAAAAGGTGAAGCGATTTTTATTAAAGATGAAGATGGAAATCATATTGCCAGTGGCATTAGTAATTACAGCTCTTCTGATGCTAAAAAAATTATTGGTAAAAATTCTAAAGAAGTAAAAGATATTTTCGGAAAGGTAAAGGTGGAGATAATTCACATTGATAATATGGTGGTGATTGAATAGTTTTTTATTTCTTCAAAATCTAAATTTGTCATTCTTATTTACCAGCTTGTCATTCCCGCGTAGGCGGGAATCTAGTTTTAATAAGACGATCTCTAGATTCCAGCCTTCGCGGGAATGACAAAAGAGTAAATGGGAATAATACCAATTATCACAATTAAATATACATTTGAGCTTCATCTTTTTGGTCTAAAATTTAGAAAAAAAACCTTCTGTATATCATGATACAGGCGGTTTTTCTTCTAAATTTTATCCTCAAAAATCTTTCGCTCAAATGTATATTTAATTGTGATAATTGGTATAATAAAAAAATTAATCCTTCCAAAAAGTCGTAGTATTCTTCAAATAAAATTGCCCTGGTGCAATACCAAAAAAATCTTCTTTCTGAAAATTTTTCTCAGCAAAAAATTTAAAAATCTTTTTATAACTTTTACGCTCTGAGTCATCAAGAACCATCATTCCACTTGTCTTTAAAGCGGGAATTGATTTTTTTAAACATTCAAATCTCTTCAAAGAATCAATAAAAATAAAATCAAACTTTTGTCCAAAAATTCTGGCATAATTTTTAGCAGAATTTTCGTAAGCTTTATTGATAAAACCATCTTCCATAAAAATAATTTCAACATTATTTATGTCAGCTTCTTCAAGTTTCTCTTTCATAATTCTAAGCCACATGTCATTACTTTCAATAACTACAATTTTCTTAACTTTGGGAGCAAAAAATAAAGTTGAAGCGCCGCAGCCAAATTCAAAAATTTCGTGTTCTTTAGTTAGTTTTTGCGAAATATATTCAATGAAGGTATAAGTCATCCAAGGCAAAGCGTTGCCATTTTCATCTTGCGAAAAACCTTCCATAAAAGATTTTTTCCATCCAGCTTTATATTTTTTGAGTTGTGATTTTATAAGTGGTAACACAGCTATATTTTTCTATGTCCAGAAATCTTTATTCCATAGCCTTCAAGACCAATTACAGATTTTTTAGAATTACTTAGAAGAATCATGTTATGTATTCCTAAATCTGATAAAATTTGTGCTCCTGTACCATAGCTTCTAAATTCAGTTTCTTTATGTTTTAATTTATTGGCATCACTTTGCAGCAGATGAGAAATTGATTCATTTGGTTGTCGGATGATAACAATAACGCCGCTGCCATTTTGATCTATTTTTTTCATCGCCTTAATCAAAGAGCCAGTTCTGGGATTTTGAGCATCTTCCAAACAATCACTAAAAATATTCAAATGATGCATGCGAACTAATGTTGCTTTTCCTTGATCAATATCTCCCTTTATTAAAGCAATATGCTCAATTCCATCAACTTTGCTTTTGTAAATTATCAGATCAAATTCTCCACCATATTTGCTAATGAATTTTCCAACTTCTTTTACGGCAATTAATTTTTCATTCTTGCGGCGATATTCAATTAAATCAGCTATTGTTGCGATTTTCATTTGATGTTTTTGGGCAAATTTTATCAAATCAGGCATGCGAGCCATTGAGCCGTCATCATTCATGATTTCGCAAATTACGCCAGAAGGGTTTAAGCCAGCTAAAGTTGCAATATCAACCGCAGCTTCAGTGTGTCCAGCGCGCACCAATACGCCACCTTTTTCAGCCTTTAAAGGAAAAATATGTCCAGGGCTAACTATATCTTCTTTTCCTTTGCTTGGATCAATCGCGTCTTTAACTGTTTTGGCGCGATCAGCGGCAGAAATTCCTGTAGAAATTCCTTCTTTAGCTTCAATTGAAATGGTAAAAGCAGTTTGATGATGAGATTGGTTATTAATTGACATCAAGGGCAAATTCAACTGATAAACTCTTTCTTCGGAAAGGGTAAGGCAAATTAAACCACGACCATATTTTGCCATGAAATTAATTTTTTGATCATCACACATTGAAGCTGGAATAACTAAGTCTCCCTCATTCTCACGATTTTTATCATCCACTAAAATAAATATTCTACCTTCTTTTGCTTCGATGATAATTTCTGGAATGGTGGCTAGGTATTTTTGTTCTTTGATCATTTTGTAATTTTGTTTGTTTTATTTAATCTATTTTTTATTCCTGCTTACTTTCGTTGTCATTCTTTTTTCCTCAATGTCATTCCCGCGAAGGCGGGAATCCAGTTCTTTTTTCAGACCTTCTGAATTCCAGCCTTCGCGGGAATGACGGATGGCGATACGCGCCAACATATCAACTTCCAAATTCACGAAATCACTGATCTTGGCGAATTTAAATGTAGTATTATCAATTGTATGTTTAATCAAATTCACACTAAAAGAATTTCCTTTAACTTCATTAACAGTCAATGAAGTTCCATTAAGAGTAACAGAGCCTTTCTTAGAAATAAATTTTAGTAATTTTTTTTCAGCTGTAAAAGTAAATTTATAAGAATCTTTAATTTTTGTTATCTTATTTATTTTGGCGCGTCCGTCAATATGTCCCGAAACTAGATGTCCACCGAACTCGTCGCCAAGTCTCATAGCAAATTCTAAATTTATAGGATCAGAAATTTTTAGCTTTTTAAAGTTAGTCTTTTCCAAAGTTTCTTTTGAAACTTGAAAAGATAAAATATTTTTTTTAGCAGAAATTTTTTTATCAACCAAAGTTAAACAAGTTCCATTACAAGAAATTGAGCAGCCAATTTGTAATTTTCTCTGCAAAATTTTTATAGTTGAAATTTTAATAAGAAGATCTTTTTCTTTGTTAAAATTTAACTCTTCAATAATTCCAATGTGAGTAATTATTCCTGTGAACATTTTTTATTTAAGAAAGTGCTTTTTGCATTTTAGAAACTGATTTTCTGATTTTATCAATAGCGTTTGCTTCTATTTGTCTAATGCGCTCACGAGAAATATTATAAATTTGACTTAACTCTTCCAAGGTAAGTGGATTTTCTAACATTTGGCGTTTTATGATAATATCTTTTTCTCTTTCGTTCAATGTTGATAAAGCTTGTTTCAACATCATTTCTTGTCTATATTTTTCCTGATTTTCAATGGCAATTTCCTCTTGGCTATCTTGAACTGCGGCTATTGAATTCAAAACTTCATCACCATCTTCATCATCACCAATCATGGCATTTAAAGAAGAGTCAGATTGTTGTAATCTTGAATTCATATCAACAACATCTTTTTCAGAAACATTTAAATCTTTGGCAATTCTGGTGATATGTTCTTGATCAAGAACTCCACTAATAGAGGCACCTTTAATTCTTTTTCTAATTTTATGTAAATTGAAGAAAAGTTTTTTTTGCGCAACCGTTGTACCAATCTTTACTAAAGACCAAGAACGCAAAACATATTCTTGAATATTAGCTCTAATCCACCACATAGCATAAGTTGAAAAGCGGAAACCCTTTTCTGGATCGAATTTTTTAACAGCTTGAATTAATCCAACATTTCCCTCTGAAACTAAATCAACAGCTGGTAAACCGTATTGTTTGAATTTTCCTGCCATTTTTACAACCAAACGCAAGTGGCTTTGTAGTAGAATTTTTGCAGCTTCCGGGTCGCCATGGTTTTTATATCTCATGCCATATTCATATTCTTCTTCTGGCGTCAATAGGGGGAATTTTTGAATTTCTTTTAAGTAACGGGCAAAACCAGAATCTGCTGATTTTGCTAAATCAGAATTTTTTTTTAGGGTGGGTGCGCTGTTTGTTACTTGGGTATCTTTGTTATTTGAGAAACTTTCTTTTGATGTCATGAGAGTAGATTATCTTATGTGAAAAACAGTTAAATCATCCATCTCAATCGCAAGACGCAATTGAGATGGGTGATTTAACTTTTTAAAAATCAATCGTCCGACAATTCACCTGCCAATCACCAAAATGAGTCGGATCTAAAATTTTATCCTCTTTCTTATTCTGAGAAACATTTGCAACAGCAGTCAACTCTACAAGAGTTTGCTCATCTTTTTTGGAAGTGCATTCACAACTTTCATTACCACATTTTTTATTTTCTTGCTGATGTTTCATATAGTTTATTAATGTTCTTGTCCGCCCTGAGATTTAATTGTTGGAAGATTCGCGTTAATTTGTTTTCCAATGCCAGTGTTGCTTAATTGAGTATCACCTAAAGAGTTAAGATTTCCAATAACTGCTTCATGAGACATTTTACCTGGAGACATGGTGCCAAGATCTAAGTCTGTTGTAAATACCCCGCCACTACAAGGGACACCAAGACCTGGATTGTTCAAAAAATCTCCAACAGAAACCTTTCCAGTTCCCAATAGAGAAAGGCCTTCGGTTGCAAATGTTTGAGGCAATATTTCACTTGAAGAAGAGGCGTTGTCTCCAGAGTGAAGCTTGTCGGGACCAGCGTAAGATGGAGGAATCATGTTGTTTGCATGAAGCATTTCTCCATGATCCATTTGCGATGCTGAATTCTTATCTGCCATAAATCTTATTTATTATCAGTGGCAGCAATAACTGCCATATTTAAAATATCATTAATTGACGATCTCATTGTAACAATTTGTACTGATTTTTCAAAGCCATTTAAAATTGGTCCAACAACTGTGCAATCTCCAACTGCTTCAAGAAGCTTGGTGGCAATGCTTGCTGAATGCAAACCTGGGCAAATTAAAATATTTGCAGGAGCAGTTAAGCGGCAGAATGGATATCTAGACATTTTGTCCATACTTAAAGCTACATCAGCAGTCATTTCGCCATCATATTCAAAGTTAACTTTCATTCCATCAAGAATTTCAACCGCTTTTTTAACTCTTTCTGATTCGGTTTTTAAAGCGCTTCCGAAGTTAGAAAATGATAAGAATGCAACTCTAGGTTCATGACCAAGTTGTCTGGCTTTGTCTGCAGTTTGAATTGCAATATTTACTAAATGTTCTGGCGAAGAAAGTTCTGAACAAGCGGTGTCAGAAATGAAAATGGTTTTTCCTTTAGAAATTACCATTGAAATTCCCAAAAGAATTTTACCTTTTTTGTTTTTAACAACTTGCCAAATGTCAGTCATGGTTTTGCGATAGCCTCTTGTCAAGCCGCTAATAAGAGCATCTCCATCGCCACAAGCAAGCATTGAAGCAGCAAAAATATTGCGATCATTTTTTACCATACGAGAACAGTCAGAGCGCAATACACCTTTTCTTTGTAATTCTTTGTAAAGGTAATCTGTATATTTAGGGTTAGCGTCAGAGATTGAGGCATTATAAATCTTGATACCTTCAGGGCTAATATTGGCTTCTTTCATATTTGCCAAAACCTTAGATTCCTTACCAATTAAAATTGGAGTACCGTAACCATTATCACGCCACATTGCGGCAACGCGGATAATTTCTGGTTGCTCACCTTCAGCAAAAATAACTTTTTTAGGAGATCTTTGTAATTTTTCAAACATCATGCTAAGACTGTTAACTGTGGGGTCGCGTCTAGCTTTTAGTTGTTGTACATAAGCATCCCAATCTTTAATTGGTTTTCTTGCAACTCCTGAAGCAACTGCGGCTTTAGCAACAGCTAAAGGAACAACACTGATCAATCTTGCATCAAAAGGAGTTGGAATGATGTAATGCGCGCCAAATTTCATGTCACGGCCACCATAAGCTTTAATTACATCATCAGGAACATGTTCGCGTGCAAGTTCAGCAATAGCATGAGCTGCGGCAATTTTCATTTCTTCGTTGATGGTTGAAGCGCGTACATCTAAAGCGCCGCGGAAAATGTAAGGGAAACCCATTACATTATTAACTTGGTTTTCATAATCAGAGCGACCAGTTGCAACAATTGCATCAGATCTTGTAGCATGAACTTCTTCAGGAGTAATTTCTGGATCTGGATTTGCCATAGCGAAAATCACTGGATTTTTTGCCATTGATTTCACCATTTCTTTAGTCACTGCGCCTTTAACTGAAAGACCTAAAAATACATCTGCACCTTTCATGGCTTCGGATAAAGTTCTAGCTTTAGTGTTGGCAGCGTGAGCAGATTTCCATTGGTTCATTCCTTCAGTTCTGCCTTTATAAATTGTACCCTTAGTGTCGCAAAGAATAGCGTTATCATGAGGTAAGCCCATAGCTTTTAAAAGCTCTAAGCAAGCAATACCAGCAGCGCCAGCACCGTTAACTACAACTTTAATATCCTTAAATTTTTTGCCTGAAATATGCAAAGCATTGATAATACCAGCGGCAGAGATAATTGCTGTACCATGTTGATCGTCATGAAATACAGGAATATCCATAATTTCACGAAGTTTGCTTTCAATGATAAAACATTCAGGAGCTTTAATATCTTCAAGGTTAATACCACCCCAAGTTGGACCTAAATATTTAACGGCATTAATGAATTCATCAGGATTTTCAGTATCAACTTCAATATCAACTGAATCAATATCAGCAAATCTTTTGAATAAAACTGATTTTCCTTCCATAACTGGTTTACCAGCTAAAGCACCAAGGTTTCCAAGTCCAAGAACTGCTGTACCATTTGAAATTACTGCAACATAATTACCTTTTGAAGTATAATCATAAGCTAAATCAGGATTTTTTTGAATTTCTAAACAAGGAATTGCAACACCTGGAGAATAGGCCAAAGCTAAGTCTCTTTGTGTATTAAGTGGTTTAATTGCATGCATTGCAACTTTTCCAGGTTGACCTTGAGAGTGGAATAATAAAGCTTCAACTTCTTTAGTTGTTTTACCTTGGATATTTTTGGTAGTTTTTTTTGTATCTTTTTTAGTGACCATTTTATTAAGTAGTTTGTTTGTTAGTTAGAAACCAAAATAGGTAAAGAGGGGATTAGGCGAAGAAAGCTTAAATAAGTAGGCTTGCTTCGTCTAATCCTCATGTATTGCTTACATCTTTTAATAAGAAGGTTCGCCAAGTTAGTTTTTATAATTTTAATGTCAAAATTTGTTTATGAAATCTTTAGAGATTAATAAAAGTAAAAAATTCTCTGAATTTTTTGATGAAGTTGATTCTGTCAGAAAAATTGATTTTTTGGTTTTGCATCATGTTCAAGCTAATTCAGTACAACATGCCATAGATCAGTTTTTGGATTGTAAAGTGAGTTCACATTTTTTAATTGACAAATGTGGAAAAATTTTTCAATTAGTTGATGAAAATAATATTGCGTATCATGCTGGGGTAAGTTTTTGGAGAGGAGTTGATGGTTTGAATAAAACTTCAATTGGTATTGAATTTATAAATAGCGCACCTTTTGATAAAAAGTTTGAGTTAATTCAAATGCAAGCTGGAGTTGAATTATGCAAATATCTAATCAAAAAATATAGTATCAAAGCTCAAAATATTGTTGGACATTCTGATATTGCTTACGACAAAGAAACTGGATTTTTGGACAGAAAACAAGATCCATCACATTTATTTGATTGGAAGTTCTTGGCGCAAAATGGTGTGGGATTCTATCCAGAAAATTTTTTACAAAAAGAAGATAAATTATTATTCAAATTTGGTGATAAAGATTCAAAAATTTTAGAAATAAAATTTTTTTTAGCTGAACTTGGTTATAAAATCTCCAATTTTAATGATGAGTTTGATTTGGAAATGAAGTTTTTAGTGCGCGTTTTTAATCGCAGATTTAATCAAGAAAAAATAGAAACTAATTTTTGGTATTTAATACCATTTTAACCTGAAAACACCCATTTTCTTCTGCAAAATTCTGGCATAAATTGCTCGGCAAGCATAATCTTTATCACTTGATACAGCTTATGCTTTTCGTCGCAATTTCTGCTCATAATTTTTTTGAAGAAAATGGGTGTTTTCAGGTTAAAATGGTATAAGCTCGTTTCACGCCTTCATCACCCCGCACTTGTTACTGGGTAAACTCCTGCAAAAATAGCAGAATTCTAATTTTTGACAAAATAGAGCCCGCAACAATTGCAAAGTGACAATGACAGAGAAGCTAAAAGTATTATTTGGGTTTAATGAATTTGGTTAAAAACCCTTTTAGCAATCACTAAAACAATAACCTCTTTTGCCCCAGCTTTTTTCAAAATTTTAGCACAACCTTCTAAAGTTGTGCCAGTTGTCATTACATCATCAATTAGTAGAATTTTTTTACCTTTTACTATTTTCTTATATTTTTTGTTTAAAGCAAAAGCGCCTCTCAAATTTTTTTCGCGCTCTCTTTTTTTAAGTCCAGCTTGGGCTGTGGTATTTTTTATGCGTAATAAAAAATCGTAAAAAAATTTCTTTTTAGAAAGTTTGGACAATTCTTTCGTCAGTAAAATTGCTTGGTTAAATTTTCTTTTTCTAAGTCTTATTTTATGCAGAGGAACCGCAACTATTAAATCAATTTTAGCAATTTCTGATGAAGCTCGGTTAAATAATATTTTAGCAAATTTTTTAGCCAAATAAGTGGTATCCCGATATTTAAAATCTCCGATGATTTTTTTGATTACAGAATTGTAGCGAAAAACCGTTATTACTCTGTTGTAAGAGGGTTTATTTCCCAAGCATTTGCCGCAGATTAAATTATCTGCAACCTTATATTCAAAGGGATGACAACAAATATTGCATTTAGGATCAGTTATGAATTGCAATTTTTTCCAACAGTCGTTACAAAATACGCCTTCTTGCCCAATTAGGTGACTACAATGTAAACATTGGTTGGGAAAAAGTAGTTCGATGATTTTCTTAAAAAAATTCTTCATTTTGTAATGGGTTTAGAGACGCAATTAGAGGTGATATTTGATCGTGCTTTGCTGCGCCAAAATCGTGCGCGTCATGCGAAGCATTTTCAGGATTTTAATTTTTTACATACAGAAGTTGCAAACAAAATTGTCGAAAGTTTGGAATTTCTCAATCGTGATTTTGATACGGTTTTAGAAATTGGAGCGCGAGATGGTTATTTATCAAAGCAAATTTGCTTAAAGAAAAAAGTTAAAACAATTGTACAAACTGAGATTTGTAATTTCGCCAAGATTGATAATTATGGTTTTGTTGAAGGAAATAGAATTATTGCTGATGATGAATTTTTGCCTTTCAAAGAAAATAGTTTTGATTTGATAGTTAGTTGTTTAAATTTTCATCACATCAATTTAATTCCACAATTTTTGTTACAAGTTAAATCTTTGTTAAAGCCAGATGGAATCTTTATTGCCAGCTTTTTTGGTGAAGAAAATTTATCGGAATTAGCCCATGTTGTCTTTGAAACTGAAAGTGAAATTTATGGTGGAATTTCGCCAAGAATGTCACCGACAATTGAAGTTAAAACTGCGGGGCATTTAATGCAAAAAGCGGGGTTTGTAAGTCCAATTTCTGATTTTGAAAAAATTGAAGTTAATTATAAAAATCCATTAACGCTTTTGAAAGATTTGAAAATGATGGGGCAGGGTAATGTTATGAATAAAAGGTCTCGTAAGTTTTTTACTAAAGAATTTCTTGGTAAAATTTCTGATAATTATTATAAAAAATACAGTGATAATGAAGGTGGTGTGAAGGCTACTTTTGAGATTGTTACTGCTACGGGGTGGAAATAAAATATCGAGTGCGCGTTATCTACCGCCCCTAACCCCTCCTTATCAAGGAGGGGAATGCTTTGGGTTCCCCTCCTTATCAAGGAGGGGAATGCTTTGAGTTCCTCTCCTTATCAAGGGAGGGGAATGCTTTGAGTTCCTCTCCTTATCAAGGGAGGGGTTAGGGGCGGTAGACTAATAACAAAATCGTAATAAAATAAAAAATGAAAAAACTACACATAAAAACCTATGGCTGCCAAATGAATGTCTATGACTCAGACCGGATGGAAGATCTAATGACAGCAGTTGGATACGAAACTTCCGAAACTCCAGAAGGCGCAGACATGGTCATCATAAACACCTGCCACATTCGTGAAAAAGCCTCAGAAAAATTATTCTCAGATTTAGGTCGTTTGCGTCCTTTTAAAGAAGAAAAAAAACAAAGCGGCAGTCAAATGATCGTTGCAGTTGCTGGTTGCGTGGCGCAAGCAGAAGGTGAAGAAATTTTTCGTCGTTCAAATGTGGTTGATATCATCGTTGGTCCTGAAAGCTATCAAACCTTACCAGACTTAGTTGGAAAAGTAATTCGTGAAAAGAAAAAACAAATTAATCTTGAATTTACGCCTAATGATAAATTCGATATTTTGCCAGAATCAAAGGCGGGAACTGGAGCCAGCTCGTTTGTTACAGTGCAAGAAGGTTGCGATAAATTTTGCACATTTTGTGTGGTGCCTTACACTCGTGGCGTGGAATATTCTCGCGAGTCTCATAAAATTTATAATGATGCTTTACAATTGGCGGAAAAAGGTGTTAAAGAAATTTATTTTTTAGGGCAAAATGTTAATGCCTATCATGGCTTAAATGAAAATGGCGAAGTTCAAGATTTGGCAAAATTAGTTCGTAAAATTGCTGAAATTCCGCAAATTGAAAGAATCCGCTACACAACTTCCCACCCTAGAGACATGACTGATGATCTAATCAAAGCTCATGCAGAAGTTAAAAAATTAATGCCATTTTTACATTTGCCAATTCAGTCAGGTTCAAATAATATTTTAAAGGCGATGAACCGCAAACATACTCGCCAAGATTATTTTAAAACTATTGAAAATTTAAGAAAATCTTGCCCTTACATGGGTTTATCATCTGATTTTATCGTGGGCTTTCCGGGTGAAACAGATCAAGATTTTGAAGATACTTTAGATTTAGTAAGAAAAATTGGCTTCACCCAATGTTATTCTTTCAAATATTCTCCTCGACCAGGGACGCCTGCGGCAGATGCTAAGGTGCAAGTTCCAGAAAATGTCAAAGATGAAAGACTAGCAATTTTACAAAAACTTTTAACTGACCAACAAACAGAATTTAATAAAAAATTCGAAGGCACAACAATGCCCGTAATGTTTGAAAGAGAAGCTCCAAAAAGCAAAAATAAAACTCTAAACAAACAACTTTGGGGCAAAAGCCCATGGCTGCAATCAGTGATTGTTGATATTTCTAATGAAGAAGATGCTGAAAAATATTTTGGTAAAATTGCTGATGTAAAAATTTTAAAGGCAAGACCTAGTAGTTTAGTGGGAAAATTATGAATCCAGATTTAGGGGATGTAAAAAGTTTAAGACTTATGAGATGTTTCGTTTCGCTCAACATGAAATGCTTTTTTATTACCTAATCTTCGGTGGCAAAATCTTTCCATCCTTATATTGCGCTGGAACATAGCTTGAAGTATCTTTATTTGGTGTTAACAAAGCTGAAAAAAGCAAAGTCAAAATTGCCAATATCAAACTCAAATATAAAGTGGCAACAAAGCGACGATTCTCTAAAGAAAAGTGCGAAATTTTCTTTTCTGCTGTGGTCTTTTCTCCAACAACTTTTTCACCTTCAATAATAGTTTTCTTCTTCAAAATTCTTTTAAGAAGAATTCTTTCAATAACAAAAACCCAAAATAAATAAAATAAAATTGGAGTAAGCGCTGGCCAAAGTTTTAATATGAACCTCATAATTATTTCTTAGTTATAAATGTTGTGTTTTTGTTGAAATTGTTTTTCTTACGCTTAAATCAATGAATAGGGTTCTTCTTAAATTTAAAAACAAATCTTTTAATAACTATGATTATTTTTCCTGCAATAGATTTAAAAAATGGACATTGTGTGCGTCTTTATAAAGGCGATATGGATCAGTCAACAATTTTTAATGACAATCCAGCTGGGCAAGCCAGAGAGTTTGAGAGTCAAGGTTTTAAATATTTACATGTTGTTGATTTAGATGGGGCAGTTTCTGGAAATTCAGTAAATGAAAAATCTGTGAAAGAAATTTTATCTGCTGTTAAAATTCCAGTACAACTTGGCGGCGGAATTAGAAATATCGCAGCAATTGAAAAATGGATAACACTTGGAGTTTCTCGTGTAATTCTTGGTACAGTTGCGGCAAAAAATCCTGAATTGGTAATTGAGGCTTGTAAAAAATTTCCAGGTAAAATTGTGGTAGGAATTGATGCGAAGCATGGAATTGTAACAACTGAAGGTTGGGTTGAAGCTTCGGAAATTACCGCATTAGATTTGGCAAAGAAGTTTGAGAATTGTGGCGTTGCAGCAATTGTTTATACCGATGTTTCTCGTGATGGAGCTTTAGAAGGCGTAGATATTGAAGGAACTAAACATTTAGCTGAAAATCTATCGATTCCAGTAATTGCTTCTGGTGGAGTTGCTTCCATGAGAGATGTGAAGCAAGTTAAGGCTTTAGATAAAGTTGGTGTTGTAGGTTTGATAGTTGGAAGAGCGCTTTATGACAAGATGGTTGATGCGAAGGATTTGACTAGTCTTTAGTACTAACCTTCGGTTGAGCGTATTCGAAACCATTGGAAGGTTCCTGCCTTGATTTAAATCCGCAGCAAGAACCTTCCAATGGTTTCGACTACGCTCAACCGACGGTTAAGTTAAAACAGTAATATTTTAACAATGAGTATGGAGGTTATTTGATAATCTAAATTTCCATATTGAATATTACTAAAAAGAAATTAGCCTGCACAACCGTTTTTACTCCGCTCACATTTTTTCCACAAAATTAATTTTTAAAATATGCGTTATTTAGCCTTAACTCCTAAAGACAGAGAGGAGATGCTGAAAGTTATCGGCGTAAAAAATGTCGATGAACTTTTTGATGCCGTTCCTTCGGAATTCTTATTAAAATCTCCAATTCAAGGTCTTGAAAATCATCAAGGTGAAATTGAAGTTGAACAATTTTTAAAAGCTTTGGCGGCGAAAAATCGCTCGGCTGGTGATGGTCCATTCTTCCTTGGTGCTGGTATTAATCGTCACCATGTTCCTGCATCTGTTGATCATATTATTCAGCGTTCAGAATTTCTAACTTCTTACACACCTTATCAGCCAGAAATTTCGCAAGGAACTTTGGCGGTAATTTTCCAGTTCCAAAGCATCATTGCGCTTCTAACTGGAATGGAAGTTTCTAATGCTTCTATGTATGATGGTGCAACTTCTTTGTCTGAAAGCTGTTTAATGTCTCTTCGCATTAAACAAGGTAGAAAAAATATTGCTCTTCATGGACATGTAAATCCTGATTATGTTGAAGTTACAAAAACTTATTTAGAGCTTTCTGAAAGCAAATTTGTTTCTGATGATAAATTAGATGAAAACTGTGCGGCATTGATCGTGCAATATCCTGATTTTTACGGAACTGTTGAAGATCTTGATGTTTTAAGAAAAAAATGCGATGCGGTTGGTGCTTTATTAATTGTGGTCACAACTGAAATTTTATCTCTTGGTCTTTTAAATGCCCCTAAACAAGCTGACATCGTAGTTGGAGAAGCGGCGGGGTTGGGAGTTGGTTTAAATTTTGGTGGACCATTACTTGGATTTTTTGCCTGTAGAAAAGAATTTGTCAGACAAGTTCCGGGAAGAATTTGCGGCGCAACCACAGATGTTGATGGCAAAGAAGGTTATGTATTAACTTTAAATGCCCGTGAACAACATATTCGTCGCGAAAAAGCCACTTCAAATATCTGTTCAAATCAAGGTCTATGCGCTACTGCATTTACAATTCATGTTTCTTTACTTGGTGAAATTGGCTTTAAAAAATTAGCTTTAATTAACCATAAAAAAGCCTGTGATTTAGCTGATCTTTTAGAAAAAGTTAAAGGTGTGAAAGTTCTAAATGATAGCTTCTTTAATGAGTTCACTATTGAACTTTCAAAAGACGCTAAAGAGGTTAATAAAAAATTATTAGCCAAAAATATTATCGGTGGTTTTGCTGATGGTAAAAAGATGGTTGTGGCAGTTAGTGAATTAACTAGTGCGCAAGATATGGAAATTTTTGCTAAGGAATTGGGAGAAATTCTGGTTTAGAAATTAAGTTTGTACCGTGGTATTCTACCGCCCCTAACCCCTCCTTATCAAGGAGGGGAATGCTTTACACCGAATACGGAGCAGTTCCCCTCCTTGATAAGGAGGGGTTAGGGGCGGTAGAAAACACAAACTCCGAGTTAATAAAAGAAATAAAACATAAATATGACATTCATTCCAAAAGAAATTCCAAAAGAAATTGGTTTAAACCAAGAAACTGAACTTTTAATTAGACAATCACGCACAGAAGCTTGCGGTGTGGATCTTCCTGAAATTGCTAATTTCAATTTACGCATCGGTCAAAAAAGTCGTGAAAAAATTGGTTTAGCTGAAGTTAATGAACCGCAAGTTATCAGGCATTTTGTGCGTCTTTCTAAACAAAATTATTCAATCGATTCTGGTTTTTATCCGCTTGGTTCTTGCACCATGAAACATAATCCGCGCTTGAATGAAAAAATGGCGCGTTTGGCTGGTCTTTCCGACATTCATCCTTTGCAAGATGAATCTACAGTTCAAGGTGCTTTAGAGCTAATGTATAATTTACAAAACTGGCTTTCAACTTTAACTGGCTTAGGCGCGGTTTCTTTGGCTCCAGCAGCTGGTGCGCAAGGTGAACTTTCTGGAATGCTAGTTATCAGAAAAGCTCTTTTATCTAAAGGTGAAAATAGAAAAATTGTTTTAATTCCAGATTCTGCTCATGGAACAAACCCTGCAACAGCAGCAATGTGCGGTTTCCAAATTAAAGTTATTCCTTCTGATTCTGAAGGTTTAGTGAATCTTGAATTATTTAAAAAATTAATTGCTGATCACGGTCGCGATATTGCCGCTATTATGATTACCAATCCAAATACTTGTGGAAAATTTGAAAAAAATATCAAAGAAATTGCTGATTTGGTTCATGCAGTTGGTGGATATTTTTATTGTGATGGAGCTAATTACAACGCTATTGTAGGCAAAGTTCGCCCTGCTGACATTGGTGTTGATGTTATGCATTTTAACTTACATAAAACTTTCTCAACTCCTCATGGCGGTGGTGGTCCAGGTTCTGGACCAATAGCAGTTCGTAAAGATCTTTTAGAATTTTTACCAACTCCTCATGTGGTAAAAGAGGGCGATGTTTTCCGCTTTATTGCTCACAAAAATTCAGTAGGGAAGGTTAAAGGTTTTAATGGTCAATTTGGTATGCATGTTCGTGCTTTGACTTACATCTTGTCTCATGGCGCCGATGGTTTACAAAAAGTTGCCGAAGATTCAGTTCTAAGTGCTAATTACATTTTAGCAAAATTGAAAGATCATTATTTTGTGCCATTTCCAGGAAATTGTATGCATGAATGTTTGTTAACTGATAAAATTCAAAAAGCTAAAGGCATTTCTACTCTTGATATTGCTAAGGCTCTTGTTGAATATGGTATGCATCCAATGACAGTGTTTTTCCCACTTGTGGTTCAAGGTGCAATGCTAATTGAACCAACAGAAACCGAAACTCGCGAAACCATAGATCAATTCATTGCAAATATGATTTACATTGCTAAAGAAGTGGAAGATGGAAATGGCGATCGCTTTCACAATTATCCTCTTTCAACTCCGAGAAGAAGATTGGATGATGTTAAAGCAGCGAAAACTCCTATTTTAACTTGGATGGATCAATAAATAATGCATAAAAAACAACAGGCTTTTACTCTTTTAGAATTAACAGTTGTTTTAGTGGTTATTGCCATAATTACGGTTAGTATATTTAAGGGCGCTGGCTTAGTTAATTCGTCAAAAATTAGCGTTGCCAGATCTCTTACAGAAAGGTCTCCAGTTCCTAAAATTGATGGGCTTGTTGTTTGGTATGAAACTTCTTCTCTTGACAGTTTATTAAAATCTGAGGCTTCTAATAATTCTACAGTTACCACTTGGTATGATTTAAATCCCGCTTCAGTTGCCTTGCGGGAAAATACTCTAGTTGCCAAAACTGGTGCGGTAAAATATGTAAAAAATGGCATTAATAATGTTCCTAGTCTGCAATTTAGCAGTAAGGATGATGTCTCGGTAACTAATCTTCAATTAGCTGCTTTTTCTCAAGGCTCTACTGCTCAAAATACGGTTTTTCTTGTTTTTAAACAACAGTCAAGAACTTACATATCAAGTTATGAAAGATGGATTTTAGCTTCTCACTCTTCGGCTCCTGATATTGCTGGAATTGGTTATTCAGATATTTCTGGAGTGGATACTGTGATTTCTATTGCTGGTCCAACTACAGCTTATAGCGGATCTATCAATCCTCCAAGTTTTGGTGACGAAAAATCATTTATCGTTGCGGTATATTACGATCAAGCTTATACCAAAGCTTATGTGAATGATGCAGTTGTTGTAACTGGTGGTGGTTATTTTAATCCAGGTTCTAACAAAATAACTGGTCTAACCATAGGATCTACGAGGAATGATGCTAATTCAAGTCGTTTTGTGGGCCTAATATCTGAAATTATAATTTATAATCGCGTTTTGAAGAGCGACGAGCGTAAAGATATTTTTGCATATCTTTCAAAAAAATACAGCATACCAGTTGCAGGAATTTAAGGACTTTATTTATGAACAAAGAATTTAAGCGCTTAACTAAATGGATCCCGCAACAAGTGCGGGATGACAAATTGGGAGTGCGGGATGACAAGGGTGTGCATAAAAAAACAGCATTTACCCTTGTTGAATTATCAATTGTTTTGACTGTAATTCTTATAATAATTACTGGAGTGTTGAAGGGTGGCGCTTTAACTCAAACTTCCAGAATTCTTGGTGCTAGATCAATAACTGCTAAATCAGTTGTGCCACAAATTAATGGACTGTTTGCTTGGTATGAAGCATCAACAAAAAATAGTTTTTTAGAGAGTCAGGCTTCTAATGGTGCTCAAATTACCACATGGTATGATATTGGATCAAGCCCAACTGTTCCTGCACCAAATACTTTAACTAAAACTCCTGCGGCAGCAAATGTAACTTATGTTGACGAAGGGATTAACAAAGTTCCAAGTATATTATTTGATGGCTCATCATCTTCTTCTAAAATCACTTTACTGTCTTTTTATCAAGGCTCTTCTGCCCAAAACACAATCTTCTTAGTTTTTAATCCAAGCTCTTTAACAAGTCGAGCTACTCTTTTTGATTCAATTTCAAGTGGCAGCACTGCTTCAATTGGAATTCAAAGTAATGCCGTAATAATCAATGCCGGAACGCTTCTTAGTGGATCAGCAACGATTGAAACTAACAACTCTTATATTGTAGCAGCTTATTTTAATGGCACAATTTCTAAAATTTACATGAATGATTCAGAAACCGCGGTAGCTTCTGGAAACTCCGGCTCTAACGCTTTAACAGGGCTAACCATCGGCGCTACTAAATCAGGAACAGAAATGTTTACTGGCATGATTTCTGAAGTTATTATTTATGATCGCATATTGGCAATTCAAGAGAGAAGGGATGTGTTTAGATATCTGGCAGATAAATATAAAATTACTGTTACTGGTATTTAAGTCATAGATAATAATGAAAGAAGGCCTCAAAAATAAACTAAACGACTTTTTTCTGAGTAATCAATTTTTACGCGCCGTAAGAATTTTTATTAATCAAAAATTACGACCATTTTTTCTAAAAGTTATAGCTAGTTTAATAGTTTTAATCGTTCTGGTTGTAGTGTTTATACAAATAGCTAAACCATCTTATCTAAAAGAAATATATCAAAAATCTTCCTTTTATTTTCTGCGACAACTCAATCTTGATAATCAAGAATTCGGTAAAATTAATGTTAGTGGAAATAAACGCACTTCAACAGAACAAATAATTGATATTGTTAAAAAAGTAAAAAACTCTTTTGACTCAAATAATTCTAAAGATATTTATGAGCCTTTAATTCAAAAAATAACCTTTGAGATCAAGAAACAATTACCATGGATTAATCAAGTTTTGATTACCAGAAACATGCCAAATATTATTAATATTGCATTAACTGAATATGAACCATTCGCACTTTGGTATTACAATGATGCAAAATATATTACAGATAAAGATGGTAACACGGTTTTAGTTGATGATGTAAAAGAATTTGAAAATCTTATTATAATTTCTGGAGATGATGCTAACACTCATGTGAATTCTCTGTTTAATATTTTTACAATTGATCCAAATTTGAGTTCACAAGTTTACTCTGCAACTTGGTCTGGAGGCAGGAGATGGGATATTAGACTCAATAGTGGTATTCTAATTAAGTTGCCAGAAAGCAATATTGGAGATGCGTGGAATAGTTTAATAAAAATATATAATATGCAGGGCTCTGTTGTGGGGTTGAATGTAATTGATCTTAGAATTGGTGGAAAGATTTATTTGGAATATGGTGAATCGGTTATTAAAGAGATTAAAGATTTATAAGAAATTTTTTACAATACTATAATTTTTCATGTTGAGCGCAGCGAAACATCTCATGATGCAGAAAAAGATCCTTCACTTTGCTAAAGGATGACAGGCAGATAATTAACACAATTCTCTTGCTAATTTTCCCATGAGCAAAATATTATTACAAAAATCCTATTATTTATAATTCATCTCCTTGTCATTCCCACGAAGGCGGGAATCAAGAATACTTTGAAAAATGTGGATTACCGCCTTCGCGGGAATGACAAGTGGAAATAATTAATAAATTTAAAAAACCAACCCCCCTAAATGACGAAGAATCTTAAAAAAGGAAAAATCGTTGCTTGTCTTGATATGGGGTCTTCCAAAGTGGTTTGCCTTATTGCTTCAATTGATAATGGTGAAGTAAGAATTTTGGGCTATGGTCACAAAGAGTCCAAAGGCATTATGGGCAGCGCTGTTTCTGATATGAGATTAGCGCAAAAAGCTGTTACCAATGCTGTTGCTGAAGCTGAAAGAATGGCGGGTTTAAATATTGATCGTCTATTAGTTGGAATTTCTGGAAGCCAAGTTAAATCAAGTCGTAAAGAAGTCAGCGCTAAAATTGTCTCTGATATTGTTAAAGCCTCTGACATTACAAGCTTGGCAAATATGGTGCGTAGTAAATTCAAGAAAAAAAATCGTGAAGTAATTCACTTAATTCCTCTGCAATATCATATTGATAATTTATCGCCAGTAGAAAATCCGCGCTACATGTCGGGGGAAAAATTATATGCTAAATTTCACATTATTTCCACTCCTCAAGCTGTTATAAAAAACATTGAAAATTGTTTAAGAAAATGCCAAATATCAGTAAATAATTATATCGTTGAGCCTTACGCATCAAGTCTTTCCTGCCTTACTGAAAATGAAAATAATCTTGGAACTTTGTTGGTTGATATTGGTGGAAGTTCAACATCTTTTTGTATTGTTTTGAATGGAAAATTATTTTATGTGGGTAATTCTCCTGTTGGCGGAATTCATGTTACCAAAGACATTTCAACAATTTTAAATATTAGTTTTGAATCAGCTGAAAAAGTAAAAAGTCTTAATAATTCTTTGTTAATCAGCCCGTTGGAAGAAAAAGAAATTATTAAATTAAAAACATCTGATCCCAATGATGGACCAAATATGATTAAAATTAATCGCTTAGAACTTCGTGATATCATGAAGGCAAGGTTGGAAGAGATGTTTGAGTTGGTAAAAGAAAATTTACAAAAAGCGGGAATACCTCTCAATGTGATGAGTAATATTGTTTTAACTGGCGGCGTTACTTCAACTGTTGGTATTGATAGATTAGCGTCAGAGGTTTTTAAGAAGAATGTTAGAATTGGTTATCCAAATAAAATTGAAGGAGTTGCAACAGAGATTCTCAGTCCAACTTATTCTTGTTGTTTGGGGATGATGGTGTTTTTGAGAAATATGTATTTGAAAGAGAAAATCAAAGATGGATTTGAAGTGAAGAATAATTGGTTTAGGAAGTTTATTGAGAAATTGGCTTCAGCTTAAGCCCTCTTTGAAAAAGAGGGTGGATTAAAATTGCGTTAGCAATTTTAAGGCGGGTGATTTATTTGCAAATCCGAACTCGTTTTATCTACCGCCCCTAACCCCTCCTTATCAAGGAGGGACTAAACTGAATTCGTAGCAACTTCTCTCATTTACAAGGAGGGAGATTAAAAAGAACTCGGAGTAGTTCCCCTCCTTGATAAGGAGGGGTTAGGGGCGGTAGATAAGGCGCATTCCAACTTTAAAAACCTAAACCACCTCAAACCCACAACCAAACCCCTGAAATATCTTCTCAAAAGTAGGAAAGCTAGTATCAATCATCGAGGCATCATCAATTTCAACGCCATTCTCCAACATCAATCCCATCACCAAAAAAGACATAGCGATTCTATGATCCATCGCAGTAGAAATTTTCACCAAATTTTTTGGCTGAGAAATTCCGCCTTGTACTTCTAAAAAATCATCTCCCATTTTTAACTCAACACCGCAATTTTCTAGGTTATTAGCAATCATCAACAAACGATTACTTTCCTTAACTTTCAATTCGGCAAGTCCATTCATCTTAGTCTTTCCAACAGCATTTGCCGCCGCAACTGATAAAACAGGGTATTCATCAATCATAATTGGCGCACGGTCTGCTGGCACTTCAACAGCTTTTAATTCACTTGACTCAACAATAATATCAGCAACTTTTTCTCCACCAATTAAGCGTTGATTTACCAATTCAATTTTTCCACCCATTTCAATCAGTGTAGTAATAATGCCATCTCGTAACGGGTTTACGCCAACATTTTTAATAGTGATTTTAGAATTTTTTACCAAAAGTGCCGCAACAATTAAAAAGGCTGCTGATGAAATGTCTCCAGGCACGCTAAAATCTTTAGCATCAAATTCTTGCAAACCTTTGTAAGAAATTTTTGTTGCTGATTTGCCATTAAGTTCAAATTTTTCTCTTTTGATATTTAACCCTAAGTAATCCATCATGATTTCGCTGTGATCTCTGCATCTTTCTGGTTCAATAACTGTTGTGGTTCCATTAATTGAAAGGCTGGCAAGTAACACACAGCTTTTAACTTGCGCTGATGCAACTTTCATGGTGTAAGAAATTGGCAAAGCATTTTTTGCGCCAATTACGGCAAAAGGCATTAAGTTATTTTGCCTAGCAATAATTTTTGCACCAATTTCAGTGATTGGTTCAAAAACGCGTCCCATTGGGCGTTTTCTAAGAGAAGAATCACCTGTAAAAAATGAAGTAAAATTATAAGGACAAACTAAACCCGCCATTAATCTTGCTGCAGTACCAGAATTTCCCATATCTAAAATATCGTCAGGTTCAGCAAGTCCAGCAATTCCAGAGCCATTGACAATCCATGAACCATCATTTTCTTTTTTAATATCAACTTGCATTAAACGCAAAGCAGCAGCGGTTTTAAGAACATCTTCGCCTTCAAGCAAGCCAGAGATTTTACTTTTTCCATGAGCAAGGGCGGCAAAAATTAATGAGCGATGGGAGATAGATTTGTCTCCAGCAACGAAGATTTCGCCTTTTAGGGGGATGTCTTTTTTGTATGAGCGTAAGATGTGCATAATGAAAATGAGAATATGAGTGTGTGTTATCTACCGCCCCTAACCCCTCCTTATCAAGGAGGGGGACAAAAAGCATCCCTCCTTATCAAGGGGGATGCTGACGCACCGAACTTAGAGCAGTTCCCCTCCTTGATAAGGAGGGGTTAGGGGCGGTAGATACCGCGAGTGAGCGCTTTAACTAACTAAAACCCTAAACAATTATTAATTAAAGTTAAAATCTGATCCAAGAAAACAACAAAAACCAAATTGAAAATTGCAATCAAAAACACAATCAACTTAATATTAGAAATATCCTCAATCGTCATCACAGAATCCTTCTTTGGCTCATCAAAATACATCAACTTCACAATTCTCAAATAATAAAAAGCACTAATCACACTAAATAAAATTGCCACAATAGGTGCAATTACAAAGCCACCGCGAACAGCAGCCATAATAACAAAAAGCTTAGAGAAAAACCCTGCAAAAGGCGGGATTCCAGCAGTTGAAAACATTAATACTGCTAAAGAAAAAGCCATCACAGGATTAGTTTTTGAAAAACCAGCTAAAGATGAAATGGCAAAAACTTTTTCATTCTCATCATCTTTTCCGTCATTTTTCTCATTTGAACTTTTTAACAAATTTAAAAATCCAAATGTTCCCAAAGATAAAATCGCATAAACTATCATGTAAAGCACACAAGCTGCAGTTGCTTCTTTATTTAAGGCGGCAAGCGCCAACAAAACAAAGCCAACATGACCAACTGAACTGTAAGCAAAAAGTCTTTTTAAATTCTTTTGCCAAATTGCTCCAAAACTTCCAACAGCTAAAGAGGTGAGGGCGACGAAAATTAAAATTTGATCTAATCCTTTCCAAGAAATTAAAACCACAGTGAGTAAGCGAACTAAAACTAAAACTGCGCTGAATTTGGCAATTGTGGCGAAGAAAGTTGTCACGATTGTTGCAGAACCTTCGTAAACATCTGGCGCCCACATGTGAAATGGTGCGGCAGAAATTTTAAAAAACATGGCGGTAATTACCAAAATAAATCCAAACATAACAGGCATTGGAATTGAATCTTGTCCTGCTTTGTAAAGTTCTGATAGAGTTGTGAAATTTGTAGTGCCTGAAAAACCATAAATCATGGAAATTCCAAATAACAAAATTCCTGAAGCAACTGATCCTAAAATAAAATATTTCAAACCAGCTTCGGAAGATTTTGGAGATTTTTTATTAAGAGCGGCTAAAAGATAAAGTGACAGGCCTTGAAGTTCTAAGGCTAAATAGAAAACCAAAAAGTCATTAGCTGAAATTAATAGCATTGCACCAACAGAAGCGATCATTAAAAGAGCTAAAAATTCAGCACTGATTTTTTGAACGGTATATAAAAAGTTCAGAGAAAATAAAATTACCACAGTAAGTAAAGCACAAATCATAGCTTTAACAAAGGCGGTGAAGAAATTGCTGACAAACATATTGTTGAATGCAACTTCTGGCTGGGTGAAGCTTTTAAAAACTAAACAAAGAGAAACTGCACAGAGGACTAATGATAATAAATGTGAGGCGTAAAAAAATTCTTTAAATTTTTTGGCTAAAAATACATCACTCATTAAAATGATTAATGCGCCGATGAATAAAGATATTTCTGGTAATATTACTGTAAGGTTCATTTTTGTTTTTTTAATTATCGTTTTTATTTTTAAATTTTAGTCAGAATTCTTTTATCTACCGCCCCTAACCCCTCCTTATCAAGGAGGGGAACTAAAGCAATCCTCCTTATCAAGGAGGGGAACTAAAAGCATTACTCCTTATAAAGGAGGGGAACTTTTGCCCGTTCGGTGCCTCAGATCACCCTCCTTGATAAGGAGGGGTTAGGGGCGGTAGAAAACACAAACTCCGTATTCTATTACTGTTTCACCTTCCCAAACAACCCCACCAAATCCGCAACAGGCAATTCAAAATAACTCAAAATCAAATTAGGCATAATCCCAAACACCACCACCAAAACCGCCATAGAGCCAAGCGAAATTAAATCAACAGCTCCAATATCTTTCAAATTTTCAATCTTATTATTAGTAATCTCACTAAACCAAACTCTCTTATACAACCACAACATATAACAAGCACCAAGCACCACGCCAACAGTTGCCACAATAGCGGCAATTTTATTAGCCTTAAACAACCCAATAATAGTTAAAAACTCACCCACGAAACCGCTTGTTCCGGGTAATCCAACCGAAGCCATAGTAAAAATCATCGCCAAAACCGCAAAATTGGGCATTTTATTTACAATGCCACCAAGATCAGCAATTTGTTTAGTATGTAAACGATCATAAATAACACCAACACACATGAACAAAGCGGCAGAAACAAGACCATGACTAATCATTTGCGTCATCGCGCCATCAATACCTTGTTTGGTGAAACTAAAAATTCCCATAGTTACAAAACCCATATGAGCCACAGAAGAATAAGCGATCATCTTTTTCATATCTTCCTGCATCAAGGCAACCAGAGATG
>Ga0214919_10002934_pt1 | contig 26322 bp, 23 predicted proteins | sample LL1503_MetaG_FD_177994 | JGI IMG/M metagenome (GOLD analysis project Ga0214919, IMG submission 177994) | Freshwater microbial communities from Lake Lanier, Atlanta, Georgia, United States - LL-1503 | ecosystem: Environmental > Aquatic > Freshwater > Lake | place: USA: Georgia | collected...
GGCTTGGCCGCGTCGAACGCATTGACCATGCCTAGCACGTCGAGCTTGAAGTTCTGCTCCCATGAGGCCGGATCACCGCCCTGCGCCATGGCCCCGGCGTTGGAGACCAGCAGGTCAATCCCGCCAAGCTCAGTGCCTGCATCGCTGATCCAACCCTTCAAGGCCGCGCCGTCCATGATATCGACCGAGGCCCCCGTCGCCTTAACGCCCATGGCGCTCAGGGCCGCGACCGTTTCAGCCACCTGCGCCTTATCGCGCGCGCAGATCGCCACATTGGCGCCCTCCATCGCCAGTCGCTCGGCAATGGCCCGGCCAATGCCACGTGTGCCGCCCAAAATGACAGCGTTTTTACCCTTAAGCTGAAGATCCATGGTCGTTCCCTCTGGTTTGATAACTTGGCGCGAAGTTAGGCGGTGGGGCCGCGAAGGGGAAGGGCAAAGGATGACGAAATTGCCCCCATTGGCTGCGCCCGCCCTTCAGCCTATGTTATTTGCCAAAGATCATTGGGGGAAACCATGAAGCGTCTTGTTCTAGTTTTGGCGGCCCTGTGCCTGAGCGCCTGTTCGCCAGCGAAGGCCGCGCCGGACCTGCCGTCAGCCAATCTGGCCACCAGCCGTGCCCTGCCGCAGGGGCCCATCGTCGGCTATGTCGATGCTGAGACCAGTGCCCATGCCTGGCGGTCTATTCCCTTTGCCAAGCCGCCGGTCGGAGATCTGCGTTGGCGCGCGCCGCGCCCCGCTGAGGGCTGGAGCGAGACCCGCGTCTCGACCAAGCCCGCGCCTTGGTGTCCGCAAGTTCTCAGTGCCATGGACGGCGTGCCCAAGGCCAAGTTCGGCGAGATCGCCGGTCAAGAGGACTGTCTCTATCTGGACGTCTATGCCCCGCCGATGACGGCGAGCGAGGCCTCGGCCGCAAAGCTGCCGGTGATGGTCTGGATCCATGGCGGCTCCAACACCTGGGGCCGGGCTGAGCAATATAATGGTTCGGCCTTGGCTGCGCGGTTCAAGGTCGTGGTTGTCGTCGTGCAGTACCGCCTCGGCGCGCTCGGCTGGATGGCCCATCCGGCCCTGCGAGACGGCAGCAGCCTTGCCGATGACGCTTCGCCCAACTTCGGCATGCTCGATCAGATCCGGGCGCTGGAATGGGTGCGAGACGATGTTGCAGCCTTTGGCGGTGACACCAACCGCGTGACCATCTTTGGTGAAAGCGCGGGCGGTCAGAACGTAGCCGCCCTCGTCGCCAGTCCTCGGGCTAAGGGCCTGTTCCAGCGCGCGATCATCCAGTCGGGCTCGTTCCGCTCTGAACCCATGGCCGTGGCCGAAGGCACAGAGGGCAAGAAACCGCAGTCGGGCTTGGCTGTGGGTGAACGTCTTGTCGGTTCCGGTCAGCCGGTAACGGGCGCCGCCCTTCGCGCCGTCTCGGTCCAGGCGATCTATGACGCCTATAAGGTCGGCGCTCGCGCCATGGACCCCTACCGCGTCGTTGCCGACGGCATTACCTTGCCGGCTGCCGGTCTGGACTCGGTGATCGATAATCCAACCGCCTACAATTCGGTTCCGGTCATTACCGGCACCAACCATGATGAACTGAAGCTGTTCAATGCCCTGAACCCCAAGATGGTCAAATATACCCTCGGCGTCCTGCCGATGGCCAAGGATCAGGCTCTCTATGAGGCCGCGTCGCTCTATCCAAGCCGGATGTGGCGCGCCAATTCGGTCGATGTCCCCGCCAGCCGCATGGTTAAGGGCGGTCACGCGCCGGTCTGGGGCTACCGCTTTGATTGGAACGAAGAGGGCAAGGTCCTGACCACCGATCTGGGTCAGTTGCTGGGCGCAGGCCACAGTATCGAAATCCCCTTCGTCTTTGGCCATTTCCAGCTTCTCGGCGCCTTTGACCAATATGCCTTCACCAAGGACAATGCGCCGGGCCGGGTCGCGCTGTCGGACTCGATGATGAGCTATTGGGTCAATTTCGCCGCTACCGGTGCGCCCGGACGCGGGGTCGATGGTCGCCTGCCCGAGTGGAAGACCTGGTCCAACGCCTCGGACGCCGACCGGCTGATGATCTTTGACAGCCCAGCAGGCGGCGGCGTGCGGATGAGCAAGGATCAGGAAAGCGGCGAGCGCATTGTTCGCGACCTGATGGCCGATCCCACCATCCCCACCAACGATCAGCGCTGCGAGATCCTCGCCGGGGTCACGCGTGAACATCCAGAGCTGATGTCCGTTGCGGGCAAGGGCTGTGCTTCGGCCACGCGCACGGGCGGCTAGAGACGAAACCCTTAAGGGAGCGGTTTGCGTCACGGCGCTGACCGCTCCTGCCTCTCGCCTGATTTCAAGGGCGAGCGATAGATAGTTTTTAATACCGCAATTTGATTGTTACCCTGCTCGTATCGACGACCGATACAGAGGCGTAACAATCGTGATCCGTTCCCTAGGCCTCGCCGCCGTCCTGCTGCTCTGCGGCGCGGGTCAGGCCCTGGCCGATCCCTGCAAGGCCATTCCCGACAACGGCCCCATGCCGACCTTCCTCTATAAGGGCCATAGCTTTTCAGGGCCGGTGGTGCAGGTGCTGGATGGCGACTCCCTCTGCGTCGCCGTCGGTAAGGGCCCGCAAAACTGGGTCGAGGTCCGGCTAAGCGACTTCTACGCGCCAGAATCCCACGAGCCCGGTGGTCCCGAGGCCAAGGCCGCCTTGAGTCGTATCGCGCTTGGCAAGGTCGCCATTTGCGTCTCCAAGAACCGAACCTATGACCGCATCGCCGCCCGCTGTACCATTGGTGGTCGCGCCTTAGGTGAGTTGCTGACCGCCGCCGGTGTCGCCCAAGGCGGGCGGGCCTATCCGGGCAAGGCAAGCTCAGCCTCGGGCACCTTAAGCCCGGTCTTCACCACCTGCGCCGCCGCCCGCGCCGCCGGTGCTGCGCCCCTTCGTAAGGGCCAAGCGGGCTATAATCCGAAGCTCGATGGCGACGGTGATGGGGTGGCCTGCGAGGCAAAGTGACCGCAACCCCTTTGACTCCTCCTGCTGAACATCCGAAGATCAGGCCATGACCCCAGCCACGCTCCTCGACCTGCTTTTGCAGCCCGCCAGCCCGGATCACAGCGGTGATCTTCGCGGTTTTCTCAAACAGTGGGGGCCAGGAACGCCTGCCTCTTCCTCGGCCTTTGAGCGGCTGGTGCAGGTGGCCTTGCGGGCCGATGGGCGGTTGAAGGCCGGGTCGGCGGGCCATCAGGCGGCGATCCGGCGGCTGTTTCCCACCACGCCCGACGATGCCATCACCGCCTTTTGCGTCAGTGAAGATCAGGGGCCTAAGCCCTCAGGGATCCTTGCGACCCTGACGCCCAAGGGCGATGGTTTCGTGCTCAATGGCCGCAAGCGGTGGGGCAGTATGTCGCCCCTGGCCGATCTGCTCTATATCGCTGCCTCCATCGGTCAGAAGGATGGCCGCAATCAACTGCGCATGGTCAAGGTCGCGACTGGCAGTGCGGGTCTGAGCCTCGATAGCAGCGGATACGGCGCCTACGTCGGCCATATGCCCATCGCCGACCTGACCTTGACCGACATCGCGGTTCAGGCCAGCGACGTGATCGAGGCCGATGCCTATGAGGCCTTTATCAAGCCCTTCCGCCTCGTCGAGGATGTCTACAATACGGCGGGTACCCAGATCGGGCTCCTGACCCTTGGCCGGATACATGGCTGGCCGCAGGAACTGCTCGAGGACCTGATCGGTCTGATCGTGCAGGCCCACGCCATCTCCCAGACCCCCATGTCTCGCCCCGCCGACGTGCTGTTGATGTCGGCCTATTTCCGCGCCTCGAGTGCGCTATGGGATCGGCTGGGCGCGGCTTGGGATCTGGTGCCAGAGGCTGAACGCGCCGCTTGGAGCCCGCAGACCGGCACCTTGGGCGTGGCCGCCCGCGCCCGCGAGACCCGCCGACAGCAGGCTTGGGCTTCTTTTCAGGTCGCCTAATCGGCCTTGGGTGCTTGTGCGCGTCTGATCCTTGTCTAGGGTAGGGGAAAATACCAATCCTTAGAGAGGTCGCCATGTCCCCCAACTTCACCAACCTATTTTCCGTCAAGGGCAAGGTCGTCCTGATCACGGGCGGATCGCGCGGCATCGGCGAGATGCTGGCCGCTGGCTTTTTGGCCAATGGGGCCAAGGTCTATATCTCATCGCGCAAGGCGGGTGCCTGCGACGAGACCGCCAATCGCCTGATGGAGGCCTATGGCGGCGAGGTCATTTCTCTGCCTGCCGACCTGTCTACGGTCGAGGGCTGCGAGTCCTTGGCCAAGCGCCTGTCGGATCTGGAGCCCAAGCTCGACGTCCTGATCAACAATGCCGGTGCCGCTTGGGGCGCGCCGCTGGAAACCTTCCCTGAGGCAGGGTGGGACAAGGTGATGGACACCAACGTCAAGGGCGTCTTCTTCCTGACCCAGAAGGTCCTGCCGCTGCTGCGCGCTGCGGCCAGCAAGACCAGCCCGGCTCGGGTGATCAATATTGGCTCGATTGACGGCTTGAAGTCGGCGGCCTTCTCGACCTTCTCTTACGGTGCGTCCAAGGCCGCCGTGCACCACCTGACCCGCTTCTTAGCTGCGCATCTGACTGGCGAGCATATCCTCTGCAACGCCATCGCGCCGGGCCCCTTCCCGACCTGGATGTTGTCTACGGGCGTCGGCTTTGGCGGCGAGACCGAGGATGTCGATTGGGACCGCGTCGGCAAGGGCAATCCCAGCGGCCGCGTTGGCACGCCTGAGGACATTGCGGGCCTCGCCCTGTTCCTCAGCTCACGCGCGGGTGAGTTCATCGCCGGTCAGGTCATCGCCTGCGACGGCGGCGTCGTCGGCACCAGCTAAGGCCGCATCCGGCCCTAGAAGGTTTCAGACCAGGGCCTGAGATCCAGTTCTTGGGTCCAGGCACTGCGCTGTTGCATGTGCAGCATATAGTAGGCTTCGGCTATCGCCTCGACATTGAGCATGCCGTCCGGGCCGCGCTGTTCGGTCCATTGTGGCGCGACGGTCAAGAGCCGCTCGCCGTGGATGCCGCCGTCTATGATGACGTGGGCCACGTGGATGTTCTGAGGCCCAAATTCCCGCGCAAGGCTCTGAGACAGGGCGCGCAGGCCTGCCTTGGCCGCAGCAAAGGGGCTGAAATTGGCCTTGCCGCGCAGGCTTCCCGAGGCCCCGGTAAAGATCAGCGTGCCGAAGCCCTGTTCTAAAAAGGCGGGGATTGAGGCTTGCGCCGTTTGAAATCCGCCCAAGGTATGTTCGCGCCAATGGCCTTCAAATCGGGCTTGGCTGACCTTGAGAAAGGGGGCGGGATTGTTGCTGCCAGCATTGTGGATCGCGACGGCGAGGGGCGCGAGGGCTTGCGCCGCGGCCACGAACCGCTGGGCATCTTCGGCGACGGACCCATCCCCGACCGCCATTGCCACATTGGCGCCGATCGCTTTCAGTTCCGCCAAGGTCTCAGCCAGCTTTTCTGTGTTACGTCCGGCGATCAGGATCGGGTGACCGGCCCTGGCAAAGCGCCGAGCAATCGCCGCGCCCGTGCCGAGCGAGGCGCCGACCCCGACAATGAGGACGCTGCCGAGGGTTGGGAGTGCGGTTTCTGATGCCATGATCGTCGAACTCAATGGGGTCTGTCGGCCTAAGGGTTAGGCGCGCGCGAGGGCTCTGGCCAAGGCTGGGCGGGCAAAACAGGCCGTTGCCCAGCGCTGGACATTGGCATGTTCGCTATAGTCAAAGCGGATGTTTTTCATAAGGTACATGACGGAGGCGACATTGAGGTCGGCGACCGAAAAGGCGTTGCCCACCAGCCAGTCGCGGCCCTCGAGCGCGGCATCGAGCACCTTTAGGGGGCGCTGCAGGCTCTTGGTCGCAAACTCGATGACCTTGGGATTGCGCTTGTCCTCGGGGGTGAACAGCTTTTGAACCACGATCTGCATCTGCAGGGGCTCGATCTCGCTGATCGCCCAAACGCTCCACTGCAGGGCGCGGGCCTCGTCTTCGGCGGAGCTGGGATAGAGCGCGCCGCCATAACGCTTGGCCAGATAGAGATTGATGGCCATGGACTCAAACAGGTGCAGGTCGCCATCGATCAGGGCCGGGATGCGGCCATTGGGATTGACCGCCAAATAGTCCGAGCCCTTGGAGTCGGCCCCGTAACTGACCGGGACATGTTCGTAATCAATCCCGGTTTCCTCGATGCCCCAGATGGCGCGAATGGCGCGGGAGCTTGAAATGCCGAACAGTTTGGGCTTGGTCACGAGATGGATTCCTAAAATGTGATGGGTCTGTTGGCCGTCACAATGGAGGGGTCGGTGGTGAAGTCAACTGACGGTTATGGGCCTTGCGCCTTGCAGCGCTTAGCGTCAGGCTAAGGTTCTGACCCTTTTGAACACCAGATGAGCTTGAGACGGATGACGGCACCTCACGATGAGCGGTTTAATTCCAGCGACGTGGAAACCTGGCGGCGCGACGGCGTGGCCCTAATCCAAGACTTCTACACCGCCGAAGAGATCGCCGCCGTGCGGGCCGACTTTGAAACCGTCTTTGGCCGAACATCTGGCTCTGACGAGGCCTTGGACCGCAAGAAGGGCGAGGAGATCGGCCGGTTCAATGGCGCCCAGTTCAAAACGCTCAACTCCATCCCCTTTGACTGTTCCCCGGCGCTGAACCTGATTGGGCTCCATCCCGCGCTGATCGCCTTTGCCAAGGCCGCGCTGAATACCGATGAGGTCCATCTCTATCAGTGTCAGGCCTGGGCCAAGTTCACCGGTGACGCTGATTATGATCAGCCGTTCCACTGTGATTTCGTCAATCACACCCTGACCGTTCCATCGGACGACACGACCAAAAATTCGGTTACCGTGATCTCCTATTTCACCGATGTCACCGATGCTCTCGGAGCCATGCACTATGTCACCCGGCCCGATAGCCAGACGGTGACTGGCCCGGATGGGACCCTGATCTATGAGCGCGATTTCCAAGCCAATCTGCAAAAGGCTCTGATGCCCTTGGGCCGGTCCAGCGCCTCACCGGCGGGAACGGCCGTCCCCTATGCGATTGACGTCTTCCATCGCGGCACCAATCTGACCGAGCCGGGTGGGGTGCGCTATGCAGTCATGGCCTGCTTCAAGCGGGCCGATGATGACTCTATCGGCTATACGGCCTGGCCCTATCATCACCTGCTGCCTTGGGGGCAAATCTTCAACCATGCAACGCCTGATCAACTGGCCTGTCTAGGCGTCAAGCGGCCTGGCCATCCGTTCTGGACCGAGTCCACCTTGGCTGCGGCCCAAGTACGATATCCGGGGTGGGACCTGACGCCCTATCGGCAAGCCCTCGCGAGGACCCCAGCATGACCCCGCCTGATCCGCTCGCCAATGGGGACTTCGAAATTGGGCCAAGGTTCGAGCCTGATCTGTCCGGCCCTGCCGACGCGCCCTGCGGGAAGGTCTATGCCTTTGTGATGGAGTCGCGAGACAGCAAGATCTATCCCGGCATCCGGCGGCTCAACAATGAGATCACCAAGCGGCGCGACGCCTATGGCAACCGCATGGCGGCGCTGGAGCACGAGCAATCAGAGCCAGCCCCCTATCGCCGGACAGTCTGGGTCTATGTTCCGGCCCAGTATGTGGCGGGGACCCCAGCCCCGTTCATTCTGGTTCAAGACGGCTATTTCTATCAGCCTCGGATGCCGCAGGTGCTGGACCGGATGATTGCCTCTGGCCGGGTTCCCCCCATGATCTCGATCATGCTCGATAGTGGCGGCAGCGATGCGCAGGGCTCTCAGCGGGGTCTGGAATATGACACCCTGTCGGGCCGCTATAGCGAGTTTGTGGAGACCGAGCTCTTGCCGCGCGTCGTGCAAGAGACGGGCGTTAGCCTGACGACCGATCCCAATGGACGCGCCGTGATGGGGGCCAGTTCGGGGGCGGCCTGCGCCTTTACCATGGCCTGGTTCCATCCTGAGCGCTATCGCCGGGTCCTGTCCTATTCGGGCACCTATGTGAACCAGCAGTCGCCGCCCAACCCGGAAAGCCCGCGCGGCGCCTGGGAATATCACGCCACCTTCATTCCCCAGTCAGAGCCCAAGCCCTTGCGGATCTGGCTGGAGGTGGGAGAGCAGGACCTCCATCCCGATGATCCCGAAGAAACGTGGCACAACTGGCCGCTGGCCAATCAGCGTATGGCCGCAGCCTTGGCCGCCAAGGGTTATAACTATCGCTTCACCCTGTCGCGCGGGGGGCGTCACGCCGACCCCCGGGTCTTGGACCAGACCTTGCCCGACGCCTTGACGTGGCTCTGGCAAGACTATCTGCCCTGAACGGGACTTGCTCGCGCAGCATCCGTCGCGCAACATGAGCTTTAAACGAGCGGTGCAATCAGACGCTGCCGGATCCAATGGGAGAGAATGATGGTCGATCTTACGCAGGCTTCGGCCTTGGTCACGGGCGGCGCAGGCGGTTTTGGCAGTGCGACGGCGCGGCGTCTGGCGCAGGCGGGGGCCAAGGTGGTCATTGCGGATGTCGCCGATGAGCGCGGCGAGGCCTTGGCCAAGGAGCTGGGTAATGGCTCGATCTATATGCGTACCGACATTATGGATGAGGCCTCGATCGAGCGGGCGGTTGAAGCGGCTGTGAACCTCGGGCCCTTGCGCGCGGCGGTGGTTGTTCATGGCGGACCGCGTGCGCCGGGCTCTACCGGACCGGCCCGAGTGGTCAATCGTCAAGGCATCCGGCTGCCGCTCGCCCAATTTGCCCATACGGTGAATGTCTATCTCAACAGCGCCTTTGCCGTGACCAGCATCGCGGCTGAAGCCATGGCCAAGAATGAGCCTCAATACTCCAACCAGCGCGGCGTGATCATCAATACCGCCTCCATCGCAGGCTATGAAGGTCAGGCCGGGCAGGCGGCCTATTCGGCAGCCAAGGGCGGGATCATCGGCATGACCTTAACCATCGCCCGCGATCTGGCCCCCATTGGTATCCGCGCGGTCTCCATCGCCCCGGGCACCTTCCTGACGCTGGCCTATTCCAGCGTCATGACCGACGAGCAGGCCCAGGCCAAATGGGGACCGATGGTGCCCAATCCTCACCGCATGGGCGATCCGGACGAGTACGGCATCCTCGCCGCCCACATCGTCGCCAATGATTTCCTCAATGGCACGACCATCCGCCTCGATGGGGCGCAGCGGTTCTAAACGGGCCGAACCGATAGTCTTACGATCACGCGGCTCATGCGGGCCGTGTGATCGAGAGGCCAAGCAATAATCACCAGAGCGCGATTGGCCTTGGAATGACACAGACCCAACCCCTATCGCGCTCTGACAGCAAAGCGCCTGCCGTCCATCCGTTGTTGGTCGCGCCGGTCATGTCGACCTTGGCCAAGCTGGCGGCCCCAAACCTGCTCGGGATGATGGCGACAACGGCGGTTTCCATCACTGAGACGGTCTATCTGGGTCGGTTGGGCATCGGTGCCCTTGCCGCGTCGGCTCTGGTCCTGCCCCTGATCATGCTGATGGGGATGATGAGCGCGGGCGCGATGGGCGGGGGTGTGTCATCGGCCATCAGCCGGGCCTTGGGCGCAGGCGATGTCGAGCGAGCCGAGCGCCTAGCCCTACATTCGGTGATTATTGGCCTGATGATGGGGCTGTTTTTCACCACCCTGTTGGTCGGGTTTGGCAATCCGATCTTCTATCTCTTGGGCGGCCGAGGCGAGACCTTGAAGCTCGCAGTCCTCTATGCCGGTGTGGTCTTTTCCGCCGCTGCCGTGCTGTGGATGGTGAACATCTTGGCTTCAATCTTACGGGGTTCGGGCAATATGGTCGGCCCATCGGCTGTCATGATGGGCGGAGCCCTGCTGCAGATTCTGTTGGGCGGCACCCTCTGCTTTGGCTGGGGGCCCGCGCCGAGGCTGGGCATTGTCGGTGTTGGCCTGGCCCAAATCACGACATCAATCGTCAGTGTCATATTGTTATTCAGCCTCTTGAGATCGTCTCGGGCCAAGGTGCGGCTCAAATTTTCAGGTGGTGTCCGAAAGGACCTATTTGCGGACATCCTCCGCGTCGGTGCCCCAGCGCTGCTTTCGCCGATCCAGACCATCGGCACGATCTTGATCGTAACGGCCATTGCTGCCCGCTTTGGCGTTGAGAATCTGGCGGGATACGGGATCGGGTCGCGGTTGGAATTTCTGCTGGTGCCTGTGGCCTTCTCCGTTGGCGTGGCCTCTATTCCGATGGTGGGCCTCGCCATAGGCTTTGGCGATGTAGCGAGGGCCCGACGTGTCGCTTGGACGGCAGGCGCGATGGGGGCGGCGGGTTTGGGCTCTGTTGGCCTACTCCTCAGTATCGCGCCCGAGCTTTGGGTGACTTTGTTCACGCGCGACCCTCTGGTTCAGCACGCGGCCTCGCTTTACCTGCATTTTGCCGGGCCAGCCTTCGCCTTTTTCGGCCTCAGCCTTGCGCTCTATTTTGCCTCGCAGGGTGCAGGGCGCATTGGTGGGCCGCTGTTGGCCGGGACCGCTAGAATGGTGGTCGTCGCCATTGGCGGCTGGATCCTTGTCGCCAATCAGGCCCCAGCCTGGGCGCTGTTCGCGGTCGTCGCCCTAGGGATGGTGGTCATGGGCGTGGGGACGGCCATCGGGGTCGCCGTGACATCGTGGGAGCCTCGGAGGGGGCGTTAGGGCTGAGTAGGGCGCGCGCTGACGGCTGCCCTGCGAAACAGCCAAGCGGCTCCAAGCCAGAGCCCCATAAAGAGGCCCGCCAGAATAGAGGTGGCCCCTTTTCCGGTGGCGAACAGGATCACCGAGACTGCCATCTGTGCAATGGCGGTTGCGGCCATGGCCCGTGCCATCCCTTCAGGCTTGAAGCGGGCGACCAGCGCACCGATTAGCGCGACCGCGAGAATGAGGCTGAAGATTCTGTTGGTCGGATTGTCCTCTGAGCCGATGATGCCGACCGCAAGGTTTATCCAGATCAGGGCGAAGGTGGCCAAGAGAGCAAGGCCTATGCCCGCCAAATAGCTGCGTTCCGGGGTGATCCTTGAGGCGAGACTAAAGGCACCAGCACTGCCAAAGACCATGACGCCCAAGACCGCGAAATCGGCGCCATCCCAAGCCACCTCATGGGTGAACTGCATAGCGATGAGCGGCGCGAGCATGACGGCCACACCCACGGCCCACGTGGCGAATTTCCAAAAGGTGCGATTCAGGCGAGGGGTTTGGGTCATGACGGTCGTGATCAATTTGCAGGGGTTGTGCCCGAAGCCTTAAGCCAATCCCCCGGGTGATGCCCGTCAAAATTGCCGAACCTTTCGTCTTTCAATTGTAAGGAACCTTATGATAAGGGTCATTCGTAAGTTTTTGGGGTGATCCGTTCTTGTCCGATATCCGCCTTGACCATCAGCCAGCGATCCTCGACGCCCGCTCAGACACCGGCTTTGTCTTAGCCGAGGTTACGCGACTGCTGCGTCTGGCCTTTGATCAGAGGATGCGCAGTACGGGGCTGACCGGGGCCACTTGGCGGGTGCTGGTCTATCTGTCGCGCGAAGATGGTCAGACCCAAGCGGCCTTGGCCCAAAAGCTCGAAATTAGCCGCGTTGCCGTGGGCGAAGCGGTTGATCGCCTCGAGCGCTCTGGCCATGTCGAGCGGCGCGCGGATCCTGACGACCGCCGCAAATGGTGTGTCTTTCTCACCCAGACCTCGATTGATCTGCTGCCGACCATGACGGCCATGGCCAGCGAGCTTCGGGACGAATTTTACAGCGGCCACAGCGAAGAGGAGGTCCAGCAGTTGCACGGGCTTTTGACGCGTCTGCGAGACCGACTTGTCGACATGAAAATTGGCTCAGCCGAGTAGGGGATCTGACGATGACGAACATGGCTGAGGACAATGGCGCGCAGGGCTTCATGCGCCGCTATCGATTGCTGATCTTGATTGCGGTGCCAGCGGCGCTGCTCGGGGTCATTGCATGGTTCATGCTGACGGCGGGCCGCTATCAGGAAACCGACAATGCCTATGTCCAGTCTGCGCGTGTGCCGATCAGCACCAGCACGACCGGACGGGTGGTCAAGATGCTGATTAAGGAGAATGATCCGGTTAAAGCCGGTCAGGTCATTTTCCTGCTGGACCGGGCCAATCCTCAGGCCGACTTTGAAAAGTCTCAAGCCGTTCTGGCTGCTGCGAAAACGCGGGTCGAGGCGCTGAAGGCGACGCTCGGTGCGCGTATGGCAGCTCAGACCAGCGCGGATGAGGCGGTTGTCTTTGCCAAGAAGGAACAGGCCCGCGCGAGGTTGCTGGCCAATGACGGCATTGCGTCGCGCCAGAACGTCGAGGTCGCAGACCATGCGGTCGATGCGGCCATCTCGGCTCAGGCGTCGGCGCGGCAAGGCGTGGCTGTGGCTCTGGCCGATCTGGGCGGGCGTCCCGACATCGCCGTTGACGATCATCCGGCTGTGCGTGAAGCCGCCGCGCTTTTGGAACGCTCGCGTTTGGCCCTGTCCTATACCGAGGTCATCGCCCCCCAATCTGGCATTGTGACCAAGGTCGATCAGATCCAGCCCGGGTCCTTTGTCGCCATCGGCCAGACCCTGTTCTGGCTCATGGCGGGTGATCCTTGGATCGATGCCAATTTTAAGGAAAGCCAGATCGCTAAGATGCGGCCGGGTCAGAGCGCGACCGTTCGCTTTGATGCCTATCCGGGCAAGGTCTTTCAGGCGCGGGTGGCGAGCTTTAGCCCCGGAACCGGCGCGGTCTTCTCGGCCCTGCCGCCTCAGAACGCGACTGGAAACTGGGTCAAGGTGGTGCAGCGTATTCCTGTACGTCTGACCCTGATCAATACCCCACCGGGCTATCTGATCGGTGCGGGCATGAGCGCAACCGTCAAGGTTGATACCCAGTCCAGTGCGGACAATGCGAAGGCTAAGGTCGCCTCGTGAGCCAAGACCGGCCAATCGCGCGAGGGCCGCTCACCCTTTCGGTGATGTTGGCTGCCACCATGTATACGTTGGATGGCACGATCGCTAATGTTGCCCTGCCGCATATGCAGGGCAGCCTTTCGGCTGGCCTCGATCAAATCACTTGGGTCCTGACCTCGTTCATCGTGGCTCAAGCCCTAATGACGCCGTTGGTCGGTTGGGTGTCTGAGCGGATCGGCCGAAAGGCCCTGATGGTCGCCTCTATCATTGGCTTTACCCTTGCATCTCTCGCCTGCGGTTTAGCGCCAAACCTTCCGGCCATGATCACCTTTCGGATCATTCAGGGCATCTGCGGCGCGTCCTTTATACCCCTGTCTCAGTCGATCCTGTTCGACATCAACCCGCCCGAACGTCACCCTCAGGCCATGGCAACCTTTGGCGCAGGTGTGGTGTTAGGACCGGTTATGGGGCCTGCCCTTGGCGGCTGGATCACCGAGCAGTTTGGCTGGCATTGGGTGTTTCTGATCAATCTTCCGGTCGGGATTGTCGCCCTGTTGGGCGTCCTTCGCTACTTGCCTGAGCGGCGCTCAGATACGCCGCGCCCCTTTGATTTTACAGGCTTTGGCGCGCTGGCTCTGTTCATCACGGCCTTGCAATTGATGCTCGATCGCGGGCCGGGCGAGGGCTGGTTTGAATCTTGGGAAGTGATCATCGAGGCCGCCATGGCCGTGATCGGGATCTACATTTTCGCCGTCCATACCATCACGGCCGAGCGACCGTTCTTCTCCCGGGCCCTATTGAAAAACTGGAACTTTACGGCGGGCTTAGTGCTCAGCCTTGCGACCGGAACGCTGATGTATAGTTCCTTGGCGCTGTTGCCGCCGATGATGCAGAACATCCTAGGCTATCCGGTGATCACGGTGGGGCTCGTGACCATGCCGCGCGGGGCAGGGATGTTGGTCAGTATGATGATTGGTGGTCGTCTCATCGGCCGCATTGATCCGCGAGCATTTTTGATCACCGGCTTCCTGACCAATGCCTTTGCCATGTGGATGATGTCCATGTCGTCTCCGCAGATGGACAGCCACATTATAATGCAATCGGGCCTATTGCAGGGCTGCGGATTGGGGATGATCTTTGTCTCTTCCAACACCCTCGCGTTCGGAACCTTACCCCCGGAGCTCCGTACCGATGCATCATCCGTAATCACCCTCGCGCGCAGCCTTGGCTCGGCGGTGGGGATATCCCTGATGCAGGCCATGTTCATGCGCAATCTGCAGACCACCTACACGGTGCTCGTGCCAAACATTCGGACCGATAACCCTGTGTTCCAAAACCAGATGGGCAGCATGATTGATCTGGGCTCGATCCAGGGTCTATCGACCATAGCCGCAGAGGTCGGACGACAGGCGGCGATGGTCTCCTATGTCAATGATTTCTACCTTTCGATGGTGCTGACCATCGGCACAATTCCCCTTATTTTCTTTCTAAAGCCGCCGTCTGCGGGCGCGGGTGGAGGCGGCCATGCGCTACCGGACTAGGTTAGCCTCAGGCATCGTAATGTCGGCAATGATCCTCAGCGGCTGCGCCGTTGTTGGGCCAGATTTTGCGTCGCCCGCGAGCAGCGCCCCAGCGCAATATCAGTCTGTGCCAAGCGCGGGTGCCTTTGTCTTTGGCGACCCGTCGGCGGGTCAGGCCTGGTGGACCGCGTTCGGAGCCGCAGATCTTGATCAGCTCGTAAGCGACGCCCTGAAGGGCAGCCCCACGGTGCAGGACGCAGAGGCCGCCTTGGACTCAGCCCGCGCGGCGGTTACGGTCGTCGAGGGGGCTCGGGCCCCTCAGGCAAGCCTGAATGCGGGGCCCGAGGAGGCGCGCATCAATTCGACCTCGTTCGGGTTCACCGGATTTCCAACACGGACCATCTCGCGCTATGCGATCGGCGCGCGGATGTCCTACGATCTGGACCTGTTTGGTGGTAACCGTCGGGCCGAGGAGTCCGCGAGGGCCAAGCTCGACGGTCAGGCCTACCAGCTGGATGCCGCCCGCCTCACCGTCGCGGGCAAAACCGCAAGAACCGCCATCCTGATCGCCGCCCTGCGCACCCAGATCGCCAGCAGTGAAGCGGTCATTGCCGACGATCGCCAGACCTTGGCGCTGGCCCAGAAATCCGTGGTTGCCGGAGCCTCTGGCCGGATCGAGCTTTTGCGGGTCCAGACCCAACTGGAACAGGACCAGGCCATCTTGCCCGGTCTGAAGCGGGATTTGGCGATGGCCCAATATGCCTTGGCGGCCTTAACGGGCCATGCTCCCGGCGATTGGACCGCGCGGACCTTTGCGCTGGATCAGTTCAAGGTGCCGTCTAGCCTGCCCATCGCTGTGCCCGCAGCCTTGGTCCATGGCCGTCCTGACATCATGGCAGCAGAGATGACCTACCATGCCGCCACTGCGCAGATTGGAGTCGCGCAGGCGCAGCTCTATCCCAACCTCAACATCACGGCCCAATTTGCCCAAACCGCGCTTTCCCCCGATGGCCTGATCAATGCCTCAGCAACCGGATGGAGCCTGGCCACGGGCCTGACCGCGCCACTGCTGAATGGCGGGGCTCTTAAGGCCAAGGCCGGTCAGGCGCAGGCCGAGGCCAAAAGGGCTGAGGCGCGCTATCACGCCACCGTTCTAAAGGCCTTTGTTGAGGTGGCTGATGGACTGGAAGGGGTTTCGGCCAGCGAGGCCGAACTTCGCCTTCGCCAAAGCGCCCGGACCACGGCCGAGGAAAATCTGCGTCTGGTTCGGCGGGCCTATGAGCTCGGCTCGCTCAGGCTGGTCGATGTGCTTGATGCGCAACGTCAGGCCAATGGCGCGCGCCAAGCCTTTGCCCGGACCCAAGGTCAGCGGCTTCTGGCCTATGCCGATCTCTATGCAGCGACTGCGACCGTCTCACGCGCCAACTAGCGCGGCCTCATCCTGATGGGTCATGGATAGGGCCACGGCCTCAGCGACCTTGATGCCGTCAACGGCGGCCGACAGGATGCCGCCTGCATAGCCTGCGCCCTCGCCAGCCGGATAGAGGCCCTTTGTATTGAGGCTCTGGAAGCTCTTGCCCCGCGTGATGCGGATGGGCGAGGAGGTGCGGGTCTCAACACCGGTCAACACCGCGTCGGGATTATCAAAGCCGGGGATCTGTCGGCCAAAGACCGGGAAGGCCTCGCGCATGGCGGTAATAGCAAAATCAGGCAGGCAGCCGGACAGGTCGGTCGGCAGGACGCCGGGCTTGTAGGACGGAATGACCTCGCCCAGCCCGGTCGAGGGCCGACCGGCGAGGAAGTCCCCCAGCCTCTGGCCCGGCGCGACATAGTTTTCACCGCCCGCCTTGAAGGCCTGTTCTTCCCAGCGACGCTGTAGGGCGATGCCCGCGAGGGGGTGACCGGGAAAGTCCTTCTCCGGCGTCACATCGACGACGATGCCCGCATTGGCATTGCGCTCTTTGCGTGAATATTGGCTCATTCCGTTGGTGACCAGCCGTCCCGGCTCTGAGGCCGCCGCCACCACGGTCCCGCCCGGGCACATGCAAAAACTATAGACCGTTCGACCATTCGAGCAGGCGTGGGACAGTTTATAGTCGGCCGCGCCCAAGTCGGGATGTTTGGCCGATGTGCCAAACCGCGCATGATCGATCAGGGATTGGGGATGCTCGATACGAAAGCCAATGGAGAAGGGCTTGGCCTCAATATGGACGCCCCGGTCATAGAGCATCTGGAACGTGTCGCGGGCGCTGTGGCCGATGGCCAAGACCACATGATCGGACAGGATCTGTTCACCGCTTTCCAGAACCACGCCGCGCATCTGGCGCTCGCCGGAGGGGTCGGTATCGACCAACAGATCGACGACCTTGTTCTGGAACCGATATTCTCCGCCCAGGTCCTCGATGGACTGGCGTAGGCTCTCGACCATCGACACCAGCCGGAAGGTGCCAATATGGGGATGGGCCTCGGTGAGGATCTCAGGCGGTGCACCGGCCTTGACGAATTCGGTTAGGACCTTGCGGCCAAGGTGTCTGGGATCCTTAATCTGGCTATAGAGCTTGCCGTCGGAGAAGGTTCCGGCCCCGCCTTCACCATATTGAACATTGGACTCCGGATTGAGTACCTTGCCGCGCCACAGGCCCCACGTATCCTTGGTTCGCTCTCGCACGACCTTGCCTCGGTCCAGAATGATCGGGCGAAAGCCCATCTGGGCCAGCAGCAGTCCGGCAAAGAGGCCGCAGGGTCCGGTGCCAATGACGATGGGACGGCTGGTTTCGTCGCCGGTCGCTTTGGCGGTCATGCGATAGTCGACGTCGGGTGTTGGCCGAACGCGGATATCCTCGGCGCAGCGGGCGGCGATGGTCGCCTCGTCCTTCAGGTCAATATCCACCGAATAGACCATCAGGATCGCCGCCTTGCGCCGCGCATCATGGGCGCGGCGGGCAATCTTATAGTCGATGATCTGGTCAGGCTGGATCGCCAAGCGCTCGCAGATGGCGGCGGTCAGGGCGTCTGGCGAATGGCCCAAGGGCACGCGAAGTTCGGTTAAGCGAAGCATGGCCGGTCTATATCACGCTAAGACCACCATTTCGATAAGGCGCTTTGCCCTGTAATCCTTGGTCATGTGCCATAAGCGAATAGTGTTTTTGGACCGAGCGGTATTGAGTGCGTCGGTCACATTGCCGGGCCTGACACAGGCGCGATCTTGGGGTTCTTGGACCAGCCGTGATCGAGTGGTAGGCTGCGTGTGAGGTTCAGGGAGACCTAGGATGACCTTTTCGCTTTCTCGTCTTGTCACGCCGACTGCTGCCATCGGTCAGGGGCTGCTGGCGGCCTATGTTTGGCGGTTTGGCAATGACGGTCCCATACCAATGCATTTTGGCCTTGATGGTACAGTCGACCGCTATGGTGACCGCACAGAGGCGGTAATGCTCATCGCGGGCATGATGGTCCTGTCCTTGATCGTTGGTCTGATGCTCGACGCCAGCGCTCGCATGACCGAGGCTGATGAAGCGCGCGCGCGCGGACTGGCTATCGCTAAGGGTCTTGGCGTTGCGTTGCCCTGTCTGGTCTCGGCCCTGATGGCGGGCTTGGCCCTATCAGCGGACCCGACGCGGTTGATGGGTGGCCACATTGTTTCAATTGTCCTTTTCGGACTTTTCGCCGTCATCGGTGCCGTCATGGGCAAGGTGCCGCCCAACGCCTTTGTTGGGGTGCGGACGGCATGGAGCCTCAGCAGCCGGTTGGCATGGGACCGGAGCAATCGCCTAGCTGGACGGTTGTTCCTCTGGTTTGGCCTGATCGGGATGGTTGCCTCGCTCGCCCTGCCGCAAAGGCTGGCCATGCCCTTGTTGTTCGTCGGCGTACTGATCATTGCGGGCCTCAGCATGTTCGAAAGCTGGCGCGTGTGGCGCAGCGATCCTGATCGCCGGGCGGTTTAGGTGGGCAGTCCCGTGGTGTCACTGCCCATCCTTGATCCTCTGCGGCTTAGGCCGAACGGGGCGGGGCCTATCCTGTTTATCTGCGATCATGCCACCAATGCCATTCCAGAGGTCCATGGGGATTTGGGACTTAGCGCCGAGCAACTGGCGGACCATATTGCGTGGGATCCGGGCGCAGCGGGTGTGACCGAGGCTCTGTCCGACCTCTTGGATTGCCCCGCCATTTTGGCGCGCGCCTCACGGCTATTGATTGATTGCAACCGTCATCCGGCTGACATGGACGCCATTCCTGAGATCAGCGAGATCACGTCCATTCCGGGCAATGCGAACCTGTCTCCCCATGAGGTGGCGGCGCGGATTGCTGCCTATCACACTCCTTTCCACGCAGGGATTGAGCAGGTCTGCGCAAAACTGGGGTCGCAGATTCGCGCGGTCGTCTCACTTCACAGCTACGTGCCGGTCTTTCATGGCCAAAAGCGGCCTTGGCATTTGGGGCTGGTCTATAATGCCGACCGCAGGATGGCCGATGTCGTGCGCGATGGCCTGTGCGCCGATCCTGATCTCGTCATTGGGGATAATGAACCCTATTCGGGCCAGGACCGGTTCTATTACACGCTCAACCGCCATGGGCAGGCCCACGGTCTTCCCTGTCTGATGATCGAAATTCGCAATGACCTGATCAAATTGCAGTCAGATCAAACGGCTTGGGCGAAGAAACTGGCGCCCATGTTGATCAAGGCCCTTGCCAACATCCCCTGAAGCCATGCTGAGTGGTTGACGATGGAACGCACGTGCCATCTCAAAGCCGGGGGGATTGATACGACCATGTCTAACGACGACCAGCATCAGGATGATGTTAGCCGACTGCATAAGATGGGCTATGCGCAGGAACTGTCCCGCACCATGGGCCATTTCTCCAACTTCGCCATTTCCTTTTCGATCATCTGTATCCTGTCCGGGGGCGTTAACTCCTTAGCGCAGGGCTTGAGCGGCGCAGGCGGCGCAGCCTTGGGCATCGGCTGGATCGTGGGCGGTCTGGCGGCACTGATTTTCGCGCTCGGCATGGCGCAAATCGCTTCGGCCTTTCCGACGGCTGGCGGTCTCTATCACTGGAGTTCGATCCTCGGTGGACGGTTCTGGGGCTGGTTAACGGCTTGGATGAACCTGTTGGGCTTGATTACGGTGCTCGCCGCGATCAATGTCGGTACCTTCACCTTCTTTGTCGGTGCCTTCGGTAAGATGCTCGGCATTGAGGCGGGCTACATGCCACAATTGATCTTTATGATCACGGTCACCGGTCTGCACGCCCTGATCAATCACCTTGGCATCAAGTTCACCACGCGGCTGACCGACCTGTCTGGCTATCTGATCTTGGCTGGAACAGTGGTTTTAACAGCGGTGCTGTTCTACGCCTCGCCGACCCATGATTTTAGCCGGCTATGGACCTTCACCAACTATTCGGGCGATGCGGGCGGCGGGGTCTGGCCACAGAGCGGGTCTATGTATCTCGTCTTCTTCCTAGGCCTGCTGCTGCCGATCTATACCCTGACCGGCTATGATGCTTCGGCCCATACCTCTGAAGAGACGGTTGGCGCGGCCAAGCGCGTGCCAACGGCGATCATCCATTCGGTCTTTTGGGCGGCCCTGTTCGCGTGGATCTTTTCTTGCGTCTTCGTCATGGCCATCCCCGACATGGGCGAGGCCGCTAAGCAAGGTTGGAACGTCTTCTTCTACGTAATGGATGCGCGGGTGCCTGAGGCCCTAAGAACAGCCCTCTATGTGATGATCTTTGTGGCTCAGTTCCTGTGTGGTCTGGCGACCGTGACCTCGGCCTCGCGGATGACCTATGCCTTTGCCCGTGATGATGGGTTGCCGGGCTCGAAATATCTCAAGGCTGTCAGCAAGCGTTGGCGCACGCCGGTGGCCGCGATCTGGACCACAGCCATCTTGGCCGTCGCCTTCACCGCCTATGCCAATGCCTATTCGACGGTGGTGTCGGTGACCTCTATCGCGCTCTATCTTTCCTATGCCATGCCCATTGCTGCAGGCCTGTTCGCCTATGGCCGGACGTGGAAAGAGATGGGGCCGTGGGATATGGGGCCCCTGTTTCGGGTTGTTGCGGTGCTCTGCATCCTCATGGCGGGCGTGATCTTCTATGTCGGCGTCCAGCCCCCGAACCAGTTGGCCCTCAAGGTGATGGCGGCGATTGGCGTCATGACCCTGTTGGCCTGGTTTGGCTTGGAATCCCGCCGGTTTAAGGGACCACCGGTCGGTGATCGCATCGCCGAGCGCGCGGCGGCTATTTCTGAAGCGGAAGCGGCTTTGGACGCAAAATAGGCCTCTATCCACACTATGTTGTCTGGCGGAGGGGAATCAAAACGCCCCTCCGCCGTTTCTTTTTCCGAGGCATGACCATGGCTGCGAACGCTCGAACGGACCAACACCCAAAGACGGCGGCGGATTTGAAGCGCTATGTGGAGCAGTCAGACCTGCCCTATGCCAAGGTCGGCGTGTTTGACATCGACGGCGTGCTGCGCGGCAAATATATGGCCAAGGATAAGCTGCTCTCGTCGCTAGAGGGCGGATACGGCTTTTGCGATGTCGTCTTGGGCTGGGACAGCAACGACCAGCTCTATGACAACACCACCATGACCGGTTGGCACACGGCCTATCCGGACGCAGGCGTGAGGCTGCTGCCCGAAACCACCCGGCTCTTGCCGTTTGAAAACAATATGCCGCTGATCCTCAGTGAGTTTACCGGCAAGATGGAGGCGATCTGCCCACGCTCGCTCCTGCGCCGCATTGTCGAGCGCGCCTCCAGCATGGGCTTTGGTATCAAGTCCTCAGCCGAATTTGAGTTCTTCGTCTTTGAAGAAACGCCCCAGTCGGTGCGCGACAAGGGCTATCGTAATCTCAACAGCATCACGCCGGGCTATTTTGGCTATTCGATGCTGCGAAACTCCGTCCATGCAGATTTCTATCACGAGCTGATGAATCTCTGCCTCGATATGGATATCGAGCTTGAAGGGCTGCACACGGAAACCGGACCGGGCGTCCTTGAAGCCGCCATCAAATATGATGACGCCATGGCCTCTGCGGACAAGGCGGCCCTTTTCAAGACCATGACTAAGATCTTGGCCCAGCGTAAGGGCTGGATGGCGACCTTTATGGCCAAGTGGTCCAATGATTGGCCGGGGCAATCGGGCCACCTGCATATGTCGCTGGTCGATGAGAAGACTGGCAAGCCCGTCTTCTATGATGAGAGCAAGCCGCTCGGCATGAGCGACACCATGCGCTGGTTCGTCGGTGGTCAGCAGGCCCTGATGCCTGAACTGCTCAGCATGATCGCCTGTACGGTCAACAGCTATACCCGCCTGATCCCCGGCTATTGGGCCCCGACCAGCGCCAGCTGGGGCTATGAGAACCGGACCTGCGCCTTGCGGGTCATCGGCGGCGCGCCTAAGAGCCAGCGGGTCGAGTACCGGATCGCGGCGGCTGACATCAATCCTTACATCGCCTTTGCGGCCAGTATCGGCTCGGGTCTCTGGGGCATTGAAAATAGGATCGAGCCCACAGCGCCGGTCGAGGGCAATGCCTACGAAAAGCGCTTCCCCGCCAAGATGGGCCTGCCCTCGACCCTGTGGGAAGCAGCCCAGAAGCTGAAGGGCTCCAAGGCCGCGCGCAATCTATTTGGCGATGAATTTGTCGACCACTATGCCGCCACCCGCGAGTGGGAAGAGCGCGAGGCGCGCAAAGCGATTACCGACTGGCAGTTGGCCCGCTATTTCGAAATTATCTGAGGTCAGGAGCCTTTATGTCTGTCTTTTCTTGCGTCTCTCCCATCGATGGGGAGGTTGTCGCCTCTCGCCCCTTTGCCAGTGCGGCTGAGATTCAAACCGCCGTTGCCGAGGCCAAGGCCGCCCAGAAGCTGTGGCGCGCGCAGTCGCTTGCAGATCGCGCAGTCCTTTGCACCGCCTTCATCGAGGCCATGTTGTCTATGGAAGCCGACATTGTGCCCGAATTGGCGCGGCAGATGGGGCGTCCGGTCCGTTATGGCGCGGGCGAGTTGAAGGGCTTTGCTGAGCGCGGTCACCATATGATCGCGATTGCGCCAGAGGCCCTGGCGCCGGAGGTCCCTGCCGAGAAGCCCGGTTTTGAGCGCTATGTGGCGCGGGAACCACTGGGCGTGGTCTTTACGATCGCGCCTTGGAACTATCCCTATCTAACGGCGGTCAATTCGATCATTCCAGCCCTGATGGCCGGTAATGCGGTCTTGCTCAAACATGCCGCCCAAACCCTGTTGGTGGGGGAACGGTTCCAGATGGCGGCGGACAAGGCAGGCTTTCCAAAGGGCCTTCTGCGCAATCTCGCCCTCAGTCACGAACAGACGGTCCAGATCATCGCCGCGCGCCATGTCGACATGGTCTGTTTCACCGGGTCGGTCGAGGCGGGCAGGGTGATCGAGCGGGCCGCCGCTGGCAACTTTATCGGCGTCGGGCTTGAGCTGGGCGGCAAGGATCCGGCCTATGTGCGTGCCGATGCCAATCTAGACCATGCCATCGAGACTCTGGTCGATGGTGCGTTCTTCAATTCGGGCCAGAGCTGCTGCGGCATAGAGCGGATCTATGTCCATGAGGCGCTCTATGAGGCCTTTGTCGAAGGGGCAGTGGCCCTGACCAAGACCTATGTGCTGGGCTCTCCGATGGATGCCAGCACGACGCTGGGCCCGATGGTCAAGCCTTCCGCCGCAGCGTTTGTGCGTGGCCAGATCGCAGAGGCGGTCGCCGCGGGTGCCAAGGCTCACCTTGATCCAGCAGACTTCCCTGCCAATGCCGACGGCACCGCCTATATGTCCCCGCAGATCCTGACCGGCGTTGACCATTCCATGTCGGTGATGCGCGACGAGTCGTTCGGTCCCTTGGTCGGCATCATGAAGGTATCCAGCGATGCGGAAGCCGTCGCCTTGATGAACGATAGCCCCTTTGGCCTGACCGCTGCGATCTGGAGCGAAGATCGAGTGGCCGCCCACGCCATTGCCAGCCAGATTGAGACTGGCACGGTATTCCTCAATCGCTGCGACTATCTGGACCCCGCGCTAGCCTGGACCGGCGTTAAGGATACGGGCCGGGGTGTGACCCTCAGCCGGCTTGGCTATGAGCACCTGACCCGCGCCAAGTCCTATCATTTCCGTCTTTCGACCAAGGATTAATCATGACCGCTGTTCTGACCGGCAACTGGAACTATCCGACCAAAATCATCAGCGGACCGGGCCGAATTCAAGAGTTGGGCGCGCAGTGCGTCGCCAACAAGATGCTCAATCCCTTGGTGGTCACCGATAAGGGCTTGGCCGATACCGGCATCATCGCGGCGGTCCGCCAAGCGCTAGACGCCGCCAAGGTGCCCTTCGCCCTCTATGCTGAGGTCCAAGGTAACCCGGTTGCCAAGAACGTGGATGATGGTGTCGCGGTCTATCGGGCAGGGCACCATGACGGGGTGATCGCAGTCGGCGGGGGGGCTGGCCTTGATGTCGGCAAGGCCATCGCCTTCATGTCGGGTCAAACCCGTCCGCTCTGGGATTTCGAGGATATTGGCGACTGGTGGACGCGGGCTGATCCTGCCGGGATCGCCCCCGTGATCGCCGTGCCGACCACATCCGGTACCGGTTCAGAGGTTGGCCGGGCGTCGGTGGTTGTCAATGAAGACACCCATGAGAAGAAGATCATCTTCCATCCCAAGATGATGCCCGTTCTGGTCATTTCGGACCCCGAACTGACCACGGGTCTGCCAGCCCACATTACGGCAGCCACGGGGATCGATGCCTTCGTCCATTGTTTCGAAGCCTATTGCGCGCCGGGTTTCCACCCGATGGCCGACGGTATTGCGCTGGAGGGGATGAGGCTGATCAAGGACTTCCTGCCCCGGGCCTATGCCGATGGCAACGACATTGAGGCGCGGGCCATGATGCTGGCAGCGGCCAGCATGGGGGCGACCGCGTTCCAAAAGGGGCTCGGCGCGGTCCATTCGATCTCCCATCCGGTCGGGGCCTTCTATGACACCCACCACGGCCTGACCAATGCCATCGTCCTGCCCTATGTGATGATGTTCAACCGCCCAGCTATTGAGGGTCGGATGGAGCTTCTTGCCCGGTTCTTGGGTCTCGAGGGTGCAGGCTTTGACGCGGTTCTGGTTTGGGTCCTCAGCTTCCGTAAAGCGTTGGGCATTCCTGACCATCTGGGTGCTATCGGCGTTCCGCTCGATCAGGCCGACACGATTGGCATCCATGCGCAAAATGACCCGTCCACCGGCAGTAATCCGCGTGAGACGACACCGGCGATCATGGCCACCCTCTTCAAGGCCGCTGTTACCGGAGATTTGAGCGCCGCGACCCTATAGGGTTTGGCCGATTGCCAGCGACAGGGACGGATTGGACCGCTAGAAGGTCTGTCCCTAGGCGCTTCGACCCCGGTGAGGAATTACCATGCAACTTTCGATGTATCAGGCTTCGGCACCGGTTTTCGCTCAGGGTTTGCGGGCACTGTTGGGCATCCTGGGTAAGGCGCAGGCCCACATCGAAGCGCGCGGTATCGATCCCAATGCGCTTTTGCAGGCGCGCCTCTATCCGGACATGCTGCCCTTCAACCGCCAGATTCACCTTTGCACCGACTTTGCCAAGGGCCCGGTCGCACGGTTGGCAGGTCAAGAACCCACCAGTTTCGCCGATGTCGAGGCCAGCTTCCCGGACCTCATCGCTCGGGTCGCCAATACGCTGGCTATCGTCGAGGGCTTTTCGGCTGATCAGATCGATGGGTCCGAAGACAAGGATATCACCCTGATCCGCCGCGGCGAATCCACAGTGGTGAAGGGGCGGGCCTATCTTCTCGAGCAGGCTATGCCCAATTTCTACTTCCACCTCACCACCGCCTTTGCGATCCTGCGTCACAACGGTGTCGAGATCGGAAAGAAGGACTTTTTAGGATTGGTTTGAGGGTTGTTCACGGGCGAGGTTTAGATCGCTTAATGCTCATATCATTCTTCAGTAGTTTGAAATTAAATTTTGAAATTTCAAAGCCAATTCAGACAAAATATTTTATAAATGTTAAATTTTATTAATATCAGCACTTTAAGGGTAAAATTATAATTACAAATATTAAAATTTATTCCCATAAATTATAGTTAACGCCGACTTTAATGATGATTTCAAATCACTTGTTAGGGCGTTTGCCTCTGAGGCGGTTGCGCGTTAGCCGAAAATTTTATATACTTAAAACTATCGTTATTGCTCAGATGCCGATGCAGGAGAGGCCGAAATGGCTCTACAGGTCGGAAGTACCCGCGGCGGCGGATTGATCGTCAATGGGAAGGTTTCCAAAACCGCCACAGAAGCGGGCGATATTCTGACTCGCAGTGGCTATCGCTGGCTCGATAGCTCTGATGGCACGGTTGACGGTGTCACCAACATCTCCTTCGCCTTTAAGAGTTCCGCGACCAATACCGATCCCGCAAGTTTTTCACGCTTCACCGAGGCGGAGATTAACTTCACCCTGTCCATGATGGTCTCGTGGTCCGATGTGGCCAATGTGAAGTTCAATCGCGTTGGAACCGGCACGGTCGGCGAAGCAGCCTATTCCAACAATGCCACCATCCTGTTCTCGAACTATTCGGCAGCCGATGGCTCAGCCGCCTATGCCTATATGCCCGGCAACATTGATGTTGCGTCAGCCTCTGGCGATGTTCACGTCAATATCAACTATGCGAGCAGCCAAAATTACGACTACCTAACCTATGGCCGACTGACCATTGCCCATGAATTTGGCCATGCCTTGGGGCTCGAGCATCCAGGCAATTACAATGGCGGCGCGCCGACCTATGGCAGCAACGCCTCCTATGCCGAGGATAGCCGCCAATATACGCTGATGAGCTATTTCGACGCCAGCTATACCGGC
>Ga0214919_10002936_pt1 | contig 26307 bp, 16 predicted proteins | sample LL1503_MetaG_FD_177994 | JGI IMG/M metagenome (GOLD analysis project Ga0214919, IMG submission 177994) | Freshwater microbial communities from Lake Lanier, Atlanta, Georgia, United States - LL-1503 | ecosystem: Environmental > Aquatic > Freshwater > Lake | place: USA: Georgia | collected...
TTCCATTAGTTCCATTAGTTCCATACAAATCAATATCGTAATAAATTGTAAATTGTTGATATTTTAACTCTCTTGCAATTGTAAGAGTAAATATATATTTTAATCCATTATTTAAATTATTGTTGCTAGATATAACATTACTAGATATCAAATTAGAATTAATAATTTTAAAGAATTGATATGGATGGTATGGAATATAAAACCCATTTTTTATAACTAAATTATTAAATGATGATATGACTTCTAGCTTCAAACGAGTGAATAATTCTATATCAGTAGATGGATTATTTATAGCTCCTGAATTATTTGATATTAAATTTTCACTTTCAATAATAGTACTTTTATTTTTTATTAGTGATTTATCATATATAAATTCATAGCTATCATTTGTTTGCATTTTTAGAATACTATACATTTGGTAAAAATCAAATTCATCAGTCATCGAAAAATTCTTTAGTGTTCGTGTATTTCTCAAAACATCAGTATCAATTGATTGAGATTGTTCATTATTTAATTGATTACCAGCAACAGGTAATTGATATTGTATTTTTACAGGAGGGTCATTTTCCTTTGATATTGATGCAATCTTATCTTGTAGTTTTGAATCATTGAAAACTAAAAATGGTTCTAGCGTCTCATCTTTTTTATCTAAGAAATATATTCTAATAATAGCTATTAATAATACAATAATTATAAACAAGAATGCATAACATCCATAAAACATGTTTGTAGTGAGTTTCTAATATTAAGCAAGATTTATAAAATATGAAAAACTATCTAATAAAATTAAAATAAATAGAAAAAACAAACAACACATAACACATCATATAACACATTACACATCATAACACATTACACATCACCATACACATTACACATTACACATCACCATACACATTACACATTACACATCACCTACACATCACATATCATTATACACATCACACATCACCATGCATTATTTACTAATCATCATTATCAATACCTAAATTATCATAGTCTTGGTCTCCATCATCATTATCTTCAACATTAAAAACAGTATAATTGCCTTCAGGTTGATAATCTTTATCATATTTTTGATTATCATTATTATTATTATTATTATTATTATCATTATAATCTGTATTCATAATATTGTAATCAGCTTCATAATCATCATTTTCTGTATATTTATTATCATCTGTAAATTCATCATAACTATATATATTATTCATCTTTTCTTCATTTTCATTTACATTGCTAATATTTTCATCAGTATAAATATAACTAAATTCTGTTTTCAAATGTGCATCTAGACCTGCATATTTGATTTTTTTAAGTTTATGCATTTGGATATATATATATTGTTTAATTGATTCATTACCTTGCTCAGACAATTGTTTAAATCCTCTCAAGTTTGCATCACGCAATTTCTGGTCATGAATTAATACAAGATTATTTATTTTTTTAGGTGTCAATTCATCATATATATTCTCAAGATTATTTATTTTTTCTAAATATTCTATTATAAATTCTTCTATTATTTTTATATTTTTATTATTTTTTATTTTAAAACTATGTATATGTTCCTCTTCATTAAATTGTATATCATCAATATCAATATCATTATCACTATCACTATTATCACCACGATTACCATGATTACCAGGATTACCACTGTCATTATCACTATCAGTATTAGCAATATTCATATTTATAGATTCATTATCTAGAAATATATCTCTATTTAGGTTATCTAAAATATTTAAATCATCTTCAGGGGGTGTTTTATATTGATAATCTATAACTTCACTTTTAAGATTTGAGAGATGATTAGATTCTAATTCATTAAACAGATTTACAAGAGATATAATATTTAAGTATTGAAGAATACTTGATGTCATTTCTGGGAAAAATATTTTATATTTATGTTTAGATTTTATAAGTCTAGAATAGTTATATAGTTCACGAGTATTTATACTAAGTTTTTCAAATAATTTTACGTTTTCTCCAAATTTCAAAAAATCTCTATATTGTGGTCTAACATCTTCTCTATTTAATGGATTTGATAATGCATTATTTTTAATTTGATTAATTATATCATTAAGAAATTTTAGTGTATACTGTATATATTCTTCTTTTTTATTATATCTATACAATTCGCTTTTTATTATAATTTCTGTTTCTGTTAAATGAGGAGATTTAATAGTCTCATTATCTCTAAATTCAATATATTGTTTATTAAAATCACCTATTGTAGACATAATATTACTATATCTATCAGTTTTTTTATTTACAATCGTAAGTTTTTTTACTAAATCATTAATTTCGGCTCCAATTTGAGAATTAAGATTTGCAAGATGTCTATGAATATCAAAAACTGCTGTTTTTTTGTGTGTTTTGATAATTTCAGCATCACTACCACTACCACCACTACCACTACCACTACCACCAAATATTTGACTAATGTTTTCCTTTATTTTTGCCAAATAATCTTTTAAAAATAATAAAATATTGTGTTTAGGACATTTATCAATAAGTTCATTTAATTTTAATAGCTCAACAGTTTTAATTATATTATCATTACCATTACCATTACCATTACCATTACCATTACCATTACCATTACCATTACCTATACCCCCATTGCTTATACCCCCATTACCTATACCCTCATTGCTTATACCCCCATTGCTTATACCATTACTATTATTTATTGTAGTTTGTATTCTTTTATAATCTTTCAATGAATATGTTTTAACATTAATATCATTCTTCTTTTCATTAGATATAATACATCTATTAAATTTGTCATATATATGAAGTTTGCCTTTATGAATTCCATTATCAATAAATTTAACATATATATCTTTTATCTCTTCAGGACTAACATTAAAACTAACAGGATACACAGTCTGTGATGGTTTATAATATGGATTATATATTATATTTTGTGATGGATATATTTTTTTATTTAATAATTTAATAATAATATCTTCAATTTCCCTAAAAGACTTATAATATGAATTAATATCACTATTTTTATCTTTAAAATAATTTATGTAATTATAAGGTTTATCTTTATTATAACTTTCTAGACAACAATAGTTATCTAAACTAATTTTTTGTATTGCAGAAATAGATTCATTAGATATAATTTGATTAATAGCATTTATTAAACATAATGAATAATATGTTGTATTTTCTATCCCAACAGAAATCATTTTATTTATTGTTTTATGTGATACTTCTTTTAAATTTGCAATATTCAAAATTTTTTCAGGAGACCATTTTAGAGTATTATCTACATTATTAATTCGTGGGCAAAATTCTTTCCAATAATTAGTTTTATATGTATAAAACTCAATAAGTGAATCAATTTCATCAGTTTTACGATTTAATGCTGTATATATGGCATTTTTAACAAAATTATCTTCTTCAACTTGTAGTTTAATACGCTCAAACAATTGCTCTTGTTTTAATTCTTTAAGAACTACATATTCCGGTAATATAGACATTTGAGTAAATAAACACATGATATAATTTATGCCATCATTTGCAATACTATTTATACCTCCTGTGCTAGAACCTAAACTAATAAGTGGATAACCTATAATATTTGGAGAGCAATCTCTACTTGATAATTTATATGGAGTTATAGTAGTTTGCAAAATAATAAGAAATCTAGCACCAATATCTAAAATAAGGTATTGTAAATAATATTGTTCAACATATTTTTTAAGAAGTGTAATATTACCTCCCAGCTTTGGTGATAAAGCCTTTATAAAACGCTCTTTACTTTCAAATTGATTAGTTTTTAAATAGTTAATCATGTTAATTTCATCTTTTATACTAAAAATATCAATATTTGAAAGTATTTTCATAAGTTTAAATATATTAACACGTAATATTAAATCCAGTGTTTTTTCATCTTGCGAATTTTTACCAACAAATAAATTTGATATTAATTTATTTATATATGATTTTTGTTTTTCTATTAATGGTGTATTATCTGTTATTTCACGGGTTTTAATCTTAAAACCATCTTCACCCTTTTCAAACTCTTCAATATCTAATATTTCCGTTGATGCAATATATTCATTACACCCGTCAACTTTACAGTAATATGCACTATTGCGTTCTATACCAAATATAGTTATTATATTATTAAAATCAATGTCTGTGTCATCTTCAATATAAGAAACACCCAATTTAACATGATTACATAATAGTTTTTGATTACAAATATTACAATATGTATTATTATTATCATTATTAAATCTATCATATGTTTTGTAATCGTGTATAAACTCTGTTTCATTGTTTTGAAATTGTTTAAATATAGTTCTTGCAAATTTATATCTATCTTCTTCATTTTTAATATTACCATAATATTTCATAACATTATAGTGTATACATGGTTTGTTTGAATGTCTCTCTTTTGCATTTTGTTCCTCTAATTTTGTTTCTTCTTCTTCTTTATTTTTCAAAATTCTTTTAGTATTATTAATCTTATTAACTAGAAACATTCTATCATTTATAATTTCTTTATTTAAACTTGCAATCAAAATAGGTATATGTTTAATGTATTCGATTTCTTTTTGTAGATTATTAATTTGTAATTCCATATCTATAATTTGTTTATTCATATCTAGAACATCATACATTCCATTTTCACTTCCATTTTCACATTTTAGTGAATCCAGATCAAACATGCATTTGGTCTCATCTTTATCATTTGATTCCGTTTTTGCAATACATTGATTTTTCTTATCATGTATGATTTTATAGAGTATTGCTATGTCTTCTTTTATCCACATATCTATATTACCAATAACTTCACGTTTAAATAATTGCTTACTATTATTTACATCTACTAATGCATAATCACCCATCATAATTACATTACCATCACTATCTGTTGCGACTTTTCCATTATCTTTTTCTAATCTAGCAAGACTTGGATACTTAATAACATTTGGACCAGTAATTTTTGCATTACAAGTATTACTGCTATTTGCTTCACCTATTGAGCTGAATTTGCTTGGAGTTCCTTGTGTCCCCCCTTGCCCCCCTTGCCCATTTCCCAATTGAGCGTTCGTATTTGTCATAGCATGTTTTTCTTTTATAATGGTAATTTCTGTTTCCAAGTTTTCAAGATTATGTGTATCTTGATAAGTTTTAAGATAGTTAATAAATATAGTTTTAAAAAAATATTTTCCATTATCATAACTGTTGATTATCCATTTTAGACGTGTATTATCACTATCTATGTTAGCAATTTTGTTATCATATGTATCAAAATAAAACTTTGTTATATCATTTATTATATCATCAGTTATATATCGAAATGATTTATCATTTTTCAAATGTGTATGCGATAATTTTTGTTCTTTTGCCTTTTTCTCATTATCTTTTTTAGTTTGTTTCAATTCGTTGGTAAATTCCTTAAATTTATAAGATATTCTTTCATTGAAATCTTTATATACATCAATAAATTCACTATGTTTACTTATTAATTTATTATACATATCTAGAGTTATATCTTGATAATCATAGTTAAATTTTGATATAATATTATATATATCATCCATGCTACCTATTGGTATATTTGGTGTGTTTGGGTTTTTTGGATTATTTGTATTATTTGGATTATTTGTATTATTTGGATTATTTGTATCTAAATATAAATTTATAATATCATCTATTGATGGTATAATTTTTGCAATATGGGTTCCTAATTCATTTGTTTCAAAACCATTTTTAGGTAAAAGAAATATAATAAATTTATCTGCATTCTGTGTAAATGAAAATTGTTCTTCTAATTCTTCATCAATTGTTTCTGGGTTAATATCTTCCAAATTAATAGTAATCACTTCATTATGTTTCTTTTGTATATTATATAAATTAGCCAATAATATAGAGTCATTGTTTTTGGAATAATTAAAAGATGTATTAAAAGATTCATTATTAACATCAAAATATCTAAGAGGTGGTCTAATATAACCAATAAGATTAATTAAATCTCCTCTATAATATGTTTTAAAACTAGGATTATTATACAATATATCTTCGGTATTTGTATCTTGGCTATCTTGTCCATATCTAGTTTCTTGTCCATATCTAGTTTCTTGTCCATATCTAGTTTCTTGTCTTTCTTGTATATCATCATTAGAATCATTATAAAAATCATCATTTTTATTAATAAACCTACCCATAGAACCTATATTGATTTGACATTCAAAATTCATGGGACTTAAACTATATGATTGACATTTAACCGGTTTATCACAATATTTAATAGTTAATGTATCTTGAAACATACGTAAATAATTATCTTTATGCAAATATTCTCCTAAATGAATATTTATATTAGTTATTGTATCATCATTATCTAATATTTGACTAGTTGGGTTCAAATTACTTATAATATTATTAATATATGAATCATTATGTATTGAACTATTTTTTTTATTCTGTATATCTATTGTGTTTTTTAGAGAATTATAATAATCATCAAATACATGATTAGTATGTTTATCATATTCATCTATTTGATTTTTTTTGGTTTTATCTAAATATATTTTCTTACGATTAACAACTAATGGAATAAGAAATTTATTTGTAAATACACATTTATCATATTCACCTACTAATGGTTTATAATCCTGTGGTTTGAATTTAATAGTATTTAAATCAATATCTTTATCACATTCATCATGATTATCATTATAACATCTAGATGATAAATTATATTTTAACATACTAATAATATTAATGTGTTTTATAATGTTTTTATTTATCAAATCATTTTGTTGTTCAAATTTTGATAATTTATTATGTTTATATTTATACAAATCGCCTTTTTGAATACTTTCATTATAAATTTTGTCAATTTCATCAACTTCTATTCTTTTAATTTTTTCAAATGTTTCTATTTTTTTAGTATTCCCAGTATTCTCATCACCATTCTCATTATCACTATCATCTATTATTATATCTAAATCATTCTCATCATATTCAGTTTCAATATCTGTATTGGAATGTGTATTGGAATCTGTATTGGAATGTGTATTGGAATCTGTATTGGAATGTGGCATAACACCTTTAAATAAATTTTTTAATATATCTTCATCATCTTCTGTACTATTTGTACCATTTGTATCATTTGTACCATTTGTACCATTTGTACTATTTGTATCATTTGTACCATTTGTACTATTTAGTGTTTCATCATCTATATCAATGCCTTTATCTATATCATCAATATTCCTTCTTGAATATTCAATGTTTGATAGTGATATAAGACTATTATATTTACTATTTATTACTTCATCATTATCTAGTGTTTCTAAATCAAAATCAGTTGTATATAATGAATTTGATGAATTTGCTGAATCTGCAGTGTCTTCCATACCTGCAGTGTCTTCCATACCTGTAATTTTCTTCTTTCTACCACCTGCATTTTGAAATATTAATTCTCCATTAATATCCATTTTAATATAATCATTTTGATATTCATGATTACCACCAGAACCAAAACCAAAAGAAATTTCATTATCTGCACTATTCATATTAATTATATTACCATTAGAATCTTTAGAACTTACAATCAGCTTATCACCAAGTTTATTGGAAATTGCACTTGTAATAAATTTAGGGTCAATACTGAAAGCATCAAGTTTTGGATTATATAGCATATTTTGAAATACTTCTGGAAATATTACTTTACCTGATTTTGGCAAAACGCGAATTTTATTACCATTATATTCCATTGTTGTAGTAAGCAAATCATTATCTTTTAAATTTTTGAAAGCTTCTGCAATTACATCATTTAGCATTGGCAGAGTTTGGGAATTTATATTTGTATTTACAAATTTATTATTTATACTATTACTGCTACCATTAATACTACCATTTCCACTACAACTACCACTTCCATCTTCGATAAGAGGAATCATACGACTAATACCGCCAAACGTGGGTATTTCCTTATTTTTATAGAATAGAAAATAAAGTGAATTTCCCAATTTATTCATATCTTGTTCACCATTAGATAAATTTACCCAAATACCATTATCTGTTTTTTCAATAACATCAAGAGTTTTACCATCAAGACTACAATAACATGAATTTGTAGGTGTATTTAAAAATACGCGTGAACCAGATACTAATCTACTATGTAAATCCATTAATTGAACATCGCGTTCAGGTAATTCAACATCAGGACAATATTCGGGAATTCCTATTGGAAATGCAAAATCCATTAAAGGTTTAAGCATTATCTTTTCATTTGGCATTAAGTTATAAGTTCTATAATGTTTTAATAATGCATTTTTAAGATTTGCATATTGATTTTCATTTATAATTCCTACCTTTGCAATATTAGGATGTATTGCAAATTTACTAAATATTGGATGAGTATTTTTATCTAATCTAAACACTATAATTTTATTATTATTTATAATTGACACTAATACTCCATATAATTTATTTGATGCAGTATTTATTAATATGCTACCTGTAGTAAAATTATTCATAATTAATTTAATTATTAATATTAACTAATTATTAATAATTAATACTAACTAATAAATAATTAGATTAATTTTATAAAGTTTAATCTTATATTTAATATTAGTTTAATATAATACAATACAATATATACAATACAATATAATATATACAATACAATATAATATATACAATACAATACAATATATACAATACAATATAAATATGTCATTATTAAAATTATCTTATAATTGGATATATACCACATCAAATGATAATGAATACATTTTAGGTTTAATAATTATTATTCTTGGATTAATTATTTTAAATTTTAATTTATTAAAGAGAAAAAAAGATAAGTTTGGAGACACCAGTAATAATAATGATTATGATGAAAAATATGATGAATTACTTAATAATTATATTAGACCTACAATAAATAATACAAGTGATAATTTTGGTATATCTAGAGATGAAATTGCAAGACGAAATGCATGGGCTAAATTAGATGGTAATCAAGAAACAATACCTGTACATACTTTGAATATATCTAATCCATTATTAGATTCATATTCAAGTAATTCCTCTGTTAGACCAATGAATTATTCAACAATAGGTGATTATGCAACACTAGATACACTTGGCAATTCATTAACTGATACTTTAGGTGGTATTCCTTCTAATTTAGGGTATACTCTTTTAACTGAACAACTTGGAACATTTAATTTAGGAAATAATACTTATGATAATACTGCAAGCTATAAATCTTATTTGAATCATAAGACTTTAGATGGTGTATCATCTGGAAAAATAGCTGGTAGTGGAACAGGTTTTAGTGGTAAAATAATGCAAGATAATAGACCATTATTCATGCAAAAAGATTTTACAGGAGTTGCAAATATTTTCGCACCAAATATTATAATAGCAAATGCACCATTAAATGATGATGGAACACCTGATATAAGTTTTCAAATGTAATTATTTTAAGACAAAGTCTATTTATTATTGATATCATAATTAAAATATTGTATTAAATTAAAAGAATACAAAAACAGATTACAAAAACAGATTACAAAAACAGATTACAAAAACAGATTACAAAATAGATTACAAAATAAGATGTCATCAAGCAATAATAACAGCCAGTATATTAGAAAAACAAATTATACATCTACTACTTTTATTGTAATATTAGGAACATTAGGTGTAATAGGTATTGTAATTTATATATATAATAATTTTTATAATAACTTACCTTCACCAACTGCAACTTTAACTAGTTCGATATGTCCTGATTATTGGGATTCAATAGGTAATAGTAAATGTAAAAATACAAAATCGCTTGGTGTATGTAGTAATACAGAGGGTTCAAATACAGTAGATTTTAGTGGAGATGTTTTTACTAACAAAAATACAGGGGATTATTCGAAATGTAAATGGGCAAAAGCATGTAGTATATCATGGAGTAATATTGATAGATTGTGTTAAATGTGTTAAATGTGTTAAATGTGTTAAATATATAGAGTTTTTATGTATGTTTTTATGTGTGTTTTTATGTAGTTTTTATGTAGTTTTATGTTTTTAATAAATTTAAAAATTTCAATTCTTAAAATATAAAATATTGAAATATAAAAATTGAATATATTATTATAATTATAATTATTAAAATAATGTAAACTTCAAAAACTTATATCTAATAAACTTATATCTAATAAACTAATTAATTATAAAATTATTTATTATTATAGATTATTTACAAAGCATTATTTACTACAAAGCATTATTTACAATTACAAAGATGCATAATAATGAAATTCATAATAGTCTTAGTAAATATCGTGTATTTGAGAATACTGATAAAAATGTATTATCTCAAGGTAGTGTTCAATGTAAAGCTGGTAAATGGTTAATACCCGATGATAAATATAATGACTTTTTAGAAAGTATTAATAATGAATTAATTAAAAACCCAAGTAGACAATTACATTTTCTAGAAATACCAAAAAAATACAATCAAATAAAAATAGACATAGATTTGCGGTTTAAAGCCACTGATGATGAAATTAAAAATAGATTTAATATTACTAGACGTTATAATGATGAGTTTATTGATGCAATTATTAAAAGTATTGTAGTAAATCTTAGAGAAATAATAAAAGTAAAACCACAATATAATATTTATGTTCATGAAAAACCCGTGCCTCGTATTACTGATGAAAACACCATAAAAGATGGAATACATATTATAATTCCAGATATTGTAATGAATAATTCAGCATTATATTATTTACGTGAGCAAATATTAGAAACTGATGAAATTAAAGATATTATTAAATCAATTGGTAATATAACAGAATTACATGATGTTATAGATAAACGCATTATATTTCCAAATGCATGGTATATTTATGGATGTGGTAAACCTGAGGATTTAGGAAGTTATTATAAAGTATCAAAAATATATGAAATAAATAAAACTAATGATGATATTGGATATTTAATTAAACAAGAAAAGCCAGATATCCAAAATACAACAAATACCCAAAATACAACAAATACCCAAAATACGAAGAAAACGCTTTTAGATTATATAAAATTATTTTCCAATTTTGGTAAAATAGTAAATGTAGATTATGAAATTGATTTTGAGGATAATGAATTAGGAACACAAGATACTTATAGTAAAGAGCCAACATTTGGAAGAAAAGAGAGAGACCATTTATTACGTTCGTATACGCAAAATCAAGCCAATTTTCGTAGAGTATCAGCATTATCTATTCCGGAAACCAAACCATTTTTGAATTGTTTGAAAAAGGAGAGAGCTGATGATTATAATGATTGGAAATGTATTGGTATATGTTTATATAATATGGATGATAGAAATTTTGATATATGGAGAGCTTGGAGTTCACAATCTGAAAAATATAACGAAGATACATGTATAAAAGCCTGGTTCTCTGAGTTTCCCAAGTGTGGTAAATATAACTTAGGTTTAAATAGATTGAAAGATTTAGCCAAGCAAGACAATATAGAAGAATACAATAAGATAATAAATATTAATAAAGTGAATTTCTTTGATAAGTGGATATATGCACATGCAAAGGAAACGCATATCAAAGCCCTTAGTATAAGCACTCTATCTAATTATATTAGAACTTATATTAAGGACTATGCGAATTTCAATGTTGCATGTGCATGCCCTGGTGCAAGCCCAATTTGGTATAAATTTGATAATCACAAATGGACAGAAGATAAAGCTGCCAATAAGATATATATGCTTATGACAGAAGAATTACAAAGGGAATTATCAATAATTCATGAAAACTTAAAATTAAAAGTATTTAGTAATCAAAATGATGAGCAAAATGGAGTTCAAGGAGAACAAGGACGTAATACTGCAAGTGCTATACTTGCAGGTGCCAGAGATGAAGGTAATTATGACGGTGAAGAAGAAAGCAACAAGTCATATCAACGTCATTTAATTGATGACCGTGAAATCCAGGCTAATATAGAAGCACAAAAGACTAAACATTATGAAAATCAGCATACAAAGGCATCATTAGAAAAATGTGGTAGTATTCTTGCATTTATAAGCACACCTCAAAATAAAAAGAAAATCATAGAAGATTTAAGTCAAAAATGTTATGATGAAGAATTCTATACAAATTTAGATGAGAATCGCAATGTATTTGTATGCAATAACGGTGTTTTAGACTTAGATAAGTGTATATTTCGCAATGGTCAACCTATTGATATGATGACTATTAGTTCTAAGATTGAATATCCCAAAAATGTAGATACTCTTGAAGCACAAGAAATTCTCCATTCAATTCAAGATTGGCTTGATAAGATATTCCCTGAAGATGAGGTTCAAGAATATGTATTGAATACATTTTCACAAAAACTGTCGGGTGTGTTATTTGGAGAGAAATTCCATATTTTTACAGGTTCAGGTGCAAATGGTAAATCCCAATTCTTTAAAATGATAAATAAAGTATTTGGAGAATATTATAAAACATTTGATAATACATTATTAAATACTGCAAAGAGGGATGCTAATTCAGCATCACCGGCAATTGCGTCTTTAAAAGGATGCCGTATTGCAGCTACAACAGAACCCAAAGGTGGTCAACCTTTTGAATCAGACAAAGTAAAAGAATTAATTAGTGGTGATGAACTAGTGGGTCGTCATTTAAATAAGGATTTAATCAGGTTTACACCTCAGTACATGATGACAATGCAATGTAATGATATACCCAGAAATGAATCTACCGATGATGGTTTTTGGAGGAAAATATTTGTAGTTCCAATGCCTGCCAAATTCATTTTTAAGGAAGAAGATATGTATAAGATTGGGGACCAACGCAAATTCCCATATCACTTCAAAGCAGAAAATCAGGAACACTTATATGGCGAATGGGCACCCTATTTTCTATATTTGCTATTTGAGAGATACAAGGAATTAAAACGTAATGGATTTAAATTCAATGTTCCTGATAAAGTTCGTATTGCAGTTAAGGAATATATGGACGAAGCCAGCACTTTTACACAATTCTTTAATGATAAGATAGTCGAGGCACCTGGATATAAAATAGATAGTAATACACTATATAGTGAATTTCAACTGTTTGTTGGTAGGGATTTTAAAACACAAAAACCGGTATTCTTGAAACAAATGGAAAGATTCTTAGGAAAACCTAAGGGTCGTAATAAGGAATATCAAAATTTTAAAATATATGGAAGTTCTGGTGAACCAATAGATGGTGAACAAGTAGAAGTAAATATGGGTGATTAATAACTAGATTAATAACTAGATTTTTACATTTCAACTAAACATGAAATTTAATCCTCCTAAAACTATCAATGTTATTATTAGACCTAAAATTATTTTGTAATACAAATTTTGTTTTTTTTCATTTATATTATTTTGTTCTAAAAAATTTGAGAAATTAATCTTATTTATATTTACATCATTTTCATATTTTTCGAAATCTTTTGTGGATTTATTAATTATATATTGTTTATCATCTAAATTTTTAGTATTATATTTTACAAAATATGCTTGTTGATTTTGCAAATCTAATTGTTGTTTAAGACTATCAATATTTTTATTAATTATGCTAGATTTAGAAGTAATAATATTAATTAAATTACTACCATTGTTTTTAATTTCAGCAATAAACTCATTTTTAATTTTTTCAGTATTTATATTTGTATAATTTGCAATATTACCATCTTGATAATAATTATTACATGATGTAAGCTTATTGTCAACTAGACATTGATAATCTGTAGAACCTGATTCTGGAACTATTTGACAAGTATTTCCAAATTGTGAATATTTATTATTATTATATACTGACCATTGGTCGCATATTGTTCCATCATTATTTATCATTATTCCAGGGTCTAGATTTATAGTATTATATTTACCAAATATGCCATTCAATGTAGTTATATGTTCATTGGCAGTTTGATTAACTAATGTGTTGGGTAATTCATCAGTAGAAATTTTTGATGATGTTTGTGTTTGTGTTTGTGTTTGTGTTTGTGTTGGTGTTGGTGTTTGTGTTGGTAATGATGTTGGATCTATAAATAGTTCATTTTTAGTATTATAATAATATGTTATTATGCAAATACATAATAAAAAGATTGTAAAGATAGAAATAATAGTATTGATAGAATTGGTAGAATTGGGATTTATTAAATTCATTTATGATATCATATAATTCTTATTTGTATATGTTGTCTAATATATAATTTGTTTTTTATTTATAAATTATTTAATTATTAGTATCTAGAATCTAGAACTATTTAGTATCTAGAACATATTTCATAACACATGTCTATAAATATTATCAACGCTGTCCATGTTATCTAAGTAATTACGTGTCATTATACCACTAAATGGGTCATCTTCTTTAACTTCATTTGTAGAGAAATTAGATAAATATAAATTACGAAAACCCATTTCAGGTATCCCGGTTTTATGACCATATTGAGTAAGAATACTTGGATTATATTTATTAAAATGTTGATGAAAATTAATGACGGGACCTACTCGATGTATAGGCATTCCAAGTTCATTTTGCTTTTTTATTGTTGGTAATGCAGAATTTATATTTTGAGTATGTGTTTTGTATAAGTGTGGGTTTAATTGATGTTTTGATTTATGATGTATAGTTCTAGATTTATTCATTAATTGATTAAGATATACAATTAATATTAATGCTAATGATAAACACAATAGATAACTTAGAAATGATGATTCCATGTTTATATTTATTACTATATTTTACTATATTTTACTATATTTAATCTAGATAATAAATTAAGTCTAGATAATAAATTAAGTCTAGATAATAAATTAAGTCTAGATAATAAATTAAGTCTAGATAATAAATTAAGTCTAAAGTTTATAAAAAATATATTGTAAAAATTTAAGTCTAAAGTTTATAAAAAATATATTGTAATATATTAAAACACATATACAAAACACATATACAAAACACATATACAAAATGAAAAATTTAATTTTTAAAAATGATAATTTTTACTTAGTTGATGATTTAGGCAAAAATGCAGGAAAAACACGCAAGGTTTCTGGATACAATATTGATACAATATCTAAAACTAATATGCCACATCAGTTTTTCAATAATAAAATAGTTATATATGGAACCCATACATGCCCATATTGTCTTGGTATTGTTGAATTTCTAAAAGGAAAACCCAAATTATATAAAAAACTTATATTTGTTGCAATTGATACAGAACCAGTAATGTTTTTTAATAGACCCGCAATCTTTACATTATTAAAATCACAAATTAAAAAACATAGAACTATTCCTATGGTATTTGATGATGGTGTCTTTATTGGAGGATGTGATGATAGCAAAATTTATTATGAAAAATTATAAATACAGATACATAATAACTCTAGATACCTAATAACTCTAGATACCTAATAACTCTAGATACATAATAATTCTATTCCAATATATTAAATATATTGTTCCATTCATTTACACTTTCTTGTTCTTGAAATATTAAGTGTTTCTTCATTTCAATATTTCTCATTATTTTATGACGCAGTTTTTCATTTATACCAATGCTAGATGCTAATTGAGCATATTGTTCTGCTGTTTGAACAATGCATTCATCTAAACCCATTTTTTTGTATAGTCCAGATGTAAAACGCCCGTGGAGAAACTCACAATTATCCATAGTAATTACTGGTATATTATAATCAAATGCATCATATGATGTATTGAACCCTCCAAATGGAAATGGGTCTAGACATACATCACTAATACTAACCATATTTAAAAATTCATCTTTTTCAAGGGCACCTATCCATTTAATACGTTGCATTTTTTCTAATCCTATAATACTTAATAATCTTTCTAAATGGCTTTTACAAAAAGGAAATGTGTTAGATAGTAATATAATACCTAATGGGTCTAGCTCTAATATACGAGCTAAACATGTTTCAAACTCTGGAGTTAATTTATAAAAAGTTTGCAAACATACATATATGTGTGTATTATCAGTACCATCAGTACGAATACCTAAACCTAATCCTAATCCTATTTCCTTACGTGTTTTAAAAATTTTGCTTTTATTTTTATATAAATCATTATTTTCAACAAATAATTTATGAGGACTGATATAATATGTTCCCAGACTATTAAATAATATAAGTTTTTCTGTATAATTAGATTGTGATTTGGCGATTTCATTTTCAAATATGAAGCTAGATATGAAATAATCAATTGTATCAATACCACTTGTTTCACTATGTCCCCATGTTGTTATTTGTATTGGTGCTATACGTGAATATGCAAGTAATGTAGGTAATAGTTTCATTCCTATATCTGGATACACAATGAAATCAAATTTATATCTTTCTAAAACACTACGAGCACTTGATAAATCATTACCAAGATGTATATAATTGTTTTTCATTTTAATCATAAAGACTTTTGCTACTGAATATACACTACCACTACCTTGATTTTCAAATACATCAAAAGGATAAAATGATGCAAAATATACATCATATTTGTTTCTATCTAATTTACCTATAATACTAATTCTATCACGCAAAACACTTGTATCAGTAGTAAAAGAATCACTTATGAAACAAATGCGTTTTTTGAGTGTAGTTTGTAGTGTATCTTGTTTTGTAGTTTGTAGTGTGTCTTGGTTTGTGTCTTGTTTTGTATATATATTTGCATGAGAATTAATATATTGCTTTTTAAATAATGTTTCAGCTAACCGTGGACTATAATAGTTAAGCCATGGACATATTTTTCTAAGTAATTTGCAATATTTAGATAATATATTAACATTGTTTTGATTATGATAAGCTATAGCATATGGCATGCATGTTTCATTACTTATGAAAACAAATTCACTTTCAGTAAAATAGTCAGCAATTGACCAATTAATTTCCATCCATTCTAGCAACTTAATATATATGTTTCTTTGTTTTTCTATTTCGAGTGTTTCATATGATGCATGTGATTCATATGATGCATGTGCGTATGATGCATGATTACTATAACTATTATAATAAGGAATATGAAAAAAAAACCATATTATAATATCTTTTGCACCCAGAGACAATAATGCTTTATAAAATCTAATACACCAATCTAAATTATTAGTTAAACCTTTATCAATAAATTCCTTTTCATTCTTAGAACTGCAATTAGCTACAAGTTTTATAATTGTTGGTCTTATATGTTGAAATAGAAATGACATTGGACTATTATGAGAATCAAGTTCTGGTGTTGTTGTAATAAAACGTATTTTATTTACTAATTCTTTAAATATTGAGTTAATTTTGAGTTTTTTCTCTTGTGGTTCCATATCTAGATACCTTACATCAATAATATTATAAATATGTTGGGATGCATAATTTCTTAATGTATTAATTTGGGATTGATTGAATTTATTTGTAATATGTAATGTGTTTGGTTTCATTTGTTTCATTTGTTTCATTGGTGTATATAATTTATTAGGTTTCATTTTTGTATCTAGACCTAGTTTTAATAGGTAGATTTATATTTAAAAAAAAACGTTAGATTATGTTTGTTTTCATTTTCATTTTCATTTTCATTTTCATTTCATTTCATTTTAATTATCAATTATATATATATATGATGTAAATGAAATAACAGATATTAAAAATATTAGAAATATTAGAAATAGTAAGATAGCAAATAAAAACTAAAATGTCAAACAAAATAAAAACAAAAATACTATTAGTTAAACCAATATTAACAGAAGAAGAGCTTGAGAAACGAGAAGGTAATTTTTTCCCAGAAAGTCATTATACTAATATAATTAGAACAAATACGGATGCTTATTATATTGATGAAAAAACAAATAAAAAAACATTGATATTCAAATTTAGAAAATCAGTAATACCAACTGATATATGTGTAAAGGCATATAATGCTTTGGAGGGACATGCAAAGCAAAAGAATCATAACAGAGGTGCCGCCGCTGGTAAAATTAATAAAAAAAGTTTAAAGAACTTACCTAATCATGTAGGAAAAATTACAAAGACTGATAAATATAGAGTATTTTATAAAACAAAATCTGGTAAAGTATCTAGAGATAATATTGGAAATATAGCAAATTCTAATATAGCAGGATACTATGATAGACCAGATAGAAATAATTATAATACAAAAACAAAATCGCAAAGCAAATCGCAAAGCAAATCGCAAAGCAAATCGCAAAGCAAATCACTTTCAGTTCCAATGTGTAGAACAACCCAATTTACTAAACAAGAGGTTGAAAAATGGAATGATACAATACCATTAATTAAAGAAACTGATAAACTATTTAAATCACTAGTTCCTGATAGACATAAAATACAATTAAAAAGGGCTAAATTAACCCCCAATTTTCAAATTGATAATACTGCATATAGCACTATTACCGTTAATTATAATTGGAGAACTGCAAGCCATCGTGATTCTGGTGATTTAGATGAGGGTTTTGGTAATTTATGTGTTCTTGAAAAGGCAAAGTCAGGGCACCCAGAATGCAACGGTTTTACAGGTGGATACTTAGGATTCCCTAGATTTGGGGTTTGTGTTGATGTTAGACAGGGTGATTTCCTTGCAATGGATGTGCATCAATATCATTCAAATACAGATATTAAAGGAGATGGACGACTTAGTGTTGTTTGCTATTTAAGAAAAAAAATGATTAATTGTATTAAACACTAAATAGATTGTATTGAATTGAATTGTATTGTATTGAATTGTAGTGAATTGAATTGAATTATAAATTCAACTTACGCTTACACTTACGTTGTTTCTTTACATCTTTGCGTATTTCATGCAACCCTTTATCAATACTACAACTCCTTAAAAGTTCCAACTTTCTATCTAACCTTTCCAGATGATAGTTTAAATTCACCCAAATATCTATATCTGTCTCTTTCACAGCCCATAATAGATTGAGATTAACTCTCTCTCTCTGTTTCAACAAACTATCATAATTTTCATAACGAGACGAACGATGCGAACGAGGAGCCATTGCAAATTAGATATAAGTATGTATATAAGTATGTATATAAGTATGTATATAAGTATGTATATAAGTATGTATATAAGTATGTAAATATGCATATACATGTTGTAAAAAATAGTATACATAAATTATTTCAATTTTAGTATGATTTTATATATTTTGTTGTTTATTACGCTAATAAAAAAATTTATTATAATAATAATTAAATTTGCATGAATCGAATTATTATTTAAGCATCAAGACTAAAGTCAGTAAGCCACGATGTATACGTGATGTACATGGCATAGGGTATACCGTATCTGGATGGTTTTTGTGAATTAACGCCAAAAATAGTCTTGCAATCGACAAGTAATTTATTTATTACTTGCTGACTTGGCATCTCGCTCTTATCTTCTACAGATAAAAGAGGCTTAATCTCATAGTCTGGTAAGACTACTCCTTTGAACAATAAACGGAGATTTCCTGTTAAATCAAGAACTACAAGTTTGCATTCTTTACTGCAAGCATGCAAACACATTTTTCCTTTAAGACCAATCGAAAAAGCCCCATCGGTTTTTGTAATTGGTTCTGCACATCCATCACATGTATAATGATGAATTTTAGGTACTTGAGGTACTTGAGGTACTTGAGATACTTGAGATGCCATTTCCTGTAAGTTTTTTACAAAATATATAACTATATATATATGTTTAATATTTTCATTTTTTACCATTTTTTACCATTTTTTACCATTTTTTACCATTTTTTACCATTTTTTACCATTTTTTACCATTTTTTACCATATTTAACAGTTTATTTAAGGATAAGCTTAATGAATATTAGGTATTAGGTATTAGGTATTAGATTTTTTTTAAGCTTTCCTTGTTGTTTGTGGATTTGCAGTTTGTGGGTTTGCATTTTGTGATTGTGTTGTTTGTGGATTTGTAGTTTTTGTTTTTGATTTTTTATTTGTATTACCATATTGTAAATCCTCATTTTTCATTACAAGAGCCTTTTTTTTAAATCTAGTGATATAAGCATCCATATTACTATCAATATATTGAAATTCCATAGCTATAAATTGGCATCCAAGGTCAAATGCTTTTTGAGTATCATAATTTCCATTATTGAAATCACCTTCCTCGTGTGGAACTATGATTGTAAAACCTGTCCTATTATATTCTATTAATTTATTACTATCAAAACTACTATTCATAATAGTAGAATAATGCAATCTTTGCATTTTATGATTAGAATTATTATCTATATTATCCCATGAATAATTTACTATCTCTTCTAAACCACTACCTTGAAACCCATCACTTGCAAATATGAATACTTTACCTTGTGATTGTGTTATTGTCATATCTGCAATATTATCACTATGTTGATAACTATATGCGTTTTCTAGCAATCTATTCGGTAATGTTCCAAAATACTTAGTAATAAGATATGCAATTAAATTTAAACAACTTAAATTGCTATTAGTATTAAGGTTAAGTCCTATGAAAATTGGGTCATCTGGGTTTGTTACGCCATTTTTACCATCACTAATAGTAAATGCATTTTTTGCAATGGTTTCAAAAATGGTTTCAAGAGGAGTATCACTTACCATCATTTTCCATTCACCTTCTTTGTATCCCATACTCACTACAGGAAATGCATTTTCACCATATTCGCTATTAAAAACATTAAATTCTAAATATCTAGCTCCACCTTGTAATGCTGATAAAACAATGTGTTGACTTGTATAATCATACATTTGATATCCACAATGAGCAGCATTGTATGCACTTTCAATATAATAATCTCCTAACCGGGATTTACCAAATTTTGATGCATCCAATGATGTCAACTGTTGAAAACCTTGATACACAAGCATTCTATCAATTGCACGACTAACTCTGTAAGTCTCTGAGAAAAAATAGATTATAATAACAATAATTAATGCAGATGTAATACCAAGTAATAATAAATAATTATCAGTTACAGTTTCATAAACACCAGATGCTTCCTTTGCAGTTTGAAATGGTGAACTTGAATCTACATTATTTGTATTTGTATTTGAAAATATAATATTATCTGTTTTTGGTGTATTGGGTTTTGGTGTATTTGGTGTATTGGGTTTTGGTGTATTGGTTTTTGATGTATTTGATGTATTGGGTTTGGATGAATTATTTTTTGATGTATTTGGTGTATTGGGTTTGGGTGTATTTGATGTATTGGGTTTGGGTGTATTTGATGTATTTGGTTTTGCAGTATTTACATTAGTAGCCATCCTTATATAGTCTAGCAATAGTATTATTTATTACACAGAAAAATAAAAACATAGAAAAACTAAATTTAATCTAACTCATATGTTATATCTATTTTAAATTGATTTTCATTTGTATTTAGTTTATCCGGTTCTATGAATTTTATTAAATTATTATTATAAAACACTAGTGTTTGACCATTTACATTATTAATAGTATAGTATCCATTAACTTGTGTAATATTAAATATACTATTTTGGGTTGGAGCTATTGCTTTATCATAAAGAAAAAACGAATTAGAATCATAAGATATGTAAGTTTTCTTTTCTTTATTTTGTAAAACAAATTGGTCTTTAAAAATATCAAAATTCATAGCATTATTAGGGTTTTTAGGTATCGCATAATAAGATGTTCCATCATTAGTATTATTCTCTAAAACTCCTATAATATTACCTCCCATTGTTTTTAAACTCCCATTATATAATGTTATAATTTTTATTGTATATTTGAATGGTATATTATGTATTATTAATGTCATATTGTTTTGAGATTCTATTTGAGGTAAATTTGCAATTGCTTTTAACTGGTTATTATCAAATGAAATATATAATGGCATTGGATTATCTTTTACGGTTCTTATACTAATCATTTTACCATTGTTTATATCCTGTCCATTATCTACGATTTTGGGATTTTCTATATAAAAGGATTGTGTATATAAATCCTTTGTTTTAGTATATAGCTTATTTAATGTAAAACTTGAATTTGAACCATTACCATTTATTGTAATATAATAACCAGGTAATGATGCACTTTCTAAATATATTGATATATTATTTGATATTGATATATTACTTTTTCTAGGAATGAAACATTGGTTTATACCTATTTTATTAGAAGTATTAGAAGTATTAGAAGTATTAGAAGTATTAGAAGTTTTTTTTAGGGTATTAATGTTAGAACCTTTTCGAAATTTCAAACTAGTTTCAGTTTGGCTTATATATGTATTTAATAATTTATATGATTCTATTGCAATTAATGTATTGTTATATACATTTAAAAAATCATTTTGTATAAATGCAGAGTTTGCATCATCCTTTGCAATTATATTTTTATATGTTGATAACAAATCACTGATTGGTTCTTCAACTTCACTAAATCTCATACTACTCGGTTTAAGTCTAAAACTTGTATTTGTAAAAATAGCTAAATAATCTTTTATATTTTTATCATTAATTTGGAAATTCATAGCTACAAATTGGCAACCATAAAATAATGATTCTGCTGTTTCATAATTGGAGCTTATTACATCCTCTAAATATTGAGGTTTAATTAGTGTCATACCAATTTTATTAAAACATGTCAAATTATTAATAATATCTTTATCATTCAATATTGTTTTACCAATTGCATTTGAGTTTTTCATTATATAATCAATTGTAGGATATTTTTTTTTAAATATCTTATTGCTTTTTTCTTGATGTGTTGATGATAGTTTTTGATTATATGAATTAGTAAATATTTCATCATGTTTCATATTTAATTCTGCTAATTCACTAAAATGATATATTTCAAATAATTTGCTGGTTGGAACAATATAGGGTTCTAATGCTGTTCCTATATATTCAGGTGTTGCAAATAAAATGATTTTACCTTGTAAGCTACAGAGCTTTTCTAAAAATATTGGAAACTCTTTATAGTTTTTTGCATCAATAAGAACATCACTTAGTATTTCTTGTATATTTTCACCTAATACTTTCAATGTAAATGAATTAGTAGTATTTAATACTAAATGAATTATAAGAGGATAAGCTATTTTTTTACCATTTATATTAAATGCATTATTTCTAATAACTTTTAATACTGATTTGATTTCTAGTGTATTTAAACTTGTTATTAATGGTTTACCATATACGGCTGTTGCTACAACGGGTAAAGATTGAACTGAAATATCAGCTTCACAAATTGGAATTTGTATATATCTAGCACCTGATTGTATTGCATGTGTAATCATATCATTACTAACATAATCATAATGTTGATTACCAACACACGGTGTCATGAAACTAGAACAAATATAATAATCACATAATTTATATTGTTCTGTAATATCAACTTGATAACATTGCGGTATTGGTTCTAGAATCTCATCAGTTTTTTTATAATTTAAATTAGCTATTACATTACTAGAACGAATATTGAAATTATATTTATAAACTATATATAAAAGTAATATTATTATAGGTATTGCTACAGCTAAATATAATTTTAAATCTTTATCTTTATTTACTAATTTGTCTTTTACACTTGAAACTATTGTATCAATAGTTGATGGAGGTTTATAAACTTTAGGTGTATTATTTACATTCATTTTATATTTTTATATTTAGTTTTATATTTAGTGTTATATTTATATGTCAGGTCTTGGGTATGGTCTAACAAAATACCTTATCTAATAGAAACAAAGAAAAAATAAAAAAAATAGAAACATAGAAACATAGAAACATAGAAACATAGAAAAATAGAAAAAAGACACAATTATATCATTAACTCAAAACTCTATACTTATATACTCTATACTATCTATTTATTAGTCCATGTATGACTACAATTAACACATTGATACAAGAAAGTTAAATCGCTTTCATTAAGTTTAATATATAATACATTATTTAAATTTGTTTTTTCTACACCAGGTATTTGTATTTCTAATAATTCACTATTTTGTATTTCTTTATTTGTAATACAATTTGAATTAGGACAAGGTATATTATTTACATGAGGTAATGTATTATCATTACCAAGAAATTGTATATTCTTTTGGTCAATTTTATTTTGTTTTTGATTATAATTATGCTGATATACACATTTATATTCAGGTTCTTTTGAAATATCAATAGTTTTAGTATAACTACAATTATTGCAACTATAACTCATGATTTTATTTGTATTATCAATCGAAGATATTTTTGTTATTAAATATGTTTCACAATCTGGGCAAAAATTCATTTTATACTTTTATACTTTAATACTTAATACTTAATATTTAATATTTAATATTTAATACTTAAATAAACTGTCTTTCTAAAAACTTAAGATTTTTAAATTTTACAATATTATTAGATTATATAAAGTTATTGTTTATGTTAATATTTTGTAAAATAAAATCAATTTTCTAATAAAATTAAAAATATTATTATATTATAATATTGCAAATTTTACAAATATTGCAAATATTACAAATATTGCAAATTTTACAAATATTGCAAATATTACAAATATTTATAATCTATAGTATTTATTTACAAATTAAAAATGCAGACCGAATATCGTAAACATTTATTACCTACATTGGCTAGAACATCGCCTATAATGTTTGCAATTGTATTATTAATGAATGCAATGGTATTACCATCATATAATTCATTTTATTTATTAATTATGTATACATGCGTATTAATGTCTAGTTGGGTTATTAAGAATATAATAATTAAACCATTTTTTAAGTTAATACGTCAACCCGATTTTCCAGTATTAACTTTTGGTATGCGTCCAGAAGGTGCAAGAGGATGTCATAAGTTTACAGTTAATGATAAACTTTCTACAACATTTGGTCTTCCAAGTAATCATATACAACTTGTATGGGCTGTTGTTATTTATGCATTATGTAAAATTACAGTAAATTGGAATAATGCAACAAAATCATCTGTTGATAAAACACAAACAACAATTACAACATTTGGATATATTTGGATTGTTTTATCATGGCTTATATTATTATCAATAGGTTTATATATAACTTATAGTAGAATTTACATTGAAGAATGCAATACTGTATTACAAAGTTTAATAAGTGGTGTATTAGGAGGTGTATGTGGGTTTGTAATTTATTACTTTGAAGATGATGCAATTAGATTTCTAGCAGATAAACTGAGGGCTCCTTCTCCTGTTGCTCCTTCTTCTGTTTCTGTTTCTCCGCCTGCTTCTGTTTCTCCGCCTGCTTCTGTTTCTCCTCCTGTTTCTGTTTCTCCGCCTGCTTCTGTTTCTCCTCCTGCTTCTGTTTCTCCTCCTGCTTCTGTTTCTCCTTAATATAAATTATACTTAAATTATATATAAAACTATGTTTTATTTTAAATTTTTAAATTTTTAATATTTTAATATTTTTTACTAAAAACTATAACTTAAGTTATAATTAAATTATAATTAATTTATAATTAATTTCTAGATAAAGTATAATAATAAATTAATAAATTAAATATTAATCATTAAACAATAATTGAAAATGACAGTTAAAATTAAATCACACTTAAAACAAAAATCAAAATCTAGAAAATTATCCAAATCCAAATCCAAATCTCAAAAACGTAGCAAGCAAAGAGGAGGTAGTCCTGCATCAAGCATGGTAATGGAAGCTACAATGAGACCACCAGCTATGCATGATTATGTATCAAGTCCACGAGTTCGTGATGAATGGACAGATGATTTTAAAAGTTTAAGGTGTCAACAAGGTGGTAGAAAGAGCAAGAGCAAGGCACATTTTGGAGGAAGTGTAGCTAGTGATTATGTAATGTCTAATTTAACTACTGATGCGAAGACATTTACATTTCCTCCAGCATTAAGTGCAAATGCAGATATTAATAGTTTAAATACGTATAAACCATCTGGTGGAGCTCGTAGAAGTAATAAAAGTAATAAAAGGAGACCAAAGAAACAAAATAAAAACAAGTCAAAGAAAAGCAAAATGAGAAAACATAAAACTATGCGAGGTGGTCATTATGGCTCTGATTGGATGTCTAGTCAATATTCTTTAGGTTCTTATAATGCTGCAGAACAATCAGCAGATTATGTTAAACAATTTAGTTCATCAGGTGCAGGGTCGCGTGCAGATTACATGAACCCTCCTAATTTAGGCTCTGCTGGTTCTGGAGGGGCAGTTGGTGATTTGGAAGGTTCAAGTGGTAGAGTTATTGGAGCTCCTTTAATTTAGAGAAGTTTCATTTTATTAGTTTTATTTTATTAGTTT
>Ga0214919_10002937_pt1 | contig 26305 bp, 32 predicted proteins | sample LL1503_MetaG_FD_177994 | JGI IMG/M metagenome (GOLD analysis project Ga0214919, IMG submission 177994) | Freshwater microbial communities from Lake Lanier, Atlanta, Georgia, United States - LL-1503 | ecosystem: Environmental > Aquatic > Freshwater > Lake | place: USA: Georgia | collected...
ATTCACTGTACTTGACCATGCCCTCTAATACGCTGCCTACCTTGGGGGCAACCTCTGTGCGCCAGTGATCGCCATAGTTATAACTGAAGTGAACTTCAGCATTGGGATCTAAATCCATCAATTGCTCTATTAGTTGAAAGACTTGCATCTCATGCTCCTTAGTGTTTAAGCGTTAATTATACAGTGGTTTTACCACTCTGTCAACCAAAGACCCTTGGCACTCTAGGGTTAATACTTGACCACGCGATCTACTTGCGTTAAGTAAGCCCATGAGTCATCGTAGTCAATGCCCGGGAGACCATTCTTGATGTCCTCATCTACGCCCGTTACAGTAACAGTCTTTGGGCTACCGCTGCCAAAGTTATCACGCACACGAACAATGGAACCCTCGCGAATGTCGCTGAGCATGACCCGCTTTAGAACTGTTGAGTATTGTGTAAACATATCTTCTCCTTAGTGTATGCGTGTATTATAGCAGGCTTCTCACCGCTTGTCAACCATAATCCCGGACTTAGGTCTTATTGCTTGCCCTGGTCAACGGCCGGGTGTATGACTATTCTTTAGCAGTCAGCGTCAAAGTCTGCCCACTCTTGGGCTTCATCGGGCTGACCATCGTAGTCTTCTTCGAAGCGCTCGCTCAACTCGTTGGCATCCAGCATGTCTTCAACTTCGCTCTCGCTCATGAAACCCATGCACATATCAACCACCTGCTCATGAGTGATCATGCCCTGATCTAGTAGTTCATACAGTCTCGCTCTAGCTTTAGTCATCTCGTGCTCCTAGTGTGTGTAAGCATGTATTATAGCGGACTTCGCCCGCTATGTCAAGTCACCGCGAATGTCCGTGTTCAGCGCAGGGTTAATCAAACGACGCAGTTCAACTTCCCGCCGATGAGCAGCAGCCTTACCACGTATGATCTCATGCACACGAATCTCAATCTCCGATTTGTCATTCAGAGAGCGCAAAGCCACGCACAGGGCCCAGTCCTTGTTCTCAGTCTTAGCACGATAGAAGTGCTTGGCTGCACGAGCACGAACTGACTTCAATACAGTGGTCTCTGTCTTAGCAGTGACACCAATGTAGTTGAGGCCGTTGACCACAAGCTCATACACTATGTGATTGCGGTCTGTACGCTTCTTACGAGTAGTAGTTTCTTTGTTCATGTAGTTATTATAGCAAGGTTTTACCACTTTGTCAATAACTTTCTTTCTGTAGGGTCTTTGTTGTCAAAGAGCCACAAGCTCCGGCACTTCAGCGATTCTTAACATAATGCCAAAAGAAAACCCTATAGCTTACTCAACTATAGGGTTACCTAGTCAGTACATTCAGCAAGTCTCTGTCATACTGCCCGATCAGCTTGTTCCAATTGATTCACATCAACGTGCCTTTACCACCGGATGTTTATGTGGTCACTGATTCAAATCAAGTAACGCGGAATCTATGATCACCACTCAATATAACTTATAGAACTCCCAGGCATCCGGCCCCTGTTCTAGGTCATTATATCTATCCTTGCTTTTACGGTTTATATATACACTACCCACAGTGGAGTTATACTTTACAAGTACATGTCTTAGCATACATGTATATAGTATAACATAGTCTTAACATTTGAACAATCTATCACTGTGATATATAGTATTATACACGTAGAGAACCGTGGCAGAATCGTCACAAAACGGTGGGAAAACGGTCTAATTATCCTGATTTCGACTCCGATCTAGACCGTTTTCACTGTGAAATACTGTGATTTTTATAGTGATTTTAGAATGGAACAGGGTGGGGATGAGAGGCTAACGTAAGATACTCTACCATGTTCTCACCATTCTCCACAGTGTTCTCACAGTGATCTCACCACATACCAAAGTAGATTTCCACCCAATACCAAAGTAAATCTCAACCTTTCACTACGTAGCTTCGACTTATGTGTATATATGTAGGGGCCTATAGCGGGGTATTGGGCACTAGGCCTACAGCGGGGTATTTGGTGTATAGTGTATATACACAGTGGTAATCACGCTAAGTTTGTGCTCAATTCAAAGAGTGTTCTAGCGGGGTATTCGTGTGTTATCGCATCTCAGCCAACTGTTTAAATGATGTCACACGGTAGTCATCAAAGTATCCATAGCTGTCTTCGTACACTGTGCTGTAGGTAAATCGAATTCTTTCTTTATGTTCAGTAACGCCATAACAGGGTTGTTTAATCCTATTCACTTGTATTTTAGGCACAAAGAAATAGGCCATGCTGTCAATCACGGGATTGTATGCAGATATACGTAGTGCTCCGATCTTGTTCTCTACACTACCTATCTGAGCATTAAATGATTTGGCATTAACTGTAACAGTTTTACTATCGCTATAGTCCGGAAGGAAATCGTATCCTTTTGCGTCCACAAACTGCATTTTACCCACATGAGCCAGAGTCAGTTCTACCAGTCGTTCTACGTTAAATGCTTCTGGATTTGCCAGGGCAAATTTTTGTATTTCTCTGTCCTTGAACGCTGGTAAATGTGGAAATACGATATCTCGCAGTATAGTTGAGTTTTTGCACATGTTGTCCAACCTTTCTGTGTGTATATATATTGATTATACAGGTAAAACCTCGACGTGTCAAGTAAAAAGTAATCTGCGCTGGCGCTTCGCGCTAGTATATCAGTTAAAGAGTGTAACCGCATCTGGGTCACATTTAACAGTCAGTGTAACTCTAGGATAGTTTCTAGCCTGATCAACAAGCACCGCATGTGGTTCTGAAACTCTCAGCAGCGTGGGTTGTAGTATCTCCACACGGGTAGTTTCTACGTAGTCTGAGTTAATCACAGCGTTAAACTCTTCTCCATTTTTTTGATAACGACGAGTAGTTTGTACATTAGTATAAAACGCAGTATATGTATTAGTGCAGTTAAACACAGGTAAGTTAATTCTAGCCTTATTGCCCAGGACCATATGATCAGTATGTGGGATCTCTGTTCTAGAGTGTGCCCAAGCCACAAATAGCGCACAAGCGTCTATGTTTAGTCCCCAAGCCAGTTTAAAGTTATCTATAAGTTCCGGAATATCATTCATAATCTCTTGACTATATTCGCCCTTATAATTGCTGCCATCGTATTGTGATCTTTTCAGCACATTAGTTGATCGTATAACAAAGTATTGTATTTTCTTTTGTATATAGTGAAAATCAGGGAGTTCCAGAGTTCTCCAATAATATTCTGGGGGATTCATTTTATTTAGGCACGCCTATAGTACGGGCATGTGGGTTAAGATTGGAGTTTTCTAGCCAAGTCCAGTGATTGCCCAGTACTGGAGTCAGTCCTATATGGCTACGCGGAATAAAGTATCGATCATCGCCTATACTCATTTGATCCACAATATTAGCAAATACCGAATCAACAAGTATAAGACTTTGGGCCTTTTCCAGTACAGTAATCCAATCAAAGACATTATCAGAGACCGAGGGGGTGATCTCAATGATCTGCCAATCTTTGGGAACCATATTAGGATCCCAGGTGGCCTTATGGTCTGAGCCCTCTAGATGCACTACCACATAGTTAGGATTGCTCACAAGTTTATTGTAGATATCGTGTTCTTTGTTCAAATCTCTAGAGATACAATCGGCCAACTTCCATTTTTCAAGGAAGGGTACGCCTGCTCTAATGTATTTGTATTCATCAAATCCAGTATGTTGGAAATATGTTTCTTCGTGGAAAGTTTGGCCGGTCAAGGCTTGATAAAGTGGTATAATCTCATCGCATTTAAAGTTCTTTAAACGTTCTAATGGTGTATGATAAAAGAATGCTCCTTGATCGGGTTCTATGGGTATCCATTTAATCCAAGGTACAGCCCGTGTCATGGGTTCAACCCAAATATTCAATATGGGCCAAAGTACATCCCAGCCTTGTTTGCGATAGTAATTAGCGATGGGTAAAGCAATAATAACATCGCCCAAGCCACGTGTTTGTATAATTCCTAGTTTCTTAGCCATTAAAAGTATTCTCCATTAGGGTGATTAGGGAAGTAGCATTCGTTACGTTCCGGGGGTATATCGTCTCTAGCCTCACATGTCCAATTAACTCCTAGGCCAATGGCCAGTGATAGTGCCACACTTTGATTGCCTATAAATTGTTTTGAGCCAGCAATGACCTGCGCCAGTTCTAATAGTGTATCAGTGGGTCTAAAGGGTATATCCCAACCTGTGGCACGAGCAAATGTTTCGTGTTCTTCGGGTAGGCCCACAAATACTGATTGTTTTTCCCAGCCCATTTCTTGCCAAGTTTGCCATTTTGGGCTCAATGTTCTAGGAGTCCAACGTGCTGTGCGATTAATCACAATGGGTTTAGACTCTATTAGGTTAGGTACAGAGAGCCAAGGAGTATTACGCAGGGTTGATTGTTGAGTAGCATCTCTAATACCAAATGTATTAGCGTACATATCTACATAGTTGCCCGGGTGGCCTACAAATGCGGGTCTAAAGCGATCCAAATTATGTGTGATTAGATCTTTATTTGGGTCCAATGGTGCAAACTTAGAGATATAAGTTTGTGCTTCAAAGAATGATCGCATGAAGTTCAAATCATTGTTGGTCATACGACCCTGATGGAATGGATTTGGTTTGCTGCCGTAGTAGTGTTGTCCTATCCAATCAATTTGATTTAGATGCAGATAGAATTCACCCCCACCGAGATGTTTCATTATGGGTAGGGCGTAGATGATATCACCTAGTGTGCCCGAATGTTTATAAGTGTTCATAGATTGTTTTATTATATACGTATTTAATCAATAGGACAATAGTGAATAAAAAATTGCCGCTAAATACTGTTTATGAGTGCAACAGTTGGAACAGTAATCACCGCCACAGAATATAATGAAGTTCATGTTCTTATATCTGATATACTAGGTCTAGGCGAAAATGGTTGGGGGATGCCATTCAGTGCAAGCACCCCAGTAAGTTCGGGTAATAGGATCTACGCCAGATCGTGGATTGATTTGCTTGATGATGTAAATTTTGCCAACAAGCATGTATATGGTACAAATTCAGCCATAGCCTATGTAGTCACAGGTACCACAATGGTATCAGCATCATATGCCAACAGCCTAGTAGATTTAGCCACAGCGTTAAGTGATGAGGAAGTAAGATATACGTGTCACCCTAGTAATTTTGTTTTCAATCCATTAACCAATTCAACCACAAATTTCAGTGATAGTGTAAGTATAAGGACATTGCCTTGGGGAGCCAATGGTACCACAATGATTGAGCACACCATGGTAGTCAGTTGGCCTAACAGATTATCAGCAAGATATTATTTCAATGAAGGTAATTATCTAGTATATAATCCATTTTACTCAGGAGTTGGATTAAATGATCTAGACGCTGAATGGGATCATTTTTTCAGTTACCTAGGAAAAAATCCTTGGAAATATAATCATCATCAATTTGTAAATTACAGAACTACTACTACAAATTGGACCAGTGGTACATTGGAAATTAATATAAGTGCAACCATTGCCACTGACGATAAGAGTATAACAGTAGATGTTAAGTACATCAATAATTCCAGTGCTGATTTAATATTAACTCCAGCGGTATCAATATTCAACATATCATAAAATCATGACAGCACAAACATATTTGCTTACCAATACCAATGCTGTTAATAGTATATCTATACAGCGGTTTTCATTCACAGATGATTCGAATGTTCAGCACCAAGCTGATTTATCCAATTTTAATGAATCGAGTGGTTATACAGGAAACAACACATTAAAAACAGTGGTAAAAACCTATGCCACTGGTGGATATTTAAGAAAGCACCTTACCCAAGATAGTCACAACAGGACAGTTTATTACAGCACACACACCGGCTCGGCATTAACTATAAGGAATACCGTGGGACATTTATTTGATTATCCCAATGGAGTTCAAGCAGGATGGGTAGCCAGTGGCGGAACTGGTTACGATGGTTTAAGGGTTGTATCGGTAACTGATGACAGACATCTAGTAATGAGTGGAACGCCATCATCGACACCGATAGATGGTGACAGTATTATATTTTCTACCTCAACATATATATTAGTATTAGATGATACAACCACATTGGCCGCAAATTGGACAATAACTGAAAATGGATATACTCCGCCTCCTAGTGGAGCACCTGCATACATTATAAGTGTAATAGATTCAACGCACATTCAAGTGAACAGACTTCCTGACACTACTCCAACCTATGGTAGTGGCAATGGTGCTTGGATATATTTCACCACTGCATCTAATTTTTTAACATTTAGTCAAACTACATCGGGATTATCAGGTGGGTGGACTGCTCAAGGAAATGGTTACAGTGGTCAAAGTGTAGTTTCAATTGTTAATGACTATACAGTTATAATGAGTGACATGCCTGATAGTGTTCCAACTTCTAGTGGGGCAATAACATTCACAGATCCTAATCCTATGCTAACCCTAGGGCCATTTGAGTCTGCGACATTCACTGTAGATTATTCAACTCCTACACATTTACAGGGTAATAATTATCCTGCCACTGTAACAGTTTATGCCAAAGAAGGTTCGTCTAACCTTACAAGGATAGCCTACAATTTTATTAACATAAATCAAGCAGCAACTCAAGTACCAACATACTTGGGGGGTACTAATGGCAGGTCTGGTTATACTTTCACTGTTCAAACATTTACAACTTTTGATAATACCTATGGTGTACAAACCGTAACCGTAGTTACCAATGATCAAACAGGACAAAGTTATGCCGTAACAGGTATAGCGTCAAATCCAGATGGAGACACTTCAATATCAATCAGTACGGCAATTAGCACTGGTAATGATCCAGCTAGTCAAGCCGCAGCCGCCGCTAGCGCCGCAGCCGCAGCCGCAGCCGCAGCCGCAGCCGCAGCCGCACCCGCAGCATCCGCTGATGGAGTTGGTGATGGTGTAGGTGATGGTGTAGGTGACAGTACATCACCATCGGTGGGTGTAGGTGTAGGAGAATAAAATGGCAGATTCATTTGACGTCAATATAAACATAGGTAGTGAATTGGGATTTACCATACAAACCGGCACGAATCTACTTGCCTATACTCCACAGATTCAAACGGTATTAAATTTAAATGGTGATAGATTTACCACTGCTAGTTTTACTCAATCTGTGGGTTCTTTAATACAAGTGACCTCATTATCAGATTTTGAATTTCCTCTATATACAATAAGTAATAGCCAAACAGTAACTATTTCTAACGTTGGATTATCTGCTTTAACTATCACTAATATCTTATATTCTCAAAACCCAGATGTATCTCCAGTATTTTGGATTACTCCTCCAACTATTGCAAATCCTATTATAATTGCTCCGGGAGCTAGTTCAACAATTGGTATCGCCTATGTATCATTTGCTTCTGGAGTATTTGACAACTATATTATTTTTAGATCAAATAATGCAACCGGATCGTATTATAAACTTGAAACACATCAACTAGTCGGTGTATCTACCGGATTTACAATCAGTCCTAGTGGATTTAATACTACTACAACATTGATAAATCATGTTGATACAGTTAGTTATAATATAACTGCTATAGTCAATACAGCTCCGTATCCAGGATATATTATTCCATTAGAGCCTTCTTTAAAGGGCAGTCGAGCATGGAGTATAATAAGAAACAGTTCTAATGTAGTTAGAGTACAGTTTGATCCTAGTGAGGTGAATAATGTTAATGGAACTTATATATCTACATTAACAGTTGTGGCGGCGGGTATTACACGTACTGTGACAAATACAGCAACTATAAACATAGACTATACTGCTAACAAACATATAGCAGGATGGATAAGTCCTGCAAGTCATTATAATAGTATCGTGGGTATAAGTTATGATCTTGAAGACAATCAAAGAATTCTCACTATAGGTGTAGGCATGGGCGGGGATGGAGTACCTATATACGGAGCAGGTGGTAGTAGATATGCCAATGTAGATTATCTAGGATTGGGAGCAAGTTCAGTAGTCACACCATATCCATTTTGGGCCAAAGTATATAAGATACCATTTATCGGATCCAAACAAGTATATCACAGTAATGATTATGTAGTTAAAACAACATCAAGTTTAGATTACAGTAGTTATTTTGGAGAATATCGTGCGCCCGGATCAATGTTTATTGTTGAAGATGATGGGTACGGATCTATCAAAATTGAAATAAATCATCTAAGAGATCTCATAGGAGATGAGGATGAGATACTCAGCACTACATTAAAGAATTTAACTAGAGCATTCCATTATTATTCTAATGTGGATATACAAGGTAGATATGCTCCGTTACCTACAGAGTATATTGCTCCTAATGCATTGAATACTGCTACAACTAATTTATTCCTTGGTTTTGATTATAATACAAGAGATAAGGTAGGATCAGTTAATGCTTCAATAGTAGTTCTTCCTGTCTAATTTAAAAACATCAATTATATACTAGGATAATTAGTATATATGTTAGATGTAGTTCAAATACCCTCAAATGAAATAGCAGCCATAGAATGGAATGGTGATCATATAGATTATGACACACAACTGCATGAATTGGGTTCTGACTATGATGAGTTCATAGTAATAAATCCTTGGTTAGAAGATAAAAGTTTAATTCATTATATAGAATATATTCCATCAACATATAAATGTGTAATGTGGAATTACCAAGGCAATTGGGTAGCTAAATTCTTCAATAGTGATTGGACATACGACTTAGGTTATGAAGTAATTGAAATAGTCAAACCTAAGTTCATTTGGAATAAGAATCCAAATCTTGATAAATTAATAACATTTGAAGATGATCCATTTGGAAATTTTGAGCCCGACTATTGGGATAACTCATATGAATTAGTTTGGTATTTAGATCCCAAAGTAAATCCAACTAATAATAAAGTTTGGGCCATAAGCTGTCGTGCAATCGGCAATGAAAACATCGGTACCAAGGATATGGGATATGTAATGCCCTTGCTCAATATTGAATATAATAGCGATCTTCCTGACCTAGGAGTAGATATAGATCAGTGCTATCCTGCTTATTGGGAATTAGATAAGGAATGTGCTTGGGAATTGGATCCTGTACATACTCCCAATAAGCGTATGTGGGTAATAAAATTTAGTCCTGCATATAGAAACCCATCGGGGTGGTTGTGGTATGGAACTATTTCTCCAGAATATCATGTAGTTCATAATCCCGAATTACCTAAAATGAATTATGATGTAGATTATGTTATACCATGGCATGATCTAGATTACGAGCATGTTTGGTATCTTGATGATCAATATACAACCTGGGTATTTAAAATATATGCTTCTAAAGATCTAGTAGGTACTAAAGAATTATATATACCCAATCCGGATGTTGTTTTTATTAGTTACAATGAATCTAATGCGGAAGAAAATTGGCAAAGGTTATTAGAGAAAGCACCTAATGCAATGAGAGTAGATGGTGTTAAGGGTATATTTAAAGCTCACAAAGCTGCTGCCAAATTAGTTAAGACTGATATGTTCTATGTAGTAGATGGTGATGCTTATATAAAAGATAATTTTAACTTTGATTATCAACCTAGCCTGCATAATAGAGATTGTACTCACATATGGAAAGCTAAGAATCCTATTAATGGATTAGTATATGGATATGGTGGAGTTAAATTGTTTTCAACTCAGGTAATGAGAAAAGCACGGTCTTGGAAAACATTAGATCTATCAACTACAGTAATTGATAAACTTAAACTCATAGATGTTGTTAGTAATATAACAGCATTTGATACAGATCCTAAATCAGTTTGGCGAAGTGCATTTAGAGAATGTGTAAAATTGTGTTATAATGTTTTAGTAGATTCTAATGATAAAGAAAGCCAAAAAAGATTAGACAAATGGCTAACAGGTGGAGAGAATCATCAATATGGACAATATGCAAGAGATGCTGCTAGGTTAGCCATAGAATGGACTAATGAAAATCATAATGATCTAACTACCCTACAGTTGGTAAATGATCGCCAATGGATAGAGAACAAATTTAATAATGAGTAATGAACAAAGAATAGAAGTTCTCAAAAATAAAGTAATTAAGATAAACTCAGTAAGTCCTAGCTTCTGTACAGCTAAATGGTTACAAACTACTTTATATTTGCAAAATGGATACAATCATAGTTGCCATCATCCTGGGCCACATAAAATACCTGTAGATGAAGTGTTGGCTGATCCAGCAGCATTACATAATTCAAGTTATAAAAAAGATCAACGTAAGATGATGTTAGAAGGTCAAAGGCCCAGCGAATGTGAATATTGCTGGAACATTGAAGATTTAAACAAAGACTATTTTTCTGATAGACATTACAAAACTAGTGATTACTGGGCATGGGATAGATTTGATGAAGTTGCTAGATCTAATTGGTCCGATAACATCAATCCTGCATATTTAGAAGTAAGTTTCTCTAATGCTTGCAATCTTAAATGTGCATATTGTAGTCCAGAGATTAGTTCTAAATGGTTAGAAGAGATTGAACGCTATGGTCCGTATCCTAGTGGGTTAGGCGACTTAACTTGGTTAAAAGATACTGGCAGATATCCTTACAAAGCAAGAGAAGTAAATCCATATGTTGATGCATTTTGGAGTTGGTTCCCCGATATATATAAAGACTTAAAAGTGTTTCGTGTAACTGGCGGTGAGCCTTTAATGAGTAAAGACCTATGGAAATTATTAGATTGGATTATAGAAAATCCCAATGATCAATTAGAGTTAGCTATTAACAGCAACATGTGTAATGATAAAATATTAATTAATAAGTTTATTGAGAAACTTAATTTAGTTCAAAGTAAAGTTAGACGTCTTATTGTTTTTACCAGTATTGAAAGTATAGAACAACAAGCGGAATATGCTAGATTTGGAATGAATTATAAACAATGGTTACGCAATGTAAATTTGTTATTAGAAAATACACAGGTTGAATTGGGTATAATGACCACTATGAATATATTAAGTGTAAATCATACTACTGATCTAATAGATTTAGTAATGAACTTACGTGCTACATTTAATAAATCAAATGACGACACTAGGATACATTTAAGTTTTAATATTCTTCGTTGGCCTCCTATATTAGATATTAGATTGTTGCCCAATGATTATAAACAACAACTTGCCAAAGACATTTTAGCTAAAGGTAATTGGTGGACTAAGTTTGAAAATGGAACTACATTTTCTAAACTATATTTAGAAGAACTAGATCAGTTAAAACGTTTCTGTGATTATATGAACAGTGATATAGATGAAGTAGAATGTAATACGCATCGAAAGAATTTTATTGATTTTGTAAATGAATATGATAAAAGAAAAGGAACAGATTTTTTAAAAACATTCCCCCATTTAGAATCTATATATTATGATTGGAATAACTTGTGAAAAAAACAGACGAAACATATGTAGAATATAGGAATAGAGCAATTGATTCTATTAGTCCTAGTTTCTGCGGAGCAAAATGGTATAATGCAACAGTTTGGTTAGGCAGTGGAAGTACAGCAAGTTGTCACCATCCGCCTGCACATAAGATACCGTTAGAAGAATTAGCCCGTAGTCCAAAAGCCCTACACAATACTGAATATAAAAAGTTAGTAAGAGAGCAAATGCTTAGAGGCGAACAACCAGAAGAGTGTGACTACTGCTGGAAAATTGAAGGATTAAGCAAAGACACAATTAGTGATCGTGTTTATAAGAGTATAATTTATTCTGATCAAGATCTAATAGATGCAAAAACTGTATTTGGCAGTAAGATTGATGTAGATTTAAAAACATTAGAGATAGCATTTGATGCTAACTGTAATTTTGCCTGTAGTTATTGTAATCCTAGTTTCAGTACAACATGGATGGCAGATGTTAAGACTAATGGGCCTTATCAAAATCTAGTAAGCGACGGCGCCGGAGCATTTCAACAAGACGGAACATGGGCACAACCTTACGGTATTAAAAACAAAGACAATCCATACGTAGCAGCATTTTGGAAATGGTGGGAAGGTGACCTACAACATAGTTTAAAAGAGTTGCGGGTCACTGGTGGTGAAGCAACCATGAGTCAAGACTTTTGGAAACTAATGGATTGGTGGGAACAGCATCCTGAATGTAAAGTTGCGTTAGCCGTTAATAGTAATCTAGGAGCAACACCTAAATTAATTAAAAGGTTGTGCAATGCAACACATAGTTTCAAGAGCTTTGATCTTTACACCAGTAATGAAAGTTATGGAACTCATGCAGAATACATTAGAGACGGACTCAATTGGGAAACTTGGATATCTAATTTACGTATGATGATTGAACAAGGCAATTGTCGTGCAACACATATGATGATGACTATTAATAGTTTGTCGTTATTCAGCATTACTGAGTTTATGGATGAAATGTTAAAGTTACGTAAAGAATTTGGACGCAGACATTGTACAATGAGTTTTAATATATTGCGTTTCCCTAGCTTCATGAGTCCATTAACATTACCACAACCTATTAGGAATCAGATAGCAGACAAACTTGAAACTTGGATTACTACCAAATGGGAAGAGCAAGGCAACTCAGACGGACAAGGTACAGGCCTAATACATCAAATGGAATATGATAGCATCAAACGTATGCTACCTTATCTACGTGAGTTAGATGTTGGACATAATCAAACAAGTAGTTTAGAAACTAGAGAGCGTGACTTCAAAAGTTTCTTTATGCAGTATGATCAACGTAGAGGTAAAGATTTTAAAACAACATTTCCTGAACTATCAGAATGGTATGATTCTATCCCAGTTACTGACCTAACTCCCTTAACTGAATTCATAGATGGAGATAGTACTAAAGGATGGGGACACGCCGATAGATTAGTTGAGAAAGCCAATAAGGAAGGTTGGATATTGAAACCAACTGGAGAAAATCCAGGAAGTCAAACATATAAACAACCTGCCGTAGGTGCTCCTATTAGATTTTACAAAAAGAAAAATGTCTAATCCATATTTTTGTACAGCACCATGGACACACACTTATCTCAGTCCGCAAACTGAGCGTAGGATATGTTGTGCCAGTAGAGAGCAAGCTACTTGGCAAAGACAATATATTGATCAAAATAGTGATGCTATTAATAAAGAATATAAACCTGTTACATTGGAAGAACATTGGAACAGCGAACATATGATGAGTGTTCGTAAAAGAATACTTGCAGGAGAAGCAATTCCAGAATGTCAAGTATGTAATGACAACCTATTAAATTTATATACCTATAGAGATTATTTCACTAAAACATTGTTTCCACATAAGGTTAATGACATATTGTCTAATACAGATGAGCATGGATTTACTACATTAAAGCCAGTAAGTTTTGATTATAGAATATACAATCTATGTAATTTCAAATGTCGTATGTGTGGAGAACAATTAAGTAGTGCATGGGAAACTGAAAAACGCACAATGGGCATGTGGAATCCTAAACGCGACTTCTGGATGGTTGATGAAGCCAAAGCAAAGATAGAAGAATTCCAAAGTTCTGTATGCGAAGAAGAATTATGGGAATCAGTTAAAAACAATACCATTGAAGAAATATACTGGGTAGGTGGAGAACCACTCATGTATCAAATACATTGGGATGTTATGCAGTATCTAGTCAAATCAGGACATAGTAAAAATGTCACAGTTAGATACAATACTAATCTAAGTAGAACAAAGTATAAAGGTATTAACCTTTATGATCTATTGCCTCATTTTAAAAATGTTAATATGTGCTGTAGTCAAGATGCTACAGGAAAAGTTGCAGAATGGATAAGAACGGGACTCAAATGGGACGAATGGCTTGAAAATTTTAAAGCAGGTATATTTCTAAACGAGATGTTTAATATCAATGGAATGGTAATTGATGTTACATTAACATTACCGGGTATGTTGGATATGAAACGACTCATCGATCTAGCATTAGAATTAGGTGTTGCAAGTTATGTAAAAATATCATTTGATTTTGATCCTAGTGCTATCATGAGTCCAATGTGTTTGCCTAGAGATATACTTAATGAGATATGCGATGATTTAATAGAATACGAATCTCGTGTAGGTAATCAATTGACAAAAATATACAGTGAAACTTTTAAAGATATGAAGACTCGCCCTACATTTGAAGACAAATATGGTAATGAATTCAAACAGGGATTACTTAACGGTAAACGTCGATATGATAGAATTGCAGAGTTTAGGAAAGATAAAGATAATATCACAATTGAGCAAATATTTGCAAGAAATTCTAAAGTATTAGAGTGGTGGGATAATATAAAATGAACGATATATTATGCTCATTGCCCTGGATGCATCTTGCCACACATCCAGAAGGTAAATCTACCCTTTGTTGTATCAGTGATCATACTAATAATATAAGTGCAGCAAGATCTAACGGTCAAGTTTTGAATTTAAATAAACATTCTGTAATAGAAATTGTTAATAGCGATTACTTTAAAAAAACAAGATTGGAGATGCTACAAGGTATTAAGCCCAACGCATGTTTAAGATGTTATCAAGAAGAAGATGCATCCGGTACTAGCAAACGGTTGTTAGAAAATAGTAGATTTACAGTTGAAGGTATTACAAACGAAGACGGTTCTATTATACCAAATTTAAAATTTATAGAACTTAGATTAGGCAACTTATGCAATGTTCGATGTAGAACATGTAATCCGTATTCAAGCACTCAGTGGATACAAGAATACAAAAAATTAGAGCACGAGCTAAATTTTGTTACAAAATATAATCAACCATTAAACACTAGTTGGACACAAGATGATAACTTTTGGAACGATTTATTGAGTCACAGTAAGAATTTAGAACTTATATACATTAATGGGGGAGAACCTACATTAGTTGAAAAACATTGGAATTATTTAGAACGTCTAATTGATGCCGGATTGAACAGCAAGATTACGCTATGGTATAACATAAACATGACAAACTTACCCGATAAGTTAATCAACATATGGAAACAATTTAAAAAAGTCGTTGTTCATGCTTCTATTGATGATATCGGCGAACGTAACACATATCTTAGAAAAGGTACAAAGTGGAGTGATGTAGAACATAACCTATTAAAATTAAAGTCATTAACATGGATTGACACTCATATAACACAAACAGTTAGTTGGATGAATATATATTATGTAGATGAATTTAAAAAATACTTCGACCACATGCAAATAAATACCCATATAAATTTAGTTTATGATCCAATATTTTTAAGTCCAAAAATTCTTTCTAACTCTATCAAGATTAAATTGTTTGAAAAACTGCAAAACTTTGATTGGTTACATCAATTAATCAAAGATGGTGAAGATATAGATAAATTTCAACAAGGGATTAGATATAATAATTGGTTAGATGAATCAAGAAATGAAAATTTTGCTGATCATTTTAGTGAATGGCAAAAGATATTAAAAATATATTCGTAAAATGTTGAAGCCTAAAAAAATAACAATAGCCATCATAACCTTTCATAGAGATTTTGGGTTATTATCAAATTTATTGCAATCGATTTATAAAAACTGGAATTCTAATGAAATAGATTCTATTAAAGTTGTGTTAAATGATAGTTCTATGTATTATGAAAAATTTAACGAAATAATAAAAAACAATACTAATCCTTTATTTCAAATAGACAAAGTATTTCATTACGAATTAGAACCCCGATTACATACTTTAGATTGGTTTAGCCAACAAATGTTTAAATGTTTGGTATCAGATCTAATCGACACTGATTGGTTTTTAATACATGACTGTAAAGATATCTATATAGATAAAGTTTCAATTAATGATTGTTTTGATGATCAGGGAAGAGCATTTATGCGTATTGATCATACTAGATTAACAAATAGTGGAGAAAATAAAACGCATTGGGGCTTTGGACCATTTGCGTTTGCTCATTTAAATTCTTGCAATATTTTTGGTATTGATCCAAGTGATTATAATAACACGCATTTACCACATATCACTCCATTTTTTGTTAAAACATCTATGATGAAAAGCATGGTAGATGAACTGAAACAAAGTACATCTAGTTTAGGATCTAATTTTTTTCCGTTTTTATTTTCCTTACAATTAAATGGACAAACGTTTGTTACTGAATTTTTATTATACAACGCATATTGTAGTTCTCAAAATAATTTAGCAGATTATATTGATTGGGAATATAATGATCGAAAATTTTTTAATAAAGTTGTTCATAATTTTGACGGAAGAAATTCAGATGGATCTAGAATATAATGAAAAATAAAATAATACTAGCATATGAAAAATATGATCCAATAACTGGATCTGGATGGAACCTTAATGGTAGAATAACTCCTAATACAACTACACAAATTATTGGACCTTCTTCAGCGTTCTATGATCACCTATATAAATTATTAATAGATTCTCAAAATAATTTAGGTATGCGTGATGATTCTAGAATTTTTGCTTATAGTGATAAGGTAACCTCAATTGTAATGCAGATGCAACTATCTGATATCACGGATCAAACTTATTTTTATCCTGTAGAAATTCGTTCAATTGATTTTTATCTTGATAACACAAGTCATATAGCAATTACTCCTAGAGTATTAGATGATATACGAAATGGTCAAGCATACTTATTAATTGTATATGATAATGAAGGTAATTTAGCATTTAGAAAAAATCAGTTAGATTTATTAATAAAACCATTAGAATTACCAAAGAACAGAGTTTATGTTATACATGGAGATTATGAATGCAATAATTTCAAAGATCAATTGTATTATTCTTATAAGCCAGTGAATGGATATCCATGGTGGCTTGAATCTTTTAAGAACAATAACAATTATCTAACACCAATCACATATGTTCCTAACAAATTGTATATTACATATAATAGACGACCGAGAACACATCGCCTCTATTTAATTTCAATGTTAAAAGACAATAAGTTGTTAGAAGATGGTTTTGTGAGTTTTGGTAAAGTAGATTTAACAGGTTTATATTTTAACGATATAAGTCAGGAAAACATAGAATTTTTAACAGCATTTGGTGGGAGAAGTATTGACAATATAGATTTAGATATTGAAGTTCCTGCTATACACATTGATTGGTTATCACATGCTAAATCTTTTTTGTCTTTAGTTTCTGAAACTTTAGTTTCTGATGAAACCAATTGTATATATTTCAGTGAGAAAATATATAAACCAATTGTAATAGGTCATCCTTTTTTATTGCTAGGCGGACATAAACAGTTAGCAAAACTTAGAGAATTTGGATTTAAAACATTTAACCAATGGTGGGATGAAGACTACGACAATATACACAATGTATTAGAAAGAATTAAATGCATAATTAACATATTAGTTGATCTAAAATCTAAACCAATAGAAGAATTAATTTTAATAAGAAAACAAATGCTGCCTACATTAGAGCACAACCAACAGGTTTATAGAGAATTAGTAGCAAACAATCCAGACAAACATAGTCGTCCTATCAGAGAAGTATTGGAATCGATATTAATACAAGACGGTAACTTATCCATAAGTAACAAAGTACAGGAAATTTATAATATGGAAATTAATACAAACACTAATAGTGCGTCTAAATTGACGTTGGAAGAACTTCTAGAAAGAGAAGAACAAAAAATGAACGAACAAAAAAACGACATGCAAAAACGCTTAGAAGAACTAAGAAAACGTGATCCGTTTATATACAAATGATACGTTGGGGAATTAATGCTCTTAATCACGGTAGCAGTGTAGCCGTGTTTAACGATGATAATCTTAACTTGTTTGAATTTGCCAAACAAGATACCCTGCCACAAGAATTGTTAGGAAAAGCATTAGACATGGGATGGCCTGATCATATCTTTTGGTACGAACGTCCTTGGGTTAAAAAAGCAAGGCAATTATATGCAGGACAATATTCACTGGCAATGGATTTAGATGAATTGCCAAGTCGGTATCTTAACAAATACTCATTGGGAGATGTTCCAATAACATATACTCCCCATCACGGAAGTCATGCAGCCGCTGGATACTATTCAAGTCCATTTAATCACTGTGCTATTGTAGTACTCGATGCAATCGGCGAGTTTGAATGTGCCACTATATGGGAAGGCAAACACGGTAAGATGCGTAAGGTATGGAGTCGTAGTTATCCTAACAGTTTAGGATTGTTTTATAGCGCCTTTACTAAATTAATAGGATTAGAACCAATAAAGGAAGAATATTTACTTCAACAGATGTCAATACAAGGCGACCCTAAACGATATTATCACGATGTTAAACGTTATGTTAATTTTATTGTTAGACTCACTAGTAATTTACACAAAGGAGTAACAGATTGGCCTTATACAATTGATACTCAACAAGATAAGAATGATATTGCTGCGGCAGTACAATTAGTATTTGAGAATCAAGTGTCGGCTGTTATGCTTAAAGCTAGACAATTAATTGATACTGATTGTTTGGTGTATATGGGAGGTTGTGCCATGAATAGCAAATCAAATGAGTATGAAGTAAAGGCATGGAAACATGTTTGGAGTTTGCCTAATCCTGGAGATCCAAGCAGTGCTATTGGTGCAGTATTATATCACACAAAAAATCGTAATTGGAATTATAATTTAGGTACCGTTAAACATATTACAATTAATGTATGATAAACAAGGATGCTTTCAGTAGCGGGCAAGTTGGTAGCAAAATTTGGCTCTGCGAACAATTGGAACTATTATTTGATAATATAGATACTATATGGATATATGGCGGTTGGTATGGAATTACATCATTCTTGTTAAAGTCTAGAAATAATATAAACATATCAACTATAAGAAGTTATGATATGGATCCTAGTTGTGAAGCAATAGCTGATATGATCAATGAAAATTGGGTGTATAATGATTGGCAATTTAAAGCGCATACTGCTGATTGTTCTACACTAATACCTACTGTGGGTAATCCTGATCTAATAATCAATACCAGCACTGAACATTTTGATACAATGGATTGGTGGGATAATATTCCCAAAGGCTCCTATGTTGCATTGCAAGGTAACAATATGCCACATGATGATCATGTTATACATTCAAGGTCGCTATCTGAGTTCTGTGAATCATATCCCTTAGACAATATTTTATACAAGGGCAAATTGGATTTTAATTATCCAACCTGGAATTTTACTAGATTTATGCAAATTGGTACAAAGTAATGATCATATCAGATAATGATAAATGGCTAGTATTAAGTGCAACACGAACAGGTAGCACACTTATAGTAGATTTTATAAGAAGTGTATATGAGTGCAATTTAAAAACCATACACTTCATACCTCATGGCATGCATGATCGTGACGAGTATTTTGTAAAACATTCACATGATTTAAAAGATTATTTTCTTTTTAAAGACGATCCTTTAATTAAAATTGTAATCAGTACAAGAGACATAATTGAAAGCAGTTTGAGTTGGTGCATAGCCAAAAGACATAAAATTTTTTATCATTATGATAAAAGTCATAAACCAACTATGGAACCATTTGTATTAGATCCTAATGAACTTTTATATACTTATTCTAAATTAAAAGAATTCTACATTGGGATAACAGATATTGATAATCATTTTATTATTGACTATGACAACTTTAGAGATGATCCTAAAAATTTGTTTAGATTATTAGATTTAGAAAAATACGCTAACTCAACGCAATTAAAATTACCCATAAAAAATGACCCATATCACATTTTTATAAAAAACTGGAACGAGATAGATAAATTATCAAATACATTAAAAAACAACAAACCATTTTTGGTTAAAGACAGATTGACAACATTATATTAATAGTTTATAATAGTAAATTATTGATAACTACTTAACCGCTAACGAAAAGGAGGTCTTTATGACTACTATTGCGCTAGATAGGGAACAGACTGGTACATCGGCTGCTAAGATTCTTAACATTACACTAATGATAATGGCATTGCTCGGTAGTATAATGCTGCTAAATTGGGCAGTAACAGATAAATTTTCCCGTGTAGGAGTAACCACAACAGCACAGGTTACTGCTGAAATGCGAGAACGACAATTAGGTTGTCTTGCTAAAAATATATATCACGAAGCAGGCAGTGAGCCATTTGAAGGCAAAGTCGCTGTGGCTCAGGTGACCATGAACCGTGTTGCAAGCAGTCAATTTCCTGGAGATGTTTGCAAGGTAATTTACCAAAAGAATATGTTCTACGAACGAGTAGTATGTCAATTCTCATGGGTATGCGATAGGGAAGTAGCATTCAGACCTACTAATCGAGCTAATTATAATGAAAGTATGATTGCTGCTCAAAAAGTTCTACTAGAAGACTTCCGTCTGCCTAGTTTGAAGAATGCTTTATACTATCATGCGGATTATGTTAATCCCGGTTGGAAGAAAGAGCAAGTGGCTAAAATTGGACATCATATTTTTTATAAGTAAGGAAACAAAATGAGATCAGCATTTTTGAACATGGTCGGACATATCCCTGGCAATATCTACGTTTTTCTACGTGATCATTTGGGTAGAATAAGTGCTCATACACTAGGGTGGATAACTATCATTTTATTGCATTTTGCTAGTATTCCTACACTGTTGGCTGTACTAATGGCTCAAAGCGATAAGTTACCACCTGTGGATCTAATGGTATTTGTGTGGGCGGGCCTGCTTACATTGTTCTTCAAGAGTTTGATTGAACGTAACTTCTTGTATATTGCTACAATATGTATGGGATTTGCTGCTCAAACATTGATTATGGGATTGATTCTTTTTAAGTAATAAATACTTGATGCGAATCTTAGAACTTCTTACCGAAATAGCAGCACCTACTGCTAGTCAATGCTCAATTGGACGCTCACGTTTGAGCAATGTACGTTATTCACAATGCGTAAGTCATGGGTTATTAAAACATGACACTGATCATACAGCAGGTACAGGTAAGCAAGGTAAAGCCGGCTCCGGTGTTAAACTTAAAGGGCGTAAATCCAAAAGTACTATTCATGGTGGCCCGGTTAAAGATTACGATGGAAAATAATAATGAGTTATTCTAACACTGTACTTGATCATTATGAAAATCCTAGAAATGTAGGATCGTTTGGTAAAGATGAGGATAATATAGGAACAGGTATGGTTGGTGCCCCTGCGTGTGGGGATGTAATGAAACTTCAAATTAAAGTAAATAATTGTGGAGTTATCGAAGATGCAAGATTTAAAACGTATGGTTGCGGAAGCGCGATTGCTTCGAGTTCGCTTGTTACTGAATGGATCAAAGGACGGACACTTGAGCAAGCGGAGCAGATTAAAAATAGCGAAATTGCTAATGAACTTGCCCTCCCCCCAGTTAAAATTCATTGTTCAATACTTGCGGAAGACGCAATCAAAGCGGCAGTAAAAGATTACAGAGAACATTATGGATCAAATTGAAATCACTAATTCTGCAATACTTAAAATTGCAGACATACTTGCTGAAGAAAATAATCCACAAGTAATGCTAAGAACATTTGTACAAGGTGGAGGATGTAGTGGATTTAACTATGGTTTCACTCTTGACGAAGAACAAAATGAAGATGACTTTGTAATTAAGAAACCTGGAATGACAGTGGTAATAGATGCTATGAGTATGCAATACCTACAAGGTGCTACAATAGATTACAAAGAAGAACTTATGGGATCAAATTTTGTAATTAAAAATCCTAATGCTCAAAGCACTTGCGGATGTGGATCTAGTTTTTCTGTTTAATCATCTGGATTGAAGTTAGATACAGCTTCAAATAACAATTCTCTATGAGTTAATCCAGCATACTGATCATCTAGTTCGTAGAACTTTTCTTCATTGACTTCGATATCATCAATACCCAGCATTTCCATAAGTTCAACGTAGGTAATTTCTTCGCAACGTAATTGACTTACCCATATGCAGGTAAGGAACATACACATAAAAACTACTCGATCGTCATCGACGCCGTTTTCGCTGCACCAATCTTCTGTTCTTTTAAGATATTCTGCAATATCCTCAAGGCGGTCTTCTAATTGTGTGATCCATGCCTTGGTTTGTTCTCTTGACCAGTAGTTCATAATGTTACCCTCGATATATTTATTGAACAAAAAATTAGTCACTAAATATTATCATGCATAAAGATCACGTACAAGAATATCTTCTTAAAGTTACAAAACATTTGTTTGGGCCTATTAATCCAGAGTATAACCCTAGTACAGATATTATCCCGCAACCTATATATCGTAGGCATGAGATTCCTATTGCTGATTACTTAATGAGTTTTAAAGAAGCATTAACTGAAGAATTTTTAAGAGGTTATTCTAATTTAGAAGAAGCTATCAATGCTCAAGGTCATCCTGTATTGCAAAAAAGAGAAGATAGAAAACAATATTTTGACAAAGTTGAATTTGATGAGCAACTAACAAGATTTCCAGATGCAGCAACACAATTTATCAGAACATTACACGGTGATGAGTCTATAGTTAATCCACACGCATGGAAAAATGTAGAACTCAAATATCATTGTCCTTTTGAAAATATACACTGGGATATTGATCCAGAGTATGCTCAAAAAAGATATCCAGTTGCTTATAAGTTAATACAAGAATTTGGCGACGATTGTCCTATCTCTAGTTTTTCTTATATCGGGCCCATGAGTACATTGCATAGACATACTGGTCCTGAAAATAGATTAGGAGAGTTTATAAGAATACATATTCCTTTAATAATTCCACCTGGCGATATATTTTTTGAAGTTCATGGTGAAGAAATCGATTGGAGTGATATATTTGCTTTTGATAATCAACTAGCACATAGCGCCCATAATTTAAGTAATGATCATAGGCTTATATTCCTAATTGATATACGTAGAAGTAGAATAGGAATGCCACCTGGTCAAACTTATAATCGTGATAGACAACTACATTCAGTAGCAACGTCTTTTGTGAGGAAACCTAAAAATGAAAGATGATCAATTAGGTGATGTTTTTCAAAAGTTCTTTAAAGATATTCTTGGAGAAATTGATCCTAGCTATGATCCATTAAAAGATAATATACCACAAGGAATATTTCACAGGCATGAAATACCCATTGCTGATTACCTAATGAGTTATCAAAAAGCTCTAACTGACGAATTCTTAGCAGGTTATTCTTCTTTAGAAGAAGCAATTAATGCAGAAGGCAGTAACACGCTAGGAGATAGACCCGAAGCACATGAAATAATCAGAACCAAAGTATCTGATGGAGAATCAAGATCAAATTTTGAAGGTTGGAAAAATGTAAATTTTAAATATCAACATCCCGGCGAGGGCATTAATGAATTTAATAATTCGGAATATGCAAAAAAAAGATATCCTACTGCATTTAAATTAGTCGAAGAATTTGGAAATGACTGTCCCATTGCTAACTATTCTCATTTAGTACCAAAAACTGTATTACACAGACATATAGGACCAGAAAACCCAAGCGGTGAATTTATAAGAATACATATACCCTTAATTGTACCCGACGGTGATGTATTTCTAGAAGTTAATGGAGAAGAAGTTAGATGGGATGATATATTTGCTTTTGATAATCAATTGGCACACAGCGCACATAATTTAACCAATGAGCACAGACTTATATTTTTAATTGATATACGTAGAAGTAGAATAGGAATGCCACCTGGTCAAAATTTTAATAAGGATAGGTTCTTTTATTCTCTATCAAAACCATTTGTCAGAAAGAATGTTCATGGTTGATAGTAATCTTTAAATAAAATTAGAGCATCATCCCAATTAACTAATGTACCGTCTGATAGATGTCCTAGAACAAAAGAAAAACAAAATCTAGGAGACTCAACTGTTGATACTCCATGGAATTGCCCTACATTTATCAAACTAGGTTTTCCTATATATGCACTATGTACTAAATCACACTTAGCTTCATCTATTTCTAAATAATGACTACCTGTTGCAGTAATGCATTCTTTAACATCGTTTTTAAACTCTTCTTTTACTATATACCAATTCATTAATGCATCTGTATCAGAATATACAAAATTTATTTTTGCATGATCATCAAATTCTGTTCTGTCAAGATGTGGATCATGTTTAGATTGAGTATCAGGTGAAAGGTAAAAAACTTCAGAATAATAAATGCATAATTTTAAATTAAAGAGAAACTCAATAAGTTCCTTATTAATTAATTCAGTATTGTACTCTGAAATAAGAGTTGGATTTTTTGGAAAAACAGGATCAAAATTAACTGGTAAATTAAGTTTTAAATGATACCTATTCATGCCAATATTTATATATTGTCTTGACAGGGTTAGTAAAAGACAGTATAATAATACTGTTGCAACACATATCAAAGAGGAATTATGAGTCATTGCGATAGTATTATTCGGGTCTTAGAAGACCATTCTAGTCGTTTGGACAAAGAAGGTATTATTGATGCTGAAGCTAAAGACAATAACACTGAGTTGTTTGAAGGTTTCTGTATGGCCCTGGACAATCTATATACGTTTGGTGTAAAGAAAGTGCCCACACATGGTGGTCCAGATGGGCAAGGATTGCCCTGGGCTGCATTTAAAGAACTTGCCCATTTACTCTATACACGAGAACTTACAGGGCATGATGCACGTGATGCAATTGAACTAGCATTAAGTGCAAGCACACAAAAACAATGGAATGATTGGTATCGTCGTATTTTGATTAAAGATCTACGTTGTGGTGTTAGTGAGAAAACAGTTAATAAAGTGCTCAAAGCATATCCTAACATCAAATCAGTGCCTGTGTTTGAATGCATGTTAGCACATGATGGTGCTAATCATGAAAAGAAGATTACAGGCAAAAAACTTTTAGAACCTAAGTTAGATGGTGTCCGTGTAATTACTGTAATTAATGCAGAGAATCACACCTGCACAATGTATAGCCGCAATGGCAAAGAATTGGAAAACTTCAGTCACATCACTAAGGCTATAGAAGCTAATATTGGATTGTTTGATCGCAATATGATATTAGATGGAGAAATGGTTAGTTCTAGCTTCCAAGCATTGATGAAACAGGTACATCGTAAAAGTGATGTACAAAGTGAAGATGCACGATTAATGTTATTTGATATTATTCCTCTCAGCGAATTCCAACGCGGAGAAAGTGTATTAGGACAAAAACGCCGTAGTAATCTATTACGCAGTATGAAAGCTGTGTTTGATAAAGTTGGTAGCATTGATATAATTCCACAAACAGAAGTTGATTTAGACAGCTATGTCGGTGAATTAGAATTCAAACAATATAACAAAGATGCTATTGAAGCAGGCTTTGAAGGTATTATGATTAAGAGCGTGGATGCACCTTATGAATGCAAACGCAGTGTTAGTTGGTTAAAGATGAAACCTTTTATTGAAGTAAGTTTGGAGATCACAAATGTTGAAGAAGGTACTGGTAAAAACGTGGGACGACTTGGAGCTCTTGTTTGCTCCGGCATCGACGAAGGTAGGGACATACGAGTTAATGTTGGTAGCGGTCTTAGTGACGCTGATCGAACTGAGTTTTGGGCTAACCGTGATAGTCTTAATCGCCAAATTGTGGAAGTGAGAGCAGATGCTGTTACACAAAATCAAGATGGCACTTATTCGTTGCGTTTTCCGCGTTTTCTCCGTTTCCGTGGGTTTGCGGCTGGCGAAAAGATTTAATATGGAAAAAGACGCAGTAAAAGCTATCATGTATGGTGGTATCAACGAACTAATGAATAATAAAGATTATTTTCGTCGAAGTGCAGTTGGTTCTAAGTATAGTGAATGGACTGAAAAGGGTATGAGGGTGTTAATGGAATACACACTTGAAATGACTCAGCGCATACAAGATGCCGAAGACACGGCGTTAGACAAACGTGCCAAAGAATTGGTAATTAAAGGTTTAAAAGGAGAGAAAGTTTAATCGTGGCTAAAGAAGATTTAATCACTTCGGATGGAGTGGTAGAGGAAGTGTTACCCAACGCAATGTTCAGGATAAAAATAGCACAAGGTGCAACTATACTTGGACACATCTCGGGCAAGATGCGTCAAAATAAAATTCAAATTCTAGCAGGAGATCGTGTTAGAGTAGAACTTTCACCGTATGATCTGAGTAAATGTAGAATCACTTATCGTGAGAGATAAAAAAATAGCACCCTAAGGTGCTATTCTTTATTCTAAGTATGCTGCCCAACTTGGGTGACGCAGATCGAACTTCATCTTCTTCCGCTTATCTACTAATTGGAAGTATGTAGGTTTGAATGGTGCAACTTTAGGAACAATTTTCT
>Ga0214919_10002938_pt1 | contig 26294 bp, 22 predicted proteins | sample LL1503_MetaG_FD_177994 | JGI IMG/M metagenome (GOLD analysis project Ga0214919, IMG submission 177994) | Freshwater microbial communities from Lake Lanier, Atlanta, Georgia, United States - LL-1503 | ecosystem: Environmental > Aquatic > Freshwater > Lake | place: USA: Georgia | collected...
GACCGCGCTAAAGGAAACGTTGCCTGAATATGTAACCGCAGTTGTTCCGGTCATTGATCCATACACATTGCTAGATGTTGTGTATTTGTACGTATCTAAGTTGAGCATCCATAAATCTGTGCCGAGCACTGAACCAAATTCGGCAGCTTGTGAATCTTCGGGATTAACAGATACAACTGAGGAAATTGGTGGTGGATCAAGACGATAAATCGCTAGCCCTGGCTTATAAACAGCGCCATCTGTCTTGCGGCGATATTCGATCCAGTACGCAGCTTTTCCATCGCGAATAAATATCGCCTTCACGCCATTAGCAAAATCACTGGGCGCTAACGTTACATTTTCAGATTGCCACACCTGTTTTACTTGTGAATCATCCATCAAACCCATGCGCCACTGGTGATAGGTGTTAAGCGGAGACGTTGTATCAACATTTCCCATGACATCGATGGTTCCGCCGTATTCAACAGCTTTGCAGGTATCAGACCAGGCACCATCTTTTGCGCCATTGTCACAGCGCAAAAAGTTTGAGTGCCCTAAACCAAATGTGTGGCCTAATTCGTGAGCAATAACAAATGATGAATCACTATCGTGCAAAATTAAAGTGCCACTAACGCTCTTTGGGCCACCTAGCCCCGCGCGACCCGACCACACGCACCCAGCCTTTGGTGCATACACAACCAAATAGCGATTAGAGTAATCGCTAATTCCTAAACGCTTATATGCCTCAGGGCGAATAGAGCTCATGAAATCTGAAGCGGCATAACCGGTGCACGCCATCTTTGAAACAAGTGCAATTGGCGCATCTAAAACTTTGCCGGATTTAAAGGAGATTGTGCGATCTGTGGTCGCACCAACCATGGTCGTAAACTTTTTCCAGTCCACATTTACTTCTTTATCAATTACTTCGGCAATAGTTTTTGGATTACTGAGCGCAGTTGCTGCACCGTTCCAAGTAACAGCAACAACATCGATTACGCGTTCATCGACCGCATAAGCAGGGGCCAACCCCAATGAAACGATCGCAAAAACAATCGCTATAAATGTGGAGACCCTCTTGCGCATAGTGAGCATCCTAAATCTCCCACGCAGTATCTTCATGTCGAGTTACCCCAAATAGCTGATACCCCAAAAGTTCATCTTGGCCGAACCAGGAAACTGAGTCTGTTCCGCCCACCATGACAGCCGTTGCCATGGCATCACATAGCCAGCCCAGTGGCCCAACAACTGTTGCCGATGCAGCACCGATTGCAATCATGCCGGTCAGTGGATCATGGATATGTGCACCACGTTCGTATGTGCCAGATGTTGCAATTGCACCATCAGTAATTTCATAAACTTTCACAACTTCTAATTTATTGTTGGGATTAACAACACCAATTGGCCACGGCTTAACAACACCATCGCTATCAACAAATCCTCCGCGCAACGACAAATCGCCAGCTGCATTTACCTGCACGTGATCCGCACCGGCCGCAACCAACATGTCGGCACACTTATCCGCAGCCCATCCTTTTACTAATCCCGATGGATCAAAACCACCAGCAACGGCCCACGGATCAAAAGCCCCGTCACTTAACCACTTTGCTTGCGCGCACAAATCCCACACTTCAATAACATCATCAGGACATTCCTCAATTGGGATCTCACGCCGACGCAACCGCGACACCCACGATCCATCTTTATGTGTCGAAAAATCCCGATCCACATTTTCGCAAAAAGTAATTACTGTTCCCATAGCCACATCTAATTGCGCGGCACTAACATTGGCCCCAGAACAATCCACATCCACAATCGTTCCCCACACAGGAAACTGTCGACGTAATTGATTCACTCAGTAACCCTACTTACAAACCAGCGTCTGCGAGCGCTCCCTGCAATGACTTAAACCAGCCATAGCTTGTATATGACGCACCAGATGCGCCCTTGATATTTGCACTCTGCGCAGTCAATGTCTGTTGCTTCAAAATCGGCACAGCCATTTGTGTATAGCGATCATTGCGACCACCAGGTGCCTGCACAGCAACCGCATCTGTGATGTGACCATTTGCAACTGTAATTTTTACTTGAACCGTTCCGTAATTCACAAAAACTGCAGGACCCGTAAATGTTCCTGACTTTGATGCAGGTGCTGCAGGTGTCGCACTATGCGTTGCAGCAGCAGTTGGCGTCGCAGAAGCCGTAGCGCTAGCTGACGCAGTTGCACTCGCACTTGCACTTGCCTGCGCAGTTGCCTTCTTTGTCGCAACTGGCTTTGAAGTTTTAGTTGGTGTTTGTGTTGCAACAGCCTTTGTAGAAGGTGATGATGAAGCAGACGCTATTGCGCCAGCGTTACCCATTGCAGCCCCACCAGCGATGTTTATCCCACCGCTAGAACTTAGTTGTGGCGGCGTAATTGCCATGACAGCACCAAGTCCACCGACTGTGCCACCTGCAATTAACAGCGCCCGCTTCATCTCATACCCTCACTTCGTGCTATCTCTAGCCTGAACCCTCGACAGGATCAATTACCTGTATATAAGCCTACTTGCCTGAAAGTTTTCTGAGAACGCCTCCAGAGCGGGCGCAGAGTATCGACCTCAAAAACCTATCCACGGCGGGATGCAATCTTGGCTTTAATCGCTGCCGTGCGGTCTTTTCGGGCTTGGATTACTGCAAGTTCAACCTTAATTATGGCAGCGATTTTTTCCATTGAATTTAATGTGGCCGGGTCACGAGTATGCAGAGCAATTATCACCGAAGATTTATACAGGCAATCCGCCGGTAGCAACCCCATCTGCACCAATCGCGTAGCTGAGACTGATTGCTGAGTAGCCGGATTAGATAATTGATCTAAGAAATTTTCGATGGTGGCGATTTCTTGAATTCCTAAGCCACTCTTTTTGTTTACTGCTGGCAGTAACAAGACCTTCGTATTAACAGCAGCCAAAGTCCGTTCAGTCACGCCTGAGTAACCGTACTGCGCATATTGTGCAACAGTTGGTCGAAATAGCGGATTGAAGAATGCATCGTAAAATGCCGCACTATCTGCAATGGAATTAATGGCTGCAACATCTGATCTCTTTGATTTTTCAAGCTGAAGTATCTGATCTGTAACAGATTCAACTATTCGATCCGTCACTTGGAAAAAAACTGCATTTCTATAATCCGCACCTGATGGTCTTTCTCCACGCACCAATTTTGTAAACAATACGGTGAGATATTTTTCAATCTCAATTTGCCGCAACTTTGCTGCTTCTGCAATTGCAGCACGCTCCTCTGCAATTCGAGCCGCCTCTATCGCAGCTGGATCTGGTGCCGGTGCAATTACAGCAATAACTCCAGAACGCATAACACGATCTCCGTATCCTTCCGATGAAACTCCCACAAATCGCCCGTTACCAAAGGTTATAGAGGACCACCACGAATCAAAGGGAGCGCTCCTATTGGTCCAAACCAGGCCATCGGGGCTTGTGAGTAATTGCGGGAATTGTGCGTTAGGGATATCTTCGGCAACAACTACCACTACCCCACGAATCGTTTCAAAGCGCGTTGTGTTTATCAAGTTTTGATCGAGTGCAACAAAATATCCACCACCATAGGTAATTGCGACCAATGTCGAACTGGGCAGCGCTGCATCAATCCAAGTAATCCCATCTACGCTTCGCATGCCTTGGCCACTCCCGCTCACGGCAACAAACAAACCATTTCCAAATGTGATATCGGTAAAGCCGGCATCAGATAAAGCCGGAGTTCTAGTGGTCCATGTAGCGCCGTCGGGGCTCGTCATGACCTTGTCGTCCTCACTAAGTGCAACAAATATTCCATTTCCGTGTGTGACGGCAATCCATGATCCAGTTACTGATGCAGCGTGCCCGGTCCACGTGATTCCGTCGGGGCTTGTCATGACTCGATTTGTAACACCACCCGACGCAACGGCAACAAACAATCCTCCGCCATAGGTAATGCTCCGCCAACTAATGCGCGATGAGGGTGTTCTTCGTGTCCAGGTAATCCCATCGGAACTAGTTATCACATCGTTACTGGCACTCACAGCAACAAATCATCCAGCACCGAATGTAATGCTGGTCCACCACAAGGCTTCAGCAAAAGGTGTGCGCAGCGTCCAAGTAATCCCATCGGTTGATGTCATTGCTCGTTGTCCGTCACCGCCTGAAGCAACGGCTACATATATTCCATTGCCATAAACGATGTCGCTCCATGTATTTCCACCCGGTGAAGCGTGAGATGTCCATGAAGCTACGTCAGGAGTTGCAAATGCACCAATAGGAGAAATGGAACTTTGCGCCGTAACCAAAACGGCAATCATCGCAATGAATCGAATTTTAATTTGAGTCCATGATTTCACCACGATTTTGACACTCTTCCACAGCCAGAGGACATAACCTAATTCAACATCCACAACTTCGTGCGCAATTAGCGCACGCGATTTTTAGTCCTTGTGAAAGGCAAAAGCCTCATCATGAATTCGGTTCTTAGGCACTCCCAAGTCCTCAGCAGCCTTGCGCACCGCAGAACACAACGGCTCTGGCCCACACATATAAATATCGCTATCTGCAAAAGTTGGTACTAACGCCTTCAGCGATGCCGCACTCATTGGATGGTTCTTGCGCGGCCCCACCAAGTAATGAACCCTGATTGATCCACCGCTATTAAATGCCAAGTAATCCATTTCCTTCTTCAACACTAAATCTTCTTCCTTAGATGCACGGAAAATAACATCTAGCTGCGCACCACCGCCGAACTCATCCATCAGCGCCCGCACCGGCGTAATACCTACGCCCCCGCCCACCAACACAACATGTGGCTGCGTCGAACGCCCCGCAGTAAAGGCACCATAAGGGCCTTCCACAAATACTCGCGTGCCGGGCTTGATCATTGCCAATGAACGCGAGTGATCTCCTAAATCTTTAACAGTAATACGCAAGTGCTTTTCGGTAGGAGCAGCCGATAAAGAAAAAGGATGTGACATCAAGAAATGTCCCTTTGCCAAAAAGCGCCACCCAAAGAACTGTCCACCTTGAGCATTTAAAGTATCAAGGTGATACCCCTTCATGATGACTGAAACAACTCCTGGGCCTTCAACAACAACTTTTTCAACCTTTAGATTTACTTTCATGGAACGATAAAAAGGAACCCAGAAACGCCAGTAAACAATGGCCGCAGCCATTAACACATACAACAAAGTCCAGTACGCACGATTTAAAGGATGCCCAACAAACATCTGTCCGTTAATTACCTGGTGCATAAATGAAGCAGCAACTGCAGCATAGGTCAGGATGTGAACCATCCACCACGTTTCATAACTCATTTTGGCTCGTGCTTTTTTATACGACGTCACACCAGCTGCAACCATCAATACAAAACCAGCGAGTGCAAACCACATCCAGTCGTACGTTGTTAAGAATCGCCACATCTCTTTATACAACGGAATTGAATCTTGCCCGGCAAAACCCAAAACAATTAAAAACACATGCGCGCCAATTGCATACAAAGACCACGGACCTAAATTGCGATGCCAGGTCACCAATCGATCATGGCCCACACCTTTTTCAACCCACGGAATACGCGCAATCAAAAACATGCCAACGACTGCAAAATATGTACCGACCAACGCAGACAAGCGACTGATTGAAACAACCAAAGAATAAAAAGTATTGAAATCACTTAACCGCACCGTTGTCAGCTGCAACGCCAGGGTCAGCCCTAGCCCCGCGCCCAGAAGCAGCGCCGCCCAGTCAGTTCCGGCAGATGAATGCTTATAAATGCGGGTTGGCTGAGTCATGGCTTAATTACACCGCAGTTTCCTGTGAACAAGGTGAGCGTACGTAATCCCTCTCGAATGCCCTCTCATGACATATGAGAGGCCAGATGTTGCCCAAGCCAAGGGCAGGAAATTCCTGGTCTTGACTAATCGAAAGGAAACATCGGCGCTACAAATCTCACCTGAACTATTACTAAAAGTTCTTGGAGCGATTGCTAAATAGATACAGATTCTGTTAGACGAATCTTTAAAATTTGATCTTCGATTTCAAACTCTCGTGATTGATCCTCGGATCTAAATAAAACTTCAAGCTCTTTTAATTAATTGAGCAAAAGTTAACTTCTCTTTAGTGGCTTCAAACAACTCACTCCAGCTTGGCCACAACGCGCACTGGACAGTTACTGAATTGCTGCGGGGATTGATGACTTGGATATGAGAGAACTTCTCTGAAATCTGAATTTCCATTTTGTATTTAATTAGTTTTCTCCCTAACAGGGAGTTCCCCCGGCCTTTTTACAGACCGAGGGAACCACTGTTAGAAGTGAGGGCTAATTAAGCCTTTACCTTCTTTTGGATCTTGATGATGAGGTTTGTTAGAGCTGTGATCTGCTTCTGAAGAGCCATGTTCATAGCCTTCAGTTCAGCAATCTGCTCGTTAACCTGTGTAGCAAGAGCTGCAACTGCATCAGCTGCATCTTGTGCTGCTGCTGTTGCTGCATCTGCTGCTTCTGCTGCAGCGTTTGCTGCATCAGTTGCTGCATTTGCTGCATCAATTGCTTCAGCTGCTGCATCTGCTGCAGGAGCTGTTAGATCAACAACATCAGATGATGTTGATCCTGCGATTGTGTCCTTTGTAACTGTAACTGTCTGTATACCAGGTGTAACTGGTGCATAGAGTGAGAATGTTGCAACTCCACCTACGAATGCAAGTGTTGTTGGAAGTGTTGCTGACTGTGACAATGAAGTTGTCACTGCAACTGCTGCTGAACCGTCAGGAATAGCGTTTCCGCCTGCATCCTTAGCAGTTACTGTGTAGGTGATTTTCTGTCCTGGGACTGGCGCACCCTGATCATTTGTTACAGCAACTGTTGTTGCTGTGCCAAGGGCTACAGTGAAGCTAAATGTTGTAGCAATTGTTGTAGCTGTGTGTGTCAAAGTAAGTGTCTTTGCACCTGTCTTTGTCGCAGTTGGATCAACAACAAGCACAACGCTTGAAGCTGTGATTGCTACACCGTTGTATGTTGCAGCTGCTACACCTGAAACGGCAGCTGCATTTGTTACAGACTGTGCTGTCTTTTCTGTAGTTGATGAGACAGTGAAATCTCCTGCTGCTACTGGAACTGTTACTCCAGCTGCATCCTTTGCAGTTACAACACCAACAAATGCATCTGTATCTGTTGCTGCTACGCCTTCATCTGTGTCATCAATCGACTTTGCCATTGCTGTGACAGAAAGTGATGCCACTGAACCGTAGAAAGTAACTGTCTTTGTACCGATAACAGTTGATCCAGATGAGATTGTGATTGTTCCAACACCTGATGTTCCATCTGAGAAGACATAGAGTGTTCCAAGCTTGCCAGCAGATGCTGCTGCGACTGAACGAGCAGCTGCAGCACGTGAGTTAGACCAAGCAACAAGTCCTGAACCTGACACTGTTGCAGAAAGTGTTCCTGCAACTGATGTATCAGCTGTTGTGCTGTTACCAGCAACAACTGAGATGTTTGCAGCAACTGGTGCTGTCAATGAACGTGATCCTGTAACAGCAGCTGCATCAGTTGTTGTTGTAGGAGTAGTTGTTGAGCCTGCGATTAGAACTGTTGACCCTGCAGCTGAGATTGCAGCTGGAGCTGATGCAACTACTGTCCATGTTGCAGATCCACCAACCTGGTAGACGCCATCAATCTTGAATGTGTATGTTCCCGCTGCAGGAAGCGTTACCTTAGCGGTTGCAGCTGCAGTGAAGAAGCCTGCTGCTGTGCAATCGTAGGCTACCGCAGTCGCGTTGTCTTGGTTAGCTGTTACACCAGTAGGTGCAGTTGTCGAAGCAGTCAAGGCCAATCCTGTGATTGCCCCGGTACCAGATACTGGAACGGTGTTGGTGTATATCGCGAATGCTCCACGGTTATCTTGTGGACCCGAAGCTGCAACACCTAGGCAGTATCCAGTAAAAGTAACGCCAACTGTTGTTTCAACGCCAACTGTTGCCGTTGATGAAGATGATGCTAGCGTCACGACACCGCTTGCCAAACCTTGGCCCGCGTTTGCAGTGAGGCCAGTTAGGCCGCTAATGCTCAAGGCCATAACAGCTACAGCTGCTACGCGCTTGAAAGTTGTCTTTGTAGACATTTGTTTCCTTTCGATTAGTCAAGAACAGGAACTTCCTGCGCTTGGCTTAGGTAACAAGTGCCCTCTCATATGTCATGAGAAGACCAATATTACCCGTTTCGATGAATCGCACGTGCTGATTCACCAAATTCCCCACCGTGTATCCGGACGCGGCGAGGAAACCTATTTATTTGTTTTTCACCTGCACTGCTTGCGCTAGTACTTGTGTCTTGCCTGAGTTCAGAAGAACTCGAGTTGTGATCGTCGCTGGGGCATCGACTAGGTCATAGCCGCGCTTGCCAGTTGGGATCACAAAATCTGATGTATTGAGGTAGCCGATAGTTGATGTGGCGGTGATCAAAAAGTTGCCATTTGCTAGGCGATCAATTGATGTCTCAGTTGACTTAACTTCAACTGAACGCCAGTTACCACCGAAGCCAACGTTGATGTTGTTGATGCTGTAGTTAGTACCTGTTCCATCAACAGTAATTAACTGATCGATAAGAAGGTTTGGGCCAACAGAACCTGTGATGAACTGGTTGCTGATAAGTAGTCCTGATGTGCCAAGAGTTGTTAGACCCTTTGTTACGCGGCCAACTCCTGCGACTGAGTTTTCATCAGTAACAGAGAAACCTGTTGGGATTCCATCTTTATCAAGACCAGCAAATGAAAGTGCTGCGATCTTGGCGTAGATCGCTGCTTGCTGAGCCTTCTTGGCAGCAGCTGTTGCTGCAGCCTTTGCAGTTGCAGAGGCTGTTGCCTTTGCTGCTGGTGCTGCTGGTGCTGCTGGTGCTGCCGCTGGTGCAGGTACTTCAACCTGTGCAACAACTGGAGCAAGAGGTGACTCATTGCCAGTCATTGAGTTAAAGCCAAGGAAAGCTGTAATTACTAGAAGTAGTGAGAGGGCAGCCTTTGATGACTTCTGTGCGATCTCAACTGACTTCTTATATGTAGTTGAAAGAGCGTTAAGTGCTGTTAGGCCAGTCTTTTCATCAACGATCCAGTCTTCAAGGACTCGGACCATTGATTTGCGAGCGCGGCCCAAGATGTGGCGAACATTCGCAGGGGATGTGTTCAAAGCTGTTGCGATCTCATCTGTGCTGCGGCCTTCCATCTCCCACATAACAAGCGCTGTGCGCTGATCTGGGGTGAGGCGAGAAAGTGCTTCGCGGATAATCGCAGCATCTTCTGCTGCAGTAATAGTTGTATCAAGATCAATGTGGTTCTCAGATGCGATCTCGTTGAGGCGCTCCTGGGTTGTATCTGCATCGATTGCAACCAAGTTAGGGCGTGCACCGCGAGCGCGGATTACGTTCAACGCAAGGTTGTTTACTGATGTGCGTAGGTATGCGATCGCGCGATCTGCTGAATCTAGATCAGGGGCAGCAAGCATGAACTTCAAGAACGCTTCCTGGACTACCTCGTGTGCTTCGGCCTCGTTCTTTGTGATGCGACGAGCCTGAGATACAAGCTGTGTGCGGTGCTCGGTGTAGATCGCAGATAGTTGTGCAATAGACCAATCTGCTGCTGAGCCTTGTGTTGAGATTTCTAGAGCGTCTGCGGGATTTGCGCTCAGTATGCGGGCGGCATCGGTCGCTGCAGCTGCTTTCGCCGCTTTCGACTTTAATAGTGCCATTTAAGTAACTCCCGCGAGTTTGTAAAACGAAGGCAACGTCTTGCCCTCTATAAGGTAAGACACCGATGGGGGCCAAATGTTGTGCCCTTTTGAAAAAAAATCTTTAAAAAGATTTCAGTGCGGTGGTGGATATTGGATTTGAGCGTGGAATGGGGGATAGAACGCAGGGCTTTCGCCGAATGGCAGCGAGAAACAAGCCTGCCGGAATCAGGGTTTTAGTCTAAGGGATTGGCAAGGGTAAAGTGCGTATTGAGGGTTTGTGCTAAATACGTGCCTTTAGCCGGTCCTTTGGCCCTGTCCAAGACCCATACATTGCAATAAGCCGGGTTGAAGGGATACTCACAGGTAGAGGCCCGGACTAGACTGCCCCTATGCCTTCCCGAGCAAAGAGCAAGGACAACTCCCCAGAGATCACCATCGATATGGTGGCAGCTGCAGCAGGGGTCAGCCCGGCAACGGTTTCACGGGTAATGAATGGCAGTGCAAAAGTTTCCCCTGAGCGCGAGCTTGCTGTTCGAAAAGCTATCGCCAAATACAACTTCACCCCCAATTCAACAGCCAGACGGCTGGCAGGGGGTCGAAGCGGGCTCATCGCACTTCTCATGGAGGAATCCAATGAGGAGTTCTTCCTCAATCCTTTTTGGGGCCAGGTCGTTCAAGGATTCTCCTCTGCGATCGCAGATGCTGGATACCACCCATTAATCCTGATCAGACCAAAAAGCGGCTCCGAGGACTCCTTATTTTCCACCTTGCGTGCTGGGCAGATGGATGGGCTAGCGATTTTTAGTTGGCATCGTCCATTAAAGAGTTTTGAAAAAATGTTAGATCCCAAAATGGCCGTTGTTTTTGGTGGTGACTTAGGTGGCTCAACAAAGTATCCATTTGTCGACGTTGACAATGTTAAGGGCGGATATTTAGCAACCAAGCATCTGATTGATTCGGGGTGTAAAAATATCATCACTATTACTGGTGACTTAAAGTTGCAGTCTGGACGAGATCGGCTTGCTGGCTATGAAAAAGCAATCCATGCGGCAGGGTTGACATTACGAGATGAGTTCATCATTCACGGGGATTACACCCAATCAAAGTCGGAGGAGTTAATGCGAGACCTCCTCAAAAAGAAAGTGAAGTTTGATGGAGTGTTTGCAGGAAATGATTTATCTGCAGTTGGAATCATCAATGTTCTCATGCAAAACGGTGTGAATGTGCCAGATAAAGTAAAGGTGATTGGCTTTGATGACTCACCGATTGCAAGCAAGAACTCACCATCTATTTCCACTATCCGTCAGCCCATTAGAGAACTTGGTGCACAAGTAGCGGCGAGTTTATTGGGAATTTTAGAGGGAAGAAAGGTTGAGGATCAGGTCCTGGATGTGAAGCTTGTCAAGCGTCAATCCACTGCAACTAAATAGCAGTATTAGCCTTAATAATCTCCTTGTACCTCTTAAAACTCAATTTTGGTGTGCGCTCAAATGTTTCATAATCAACATGAACAATTCCAAAGCGCTTTGCATACCCTTCAGCCCACTCAAAATTGTCCAATAATGACCAAGCGAAATAACCCATAACTGGAGCTCCATCAGAAATTGCCTTTTGAAGTGATTGAAGATGGGCTACTAGATATGAAGTTCGCTTTGTATCTTCAACCTCGCCATTTACTTTAACATCATCGTAGGAGGAGCCATTTTCAGTAATTACTATGTATGGAATCTGTGGCCAGTCTTTATGAACTCGCTTCACAAGATTTCCAAGGCCTTCGGGTGTAACCACCCAGCCCATTGCTGTCAGATCATTTGTTAAATGTGCAGGCGCAGAGCCATCTGCTCGCTGTGGGAATGGCATAAATCCACCCTCGATAGCAGGCTTATCTTCCGGACGTGGTGAACGCACAAAGCCATCGCAGTAGTAGTTGATGCCTAAGAAATCTGGAGCGGCTACAAGAAGCTGTTCATCTCCTGGGAGTAGGACACGACTCAACATTTCGCCATAGCAATCCACAAGATTTTGCGGATATTTTCCAGTTGTTAAGGCGTCGATCCACCAACGATTTAAGTTTGAATCATTCAATGCTGCAAAATCAACAACCTCTTGATCCTGGGGTGATTCATTATGAATATTGTTCATGTTCACAGTTAATCCAACAGTTGCTGCAGGGTGGACTCTCTTGATCGCACGAGTAGCAGCAGCATGGGCAAGAGCGGTGTGGTGGCTTGCAGCAACAGCTAAATTGAAATCTTTTTTGCCTGGTGCATGTACGCCATTTGAATACCCAAGCCATGAAACACACCATGGCTCATTGATCGTGATCCATGTTGTTATGCGATCACCAAATGCTTCGGCACATGCTGTTGCATATTTTTCAAATGCATCAACAATGTCCCGGTTAGCCCAGCCACCTTTATCTTCAAGTGCTTGCGGTAGATCCCAGTGATACAGGGTGACCATTGGTTCAATGCCAGCAGCAACCAAGGCATCAATTAAGCGATTGTAGAAATCAAATCCGCGCTCTTCTCGGGTGGCATCTCCATTTGGAAATAAACGTGGCCAAGCGATTGAAAAACGATAGGCACTAACACCAAGATCTTTCATAATCGCAATATCTTCATCGAATCGGTTGTAGTGATCACAGGCATTATCGCCAGTATCGCCGTTTACAACCTTGCCAGTTGTCTTTGAAAATGTGTCCCAGATACTTGCTCCACGACCATCGACATCAAATGCGCCCTCAATTTGATAGCTCGCTGTTGCAGTTCCCCAGATGAAATCATTTGGAAAATGTGATGTCATTTCGTAGATATCCAATCTATAAGGGCTAACAAGTACGAACTAGGCACTAACATTAGTATGGGAAGATTCGTATTTGTAGTGTACTGAAAGCGGTTTCATAGGCAATACTGTAGGCTAATTACATTCTAGGTATTAGGGGTGACCATGGCCATCGGGCCCACACAATCACTGTTGTGGTCTGAAGAGTTCGCAGATCACCATGGCGGTCACCTCTCTGAAGATACCTGGAACTTTGATATTGGCGATGGGTCCTCTGCTGGCCTTGTGGGGTGGGGTAATAATGAACTGGAGTACTACACCAAGGATTCTGTCAGTATCAATAAGAACCTAACCATCACAGCGCAGAGAGTCCCTGAAGATTCGGGGCTGCAGTGTTATTACGGTCCTGCGCAGTGGACAAGTGGAAAGATTCACACAGCTCGAAAAATTGGATTTAAATACGGTCGCTTAGAAATTAGAGCAAAGATGCCAAGTGGCGTTGGCACTTGGCCTGCTCTGTGGTTACTGGGCGCAAGTCTTCTAGATGGTGTTACATGGCCACATTGTGGCGAAGTAGATATCTTGGAAAACACCGGAGCCCATCCATTCCAAGTTCAAGGAACAATCCATGCTGATGGATATTTCGCTGAAAACGGATTAACAAAAATCATTCAGTCGCGGACGACGCTTTCTAGTGATTTTCACACTTACTCAATCAACTGGACACCTGACTACATCGAGTGGTTCTTTGATGAACTTTGTTATAACAGAATCAATCGAGACGAAGTTGTGTCTGACGGTAAGCCGTGGCCTTTTGACCAAGAGTTCTACCTGATCATGAACCTAGCAATAGGTGGCTGGTTTGCAGGAGAAGTAGACGAAAGATTAGAAAAAGCCGAACTTCATGTTGAATCAATTAAGTACTACTCAGTTGACGGAGTTGGCGAACTCGTCCTGCACTAACGCTTTATAACTTCGCCAATCCCGTTGATCGTTGAGAATCTAATCCAATCAAAACTCATATTTGCTTGCTTTAACCCAGATTCAATCGGCCCGCCAAGGTTTCCACCCATGGCTAAATTGACGACTAAATAAAATTCATGATCAAAGACCCAGTCTTTATCCTTCTTTTGTTGACTTCCAAATAGGACGCCATCGACATACCAATCAATACTCTCTGGCAACCAATCGACAGCGTATGTGTGATATTCATTTGCAAATCCATTTGGCATATCAACTGTTGTGCCACGTCCACCAAAACCACCTGAGAGCAAACCATGTAAGTAGCCGTATGCAGTATTAGGTGACTTTCCTACTAACTCTGTCACATCAATCTCTCCGCACCAGGGCCAGAGTCGATCATCGATATCTGCGCCAAGCATCCAGAAAGCACCCCATGTGCCAGCACCAACAGGACCTTTGATTCGCGCTTCTATACGGCCGTACTTAAATCCCAATTTTCCTTTTGTAATGTATTTCGAACTAACCCATTCACAGGGCCCCTTGTAATAACAGGTGTATTCATTTGCTCCTGCAGTAGTTGCATCTATTTGGAGCGCCCCTGCCGAAGTGATCTTGGCTAAGGTTGGTATGTAGTACTGACGTTCTTTATTACCCCAGCCACCACCTGCTGCTGCTTTACTTCCATCTCCGTTTTCGGAAACCCAGATCGAACTATCGGGTGCTGAACCAGCGGCTAAATTAAATTCGTCCTGCCAGACCTGAACATAGGTTCGCTTTAGTGCCGGGATCGCTATTTCAGCCGAGTCAATTTTGTTATCACTAAAGCCTTTAGCGCTGTATTTCGCATTTACGTAGACGCGAAAGCCTGCATCTATTCCTGCTGGTACATATGTTGCACTCTTAGCATCTGCAATCTCAATTGGGCCCTTGTACCACTGGAATGTGACTTTTGTAGATTTTGGTGAAAAAGATCCAGGAGTGGCAACAACTTTATTGCTAGCTGCATCGACAATACTTACTGAAGGCTTTGTATTTACTATGACTTGGCCAATTTTACCTACAACTGAAACTGAAGTTCCCATAGATCCAATTTCTTTAAACTGAATTCTTTGGTTTTTCTGCTTTGCTGTTGCCTTAAAACTTAGTTTGTTCCCACCAGCAACGGCTTTTCCGTTCACAAACCACTGATAAGTGTTCTTCTGGGCCACAGGCCATGTGGCTGGGATTGCAAGAAAATTTAAACCTGAATTGTCAGCATAGGTAATCTGAGGTGGCACAGTTGCAGCTACACCTTGAGCTTGAGTTCCGCCCAGTGTTATTGGCACAAAGAAGACAAGAAATGCCAAAAAAGCACGCAAATACTTCATTGGCATTTCTTGTTGGCCCCTTACTTAGCTACAACTTTAGATGTGTATGTCTTACCGTCAATAACGACAGTAACTGTTTTAGCCCCGCCAGATACTTTGACCGGAACTACCTGCATAGCCGATGAAAGCTTTACAGATGATTTCTTTGCTCCAGTTACGGCAACACTTGCTGTCTTACCAGCAGCGCCAGCAATGGCTACTGAAACAACAAAGTCTTTTCCAGATTTTGCAACTGAGGTCGTGATTCCACGGTAATAATGGAACTCAACATTGTCGGCAGAGACCGGAGTTGCTCCTGCGATTTCAGGAACTAGATTTACAAATGCTGAACTAGCTGCTGGCATCGCAGATGTTGCTGATGCTGGAGCGCTATTAGGTTTTGTATCAGCATTTTTTAAAGTAAATGCTGCAAAACCAAAGGCGTCAGTTGTTGCAAGAAGAGTTGATTTGCCACCATTGACCTTAAGGCTTACTTCTTTGTTTGGCACAGCTCGTCCATCATCTCCTGCGACTTTATAAACAACTACTAGATCCCCGCCCAACGGTGCATAGGCCTGCTTAAGATTGTTGTTGCTGACAGAGTTTGTTGCATCCAATTTAGGTGTGACAAGAGTGATCCTTGGTTTTGTCGCTGGCACCACAATTGGAGCCTTTGGCTTGAAATAGTGGAATTCACTAATTACTGAGTGATCAGCAGGCTCACTATTAACCTCTGGAAGCATCTGTGAGTGCAAACGATCTAACTTGTCATCGCTAAAGATTGGCTTAGATGTGTATGACTCTGGCTCTGGCTCACCAGATGAGTCAAGATCTAAGTTTTTAACTGCAAAAGTCACGTTTCCAAATGCATCTGTGCGGTGTATGACGTTAGCTTGGTCAAATGGTGGTCGGTCAATTCCTTTTGTCTTAACTCCATCAACCTGAACAATTGAAGCCGCTTCGCTATAGCCCTTATTGATTCGAAGGTTTACAGCTGTGAAAGCAAGTGGCTTTCCATTTTTGTCTTTAACGTTATAGGTCAAGTTAATTGTTGATCCAACTGGTGCAAATGAAACTTGGAAAACTAAGCCGGAACCAAACCATCCTTTAGCAACCCAACCATCAGCCATTTGCTGATTAACTTTTGCATCCCATGTATTTGTTGCATCAAGAACTGGTGATTGCAGTGTAATGACAGCATCCTTTGGGCCGCCAGTAGCAGCATTTGCGCTATATAGAGCAACTGGAGAAATAGCCAGGATCATCGCAAGGATGACACCAATGTGGGTGCGGAATTTAGACATGTGTATGCCTTTCTTGCCTAGGGTGGATTGAGATTTGAACATTAACCTTTAACAGCTCCGTCCATAACACCGCTAACTAATCGGCGACCGACGAAAATAAAGAGAATCAAAAGTGGAGCTGTCGCTAAGAAAGCACCACCCATTTGTAGTGAGTAGTCAAGCCCATATAACGGCTTTAATTGGGTAAGTGCAACCTGCAATGTGAAGCGCTCTGGAGATTGCAGAACAATGGTTGGCCACAAGTAATCGTTCCAGGATGCAAGGAAAGCAAAGAGTCCAAGCACAAATGAGCTTTGGCGAATACTTGGTAGGACAACGCTCCAAAAGACTCGAGGCACTGACGCTCCATCAATAGTGGCCGCCTCAAGGATTTCATTTGGCACTTGCGCATCAATGATCTGGCGCATCCAAAAAACACCAAACGCAGTCACAAGTGCTGGAACGATTAGCGCATACAAGGTGTTAACCAAGTGCAACTTATTTGCCATGATAAATAAGGGCACGATGCCAAGTTGGCTTGGAAGCATCATTGTTGCCACAACAAAAAGAATTGAGAATTGACGACCTTTAAAGTGAAGTTTCGCAAAAGCAAATCCTGCGATCGCAGAAAAAATTACTTGTGCCACGGCAACAGCTATTCCAACAATAAAAGTATTGATCAAAGCTTGTGAGAAGTAGACACCTTCGGCATTTAAAACCTTGTTGGCAACCTCCAAGAAACGTGGCCCTGGGACAAGTGATGGTGGAGTCTTAGAGATCTCCGCATCTGTGTTGGATGAAACAATAAACATCCAATAAAAAGGAAAGATTGATAGAAAAGTGATCAAGCCCAGCATTAGGTAATGCAGCTTTGAAGTCTTTTGCCATTTTGGAATGTTGCGCTTCATCGGCTGCCCTCACCTGAAATCTTACGAGTGATAACAAAGTTGATTGCAGAGATGATCAAAACAATCACGGTAATTGCGATTCCGATTGCCGCGGCATAGCCATACTTATTGTTCAGGAATGCCTGGTTATAGAGGAACAGTGTCAAAGTCAGGAACTGCTTTGTTGATCCACCTTCTGCATTGAGTTGTTGAGGCTCAGCAAATACCTGCAATCCACCGATGGTTCCGACGATCAAAACGAAGGTAATAGTGTTCTTTAAAGAAGGCAGGGTTACGTATTTAAACTGCTGCCATTTAGTTGCACCATCAACTGATGCGGACTCATAGAGCTCATCTGGGATTGCAAGCATCGATGCCAGGAATATAAGGGTGTTGTAGCCAACCCAGCGCCAAGTAATCATTGTTGCAATTTGAATGTGGCTAGGAATGACACCTTCAATGAAGTCGATGTTGTCGACCCCTGGGATCAAGCTCAAAATTCCATTGATCAAGCCGTAATCACGACCAAATAACTGTTGGAAAACAATTGTGATTGCAATGACTGAAGTGATGTTGGGAACCAAAAGGATTGTTCGCCAAAAAGACTTTCCCTTTAGGCGCTTATTGCGCAAGATTGCGGCCAAGCTGATTGCAATAATCATCTGTGGAAATGTTGAAAGTGCCCAAATACTAAATGTATTTCTTAGTGCAATCCAGAAGTCTGAATCCTGAAATAGGAAAATAAAGTTATTAATGCCATTAAATTCAGATTCACCCAGCGGGTCCCATTTGAAGAATGCGATATAAATAGAATAAACAACAGGGGCGACACCGAAAATTAGGAAGATAATGAAAAATGGAGCAATCGCTGGATATCCCCAGCGACCATCCAAAGATGCAATTCCTGGAAGCGCTTTCTTTTCTTTCTTGCTCTTTTGCTTCCAAGGAGTAAGAGGCGCCTTGGAGCGCCCCTTACCTTCCTTAAATAATGTCATCAGATAAATGCTTTAATTCTTAAAGAGTTTATCGATGTCTGAAAGCACAAGCGCATAAGACTTGTCAGAGGTCATCTTCTTTGATGCAACTCGACCGAGCCCTGCACCAAATGTTGAATCAATCTTGCGTTGCAACTCTCCCTCAAAGATTGGCTTTAATTTCAAGACACCCTTTGTGTAGATCTGACCGATTGGAGCGTTGCTAAAGAACTCATCTTTGTAATCAAGCAAGGCTGCATCATCGTAAAGAACAGAAGTTGAAGGGAAGAGGCCGTATGTCTTAAATACCTTCAACTGTTGTTCTGGAGCCAGGTACCACGTCAAGAAGTCATAGGCGGCTTGCTTATTCTTTGAGTAGCTTGGGATAGCTAGCTGAGTTCCACCCTGGTTTCCACCGCCGACTGGAAGATCTGCAATGTCCCACTTGCCCTTTGTATCTGGTGCTTGCTTCTTGATGTAATCAAGCATCCAGGCTGGTGCCAAAATCGTTGCCATTGCGCCCTTGTTCATACCAATGTTCCAGTCAGATGTGAATTGGCCTAGACGTGCACCAATACCTGAATTGAGCGCTTTAACAGTTGTGTCCCACGCTTTCTTAATCTGTGGGTTTGTCTTATAAACAAGCTTTCCCGCATCTGTTCCATCAGGCTGGTAATACTTCACAGTTCCTTGGTTCATCACAGCTGCATAGATAGATCCAGCATCGTCGATGAATCCCTTACCTGATTTCTTTTCTGCAGGAGTTAACTTAGAAACATATTTTTGTCCTGTTTCAATGAACTTGTCCCATGTTGGCCACAACTTTGAAACTGCAGCTCTATCAGTAGGTAGTCCAGCTTTCTTAAACAAATCAGCTCTGTATGCAACTTGCAATCCGCCTACATCTGTTGGAATACCAATAACGCTGTCATTAAATGCAACACCTTGCTCCCAACGCCAAGGAAGGTAGTTCTTTTTGATGTCATTTGCTGACAAACCAGCTGCAACTCCTGCAGATGCGTTTGTATCTGATGTCTTCATCTGACGAAGATCTTGGAAACAGTTAGGACGGTTACCTGTGCGCCAGTATCCGGAATATGGCGTTTCAAAAGCAATGATGTCTGCAGGTCCACCTGTTTGGCAGGAAAGAATTGTCTTCTGGTGCAGAGGATCTACATCGTTTTTGATTGGGATGATTTTAATTTCAGGGTGGATCTTTTGGTACTCACGTTGTAGACCTGGCTGAATTACTTCTCCGAAGGTCCAGATGGTTAGAGTGATTTGCTCTGCTGCCTTTGCAGGTGCTGTCAGCAATCCAGCTGATACAGCTAACGCGACTATTGCCCCAAGAAAAGAATTTTTGGCGGTCAACTTACTCATGTGTGAAACCTTCCCTGTAATAGACCTGACATCCGGCAAGCCTTAGTAAAACCTCGAAACTCTCAGGAAAACTCTCGCACTTGGGGTATCCATGAAAGCGGTTTCAAGGTACGCTATTTAAGTCTTTTACGCCATTTGGCGCAAGGGTTTTTTGGTTAAAATTCGATAACGAGGGGAGTCCATCATGACCAAGAACAAAGCCGTCCTGGCACCCGCCAGTCTTCTCGTTGCCCTGTCTGTGGCTCTCTCACTACTTGTAAATCCTGTCGCTGATGCGGCCACTAAAAAGAGTTTAAAACTCCTTTGGTCAGATGAGTTCAATGGCAAAAAAGGAACTGTGCCTTCCTCTAAAACCTGGAGCCATGAAGTCGGCGGCGGCGGCTGGGGAAATTCTGAACGCCAGTACTACACCGACAAATCAAGCAATGCCTCTATGGATGGATCTGGGCGACTAGTTATTACTGCCAACAGAATCTCCAACGAATACGCAGAGCAAGTTGGCGAAGTTCCAGGCACAGAGGACATTCTGAACCGATGCTCTGAATGCCAATTTACAAGTGCCCGATTAAAGACTGCTCGCAAACTCAGTTTTCAGTATGGGCGCATTGAAGCCCGAATGAAACTGCCTCAAGGCATTGGTACCTGGCCTGCTTTCTGGATGCTTGGCGGAGATTTGCTAGATGGCGTTCCGTGGCCTGAGTGCGGGGAAATAGACATCATGGAATACCGCGGTGATGTATCTGATCAATCAACTTCAGCTATCCATGGACCTACCACCCCGTCAGGTTCAGGACTTGGCACCAGATTTTTAAGTTTTGCACCATTGTCAGAGGGCTATCACAACTACGCAATTGAGTGGAAAAAGAATTCCATTGACTTTATTGTGGACGGCCGAGTAAACGGATCTGTCTCTTCACAAGACACTGGTTCGAGAGGCTGGGTATTTAACCAAAAATTCTTTGTAATCTTGAACCTGGCTATGGGTGGCACCTATGCAGGTGAATTCATCGATCCGACCTTAAATCAAGCACAATTAAGCGTGGATTACATAAGATTTTATTCTGTAAACGGTGTTGGGAAAGTTATAAAAGGCTAAGTTAACTAGGAAATAGGAGCAGGAAATGAAGCACACAACAAGTACACGCAAGTTCATCAGTGGGATTGCAATGCTTGCGCTCCTACTAACAGGTGGCCTCATCGGTCAAAGCTCATCAACTGCTGCTGGTTTACCAACCGTACGAGTTGTGTCACCAAGCTTTAACTCAGCAAATGAAACATTTGCCTCCGATGGTCTAGGTCAATACTACGCAGCAGGTGGTCGTAGTTACTTTAAGTATGTGGGCGCAGGCTCGACAATCACGATTACTTACATCGTGACAAGTGATGGAACTGCACCTGCTGCCGATAAGACAATTAACTTCATGGTCAACGCCCCATACAGTGGATCAAAAGCAACATGGGAAGTTAATGGAAAATCTGTGGGAGCCTCCCAAGATTCTGCAACTGGCTACGGACTGTTAGTCACTGGCAAAACAGATTCAGCCGGTAAAGTCTCTTTCACAATTAAGAGCACTGAATCTGCAGCAAATGCGATGCCAATTCCAAGCTCAGAGACACAGCCACGTGCTACCTCTGGTCGCCTCTATGGAAACATGAAGGCTGTCATTGACGGCTTAACAGATATGCAACAAGTTGTTGACCTTCTCACCTTTGACATCACAAAAGCTGCAGCCGAGACACTTCCTGCAGGAGGAACAACTCCAACTCCTACGCCAACAGCAACTCCTACTCCAACTCCTACGCCAACAGTTGTTGCCCCAAAGTTGCTACCTTCAATGCGTTTAGTTTCACCTGAATACGGACCATCAAACAGCGTTGATACAACGGGTGACATCGCACAGTATTACTCAGCAAAAACTCGTGCTTTTTACACCTACATCGCTGCTGGTTCTTCCCTCACATTGAAGTATGTGGTTACTAAAGATGGAACCGCTCCACTTGCAAACACAGAGGTAACTCTTCAAGTGAACTCTCCATACAGCGTTTCTAAAGCCAACTGGATTTCAGGAACAACAAAGATCGGTGCTGCTGCATCTGAATCTGCATCTGGTGCTGATCTCAAAGCAAAAACTAATGCAGCTGGTGAGGTCACCTTCGTCATCAAGAACACTGACACAACAGGCACAGAGGCTGTTCCAGCATCACCAAATGCAATGGCACCAAAGACTCGTCTTTATGGCACATTCAAGCCAGTAATTCCTGGCTATGGCGACAAGGATGCAGATGTGGATCTAGTGACATTTGATGTTTATGCAGCCCCAAAGCCAGTTGTTAAGGCAACAACTATCACTTGCATCAAAGGAAAGTTAACTAAGAAGGTAACTGCGGTTAATCCAAAGTGCCCTACTGGATATAAGAAAAAGTAAATCCACCCTCGAAGGAGCTCCCGGCATCTATTATGGATGTCGGGAGTTTTACTGTGTAAAGACTTGCCCTTGACCGTTTAGCTGGTAACTGCGAACCCAATCAATACTCATTGTTGAGGACTGTAGATTTTCCCAAGACCCGCTGAAGCTAGCGTTTACGGCGTTATTTAAGATCAAGAAAAACTTATCGTTAAAACTCCAGTGCCCACCCAGATTTTGCGGAGTAGTCGTAGAGATCAATCGGTTATCCACATAATATGAAATTGAATCTGGCAACCACGCCACCGCATATGTGTGATAACCAGCGCTCACATCTGCTCCAACACCTAGTGCGGCCACCTTATAGAAGTGATTGGAACAGCAGGTGTTTGGTAGATACGCTGTTGAGTAATGAGTTGCTGAGGTCGTTGTGTATGGGTCATTTCCATGGATCTCAGTGATATCCATTTCACCTGAAGTTGGCCAGCCCACCTGGTTGATATTGTCTCCAAGCATCCAAAAGGCTGGGTGGTTGCCGCTACCAGCAGGCATCTTTATGCGTGCTTCAATAAATCCATATTGAAAAGCAACTTTTCCGTGGGTATCAAATCGACCACTTACAAATGCGCAATAACTTGTCAGGCATGCCCCGGCATCACTCGGCAGAGCCCCTGTAATGCGTGTAGTTGATATAACTGCAGCACCGTCTTGGCTTCCATCAAGTTTGATTGCTGATGGTGCGTAGTAGACAACCTCTCTATCAAAACATGCACCGCCGCCCATGCCAGAAGGAGTTCTATGGCAGTTTCGAGCACTCCAATTTTTTGAGTTAATTGAAGAATCTTTGCCGCCTTTAAACTCATCGCTCCACAAGAGATTTCCAATAACTAAACCTTGGACCTTAGGTTTTTCAGCCTCTGCTTTTGCTGCCGCGGCTTCTGCTTCTTGCTTCGCCTTTAACTCAGCGGCGGCTTTGGCCTCAGCCAAAGCCCTTGCTGCGGCTTCTTGATTTAACCGCTCCTCTTCAGCGACTTTGGCAGCTGCTGCATCCTTTTCTGCTGCGATCTGCGCCCAAGTAAGACCAACGAAAATTTTTGGCACTGAAGCGGGCTTAATTCTCCAAACTAGCTTCTTATTCACAAGCGAGCATGTGTGAATTTTCCCAGAGATCTTTTGTGAGCTTCCAGCAACTTTGCAGGCTGCGCCAGCATTGACACTTGCTTGGGCATTTAGTGGCATGACTAGAGCGACTAGAAGAATTGCAAGCAGGTAACTCAGGCTTCGAAGGCGGCTAGATTTCACAGTGATAAAGATACTTCACGACCATTTCCCTAGGAGATTTTTATCTTAAAGCGGGCTTCAAATACTCCCAAAAATCAATTACGCTTATCCGATTCCACATTTGCTTTCCTTTGGTGGAATATGGCGGGGGTGAAATCTTCGGGATTTCAAGTCGACAAGTCCCGGAGATTTTCCCAACTGTGGGCCCAGACGGGCTCGAACCGTCGACCCACGGATTAAAAGTCCGTTGCTCTACCGACTGAGCTATAGGCCCCACTGCGCACTGCTGTTTCCGGCTTTTTACCTTTGAAACAGTTGTCGCGAGGCGCAATCGTATCGGAGATTTACCTGGTAATTACACCCTCCATGGCGTGCAAAACCACTATAGAAATCGTTAATTGGTGTCTTGAAGTACTCATGCGCTCGAAACCATTAAAAGGATCGCACTGGCCGAACATAGGGGGTCATGTTAGATTTGTTTAACAGGCCAAGGGCGTTATTGCTCAGGTTACCAAACCATGCCTGCCCGGCTGCGCCATAATTAGATTCACTCGAGCTCCAGTAGAAAGGACCCATTGATCCAAGGGCTAGGTGAGATTCGCCAAGAAATGCTAACTCGTATGCGGACGGAAGATGCCAATCAGATTTTCCGCCACCTTTATACGCAGCCACGATATTTGCTGCCCCATATGTGCAGCCACGCAACATCTTTTGCGTATTGGAATAACCGGCACCGGGATTCCACGATGTTTGAAGAGTATCGGTTGTACCTGTTAACAGGTTTGGCACATATGAAGTTGTGTTGCTACACCAGACACTTTGTGGATCTGAGCCACCGCCATTCCATGTGCCCGGAGCGACCTCCATATATCGCCACGGATAAGCAGCTGTTGCTGTTTGAACATAGAAGACGATCCCTCCACCAGGGCCTGTATCGCCCAATACGCATGTTCCACCTTGCGCGCAAGTAAGCATTGCGTTTGTTCCATTGGCACCGGCTGGACCTTGTGGTCCCGCAGGTCCACTTCCGCCAGGACCTTGGGGACCTGTAGCACCAGTTAATCCAATTGGACCTTGATCACCTTTAGGTCCAACCATTGAAACTCCAGTAGGCCAACCGGTTGTTAAGTCTTTGGGGCCAAACAATGTTTTTGTAACAGAGTTAATAAACATATCTCCTGGCGCACCCCAAGTGTTTTCGGGATCTTTCACACCGTTCCACAAAGTTTTGCCGTCTTTACCGTCTAGGCCGTTTAGTCCTGCAGCACCAGCTAGTCCATTTGCACCAGCTTCACCTTGAGCACCGAGAACCAATTTGTCACTTCCCTTTGGACAATTAGTAGTTCCAGGATGCGTAACAACTTTGGTTTTTGAATTGACGCAAACTAGATAGCCACCAGAGGGTGTGTTCAGTATGCCGGAAGCTTGAGCGCTAAATCCACCAACAACTAAAATAGTGATCAATAAACCAATACTTAATTTTACCTTCGTCATTGTTTTCCAATTCCTAGATACAGTGCGCCATTAGAATTTGCCACTTTACTCCTGGGAGTCCTTACCTTATATCTATTGCTTAAAAGCAACAAGCAACGAGTACTCATGCGCTCTAAGTAGTCGATTTGTGGCTCTCAAAACTCCTAAAACTCTCACCAAAGAAGCAGCCCCTAAATCAGCGAATAATTCAGGGGCTGCTTCTTTAGTTAAGCCAACTTATTTAACTGCGGCAAGACCCGTGGGACCAGAATCTGGTTTGTTGGCTTGGCTTATGTCTTGGCTATTTACATTTTTCCCATACTTTTCCGGGAAACGGCGCTCTAGCATCCAAGCAGTTGCTCGCCAATGATCAGGCTTTGATCCCGCAATCCGCATGCGTTGCAGTAACTCAAACTCAGAGCTCTCAATCGCTTCGCCAACCCGTGCCGCTAGTTCAACATAGATGGGTTCTGCTCCCTCTGACTTGCCCATTGCAAGCCAGCGATAAATGGTGCTTTCACTAATCCCCGTCAACATGGCAGATCGGGCAATTGTGGAACCCTCGATCAGGAGGTCACATATCTGCTCGATCATTTCGAGGGTTAGCTTTGGAGGCCTGCCGATTGGGTGGGGCCTGGAGCTTTTATATTCGTCTCTTGCTAATAGGTCTGAGATGTAACTCGACATTTCTTTATTCCTTCTGTATCAACAACTACGCCGGCCGCACCGCCTCCTATGTGAACTGCGCAGAGCCCAGAGCATCTGGGTACTTATTCGAACAAGTGTTCGAATAAAAATATTCCCACAAATTCAGACTTTGTGCTTTCTCCTTTACTTACCCAGCCTTGATCCTGGACCCGGGGAAGAAAGAATCCCCCGGTCACGAGCAATTCTCAATCGGTTATGCACTGTATGGACGGGAATCTGAAGCTCTAGCGCAAGCTCCCGAGCAGCCGATGCCTCGCCCCAAGCAACCAATGTCGAGTAACGCCAGGCCGTGTAGATGACAACCTCGGAGGAATCCCTATCCATGTAGTCATGTACCCGCATTAAGTGCTCCGTCATAAAAGCACCCAATTTTGATGAAAGGTTTTGCCTTACAAAAACAGCATCTAACGGTTGAGCGCTCTTTTCGACCTCTTTCATCTTCTGCTTTAGAAGACTATTTGTGTTTCCGCGAATATCTATCTGCGCAACAAGTAGTAAATGAATTTGATCGTTTTTTGCTGTATTTGATACCAAAAGGAATAAGCCGGATTCAGTCATGGAGGCGCTCGCAGCGAAGTTACCCTGAAAATCAATTTTCACATTCAAATTGTAGGTACGGAGACAGGATTAAGTGGCTTGACATACACTTAAGTATTAAGTTACTTTAGTTGTTATAGGTAATTTATCACCTGACTGGAGGAAAAATGGTCTTAGATCAATTTGCGAATCATTGCTGGAGCTTTCTGCCTGTAACCAAAAAGACGGTCCAGAACTACAGGGGTGCCTATAACCGAAATATTTCTCACCACTTTGGATCAAGGGAGATAAATTCAATTAGCAAGCGAGAGTTCCTTGAGGTTTTAGCGCCGCTCAACCCTCCTAACTACTTTCAAACCTTAATGATGCTGCGTGTTCTATATAGAGAAGCATTCTCAAGAGAATTAGTTGCCGAATCCCCTGTTGCTTCTATCCGAGCCCCACGAATTCATGTCCGACCCCAAAAATTCTTAACTTGGGAAGAGGTTAGAGATAACAATTTTGGAAAATACGATTCGCACGTCAAGTTTCTTGCCTTGCATGGTCTTCGGTGGGGCGAAGCTGCAGCT
>Ga0214919_10002939_pt1 | contig 26291 bp, 27 predicted proteins | sample LL1503_MetaG_FD_177994 | JGI IMG/M metagenome (GOLD analysis project Ga0214919, IMG submission 177994) | Freshwater microbial communities from Lake Lanier, Atlanta, Georgia, United States - LL-1503 | ecosystem: Environmental > Aquatic > Freshwater > Lake | place: USA: Georgia | collected...
ATATAAAGAATATAAAGAATATAAAGAATATAAAGAATATAAAGAATATAAAGAATATAAAGAATATAAAGAATATAAAGAATATAAAGAATATAAAGAATATAAAGAAAATAAAGAATATAAAGAAATGGATCAATTCAAATAATTTTTTTTTTTATTTTTTCGAAAAACAAAAAAACAAAATAGGATGAATCAAAATAGAATAATAACAACCACAACCAACACCAACACAAAAGACTACTACAAGGTTCTGTTGTTGATTTGTATTTTTGTCGTATTTGTTATTTTCTTCACGTTAACAATACTTACTTTTGGATATCAGAAGAATCATCATCCAGTCGCAACGATAACACAACCACAACAACCACAACGACAACAACAACCACAACCACAACAACCACAACGACAACGACAACAACAACGACAACAAGGTCAAATAATGGAAGAACAACAACAGTGGATTATGAGACCATTGATTATCCAGTCCGTGAAAGACGGGTCAAGTATTCCGATTATTAAACTAAGTCCTTTTGTAAAAGTGGAAGATCATGGTCCGGATGCAAAGTTTGGAATGATAATTGATGATGATGGTGTAGGGAAAATTTTGAAAACAATCACCATTGAATTTTTTGATGACACAAGAATTCGGACACGTACGGTCGGAATTCGATTATGGATCACACCGGTGTTTCGTGACGCAGGCGATACAAACATAACACATAGTAAACATATGATACAGAAATATTTGTCGAAACAAAACGAATATCGTACATTCTTCGATACATCTGCGTTACTTTCACCTTTTTATATTCCAGAATGGAAAAAATATTTATTAAGAATCAATGTCGAACAACGTGATGTCTCAACAAAAAACGTATTAGAACGGTTCTGGTATAGTGTTCAATACGTACTTGAAATTTTTCCTCTATTGCTTGCCGTTCCTATTACACTTCAATCTTCCGAATTTAAATTAGAACCACTTGGCCTACGACGAAGAAAACAAATCGAAAAAACCGTTCGTTATTTGATACATCTTGGAATTGATTATTATATACAAACCAATAACATTACAACTTTTATCAACCATCCAAGATTAAAGGTTACATTAAAAGTCTTATTGACAGAATTTGTTCATCATGTTTTTATATCACCGATTCTTTTCGGTGTTGTCTTGGATGGTCGTATGGGATCTACCTCGACTGTCCCAACAAGTTCACAATCTATCTTTCAACAAGTTCTTCGTAATGGGTATATGACAAAAATACCAAAAAAATCGGTTTTCTCCAAAATGGTTACTTCCGGAATATTTGAAGCCCTTCGTACCACCAAAAATCAACCGAATCCTACCGATCCAACCGATTTATTAACTGGTTTTCTCCGGTTAGGTGGTTATAATCCTATTAATAGAGTTTACAAGGTTGTAGTATCGACAGGAAACACGGCAACAATAATAATGAAAGATGTACAAACAGTCATTGAAAGTGTCGATAATCTACTGGAAAAGTACGGAGTATTTGCAACTCAAATTCAGTACCTCTCTATTATTCTTGTTCAATAACTGTGCATGGCGCTGCACAGTGCGCTGATCTATTATGAAGAGACGATTTTGAGAACATAAAATATTTAAGAATGATGGAGGAAACAAGAGTCACCGAGATCGCGTTAAATCCGATTACAATATAATCTTTGCGCAAGTATCCGTAGACGACCCACGAGGCCGTTCCACCGAACTGTAAAAACATCATCGATATGGAAAGACCATCTGTCGACGTGCTCTTGAAAATCGTGTAAACCTGTGGTAAGAATGAACACGTCGTCCCCAATCCTCCTACGATGCCCACCCATTGTGCTATCATAACTGGAACACCTTTATCGTGTGAAAAAAATGATTTTTTTACACAAACTTTTACTTTTACGAGTGTTGTATGTGTTGTATGTATACCCTAACTTTATTGATGTTTGAAATGTTACAGGTTGGAGCCATTTATCCATTTATCCATGAACACGTACTTTTCAGACTCTGATCTGGACAAGAAGTTTATGATGAAATACGGTCATCCCTACGAAAAACCGTTTCGGGAGGAGGATGTCAATGCGTACGTGTTTCCGGAACGCGACGACCTCTGTGGGAAAGGCATGTTGCTTTACAATCGTTATCACGCATCGGGAGACAAGACGCATTGTTGGTTGTCGAAATGCGACTGCAACCATTATGGCAAACTATGTGGACACTGTCGTATTCTGAACACCAGCGACTTTTACGGTCTCGAAGTGCCTCTATGTCCCGAGGACATGACGTTGCTTTCTCAGAAATTAATCGCGGAAGGGTGGAAGGCACCCCAGATCTACCAGTGGCTCCATTTCTGGATCCAGGAGCACAACAAGTTTCTTAACTATAAAGTCTGTAAGTTTGTCTTTTGGCGCTACGACAAATTTAGTATCTTTGGAATGGGTGGATCCGTTCACAAGTTCTTCCGTTATCTTTTTTCGTTCGTCATGAAGGGAAAACACCATGGTGATATATACGTTCCCTACCAACGAAATGATGGATCCAAACCAAAACCAAGTTTTCTTCCGGATGGGCCCCATTCCGCCAAGGTCAATACAGGGGATGCTGCACTCCAACTGAGTTTGAAGATCTATGCCCGCGGTGATGAAATCAAGGACATGGAAACCACAGAGGTCGGAAGGAAAAAACTAAAATACACAGTGGTCTCCTGGGCCCCCATGTGATCATGTGTTTCATCGTGAGGTCGAACGTATTGTTGGTGAAGCACCACCACCTTGTTGTTTTTGTTGATTCGTGGTATTCGTGATGCGTGCTTTTTTTCTTGGAGATGGAGCGATTTGGTCGATAAGATCGATAAGGTCTTGATCGTGGTTCTCCATACGTTTTTTTATTTGACGACACAAGGTCGGCGAATCGAGAATGTTAAACAGAATGGATTCTTTCGTTTGTTTCAATCGTGCTTGAGACGTTTCTTGAATCATTGTTTTCAGAACATTGGCAATGGTGGTTATATCCGGACGTTGTAACAAGAATCGAAGCAACAGTTCTTGATCCTCCGAGGAAAGATCATGGCCACCTTTCGTTTTCCAAAATCGTCTGCTTTGTTTGCGTTGTTGTTGTACGGAGGAGGATTGTTTTAATCTTGTTAACATCCCCCGACTCAAGTAGGGCATCGGTACATTTTCTATGAAAACGTCGAGTAACATCTTGTCGGGATTATTTGTATCCTTCATGTTCACACCAGTTTCGTAGAGTATAGAACTCGGAAGATTTTGGAGCAGAATCTTTAGCATATTCTTTTTATCCTCTCGTGTTTCCATTCCTTGCCAAAAAAGTTCCATTTTTTCATGTTGTGACGATGGAGATTCATGTCGCAAGAAAGTATACAACCAGTGTGATAATAAATTCATGTTCACTTTCCGTAACATATAATAGTAAAAATCACGTAAGAGACGTCCCTCTTCTTGAGTAAAGGGTTTTGTTGCCGAAGCAGCATTGCGAATTCTCAATTTCAATTCTTCCAACAAAGATTGAAAAGACACTTCCTTGATGTACGCACCACCCGTATTCCGACTTTTCAGACGGAAAGGAACAGAACTCATTAAATTTTAGATATTTTAGATATTTAATTTAATTTAAAATAAAAAACTCTTCATCGCGTTTTTATTTATCATTTGAAAAATGAAAAAGAATGAAATCCAATCAATATCAAAACGTGATTGATTCTCTCTTATCTACCTACCAAAATGGCCTATCAACAACAACAGTTTCAACACCCCGACATGGAGTTTGAAAATCGCTATAAACGTTATGAAAGATACATGAACGGGACGACTGGCCCATGTTCGACGAAGACGACTGTTAGTAGTCGGTTCTGCGTTATCGGGGATTCGAACCCCGCTCACATCCTTGGAAGGGATGTATCCTAACCCCTGGACGAATAACGCATCATGAGGAGGGAGAGAAGATCATCCATCATCTCCTCCTATTGTAAAAATCATTGTCTTTAAATCATTATTTTAGGAAGATTTTATTTTGAGGGAACGACGGCGACGTGGAGGTTCTATCGTAGGGAACATGAGGTTGTGATTCATTTCTGCCATGCGTTGTTTCATTTGTTCCAATTCTTTTTGCATGCCGTAGTTGTCAGGAAGGGTATTTGCAAACCAGTGTGTCAAGGTGACTCCGCCTGCAATCATGCCCAATAGTTTGCTGATGGTATTGATGGGTGCGCTTTTTAGTTCGGTGACGACAGCGGCTAAAAAGGTTCCGAGGAGGATATTGTAGGGAGACCGGAAATCGATGCGGAACATGTGATTAAAATCATCGGTATATTTGGCAAAGAAATCACTGTGTTTTAGCAATAGAGACCCAGGAAGCGTGCAAGAAAGGTAAACGAGGAATACAAAAAGGGTCGTGGTCCAGAATCGTCCCACCTGTTCTTCCACAAAAGAAACCGTAAACAAGGATAACGCCATGGATAAAGGCAGTAAGGAAAAGAGTCCCAAGACCGTGCCCATGAATTCCCATGTACGCGCATTCACCATAAAGTTGACCTCTTTATTTTGAAGGATTTCTAACAGATCCATCTTTTTGGTGTGCCCTAAACACTTTTTATAGGCTTCCTCCACTTGTACCGTATTCTTTTTATTGGCCAAACGGGCATTCAGTGCATATTGTTTGTCTCGTTGCTGAATGAGTTTTACGATATTCGGATCGATGTCTACCGGAAGCGCCTTTCGTATCTTCTTATTGTCCTCGATCAATTGATCCATGGTGAATTGCAACGTTTTCAATGCCTCGGCACGGTCATGCTTGCATACTTGCGTCTCCTGATAGGAACGAGTCATGCACGCAAAACTGGCTACAAACAGTAAAACGCCCAGTATCGTCACAATCGTCCTCTTTCCCCGACCATGAGGCGGGCTCGTGATCAACGGATTCCATTTCATGATATCACTCGCCTCTTCCATATAATCAGGAAAGAGTCGTAGTACCATGACAAAGAATAAAAGCTTGATCAGAACCTTCATTTCCGTCGGAAGATACTGGAACGCCTTTAAAAATTTCATCAACGCCGCAATCTGAGGTGTCGTCATTTGTTGCTTCAAGGATGTTGTTATCCCGGATGATCCGGATTTTTCAGACTTCTTATCCACCTTTTTCTTTTTTAACATTATCATTATTATTATCAATGATTTTTATATTTAAAAATATAAAAAAAAAGAAAAATTTAAAACGTTGAAAGATTTTAAATTGTTGCCTTGTTCCATGAAAACCACCCTTGTGAAAAGAGAAACGACTCTATTTTTTAAAGTTTATTTTTAATATTTTTAATATATTTTTAGTATATAGAAGTTACATATAAGTTACATAGAAGTTACATATAAGTTACATAGAAGTTACATATCACAATATTTGAAATTTGGCGTCTACGTCGTAATGGTCATTTCTCTTGAACAAATTTTTGAATCCATCAATATAAACTACAAGAGAATTCGATTGATTGTCAACACCATACCGAAAACAGGGACGCAAACGCTCCTCGGGTCCATAACTTTACCACCGAGTGAACATTTAATAGCCTTTCATTCTATTATTGAATTAGGTTTTTTACATAAAGATTTTTTATTCTATAGTGAAAAAAGAATTATCGAATTTATTTTAGAGAGTACAGAACTGGATAAAGTATATATATTATCTTCCTATCGAGAACCAATATCTCGAACTATCTCTCATTATCATCATAATCAAAAGGTAGGATTCTCAAGTAAAAAGTTAAGTCTTTCTACTGTGTCCTTTGATTTTTTATTGAATAAACAGTGCTGCTGTCACGATGTTGTTTTTGCAGTCAAGTATTTAAGAAATATATGGGAAAATGAGTTTGGTATCGATTTTTCACCAAATAACTCTTATTGCAAAAGAAAAGGATATATTATAATGGAACCAAAAGCCTTACCGGATGTATTAAAAAAGAAATGTGTCTGGTTATTTACGTGTTTGGATGATTTCAATGTGTTTTTTCAAAACAAGGAGAATCCAGTGGCTCCATTTCTGAAGAAACAAATCGAAAAACAAAACGTTAATCATGACGACACTTACTTGAAATCTAAAAATAAAATAAAATGGGATGAAATTTGTATGTACACGTTTTTAAACGAAGAGGAAAGAATGATTCGATTTTTTAATATTCATTATGAAGGTGTTTTTAAGTTTCATGGTATTATAAAAACTGCTTCTGAAAATTTAGTGAGAGATGTCCTATCCCCAAAATACGAAGAATTTGTGTCGAATATACATAATAAATACAAAGAGTATGGATGTTAAAAATATAAAAAAAATAAAGAAAAATTTAAAACGTTGAAAGATTTTAAATTGTTGCCTTGTGCCATGAAAGAAGACGAAGGGATCGGGGTGATGGTATTTAATCCCACATTAAAAATAGAGACCTGGGTTCCCAAAAAACATGCCGAACGTTTGTTAACATCCACGCAGACTCGAGGAAAACGGTATGAACAAAGGAGGATCCTCTTTCATAACCATCCTCCGTCCAAAGAATGTACCACGGATTATCCAACCCTTTCCGATATTTTTACAACGTTGGCGCACGATTTTCCTTATCATGTAATTTTCAATTCGGACGGTTTTTTCATCCTGGAAAAAATCCGCAGTAGAGAACCGATCTCGGACGATGTATGGTTGGAAAAGGGGATACAGCTTGAAAATAGGTTTTGTGACAGCAAGAGAAAAACAAGGCCCGAGAGGGTAGCGGAGTTGTATAACCAAATTTTTAAATCACGGGGTTTACATTTCAGATATTGTCGATGGTGATTTTTTTGCATTATTAATTTATTATTATTAATTTATTATTAATTTAAATTCGGTAAAAATCGTGCTGACCACCGGGGGAGATGAGGACACCAAGGGTGGGGAGGGCGTCGACGTGTTCTTGGGGGAGGGAGGAGGCCATGATGCCCCATTCCATTTCGATGGATTCCCCTTTTTCGAACCGGTAGGGAATTTTTCGGATGTGGCGGGCGCGCATGCCGATGAGGCCGGTGACACAATCACCCACGGGATGGGGGGGTGCATCGGCTCCGTAGCCTCCGTACCGTACAATACACTGGGTGTCAGGATGCAATTTGGAGAGGGAGTGAAGAAAGGGGCTATTGGAGTCCCACAAATATCGTCCGGTGATTTTCACAACAAAGTCGTCGTCTTGGATGTTGTATTCGCAAAGGCAATCGTGTACGTCTTTGAGTTCATTGTCTCCTTTGTAAGTGGTGAAATTGTTGTTGTTGGTGTAGAGGACATCGGTGCCGAGATGATCCAAATAGGTGGAGGAATGATTATTATTTTCAACGACAATCACTCGAACAGGTGGGTCCAAATGTTGTACGTTTTCAAGGACTCTTTGAATCCCGTTTTCATATTCTTTGCGTCGAACCATGTAATCAGGGGCATCATCCAAAATACATGTGGTAATAATCACATAAATCTTGGAACGTTTGCGCCGGATATAGTATAAGTAGGAGAGAATCGAAACCACCACCACCAAAACAACACAGGAAACGATGAAAATCCACATCAAGTTGTTGTTGTTATCCTCTTTTTTATGCGACATTCTTTTTTTATAGTAAAATGAAAAAAAAAATGATTGCTCCTGTTTTGTAACGATATTCAAAAAGAAAAAAACATTTCATTTGTTCGTAATATCACCATGTCCACTGATACTGAGAATCCGGAAACATCTTATACGATTGGCATTGACCTTGGAACGACGTATTCCTGTGTCGCGGTCTGGATGAACGATCGCGTCGAGATTATCAGCAATGATCAAGGAAACCGAACTACACCCTCATGGGTCGCCTTCTCTGCTGACGGAGATCGTCTGATTGGGGAGGCCGCCAAGAACCAGGTCACGATGAACCCCGAGAATACCATCTTTGACGCCAAACGTTTGATTGGTCGATCCTTTGACGATGTTACCGTACAATCGGATCTCAAGCACATGTCGGCCAAGGTGACTCCCGATGGAAAGATGAAACCCATGTTTGAGGTATCCAGAAAGGGTGAGGAACTGAAGTTGTACCCCGAAGAGGTGAGTGCGATGGTGCTCACAAAAATGAAGGAGATTGCCGAGTCGTATACAGGAACCAAGATTAAAAAGGCGGTGATTACGGTCCCTGCCTACTTTAATGATTCTCAGCGCCAGGCGACGAAAGATGCGGGCGTGATTGCGGGGTTGGAGGTGATGCGGATCATCAATGAGCCAACCGCGGCCGCCATTGCCTACGGTCTGGACAAGATGGGTGGTGGTGCCTCGGCGGATGCATCCGAGACCTCGGAAAAGAAGATTCTGGTGTTTGATTGTGGCGGGGGAACGCACGACATTTCCATCCTGAACATTACGGACGGAATTTTCGAGGTCAAGTCCACCAATGGAGATACTCATCTCGGTGGGGAGGATATCGACCAGACGATGGTGGCCTACTGTTTTGAGGAATTTAAGAAGAAGAATCATTTGACAGATTTGGATCTGGATACCAACCCTAAAATCCGGAGGAGACTTCATACGGCGTGCGAGAGGGCCAAACGGACGCTGTCGAGCGCAACCACGGCATCGATTGAGATTGATTCCTTGTACCAGGGATTGGACTACAGCACGGTCCTGACCCGCGCGAGGTTTGAAGAGTTGAACCAATCGTTCTTCAAGAGGACGATGGAGCCGGTTCACCAGTGTCTGCGAGATGCCAAGATGACCAAAACAGATATTGACGAGGTGGTTTTGGTGGGAGGAACGACACGCATCCCCAAGATCCAGTCCATGCTCCGTGAATATTTTGGAAAAGAACCTTGTTCTGGTATCAATCCCGACGAGTGTGTGGCGTACGGCGCAGCGGTTCAGGCGGCGATCCTCAATGGGAACAAGTCGCAAAAGATTGAGGATCTGTTGCTGATTGATGTCACACCGCTTTCCTTGGGGATCGAGACCTCGGGCAACATGATGACCGTTCTTATCCCTCGTGGAAGCACGATTCCTACCAAAAAGACCCAGGAATTTTCAACGTACTCGGACAACCAACCGGCGGTCACCATCAAGGTTCTGGAGGGACAACGAGTGCGGAGCAGTGAGAACAATAAATTGGGCGAGTTCTTGGTTGAGGGGATTCCACTCCGTCCAAGGGGAGTGCCCAAGGTGAAGGTGACGTATGATATTTCGGCGGATGGGATCTTGGAGGTGTCGGCCGAAGTGACGGTGCCGGATCAGACAACAGGGGATGTTCTCAAGAAGTCCTTGACGATCAAGAACGATTCGGGAAGATTGTCCAAGGAGGATATCGAACGAATGATTTCGGATGCCGAAAAGTTTAAAGAGGAAGATGCTCTCTGGCAAGAAAAGGTGGAGGCCAAGAATCAGCTGGAAGGATTTCTGTACAATGCCAAGAATCAGGAAGAGAACAAGGTTCACGAAACATGGATCCAGGAAGAGATCCAGTGGCTGGAAACTCACGGGGAAGCCACCAAAGAGGAGTATACAGAACGTCTACAAAAGTGTATCCAACGTTTGTCGACGGCAGGGTCCTCCCCTTCCACGTATGCAGATGCAGAGGGAACGACAGGGGGATCGATGCCAGCCACAGAGGGAGAGGGAGGAGAGTCAGAAACACAACCGCCTCCCCCTCCACCAAGTGTGGAAGAAGTAGATTAGATTCGATTCAAGTAGGATATATGTATATATGTATGTATATATGTATGTATATATATGTATGTATATATATGTATGTATATATATGTATGTATATATATATATAAAATTAATATTCTCATTCTTTATATAGGAATGAGAATAGGATGGATTTCATGTTGGACGTGGTGTATTTTATCAATACTTACATACGTCCCCGCAGTTATGAATATCTTTTGCGGTCGCAGTTGAAAGACCTTCTATCCACCGGCTTGATGAAGGAAAACGTTCGTTTATGGATCGAGTGTTGTGGGGACGATTCCACGTTTGGCACCAAAGTGGCAGACATCATTGGACCCGATATGGAAAAGGTGACAATCTCCATGCATAATGAAAACAACCATGAATATTTTGGTATCGATCGTGTTTGGAGGGTAAATCAGAATTATGAGGGTGACGACGAATATCACCTGACGTTATATTTTCACTCCAAAGGAATTTCGCACAAAGAATTTACCGCAGAGGATTGTAAGCACAAAGAAGGTGTTTTATTATTTAATAGCGTCATTCGCCCGTGGAGGGATGTTATAAAAATTTTTCAACAAAAAAAAGAAATCGATAAAGTCGGCTATTCCTTTAGCGAACCGGGTTGGATATGGTATAATTTTTGGTGGGTACGAGGAAGTTACTGTAAAAGACTCGAAAGACCCATCAAGACCACGAGAAGACATTATTACGAAGATTACCTATGCCGTATACCCCACCAGTGGAATGATTCTGTGTTCAGGGAGTGCGAAAGACCCGAAATCCCATTTTCCTCTGAAAATTACAATCTGAGGTGTGATAATTGTTATGGCTTGGGAAAACCTGTTGCGTGGTCTCCATGATCTCCATGATGATGGATGGTTGGGGAATGGGAATGGGAATGAATTTTTTCAGTCCAATAAGAGAGTGCAAGTTTGTCATAGTTAAAATCAGAGTGCTGACGATGAAAGGTTTGAACCGTATATTCCAAAAGTGCTGGGGAAATATCAGACCACGAGTTGACAATCAGGACAGGTAAATCATCGTAAAGGGAATCGATGGAAGAGGTCTTGACGATGGGAATGCATCCCAAGATGAGGGCTTCCCAGGTTCGATGACAATCCATCCCGTTGCCATGTGGAGAGAGGACAAAGGCGTATTCGGTTTGATGTTTCCAGGTATGGTTTCTCTCCACTTTCTTGGGTTCGGACCAAACAAGATCCTGAGGGATTTGTTGGATGGCGTCCATTCGATCTTGGCGATATTGGTAAAAATCGGGAACATCGGTTTGAAAGTTGCGATAACATTTCAATTGCCTTTCCCAAAAGGGCTTGCTCTGTTTTTGGATCTGAATCAATTGTTGTTCTTGATCAACGGGTGACATTTGTGGACCCCAGTCTTTTGGAATTTCCGACGACAAGGTATGGTAATCCACACCAAGGGGTAATTTCGTTATTTTTGGATGTTGCAGGGCACAGTTCTGGCAGTACCAATGCACGAGATTTTCATGGTGGAGAAACGTCATCAACGATTCGGTTCCAAAGGTATGGCGGTGAATGGTTTGAATCGAGTCGCCAGAAACAAGTATGTAGGGATATGGAATTTTTAACGCGTAATGGTTCACAAAATACAAGAGGGCGCTGTTGCACACATAGATTGTGGGAATGGTATCGTCGTCGACATTATCCTCCTTTTTTAGAATTTTTAGAATATCTTTGTTATAATGATGGATTTCGGGATCGGGATTGGACGATTTGGGGAATTGATTGTGAAAAGAACATGATTGGAGTATTCCACGCGGGGATAGGTAATGACAGTGATGTTCTTCCTGTGTATTGGATCCTTTAAAAAAAAATTCCTTCATCATATCCTTACGTTTTTTCTTTTTCTTTTTCTTGACGTTTTCCTCTCTTTATAAATTTGTGGTATAAAAAATAAAAAGTTAACGATCCAATAATCACGACACCCAACGTGGGGAGTATGTATTTTTGTTTCTTCTTGAAATAATTCGCGAATTGCGTACGACGATGTTGTAATCGCATGTTCCTATTTCTACTATCCCTTTCCTCTTTCTCCTCGTGGTCGTCTTTCTCCTCGTCTTTATCCTCCTTATCCTCGTCTTCTTTTTTGGATGCAACAGCAACAACAGGGGCAACCGTCGTTGACGAAAGCATGGGAAACCTCATAATCTTCGGAGCCGGTGCTTCCGTGTAAAAATCCATGAGATCCTCTTCCTCCTCTTCTTCCTGAGAAAGTTTTGCGAGATGTACATCCTTCCCATACTGACCGCTCGTACGTATTAGAAAGGCCTCTATCCCGTACGTGGCATGACGAACACAATTCTTTTTCCATTGTTTTTGGATCTTTGCCATGGCCCGTTCCCCCCACCCGCCATGCAAACAAACAAATGCAACCGTTCCTTTCTTGACCATCACCACAAAAGACACCCTTTTTAAACCTTCTCCCCACCTTCCCCGGAACACCCATTCTTCTTCTTGTTGTTTCGGATATCGATCACGGACCATCACGACCCAGGCATGCATCCCCGGTGCCGGATGTAACCACAATACACCTTCCTCGTCCAATAAGATTTCGGTGGTACCCTCCTTGACCGCGTCCGGTAAAATCATGGCCGAATCTATCAGTACTCGAGACTCCCTCCTTGAAATTTTTACCACATTTCTCTGTTCTTCTGGAACCATTTTATCTTTTTTTTTTATATATCATTATATCATTTCAACTTTTTATTTATTTTTCACAGGTTTCCGGTTAACCTGTGAAAAACTGATTCTTGTTTGGAACATCACAGGATAATATGAATAATCAGATAGATTGACCTACAAAAAAAAAAAGAATTGATTCAGAAAAATATAAATTTATTGATTCTGATGACCTCTCCTTTTCAAAACACGAATAATATCTTAACAGATCCAAACAACAAAAACAACCCGGTGTTTCAACCGTTTCAATACAACATGTCGGCATTTCGTACGATTCCTCAACGGGCTGGACGTTCTGGACGTCGCAAGTCGGATGTCAATGTCAGGGCCTCGACGGTGTCCGAGATGATGGACAAGGTGATGCAGAACACGGTGGCAGAGTTTCTCCGCACTCTCCTACAGGACAAGTGGTCCTCCCTCCTGGATGGTGAGCGTGATCGTGAAGAGGAGGAGGAATCTCACGATCCACAAGACCTTGAAAAGAGAGTCGTGGAGGCTATGGAGGTATGGTGCGAGATGACCCATAAACCTCGCGGTCTGACCTTCCTCAGTTATCCCTTTAGCATGTACGCCTCGGACGAGGAGGAGAAACCAGAGAAGAAGAGGAAGGTTTCTGCTTACAACCATTTTTTCTCGCAAACCTTTCCGGACATTCGAAAGGAAAACCCCGACATGCGATTCGGACAAATCAACACGGTCATCTCCACCCTGTGGAAAAAACTCACCAAAGAGGAAAAGCTAACGTATAAACCATCCGACAACACCACCACCACCACCCCTCCTACACCGACACCGGTGGAGGCTGCAACTGTTGCAGCTGCCGTTCCTATTGCTGCAGCAACAGATGAGCAGAACGAGTTGGAGATCAACAGTACACAGATCGACTCCACCCTCTCTTCCCAACCCGAGGGTTCTCAGTTTCAGTACGAGGTGTCCTCCGATGGGGAGGAAGCAGACGGTGGAGAAGATTCCGACCAGGAAGAGGACGAAGATCAGACACAGCCAATGAAGAGGGTGGTGATGATCCGTCGGGATTTTTCACAGAAGGAGAACCAGAAACAGCTTTCCAAGAATGAAAAGACCCTGTGGAAGGAACTGGCAAAAATGTCCAAGAAGGAGCTCCTCGACCGTCTGAATACCAATGGTCTGGAATCACGGGGATTCAAGGCTCCCGAAGGATCGACCAAGATGATCGAAAAGGCCGAAAAGACCTACTTGGCCAACATTGTCATGAACTCTCAATTTGAGGTAAGTATCTTGACAACAACACCACCAATTGTAGAAGGTGATGATGATGTCACAGAGGATCTAACTTCAACATCTTCATTACCCTTCTCAACTATCAACAGGATCACGGAGATGGCGGAGATGGCGGAGAGGACGCAGATCACGACTCCGACGACCACGGCGTCCACGACAACAGCGATGATGTCAATGGGGAACACGGAGGAGATTCTTCGGCATGATAATGCGGTGGAGGATTGGAATGATGTCGATCTGGAAGGAGAGGCAGAACGGATAGATAAGATGTACGATTTGTTTCCAGAACGCAGGATTGTGGTTCCGCTTGGGGTGGACTACACCGATCCCAAGGTGTATCTTTTTTTGGATAAAGATGATAAAGATAAAAAACGAGTGTTTATGAACCTTTTGCCAAAGAAAGCAACGTTACTTTACAGTATTCTCCGGAAACGAAACATTGAGATTCCTTTCGATCTCAAGGATTATGAATATGATTTTGAGACCTCGGATTCTTATAAGAACCTGATGTACCACAATGTTTGTCTTAACATTCTAATGAATTTATATTTTCCCTCGACATCGACATCCTCCCTACCGCTCGTTGTTGAAAAAGAAGGGAACCAATATCCACCTCCACTCCCTGTGCGTTACGTTGGTTTTGAGGAAGATCTGATCCATATCTGTCGTTATGATCCGAATGCCTCCACCGACATGACCTATTTCTATGAAATGCATCGCGAACTACGTATCAGTCATCTCGAACACATTCTTCACGAACACCGGATTTTTTACCCGGCCTTTACCCTTCCGATATGGGCCAAAAAACATCAGCACGCCGAACTACACCGAGAGTACTTGCTGCATATCCTGATGAATACGAAGGAATGGGAACTGTTTGATTACGAACGTTTGATTTCCTATCATCGAAAACTCTATTACTACATTGGTTGGGACGAAAAAGATAATGGCGGAAAACCATGCGAACCACGATGCAAGTGCTCCTCTGCCAATCTCACCACATGGGACCCCATTAAAGATTCCAGCCGAGAGAGTACCCGACGTATTTAAAAAAAAATTGCGAATCGTGTTTATTGTTTATCTTCGAACTGTTCCTGATGGTTTTGGTGTCGGAGTAGGAGTAGGTTTTGGTGTCGGTGTCGGTGTAGGTGTCGGTTTCAGCGTCGGTTTTGGTGTCGGAGTAGGAGTAGGTTTTGGTGTAGGTTTTGGTGTCGGTGTAGGTGTCGGTTTCAGCGTCGGTTTTGGTGTAGGTGTAGGTGTAGGTTTTGGTGTAGGTGTAGGTTTTGGTGTAGGTGTAGGTGTAGGTGTAGGTGTAGGTGTAGGTGTAGGAGTAGGTGTGGGAGAATTAGTAATAGCATCCGCTGCGGCTTTTGCGGCTGCAGCCGCGGCGTCGGCCTTTGCTTTCGCCTCCACTTCGGCAGCGGTCTTTGCGGCTGCGTCGGCCGCGGCTTTCGCGTCGGCCGCTTCTTTCGCAGCCGCGTCGGCCGCTTCTTTCGCGGCGGCGTCGGCCTTTGCTTTTGCGGTAGCATCGGCCGCTTCTTTCGCGGCTTTCGCGGCTGCATCGGCCGCTTCTTTCGCGGCCGCATCAGCTTTTGCTTTCGCGGCCGCATCGGTCGCTTCGGCCGCTGCTTTCGCGGCGGCGTCGGCCTTTGCTTTCGCGGCCGCCTCGGCAGCGGCTTTCGCCTCCGCGTCGGCCGCGCTCTTTGCGGCTGCATCGGCCGCGGCTTTTGCCGCATCGGCAGCGGCTTTCGCAGCATCGGCAGCGGCATTCGTTGTTGTTGTCGTGAACCCATAAGATTCTCTAATTTTCTGGGTTGCCACTGTAAAATAAGTCGAAATTCCTAAAAAGAGGAGGGTAAACCCAATCTTAACATTATCATCATCAACAGGAAACCAGGTTGGTTTGATCAGTAAAAGAAGAAAGAATAAACCGAAAGCAGCAGTTAAATAGGAAAAGATCTTTAGAACGAAAAAGGATTTGTTTGGTTTTTGTTTGTAGATGCTTTCTATTTTCATCAACATGAATGTAAAGTACAATGCAAACACCCACGGGTACAAGTATTTAATAGGATCTATTGGTATAAAACCAACAACATGACCCCCAATCAAACAACATAGGGCAACAGCCAATCCAAAGGTAATCCAACCCACAACATTCATTCCTTTTAATGTTTTAGGTGCGACACGGATCATCGTGCGATTGGATGGATTCGTCTTGTCATATTTGATCCGATCGTGCCGTGCCTTGAATCCAAACCAGGACATGAAACCGATCATTAACACGATGCATACAACAATTCCCAGACTGTAATTTGCTATATATGATACAAAACTCAAGGCAAATAATGTTCCCAATATAATCAAACACGACAAAAAGCTGGTTGATTTTTTACCTATTTTCTTTTGAAAGGCCAGAACCTGAAGTGAAAAAAATGTTATACAAACCACACCAGTAATAAAATACAGAATGATACCCAAATGGGGACATTGTTCTAAAAAATAAATCGTCAACCGTCCACCGTAAGTATCGACTCGATTCCCGAGAACAAAAAGAGAAAACGATATCCAGAACAACACACCGACCAAAGCATCACCAACCGTTTGAGACGTTTGTGTCGTGAAAATATAAAAGGCACACATCAGCCACGATAAACTTATAATCAACATTTGATTATTCGGAGTCGTGGCTGGCGGGCTAAATGATGTTATTACTTTTGATAATAATGATGTTTTAGTAGCATTCATAACACCAGTAAAGTCAATGATTTTATAGAAATTATTGTATATATGTGAAGTTTCTATTCAAGTTTTTTTAATGAAAAAATTTTTTTTTTTTAAGAAAACTTTTCAGGTCATTTTATATTTAATATTGAATTAAATATTGAATCTTCAACAATCTCAAATTCTATATATTCTATATAATAGAAAGACGACAGAATAATTAATAACGTGTACATGTTTTTAAAATATTTTGTCGACACAGAGGGCACGGTATGATGGCATCGTTGGTTTGAAGATCGACAACGGTAGTGATTTGTAATAAACAAGACATGCAAAACGCATGAAGAGTAGAGGAGGAGGATATTTTATCCTCTTCTTCTTCATCCCGATGCGAATGAACGTTGTGAAGGGTAAGGTCCTCCGTCATACATACCGGACAATAACCCGTTTGTGTCTTCATATTCCGAAAACAAATCTCCTTCATAATAAAAGAAGACAAGGATGGAATCGGAATAATAATCTCATCGATACGAGCATTCTGAATGGTCAACATGCCTTCACACTCGGAATCCTGAGAATCCTGAGAATCCTGAAAGGACGGAGATTCTTCCTCATGGCTACTACTTCTTCTGTTCACTCCTTCCTCTGTGCGTGGTAATGATGACGACGACGTTGGAAGAGTGGACGTGAGAGATAACGGAGATGTTGAGGAAGTCGAAGAAGTCATATCTTCTTGTTGTTGTTGGTTGGTGTTGGCATTGTTGTTATTTCTGGAACGGAGAGATGCGTTGTAGCTGAGGATGTAGATACCGAGAACAGAGGAGGAAACAGGAAGGTCAAACCAATGGTGGAGGTGGATTGGATAGGAGACCTGACCGTAACATCGACCTTCTTCCGGCCAGTTTTCAAAGTAAAAGTCAAAGGATGCGTAGAGCAAATCGACGTTGACTCGAGGATTCTGTAAATAAATGCTAATCTTATTGTAACGCCTACACATCATGTTGCGTTGAGAACATTGGATTCTAAGTGTTCGTCGATGATGTTGAGGAAGGTAAAAAAAATCCCAATGATGATTAAACTGAATCATCACCAACGCCATCGTTTGTTGATTCTAATAAAATAAGAAATATTTTTTTTTTCCATTTTCTTTTTATTGTTTGATGGGAAATCAGAGACGGAACGAAAATGAACATTTGGAACATCGAACAAAGACCGTCGTGGATTCATCACCACGTCGTGTTTGTTTGGAAAACGAGAATGTCTTTTTGGACCGACACTTTTTACACTCGATGATGCCTTCTTCAATCTCTGGTGGACATTCGATAAAGGCATCCTGTTCTTGAAAGGTTTCCCGGACGACTCGAAGGTTGGGATGATCCCATAAGACCATCCCATGACCAATCATGTCCAGTTGTGTGCGCAGATTCGGATGAATGGATAAATCAACGATAATTTCATACAACAAGTATCGTGCCACCCCAACATCTTCTCCTGACATGGACCACAACGCCTCGGCGAGCTGGATTTGGTGTTCATGTTTACGAATAAAAGCCACGGTAGAATGAACCACGAGTTCTAACAGCACGTCCATAATTTTTCTTTCCTTTATTATCCATGACGAATCGATGTGTGACTCATTTTTTCGATTCTCCAATGGAAGAGTGTTGATCCTCTTCTTTTTTCATACTCTGATGATTTTCCAAATATTTGATCCATAAATCATAAGACGTCATGGATGTTTTCTGCGATTCGTCATGATATCCACCATTATTCATAGTATTCATAGTATTCATGTTATTCATGTTATTCATGTTATTCATGCTATTCATGCTATTCATGTTATTCATGTTATTCCTATTATTTATATTCAACATCTTACCAAAATCATCCTTGGCGATCGGAACCACCGCAATACAGGTTGTGGTCGACAATTTTTTTTTTAATAAGGAGGCAGATGTTGTGGACAGTCGACGCAAATCTGAAATCGGGTTTTCAAACAAGGTGGTCCAGATCTTGGTAGATTCTTCCGTACTTATTCCAGCACCTAAAACGATATTCAAAATTTTACCGTGACTGTTAAATTTAAAGTCATTGGGCTGGATATTTTTTAACAAGAATTGAAGGATTAAAAAGTTCATAATCTGTCGAGTGATGTCATTCTTCAACTTTTTACGCCGCTGCAAATCCATCACATACTCCTCAATCATCGATTCCTTAATGACCCCCAAATTATGAGAAGAAAGAGAAGATACATCGTACTCTTTTTCTGGTTCATCGTCCTCGGTCGTCATTCTTTTATTTAGTGTAACAAACTTTTTTTTTAAATGTGGTGTCGCCAACGCGCAACCAACGGTTGACGACATGTAGGACAACTCTGATGTTGATGTCTTACCGCTTCATGCAAACATTCACAATGAAAAATATGTTTACATGCCCCCAACTGATAACAAGCATCGTGAGCACTAAATTTTTCCATGCAGATGGAACAAGATTCATCGGATTGGTCATTCCTCAGTTCTGAAAAAGATCCTGTCGTTTCTTCCAAATCGATTTGGGTTGAGGTTGTATCTTTGTTAAAAAGATGATCATTACAGGTTTGTAAACTCTCATTTTCAGCCATCGCGATCATATCGTTCTCCACTTGCTCCGCAATGTTAATCTCATATTCCATAATATCTTCCACCAACCTCGCAAATAACCTCCTCCAAATATCACGTTGGTTTTGTTCAGGACGATTTCTCAACGGAGGTAAAAGCGGAACAGAAGAATAAGATGGTAGTGTTACAGAAATAGAAATATAATTTTCATCTTGAGCATCGTCGATTTCCTGGTTATCCTGGTCTTTCGCCTCGTTGTTATGTACACCCGTTCCAAAATGACCTGGATTCATTCTTTTCTTTATTAATCGTCTGTGAATATATTTAAATTTTGAAAATCAAAATATATGCAAATATATAAAATATAAAATACTGGTTTAAAGGCAAATAGAATAAATTCAAAAAAATTTAGTGAGGATGAATTACGAGTTGACGCACACGAGGAAAGAGTGTGCGACAAATTTGTGTGTTCTGGTCACGTATGTCCGAAAAATTTCAAAACTTGTGATGGGTGTCCGATCCCGTTTGATGACTGCCGCTCAGCCATCGCAAAAAATCCAGCTCAAGATTACCTTTCTCGATTCTCCTTCATCTTCACCGCCAATGAATGTCATGATTGAGGAATTATCGGTTTCCGGTGTGATGGATGCGTTTCTTTTCGCATGGTTCTCCTCTGCCGATCACGCCCCAAAAGAAACAGAAGATAACAGCACCTTTGGGAATCAATGGAAGTTCGTATGGAGCCCTGACCTCCCCAAAAAGGACCTTTTCTTAACCAGGTATGACAAGGAACTTCAACATTACCGACGGGTCGGTTTTCTCACGTTGTACGCGCAGTATCCAGACAAGCTTGCCAATGATATGGGGGAGTTGTTGACCGCAAACATCGGCCACGATTTCTTCCAAGACCCTCGACTCTCTTTCCAACAATTTTTACAAACCCTGTACACCGCTTCTCTTGATCGAATTGTCATGCGTCTTGTCAAGATCTTCTTCCGTTGCAATTTGAAAGAATGGGCCAACATGTTTCTTGCGAGTCTTGATACAAGTCAAGAAACCAAAGACGGGACTGCCGTGGATAATACTATCCTTAGTGTTCTTCCGATAGATGAATGGAAGAAACGAAACGTTCCGTATTTGGAGGCCGATCGATTTTTTCTCTTTATGGATTCTCATAGCGTCCTGGTCTCCTTATACGACATGATGATGTTCGAACACGAACGACATGTCCGTCTATCGACTCTTGGCACCTCGAAAGTTTTTTGCTCTCAAACCAAACTGGCCAAACACGCCGTTCACGATGCTCATCGTGGTTACTACCCGACCTCGGCGTCCATGATGGCGCTTGGTGATGGTCATAAAATACTGGTGATGCAACGCGCCGTCAACTACACCATTGTGAAACAAAACGGTTCGTACATTTACGATGGTCAAGTGAAAACAGAAAACTACTGGATCGTTTGGGATCCAAGGGACACCACCAACCATTCTACCGATCATCACATCCTTCAATCTATCGATTTTGTCACGATCCCGGCCAAGTTTTCCTTACGAAAAGGATATATTCTCGGTATGGAAGACGTGCGCGTCTTTGGATGTCTTGAACAATACCCCCAACGGCTGTACACCATGGCCACCACGGTGGAATATGGAGCGATGGACTACACCCCTTCCCAGGTCTTGAATGTTTTTGACAAGGATACAAAAGAGTTGCAGGGCGTGTACGACATTCATTTCGAATCAGGTCGTTGCCAGAAGAATTGGTGTCCCTATTTTTCCAAGGACAACAAGTTTCGTATGCTGTACTCGTGGACGAACGAATATCTCACATTGCTCGAGGTGCCCTTGGACGAACAAGGAAACCCTCACGTCAACGATCCGAACAGCAAACCCCCCCGTGTTTCCTACACCGTTCACCATCTCCCCATCACCATTCAAAAGAAATGCCGTCGTCTGGAGTCCTTCCGTGGGTCCACCTCCCCCATTTACATCCCCGAAGCCAAAAAGTGGTTCGTTACCATCCACGAGGTGTACCACGAACCCGGGATATCCACCCGGCGGTACCGACATCGTGTTCTTTCACTTCCTTCTTCTCTTCTTGACGATTTACAGCCGATTTCGGAGCAAACCGAGGGTGTGCGCGTCAGCGTGCCGTTTGTGTTTGAAACGAATCAGATCGAGTATACATTAGGGATGATCGTGTTACAGGGAACAATGTATTACCACTACTCCACGTGGGATAATTCATCCAATATGCTGGAAATGCCGTTGGAGGAATGGCTCGAGTGGTTTGACAAGAATTCCACCGAGATCTAAGTTGACTTGAAAAAAAAATTGATTTGTTTTTTAGAAACATCTTAAAAAACAATAGAGATGAATATCCGAGGTATCGATAAAGTGACACTTCTTTCGGAGATGTGGAAACACCAACAGGTGGCCGCCTTTTTTACCATGTACGGAAAACAAACGCCGGTATTTGATTCATCGGACAATAAAATGCGCGAAGAGGCGATCCAAACGATTGGCCGTGCAATCAAGATGGATCTGAGCAAGGAGGAAGTCAATCCATTGGCGTATGATCGTGATACAGGATACGGGACGTTTTAATCGATCGTCGATCGTTTGTTACGCGTCGACGGTTCCGAATAAATCATTCTTTCTTCCCAAGTGATCTGTACAAAAATGATTTTTTAACTTTATTCTTCCAAGAAATAAAGTAGTTGTAGTGCGTTCACATCCTTCTAACCCCAACCAACTCTATTTTTTCATAAATACAGATCCAAACAAAACCAACCAACCAAACACCATGATTGCCAATCTTTTCGAGACCATGCGCATGTGGGGAGTGGAGGCTCCCGAGGCCCTCTCGGAGAAGGAGATCCGCGCGCTCTTGGTGGAATGGACCGAGACCGACCCGAAGAAGGTGAAGGGATTGGAAGAGCTTTTCACGGTCACCAACATCTGCCTCTCTCTTTCCTCTCTTATTTCCGGAGACGACATGGAAGACCGCATCTCCAACATCCGCAAGTTCTTGGCCTTCCTGAAAGCCGTCTGTCCCTTTGTCGAAACCATTCCCACGGTTTCGAACCGCGCGCAGGAAGTCGCCCTGGAGTCGATGTTCCTCCGCACGGTCGGCACCACCGTTCCTCATGCGAGGACGCACATCCCACGGATGGACGAGGAGAGCATCTCCAAGGCTATGGAGATCCTGTCGGCACTTGCGACCCTTTGCCCGCAGTGTACCCCCGACGATGTCCGAACGGCGTTGAAGGACGCGGGCCTTCCGGTGCCACTGATCGCCGACAAGATCAACGTCATGACGAACGCCTCGTATGTCCGTGTCGGGGATACCAATGTGGGGGTCGTGGTGCCGGACATGCTCTCGCAGCCGGTCTCCATGCAGATGGTGTCGGACGTGGCCTTTGAGGATACGGTGATCGGTCTCCGCCACGGAGGCAAGGCGCTCATGACGTTTCTCCGCCGGGATGCCGAGGCTGCCGGCCGTTTTACCGAGAAGACGACCACCTCACTGGTGGTCACAGGATGGATCGATGCGACAAGAACGGAAGCCTTTCAGGCCGGCACCATGTACACGGGAGATATGCTTCCAGGACGCGAGCCCTCGGGGGTTCATGACGTCTTTTTCAAGTTTTTTTCCAATGACGACAAGGGGAATGCGGCCTTGCTGGCTGCCGTGGACTCGTTGCTTGGCGCCAAGCCGGTGTGTCCGGCCCTCCGTTGGTAGATAAATAGATTGAGATTTTTTTGTTAAAAAAAGAAAGAATCTTTATTGTAAGCTAAACAATTGACTTGACAGCTTTCTTTAGTCTGTCGATACCCATCCACTTGTTTCTCGTGGTTTGCAATGAAACACAAACAAAAAAATAAAAACAACTTTTTTTCAATATAATTAAGTATAATTAAATATAATAAGAAATAAAGATTGAATAAATTCAATGATCACAACTATTTTCCCTGAATCCATAGTAATAATAATATCAATAGTTGCATTATTTATTGTGTTGATTTTGTATTTTGTTTGTTATAGACAATCTCAAGTTAAACAAGGTAAATTCGAATTCAAACGCACCAATTTGTATGCCGATAATACTTTCCATGAGAATAATATAAAACAATTTATATCATATTTAGACAAAGTACTTACAAAAATACAACAACGAAGACAAGAATATAAGGGAATTCAAACAGTTATTAGTGGTCTCGAGGAATATTTTACAAATTGGAGAAATAAAATGTATCAGGGTGATAATTTTACATCATGTGAAAATGTTGTTTTATTTCAAATTGTTTTCAATGACAAAGTTATTATGTCGGTCTTATCTTTTTCTTTTACATTTGATGATAAAGAGGATGAAACCATATCGAGAAAAATAAGAATGCAAGAAAATCGTTTTATTTTTTCGGATCCCGATTACTGGGTCAACAAAAAAAAATATCCTTACATGAAGGACATGGCCTTACGTCTTCATTCCTACACCTATGATATGTTGAGTCCTTCCATTTTATTTTGTAACCCACTTGTTCTTATGAAAGAAAAATTCCAATAAGTTCAATCTGCATTTAAAGACGTTACTATCGTCTTTGATAAATGTGAAGAATATGATAAACTTCACCAAAAATTTATTTCAATGAAAACTACAAGGGTTTTGGGTTCAACTTGTTTACCCACAATTCCAAATATAACTCATAGTTGGCTTGGGAAACCAACAGTCTACATCATACCTAAAACAGAAGGTACGGATGATTCTGAAAAAGATAAATCAGAATTTAAAACATATTGGAAAAAGGGTTTAGATTCAAGTTAAAGGTTTTCAGTGGAGGGTTGTGATTAGTTGAACACCAGGAAACCCTGGCCACAGTCGATCGGAGCTCCTGACGGAGCCCTCTCTCCCCCCGCCGCCGGGGGTATTTAAAGAAAAAACCAATCATCATCATCTCTTTAAATACCCCCGGTGGCGGGGGGAAGGAGGGCTCTCGTTAGAGAGCACCGACTGACTGTGTCCAAGGTTCACTTGTGATTTTTGGAATGTGATCGGGTATTATCAGGTGTACACCAGGAAACCCTGGCCACAGGCGATCGGAGCTCCTGACGGACAGAGATCTCTCCCCCTGCCCACTGATCAGGCGCGGTGTGCGGCGCAACGCACCACAGGCGATCGGAGCTCCTGACGGACAGAGATCTCTCCCCCTGCCCACTGATCAGGCGCGGTGTGCGGCGCAACGCACGATCTGTTGTCTACTTTTTATTTTCAGAAAAAAAAGAGTATATTTATATGAATTTATATAAATACGTCTTGGAATAAATACTGCTGAATGTTAAAAAAACGCGTCCACAATGGATTGTTTCTTTGTGATCGATGTGGTTCATATTACTCATGTGTCGTGTGGAAATGTTGGGTGTTTACGTCTCCATTCTATCTTTGTGAAACATGTTGGGATTCATTCTTTCGTATGGTAAAAACCCATCCCATCTTGCAACGCCTCGTTCCCAAAGTTAAGTTTTTCAGTGGTGGGTTTAAGAGTGAGAAGTAGTAATGGTTGTCAGATCGGTGGCGAGGTAGACCATGCGACATATAATAATGCATAATGCGATCCAGAGCAAGAAAGAATTATCTATGGCCTGATAACGGCACAGGGCGAGTTCACGGGGTGTCATTTTTTTATTTATAAAATGAATTTCCGTTGGATCTCCATCAATTTTTGATTTCCCACAAAAGTTCCCATGTCCATTCCATGATTCTTCCACTAATGTCATTCGTGAGTTCGGTCGTAAGTATCCAGTTCAATAATCCCTGATAACACTTGAGCGAACGACGTTGAATCACCGATCGGTGAACGATAAATTGCGCACAGCATGGGATGCCCACCGTCCAATCACCGTGGTTTTCAATAGGTCCCATTTCATCCTCCAGAAACTCCTTGTACCATGTCCGGATAAGGTCGATATGTTGATTTTCCAGGATGCTCCCACACGGTGTATTGTTCAAATTCATGTAAAGACGTTTTTGTTGCAGCATCTCATTCCATTTTTCAGGTAGGAGGGTGAGCATCGATCCGTCTTGATGCCACGCGTATTCATGCCCGTGAAGAAAGACGGTGTATTCTTTCAGTTGGTGGTAATGATCACAAATGTACTTGAGAAAGATACTCGCCTCATTGCCTTTGTTAATGGATAAATACACGGGCTCCATGGTCTTGCTTAAAATCAAATAATCCGGAAATCCGACCAAAGGTAGTTGTGCCACCCAATGGACATCTTCGTGATAATGAGAAATCACTACTTGACAGGGATGCGATTCATGATGATAAAAAAAACGGGAAATGAAAATAAGGATGATGATGATAATCAGAATAGTTGAAATATAAAAAGTATACTGGGGCCAAGACATGACATTTTTATTTATAAAATAACATGATAATAATTTTATAAATAAAAATATCCCCAAAGCCATTTATTATTTCTTCTTCATTGTTTCCTTTGAAACTTTTGGTGTATTTTTTTTGCCTTTGACGACTACTTTACTATTTTGTTGTTTTGTTGGAATTCTACGTTCACCAGGAAACACGGGATCCAACCATGCATATAAATCGTGAATGTCGGAAACATCAACAACATTCTTCTTTGGAATGGATGGTTTCGTCGTTTTTATCTTTTTTATCGTCTTTTTGTCTACAACTTCCACTTTACTATTTTGTTGTTTTGTTGGAATTCTACGTTCACCAGGAAACACGGGATCCAACCATGCATATAAATCGTGAATGTCATGAATGTCATTGTGATCAACTGTCTTTTTCTTCTTTCTCATGTTCGTTTCCTCCTTCATCTTTTTTGGTAGATTATCCCCGTTTTTCCGTTTGTTATTCTTTTTTTCCATCATCGATCTTTATTTCTTTTTAAATAATATAATTAAAAATATATTTTTTAAAAAATTTTCAACGGACACTGTGCGTTGCGCCGCACACCGCGCTTGATCGGTAGTGAACGGCGGGGCGGCGGGGGGAGAGAAGGGCTCCGCAAGGTGCACTGTGCGTTGCGCCGCACACCGCGCTTAATCGACTGTGGCCATGGTTAACTGGTGAACACCTGATAATACCCGATCACATTCAAAAAATCACAAGTGAACCTTGGACACAGTCAGTCGGTGCTCTCTGACGAGAGCCCTCCTTCCCCCCGCCGCCGGGGGTATTTAAAGAGATAATGATTGGTTTTTTCTTTAAATACCCCCGGCGGCGGGGGGAGAGAAGGGCTC
>Ga0214919_10002941_pt1 | contig 26289 bp, 25 predicted proteins | sample LL1503_MetaG_FD_177994 | JGI IMG/M metagenome (GOLD analysis project Ga0214919, IMG submission 177994) | Freshwater microbial communities from Lake Lanier, Atlanta, Georgia, United States - LL-1503 | ecosystem: Environmental > Aquatic > Freshwater > Lake | place: USA: Georgia | collected...
CACAACGCCAATCACGAACATGATGCAAATCACCTCGGCGGGGTACAGCGCAATAACTCCTGCTGCCAATACACTTTACATCATAGTAGGATAATGAAACTCACGGATTCAACAGCAGCCAATGTGCAAGGGTCTGCGGTGTCTGCAATCGCATCTTCAACGGCTGCGTTTCGTCAATTAATGGTTTACTCTGCGACAACTATTTCGGCGGTTATATCTGGGGCAATCGGGTTAATTAAAAACGGCACTGGCACGCTCACTCTCTCAGGTAGCAACTCCTACACTGGCACCACCACGGTCAATGGCGGCACACTCGCCCTCGGAGCCAACCAAAACATCGGGGCTATCGCGGGAGCGGGAAATATCAACCTCTCTACCTACACCTTGTCGTCGAATTCCTCGGATTCCACAACCCTCTCAGGCGGGGTCTCCGGCAGCGGCGGCTTCACCAAGGCAGGCACTGGCACGCTCACGCTTTCTGGCAACAACACCTACACGGGTGCCACCACCATCAATGGCGGCACACTCGCGGTCGGCAGCAACACTGGCATGAGTAGTGCAAGTGAGTTAAATGTTAATGGTGGCATTTTTGATCTTAATGGATTTAATGCAACATCGTCATCATTGGGAGTTGGCAACTCGGCGGGAACAATCACTAACTCAGCCGCAGGATCAGGAACAAATACCCTCACGATCACGAGTTACACCGTTAATCTCGCTTCTCTCATTACGGATGGTGTCACAGCAAAGACGGCGGTGACCTTTAATAATAACGGTAGTGTTCCGGCGTTTTCAAATGCAAATAACACCTTTTCCGGAGGACTTATTCTTGCCTATCCTGGTGGAGGTGGAGGCACTCGCCTCTACTTTCAAGGGTCCGTAACGAACACTCTTAGTGGGACGACCCTTACAAAAAGCCATTTAGGAACAGGCACCATCTACATTGGAGCCACGGGCGACACGCGCGCGGCTCAATTGAGGCTTATTTCAGGCTCGGTTTATAATAATATCGTCGTCAACGCAGCAACCTACCCAGATGGTGGACTTGCAGCATTCCGTATTGATGGCACTGGAATACAATTTTTTGGAACGATTACAGCGGGGGCATCTCACATAAGTATGTCAAGCCAATCTAACGGTTCGGCAACAGCTTATGGTCAACTATCAGGAACAAATGGATTATTGCTCAAAACTCCTGGAGGAGCAAGTTCAACATTTGCTCTAACTTTAGCAAATACAGCAAACCCAACAAATAACTATTCGGGAGATACAACAACCTCATTAAGAACAACAATAGCTTTGGCGGCGGTTGCGCAAATTCCGAACGGAACAGGAAAAGGAAATGTGGTTAATAATGGAACCTTAACACTGGGTGGGCTTAGTCACACAATAAACGGACTCTCTGGAAGTGGAACAATTGATGGCGTGAGCGGAACCCCTATATTAACCGTAGGCAACAACAATGCAACAAGTTCCTTTTCTGGTGTAATCGGAAATACTGCTGGGACATTATCATTAACAAAAATTGGAACTGGCACACTTACTCTCAGTGGAGTAAACACATACACAGGTGGAACTACGGTTAATGGCGGGGAACTTATCGCCGCTATAGCAAGTGCTCTCACTGGAACTGTTACTGTGAATGCTGGGTGCAAGCTGACTGCTGGCGCACACAATACATTAAATACAGTCACCACTTTGAATGTTAATGCGGGAACGCTAGATTTAGGTGTTTGGGCTATGGGGTTGGCTCCAACAACCGTGAATCTCGCTGATGCTTCGATTATAGGGGCTGGCGGGTATATGGGAGGTAGAACTTACAACCTCAGTGGAACAAATTCGTGGCTTACGGGGAGCTTGGATATTCGCACACAGGCTACAGTATTAAACACAACCAGTGGAACGACAACTATATCCTCCATTATAAACCAAACAAACGGAGGAAGCCTTACTAAAAATGGGACGGGAACATTGATTTTAAACGGAAGCGCAGCGCTCAGCACTGCTACGTTCGCTTTAAGCGCGGGAACACTGATTATAACTGGGACGTTTCAGGCAGGTAACTTTACGACGGCTTTTGCAAATAATGGGTTGCTTGTCATACAAAATAGCAGCCAGACGCTCGGGGGGATCATTTCTGGAACGGGGGCTTTGACTAAGAACGGCTCAGGGACATTGACCTTATCTGCTGCAAATACTTATAGCGGAGCAACCACACTTAATGCAGGGACTCTTATCGTTACTGGGAATATAGCGAATTCTGATTTGGTCATTGCGTCAGGAACGCTTTCGGCCAATACCACGGCGGCGGTAAATAGGGTTGATGTGAAGTCTTTGACTGTGAATGGGGCGGCGACCTTTGCTTGCACGGTGCTTAGTGCGACGGCATTCACGGCTGGAACTAACTACGACCAGATCAACTCGGCGGGAGCCCTGACGTTAAATAACACTTCTGTGACACCTCTCACGATTGCCATGTACGGGACTCCTACAGGCTGGTCGAATACAGGAATTTACGATTTCGACATTATCAATGCCCCAAGCGTCGTAGGATTTGCCGCAAACAAGTTGGCAACAGACTTCACTAACTTTGGCATTCTTGCCGCAAGCAGAACGGGTACATGGATATTCTCCAACCCAAGTTTAGGTATCGTTCGTATGCGTTATGCTGGCGTGGCTATCTCTAGCTTCACTTGGAATACAGGGACGGGCAACTGGGGGGTGGCGGCTAGCTGGCTAGAGAATGCTGTCGTTTCGCAAAACGCTTACATTTCTTTCACTGGAGCTGGGGGAACTTCGACAAACACCGTGGCTCAGGCCACGTTGACTACGTTATTTGATATAACATTTTCAGCCGCAGCGGGAGCGTACACGCTAAATTCCGCCACAGGATCGTCGGGATCTACTGGCGGTACTGCTATGGCAGTGCGCGGGGATGTCATCAACAACTCGGCAAATATACAGACGATTGCTTTTAATTATTCGATTCTTCACAACCAGATTCACTCTGGGAATACTACAATCAGCGGCATCATCTCCAGCACTGGCGGGCTTATAAAGGATGGGGCTGGGACTACACTTCTTCTTTTGGGGGCAAATACATTTAGTGGAGGCATAAATGTGGCAAATGGGACGCTTTCTTTAGGCTCCACAGGGTTACTAGGAAATGGAACGTATGCGGTGGGCATCTCCAACGCATCGGCGTTGATCTTCGGATCGGACTCAAATCAAACATTGAGTGGTGCCATTAGCGGTGCTGGTACGCTTACTAAAAATGGGGCAGGTATTCTGGTATTGTCGGGGACCAATACGCACTCTGGGACAATCACTTTAAACGCCGGAACTCTTGCTGTAAATTCCACTGGGGCTCTAGGAACTTGCGCTTTGGTAATAGCGGGAGGGTCACTGGATAATACCAGCGGCAGCGCCAAAATACACACAGGCATCGGTCTGCAATATTGGAATGCCGATTTCACGTTTATCGGGAGCGCGTCTCTTACACTTGCACCTGCAGGACTAGGCGCGGATATAACGTTTAGTGCCAATAGAATTGTAACTGTTACTGCCAACGAGTTTAGTATTGGGTCACGCCTTACTGGGGCTGGGCGCTCTTTAACTAAAAATGGAGCTGGTACGCTTACGTTGGCAGGATCAAACATTTATTCAGGTGGGACAATCGTAAACGCGGGATTGTTAAATATCAATACAGCTACAGGTATCGGTGGTGCAAGTAGTGGGCCATTGACGCTTTCAGGCGGAAACATCGGGTGTACGGCAACGGCGGATATAACTAATTCCTCCAATAACGCACAGAATTGGAACGCCGATTTCAGCTACACAGGAGGAGTCAGGACATTAAATCTGGGAACGGGCACTGTAACAATGAGCGCAGCGAGAACGGTCAATATTGTATCTGGTGGGCTCACCATAGGCGGCAACATCTCAAATGCTTATAGCCTTACTAAAACGGGCACAGGGACATTAACCTTAAACGGAATCAACACCTTCTCTGGAGGTGGACTAATAGTAAACGCGGGAACAGTTGTTGGTGGAGCAGCATCTGGAATAACAGGTCCGATAACAATAAATTCTGGAGGCACCTATAGGGCAGAGAACAATAACAACTTGAATAGTTGCAGCACGGTAACAATTAACTCTGGTGGCACACTTACAACAACTGCTGGCTGGCTATTGCGTAATTTTGCTGGCGAGCTTGCAATGAATGGCGGCACACTTAACCTTAATAGCGTCTCCGACTTTGGGGCTGGCACTTACACTTTTAGCGGAACGTGTTCTTTTAACCCTAGTCAAATAACTGCGGGAACTAATATATTCAATGTTGTCAGTGGGACAACTACTATGACGGGCGGCAGTATTTCTTTCAGTCTCATTGGAAACAGATCTCTTATAAAAAACGGAGCTGGAACACTTGACCTTGGGACAATCGTTAATACTTACACAGGTACAACTACGGTCAATGCTGGCTCAATAATAGTGAGGCGTACTACGGCAGCAGTAACAGCAACAGCAACGCTTACTGCAACTACTCTTACCGTGGACTTTGGTGGAGCCACTCCAAAGTTAGGGACTGTCTTTAAATTTTTCCCCGGTGCAACTCAATCGGGTTTAACGTTAAGTTTGACGAATGTGGGTGGAGGCGTAGCTGGAACTTACAATGCCGCTAATTCATCTTTGTCAATCGGGGCTACTCCAGATACTCTAGGAATGGATGTGTGGCTGGACGCTGGCGTGGCTGATACTTTATACACGGCAACTACTGGCGGGGCTTCAATAAACGTAGATGGTACTGCGGTTGCGCGGTGGGAAGATATATCTGGTAACGCAAGACACGTCACTCAAGCGACAGCCGCAAACCAACCTTTGTTCAAGACGGCAATTCAAAATGGCAGAAATGTCGTTCGTTATAATGGAACTAACAATGAGTTAAATATAAACATTATCCCGAACACAACGAATACGGCTCATGTTTTTGCTGTGTTTAAGCTGAGTGGAACGGATTTTTCGAAGGGTGGCGGCGTCGGAAGATTTATCACGCAGCGCTTTAATTCTTCACCCGTGCACTCTTGCTGCCTTGGCGGGGGAGGCTCCGCAGGGTTCAGCGGATACGGAAATTCGTTTGGAATGGCTGTTGGATCAATAGTCTCTGGCGCAGACTATACGCCATTCAATATTCCGTTCACTAATATTACTTCTTTGTTTTCAATTACAAAACCTAGTTCCGGAACGACAGAAGCCCATCTTAACGGAACGCTCGTAGGGCAGGAGACCGCAACGGATGCGGCGGCTTGCACAAGCTATAGGCTGCAAGTTGGTGGAGATATAACAAATGCGTTTGGTTGCCTTGGGGGGGATATGTGCGAGGTAATCGTTTACGCGGCCCCTCTTACGGCAACCGCACGTCAAGCCGTTGAAACTTACCTTAGAAACAAGTGGGCAATTTATTAAAAGCATGAATATACAACCTAACTGGACAGTAACAAATCAAGGCCCTTGGCAGTTGATATATAGCGATACCTGCATCATATCATTAGCTGAGTCTATCGGGATAACATCGACTGAGGCTAATGTATTTGTAGGAACGCAGGAAGAGTGTGAGGCCGAACGAGTCAGGCTTGGATTGCCTTGGGCCTCGGACGTGGTGCTCGACCCTGACTACCAACTCATTCACGACAGCCAGAATATCTTGTATTTTTCTATTGCAGGTAGCGGCGTAGATATAGCGGGCACTTCTTTTGTTGGCAAGCTGCAAGAGTGCGAGGCGGAAATTGCAAGACTCGGACTAACGTGGGCCTCGGTGCCAGTGGAATAAATATTATTTACCTATAAATGTAGGTCGAAAGTTTATTAATTCTATTAATAAATGGCAAAAAAACAATAATAAGGTATATTAACGCAATGAGCGAAAAAATACCTGTCTTCTTGCATGTCCCCAAAAACGGTGGTACTTACGTAAACACCATAACAATGAAATTTTTTAGGCTTCATGCATTAAATAATTTTTGGGTTGATCTACAGAAAGAAGGCAAGTTACTCAAAAAAATACATAAATTACTGGTAACAAGCAACGGCAAAGAAATAATGACAGTTTTTGTGTTTGATCCTTTTTTGCGTCACGAATCAAGCAATTTATATACTCTTTGCAATAGTGAGGATACATTTGCCTCATACATAGACTTAGATTGTTTTTTAAATGAAATACTAACTGAAAATATTAAAATTTTTTCAATATTAATTAAATCAAGAGGCTTTCAATTTTTAAGAACGGGTTTATTTGAATTAATATTTGAAATAACAAATCAAATTCCAATATATTATACATTTCTTAGGGATCCATTTTATAGGTGTCAATCAATCTATAATTATATAAAAGACCAAAAATCCATTCACGAAGAAACGCACAATAAAATAAAATCAAAAACATTTGATGAATACTTGTGTTCAGATGAATTAGAAGACAGCTGGTTAATAAGAGAGTTGATGCAGACCCCATCCGGGCAAGAGTTACATAACGATAATTTTGAAGAAGCTTGTTTAATCTTAGATAAAGTAAAAATAAAAGACATTAATTATTGCGACAAATTAATTAATGAAGTGTTCGAAGAGTGTTACAACTTAAATATAGAAAAACTTAATAAATTAAACGATTTAATAATTGATAAAGGTATTGAAAAAAATTGTTTAAATAAAGTTAAAATAAATTTTAATGAAATTGAATATTCTATTCAAAAAATATTTTTAGATAAAACAAAATTTGACCAATATATATATAAAAAATACTGTAAAAATACATTAAATTTTATTTCTAATACAAATGTAGACTCTAATTTAAATAAAATAATTTATAATTTATCAACTCCAATAGTATTATCAGCAGGTATCGATAGATCCGGATCTACTCTTATGTACAACATGATTAGGTTAATTTTACGAGAAAAATTCAATAATGAACTGTTCTCTACGTGGATTGACCTTAGGTCAATTGACCTATGGAATGAGCAAGTAAAAAAAACACAACAACAAAAAATTTCAACTATATTGTTAAAAACTCATAATCTCCCTGCATATATGCAAAAAAATATTAAACATATATTTACATGCTATAGAGACGTTAGGACAGTTATGGTTAGCCTTAATAGATTTTTTAATACAGAAATAAGTTTTGAAAGGATTAAATCACTGATTTATAAAACAGAGGAAGTTATAAATAATAGTAATTTGTGTTTAAAATATAATGATTTAATTAAAGATCCAATTACATGCATAGATAAAATAAGTAATGAATTAAAAATAAATATAAACTCTGAACAAATTAGAGATAAATGTTTATCGCTAAAAAACACATCTAAATATTATTTTGATCAAACGACTCTACTATTTCCTAATCACATGACAAACACTAAAGATGAAGACTGGAGAAATATATTTAATTTAACTTTACAAAAAAGAGTAAATAAAGAATTTTCGTGGTGGTTTGAAAAACACGGGTATCCAGTCGATTAAATAAATTATTAATATGTATTCAAGCGTTTATACAAATGCAGTAAACGATTCTATCAAAAGTGGAATACCAAAATTAAAAATTTATCCACAGGAAAAGATAAATACAGCAAATTGTGAAGATTTTACTAAATACAAAGTTACGACTGTAGTGTTTGCTCATGGAGCTGAAATTGACACAGTAAAAAGACACATTAAAATTTGGGCTAAATTTTCCGACAATATTTTAATAGTGTCCCCGTCAAACGATAGATGTTTTGTAGATGGAGCTACATGTATAACATATCAAGAAGTAAAAATTGCCGACCCATTAAGTATAGAAAGACAATTATTTGGGTTAAAAGTAGCTCTTCTTTATGAGTCAGATTATTATGTTTTTCAAAAATATAATTCAATAATGTTGTCTAGGCCTTATTCTAGGCAAATGGTTCAAGGCAATTTATTTAATGAAAATATATTCATATCTAAGAACACAAACTCTACGGATTGTTTTTTGCATTTTCCATGGGTGTTCCCGTCAGATATTTTAAAAAGATTTATTAGAGAGGTAAAAATACAAGAAGAAGACAAAGACTATAATGACGTATGGATGGCAAAAAAGTTAATGTCTTTAGATATTCCAGTTTTCAACTTAATGCAGCAAACAAAATTAAATAACACATTGTATTTAACTAGTGAGGGCTTTTCTAGAAACTCTTTAGAAAAAGAAGAAATATTAAATGAAGCATGCAAGCTAGCCTCCACTTCGACTTATGCATTTCACGGGATAAAAACACAGAAAACTTTAACAAAAATACTTGAGTCAACTAATAAGACAGAATTATTAAAAAAAGATAAAATATACACATATTACAGTGATATAGGATTTGATGGCCAGGAAGACATGATAAGTTTATGGAAAACAAGTTGGGAGAAAAATGGATTTGAAGCTATAGTGCTAACTGAAGATGACGCTAAAAAAAGCCCATATTACAGTGAGTTTCTTGAGGAATTACAAAAAATAAATTTAAATATTTGCGGGCGCGATATTACAGAATATGGATTGGCTTGCTATTTGAGATGGTTAGCTTATTCAACCCAAGACAATGATAATAAATTTTTGGTCTCAGATTATGATGTAATAAATAATGGATATTTATTAACACAGTTTAATAAATATCCTAAATTAACTTTTTTTAGTAATGTTTGCCCATGTTTTGCGTTGGGGTCTCCAAGTCAATTTTTTGATTTTTGTAAAAAAATAATAGAATTATCAAAAATTGAAGAATCCCGTATCATAAGAGAGTATACAGAAGGAAAATGTGTTCATTATAACGATCAAGAATTTTTATCAATCAATAAGGAAAAAATTTTAAAATTATGCGATTTTCCACAGGTTTCTATAATAGCACAATACAAACAAAAAAGCATAAATACAGCTAGTGTTGTACATGTATCTCATTCTTCAATACAGTCAGACACAAAAAATAAACACACAGAAACAAGACTAAAGCATATAAAAAACTTACTAGGACATATATAAAAATATTTGACACACACAACAAAATAAACAATACTCATGGCTCAACACATAAAAAATATGAAATTACAACTTCCATCATTCGTAGAAACATTCGTAGTAAAAATGGCTTTAGGTAGACTTGGGCCATATATCCAAAAAGGAGTATCATTTGCTGCAGCCATAATTGTTACATACCTTGCCGCAAAAATTCCAAATTCAGGAGACTTCATTAACCCAACCGTAGTTACTGGTTTGCTTTGGGCCATCATTGACGGATTAGTTGGATTGATTCCAGCTAACATCATCAAAAAATATGGAGCAGAAATTCAGGCGACCCTAGCTAAGTCTGGGCGTCCAGTCAAAATTGACGGGCTAGCATTATCTAAGACATCTGAAGCCCTTTCTTCTGTCCTCAAGAACAGCAACAAAAAGGTAGAAAAAGCTAAGCCAGTAGTTACTGTAGCACCAGCAAAGAAAAAGGTTACACCTAGGCCAGTTACTCCTTTCATGAGAGAAAAAACCAGGTAATACATAAACAACAATATTTAGAAATTTAAAAGGGCACTATTAAGTGCCCTTTTATTTTTTTTATTTTGATATTGTTAAGTAACTACAGTATTATCTATTAACTATGTTGTCAGAAGTAATACCACCAGAACCTAATTTTGTAGAATTGGCTAAAACATTTGGAGTTGGAATTGCTACAATGGCTGGGTGGATATATTTTTTAATTAAAGACATTAAAGACTATAAAGAGAAAGAAAGAGTTTACTCTAAAGAACTACTTGATTTATCTAAGGAAAATATATCAACAATAACCTCGCTAACTCAAGTTGTTGAGGCTATAGCCCCAGCTATTACAGCAGGTTCAATAGAAAACAAAGCTCAACTAGAGTTGGCTATATCCAGATTAAAAGACCATGTAACCAATCAATGCGCGATCATTGAAAGAGCATTGAACAATCGACAATAAAATGGCCGCAACTTCCCATTTACAGTCAGAGCTCAAACGCGCTCATGAAAAATTAAGAAAGGTAGCTAGACACGCTGCTAAAGTAATTAATAATGAGACAAGGATAATTGAGTCACACAACGACAATAGTAGTGGAAATTTAGATGTATCTAGAGTGATGGTGAGCGGTAAGTGGGGCACATTATTTGATGGAATAAAGATAATGTTAATAGACAATGACGAAAATTGCACTAGGGCAATATGTGAGGGAGTTGGATTAGCGCCATTACATTTTCATAAATTTGACGAAAGAATTATAGTTGTGAGCGGGTACGTAAAAGATAATTTGTCTGGGAAAATATTCTACCCAGGAGATATAATACACCACAAAGCAAACGAAAAACATCAGCCAGAAATAAACGGGACAATAATTTGTGTATGGACTCCTCCACTCCCCTTACTTGAATCTTTTGAGTCTATTGAAGGTATGCAAGAGTGCTTCAATGTTATTTGCTCCAAAGAGTGGAATTTAGTTAAATAAAAAGATTGTATTTTAAATACATTAATCATATATTTATATTGTTAGTTGTATTCTAACGTGTTTGTTGTTGTTGGCTCTATTAATAGAGCATAAACGGAGGGGAGGGCCCCTCCGTTTATTTTTTTTTATTGACTATGGAATAGAAAGTGACAAATTAAACGGAAAGCTAAATTAAATTGCCGTATTAATATAATAAAATAAAATGACAGATAATAATAATTCGTCCGTAACTAGTAAACACAAGTCAGAGCAACCACTTGTCGGTAAGGGGTTGTTATTTAGCCATGACGATAGAGACAGGCAGTATTTGATGTTTGCAAACAAGCCCGACATAAGCGACACAATTAGGCAATCATGGAAAATAGGAAACATATTAAACCAGGGGTCTACTAGTCACTGCGTCGGATATGCATGGGGGCAGTTCATTCAATCTAGTCCATTTTTTGATTTAAATTTACCTCAGATAACTTCACAAGAAATTTACTCGAAGGCGCAAAAAATTGACGAATGGGCAGGAGAAGAGCCAGACTCATACGGGACTAGCGTTAGGGCTGGGGCAAAAGTACTGAAAGAACTTGGATTAATTAAAGATTATGTATGGGGATATTCAGTAGAGGAAATAGCAAAGTTTATTTATGAAAACGGACCAGTAGTTATGGGGAGTAATTGGTATGCTTCTATGTCTACTCCAGATCAAAATGGATTTGCTAGGCCTATTTCAACTTATGAGGGTGGCCATGCGTGGTTGATATACGGAGTAGATTGTCAATGGGAGACATTCTTTGGGGTCAATAGTTGGGGAAGCCAATTCGGTAAAAACGGAAGATTTTTTGTAAAATTTAGCGATATGGAAAAATTGCTATCATCAGGAGCACAAGCATGCAGCGCATTAAGATAATATTATTTTGTATCTTTGTATTAATCTGTTTTGTTGGTTGTTCAGTGTATGGAGACAAAAGACAAATAGATTATCCAGTTAAAAATATAATAGAACTAAACAAGGTAGGTAAGCAGGTTAATGTTTGGAATCCTGTGCGTGGGTCTATATATGTGTACATTAACTTTGACGTTGTAGAGTTTATTGACTCTGACACAAATAAGAAAAAGCAAATAGTTAGTAGCTATAAGTTCAATAAGTAATTTTTATGGCATGTAAAGCAGATAGTTCTTGGGGGTATTCAGACTGCAGAGTAGCTAAGGTAAACGACTGCATTATATGGATGGATTTAGTTGCTATAAGAAAAAAATACAATGAAGTTAGAGATAAATTTCACAATGACTATAAGATAGATCTTAAGTTGCCAGACGGAAGAGATAAATACGGAGACAATAATCACGGAGAAGAAATAGAGCAGTTAGCTACAATTAATGGATTTATTTCAATAAAATTAACTGCTGGAACAAGTCCATCATTTTCCGAGACAAGATTTATTATTTCAAGCGGGAGCATTAACCAAAGACTGCCAACACCTTCTAGTGGGTACACATACGACACTACTTATGGAGATTGGATTGTTTATTTAAAGAGCGAGTGTTACGGATGCGGAGGATGGAAATTTGATGAAACAGGAGATCATTACGCTAGATATAGGTGTTGCGGAGGTAGCTGTGGCGATATTGACCCAACTGACTGGAAATCTCAAGACTATGTAGGAAAAACAGTCGAGTCTGGCATATGTAATTTTGGAAGAGACTGGGGCAGTAATTACATGGATGTAATAAATAGTTGTATTGGTTTGTCATACCCAAAGCTTAACTGTATATGCGATATTACTCCTCTACCGCCTTGTGAAAATACACAGCTTGAGTGCTGCCAAGTTGATGTTAAGTGGTATTATTCAAACGACTCAGATGGCTATGGAGACCCAAATTGTTATCCGATTCCTGGAACATGTTCATATAAGGAAGCTAGAGGAATAAAATGGATTGGAAGTCACGAGCCTAGTTCTGGGTATACAGGATATGTTACACAAGTAATAAAAGCTCAGCACCTAAATGACATTAAAACTGCAATAGCCCCCGCATTTGGAGGGGCAAACAGGGCAGGGAAATGGAACTATTGTAAAGACAGTAATAAATCATGGAATTATAATAGTACAGTAGATTATGACAACTATAGAACTAGGGCATTTTTAATATGTAAAAAATGTAACGAGCCAGCTGCTGGAGACCCAATTTGTGCGTGCCAAATGAATGATTTAATTCAAGTACTATGTGACATGTTGAAAGACAATTGCAAATGTCATGATTACGGTGGAACAGCTCCTAAAAGATCTACTGAGTGGGCAAATAAAACAATGTGGCCAGTTGTTTCTACGGCTCCTGGAGGAAGCCCCACATTAGATCAATGTGACTGCTATAAACCAACGTGCGAAGATTTATTTAATGACTACAATGGGTCTGCATGGTACGATGACTCGATTACCTCCCACAAAACAGCACTGGATGGCAAGACCCAAGACTGGGAATGCGAGTTTACTATAGACTCCGGGGAACCGGATCCATACAAAACGCCCGTAGACGACCCATTGCCAGAGTGGAATGATTTAAGATTTTTTGAAAAAAATAAAAAATATAATAACGAAAAAGATGCTATTATAACCTGTAAAACACATAGAACTAAACCAACTCCAACAGATTGTCAAATAGCTATAGCAGCTGGTAAAGTTAATCTGTCTACCAGCAACTGGATGTGGTGGGGCGGTGGTGGTAGTTTTAGTTCAGGGGATTGCACTCAAGTGCCTTGGTCGGGCTCTACTTCAGGGCCAACATATTACGATCACTATAAGCTATGTGCGTATGAAATAAAGGAAACCATAACTGCAAAAAATGGCGGAGGAAGTGGAAAAGTAAAATGCAAAGCAAAAAAAACAGCAGATGAAGTTAAAAGTACACAAGAATGGTACGAATGCGTATATATGAATGCCAAACCCCCATGCGCAAGTGAAACTCCTTATTCTCCGGGCACCTTAACTGCAAAAAAATGCGCATCATCAGATGTCTCTAGTGTCAATACAAACAGCTACACAATACAAGGTAACTACATAAATATTGGGTCTATTGAAAATCAATTTGTAGTATAATTATGAAAACAAAAGAAAAAAAAATATTAATAGATGATGAAATATTAGATAAAATTAAATACGCATTAACGTTAGTTGACAGGAGGCCCAAAAAGCATAAATGGATAAATAGAGGGTTTAACATAATAAACTTTAATAACAAAAATAAACTTTTTTGTTACTGGAAACAAAGGCTGCAAAAAAACAACCTAGTAGATAGATTGATATACAAATCTGTATTGCATGAGTTCTATATAACAAACAAAGAAATATTAAAAAAACATAAAGAAAAAAATAATTCACAAAATTTACTTGAAGTTAATGACTCAATAAAACCGCATTTTCCTATACTAAATAATCTTGATGACACTGACAATACATACAAAGATTTTGACACCCCTTCTATATCAAAAATGGCAAAATCAGCTCTATCTGCAGTTAAAAAATTTGGTTTATCAGGCTTCAAAAAAACATCAGAAAAAGAAATAAACAAAAGATTAGAGATATGCAAAAAATGTGATTTTTGGGATGATAAAGCATTGAACTCTACTGGAAGATGTAATATATGTGGATGCTCTACATGGGCAAAAATACGAATGGCGACAGAAAAATGCCCACATGGAAAATGGGTAGAGGAACATGAAATTACAAAAAAAGATTAGTTAAATGACAATAATTATTAATACAATTTTATGTTAATAGTAGTTCCAGTATCCAGCACTGATTATCAAGTGTTATCCGGATTTGTTTCCGCATTAAAGTATTTTGGCCCCTACCCCAACAATAACGTGTTGATTGTTTGCAGGCCAATAGACATTGACTACGCAAAAGAAGTATTTAGCGAAATAGGTAATTTATTTAAACAAAAGCATATTCATGTTTTTGCAGAAAACGGGAAACTTGGATGGCCGCATGGACCTAATTTTTATTGGGCTCAAACAATAAAGTATCTCTCTGATTCAAAGAACGAATCCCCATGGTTATGGATGGAAATGGATTGCATCCCAGTAAAAAATAATTGGATAAAATTATTGGAACAAGAATACGATGAGTCGCCCATGAAAATACTTGGAGTAATACAAGAAAATGTGCCTTTTTTTATTAGAGGAGATAGAATAAAAACTGGAGAACATGTAAATGGGGTAGCTATTTATCCGCCAGATTTACACAAAATATTACCAGAGTATGTAAATGTATTGAACTCAGATACTGCGTTTGATACTTTGTTTATGGTGCCATTAACAGAGCAGGCTCAAAATACCAATCAAATACAATTTTGCTATAGAACAATAAAATACAAATGGGTTAATAACGAATTAGTAGGAGAACAAAACCCAGAATGGGCTAGGAATAGATTAGATGACAGAATATTTAATAATCCTATTTCTAGTTCAGCAGTGCTCGTTCATGGGTGCGAGGACGGTTCCCTCTCTAGATTAATTCAGAGGCCCGACAGCAAAACACTAGAGCAGGATTACGACGATTACGAAAACATAAATAACAACGCTAGATCCGTTTTACAGTATTTCTGCAAAAAATATGGAGACAAAAAAATACCTGAAAAAAAATACTATATCCCTGTACACTTACATATCCCCAAGTGCGCAGGCACATACGTAAAAAGAGGTATTACATGGCTGGCTAAATTTTATGGATCAGATAAATACGGAAGACAAAATCTATCAAATCAATTAAATATCTGGGATATATCAATAGATATACAAGAAGGTGACAACAGTATTCAGCGGTATTCAATTGCAACTGTGTGGTCATACATAAAAAGAGATGACATAAACATAGAAACATATACACCTACAGAACACGATAGACAAGTCTATAAATGGGTTTCAGATAGTCAATTTTACTGGTTATTAGAGAACAATAAATTAGACATATTTTCAATGTCTATCTGCTCTAATTCCATGAATTACGATTGTTCTAAATTAATATCGGCAATTGAAACACATACAAACAAAAAGTTAAAATATTTTTGCCCAATAAGAGATATAAAAAGAAGGATTCTTTCAATGTATTATGTAGTAATTGGAAGAGATAATGTTTACCTAAATAAAGAAGATCGTATAAAGCCCTCTAAGGATAAATTTTTAGACTTTATGAATGAAAACGAAACTAACTGGATATCAAAGTTTTTGTTCAATATTTTTTCTTCTTATATGCCAAATTACCTAAAGAATATATCTTTAGATAATTTACGTAATGACACAAACTCAAAAAATTTATTTAAAGAAATTAAAACAATTTTTTCAAAATATATTAAATTTTCAGAAATTAATTATATAAATAATTTATTATCTGATGTTTTTGGGGAGGTATATGGACCTGTATTTGCAGAGTATTGCAAATCTTTTAAAGAGAAGAAAACACACGACGACTATTCATTAAATAAAACAAAAATAGATATAAATTTTTTAAACCTACAAATGGATGCACAAGAACAAAATAAAATAAAAAAATTTGAATCAATGTGCGAATATGACATTGATTTATATAATTTTATTTTTAGCAAAAATCAAGTAGATCCGTGTGAAAATAAAATATTTATAAATTCCAATAATTTAATAAAGTTAAAAATATGATAATTTCAAATAAATATAAATACATTATTTGCAATATCCCTAAAACAGGAACGATATCTCTTAATGAAACGCTAAATTCATTTGGCGTGTGCGATATCTCTAGAGAAAATAAATGGCAGGGATTGAGTTATAAATCAAAGCGCAACTTAGATCATATGACATTTAAAGAGGTCGAAGATTTATTTAAAATAAATTACGACAATGTTCCAAATAGTGATAAAAAAATATTAAAATATCCATTCGAAGAGTATCTTAAATTTATAATAGTTAGAAACCCATGGGACAGGTATATTTCATTATTAGACCGAATTAAAAGAAGCCAATTAGATGATCTACTACAACTACAAAATATTTCATCCACAAGATTTTATGATTTAAATTTGGATTTCAAGAGCAGTGAACCAGGAGACATAATAGATCAGTTAGAATACGTAATACTACAAAACAAAAAACAATCCTCGTATTATATGGATAATTTTGGGGGGAATTATTGCAAATATATTTATGGCCTTGAATCAATACAAATGTTAGTAGATAGATTGCAAGAAGAATGTAAAATAAAAATAAAAATAAAATTATCTCATTTAAACAAACACGAAAAATTAATCGACTATACCAAATACTATACACAGTATTTAATAGACTTAGTTAAATTAAAGGAGAGTGATGTTATAGATTTAATGGGATATAAATTTAATGGAGATTTTTATAAACTTAGTGATTCACGAGCAAGTGGAGTAAACGATTTTAATGACCCGTCAAATAGTTGGTATGACTCCAATTCAGCTATAAGCAACTATAAAAACGAGAATAATGGATAAAACATTAACAGACGAATATATAACAAAACTATATACACTTGATGGGAAACAAGAAAAAACACAGTGTAGAAGTAATATTTTTATTATTTACTCTATTGAATTGCAATTTTTTGTGGTAATAAATGATAGCACATACAGTAAGTCTGTAATTAATTTTTTTGAAAACACGCTCATTTATAAAAACCAAAAATATTCAACAAAAATTGACGGTTTAGTATTTAATTATAAAGAAAATTCAATCTGTGGCGCAATAACAAATTTTTTCCTTAAAAACAATATTGAGATAAAAAATTTTAAAAAAGTGTTATTCGCTAGAAATCCATGGGAAGATTTAATCTTTTTGATTAAATTTTCTGTAGTAAATTTTTATACCGCACTTCAGCAAAAGAAAAATGAAGAATACTTTGACAAAAAAAGGAGTTTGTTTAAAAACATGTTTCCCAATATTAATAATTTTTTAATATTTTTGTTTTCTTTTCGACTCAAGCATCAATCTAATTGCTTAAAGAACACGGAAAAAGATTTTTGGACAAATTTAATAAAAATGGAGTCGTTAGGGCCAGGGTTAATGGAATTATATAAATCATTAAATATAGAAATAGATAATGAAATCATAAATGAAATAAATTTAGTGCACTTTATCGAATCAAATAAAAAAATAGAAAATTACCAAGATTTTTATAAAACTCGTGAATCAATAAAAATTATTGAAATATTTGAAAAAGAATTAATTGACCTATTTAACTATAAATTCAATAAAGATGAATAATTCATATATATCCCATAAAAGTAAATTGATTTATTTTGGGGTTCCAAGGTGCGCATCCAGATCAATTCAAAAAGCGCTTTACTATTCTGATTTGTTTAGCGACCAAGACAACGAACAGCAAAAAACAATAAATAATCATTCTATTATAGACTTAGAAAACGAATTTCAAAATCTAACAATGGGTGAATTATTTTATTATGATATAGAGTCCATGAAGAAAAAAATGGAGCAAAAAGGATATAATTTTGAAGATTATCTAAAAATAACCGTAGTTAGAAATCCATGGGAGTGTTATCTATCAATGTTAAAATACTACGTGTATAATAAAATCCCCCCATATACTTCGTCTAACCGCAGAAAAATAGATTTAAATTCAATTCAAGACACATCAAATGAATTATTTTTCCTGAGTTTCTCTTTTCATTCATTTTCTTCTTATTATTGCGATAAAAACAAAAATAAAATTGTGGATAGAGTAATAAAATTTGAAAATTTTAAAGAAGAAATTATAAAAACCATAAAAGAAAGAGGGTCGATTATACTTCCAGAAATAATAAAAACAAATGAGAACCCCGGGATTTATAAATATGATTTACATGATTATTATGAAGACAGCGATCTAATAGAGTACATAGCAGAAAAAGAGCTTCAAATAATCAAAGACACTGGATATACTTTTGGTAATGAACAAAAAGACTAAAGAGTATAAAATAAATTACCCTAACAAAATTTCGGTAATTGATAAAAGTCTCTTGGACACAGATAGAAAAAAGAAATACTTTGGCTTAGCATACAGAGATGAAGCAAGAATAGAAATAGACCCATATCAGAGACCTAGTGAGTACTTAGACTCATTAATCCATGAGTCTATGCATATCTTGTTTCCCGACATGAAAGAGGAAGAGGTATATAAATTGGGACTTTTTCTTTCTGGATTCTTATGGGAGAATGGATACAGAAAAATATACCAAGAGAATAAATACACCAATTTTGATGCAGACCCCAAAGGCACAATACCACCAAGCAAAGGAACAAGCAAAATGTCCACGACTCCGCCATTAATATCCTCTGAATATTCTAAATTAAGGGAAGAATATACATCAATGTTTTCTAGTATGAAAATATCTGATGTCAGTTCAGTAAAAGACACAGTGGATAAAATCATAAAAAATAAAGAACTTTATGAAAAAGTTGGAATAGCTCCATGGTACTGGATAGGTTGCATACACTACAGAGAAGCAACTCTAAATTTTAAAACGCATCTCCACAATGGAGACTCACTTAAAAAAAGAACAGTAAATGAGCCATCAGGAAGACCTTTGTCGGAGCCAACTACATTAGGAGGATATGCTTGGGACGTTAGTGCCAAAGACGCACTGAAACTAAAGAAGCTAGATAAATGGACTGATTGGTCTATTGAGGGCTCACTATACCAGGCGGAAAGATACAATGGGTTTGGATACAGACTATATAGATCTAATAACAGCCCCTACCTGTGGAGCGGCACAAATAACTGGAAAGCTGGAAAGTATTTAGAAGACGGTAAATATAGTTCTACGGCCACAAAGGATCAATTAGGGATAGCCCCACTGCTTTTTGAGATGAGATCGAGAAACATTTTTTCTTAAAAAATACTTGCACAATATGCAATAAAGTAGTTTATTGCACTGATGGACAATAATGCAATAAACGAAACATATGAGCAATTATTGCTTCCATTAAATCTGGCAACTCCAGCCTCACCAAGCGATTTAATTATGGATACTTTTACAGGTAGGGATATTTATTCAGCTAGCGAAAGCATAGATGCTGACTACGATCATTTCCATACGTTAAGCCCGTCACAGAATGATTACACTTCATTTGTTTTCATAAAAAGCCGATCACAAGTATTTCGGCAATTTATGGATCAATGTAAATACAAGATTGATGAAATTAAAAATTGCCCAATAGATGAATACAGAAACGAGTGCAAAAAAAGAACTAAGTTTTGGGCTTATAAATTATTTGACGAGGTTCCTATCTGTATTGATAAAATTTTTTACATATCAAACGAAGAAAATGGACCTAAGTGGGTAGCCGTTAACAAAGAGATAACAATCACTCCGATTGGGTTAGATATATGGGGGACAATAGGGGGCGTATTTCAGGAGACGGAATTTATAGAATGGGAAAAATCTCTTTTGATGTTTTTACCTAATAATTCTTTAAAAAAATTATTAGACGAGCCATTTCTGGATTTATGTTTTACTACCCCAGGATGCATTAGGCTTCCTGAAAAATCTAAACAAGTTAAAGAATCAAAAAGAGAAATAAGAATGTAATGCTTAAGGTTGCTTGTTGTTCAGCCGTTATTTTATTTTTTTCTTCTTGCGTTTCAACTAAAGTTGATGCAACCTACACCAAGTCAGATAAAGAAACAAAATCAGCTAAGATAGAAAATGTCATATCTTTATTTAAGGTGCCAGTAACTATTTGCTATGTTCTAAGTGACGTAGAAATACCCTTCAAGGTGGACTTGCCATTTAGTATGTGTGAAAGAATTATGACATTATCGTATGAAGTAAAATACGCAGAATTTAAAGAGCAAAAAATACAAACTCACATGGTATCGCTACAGATACCTTTTTAGTAATAAGTAAAATGACAACATCACAAAACCCATTAGCGGGATACACGCAAATACCCAAAGCTAGTGAAACAATTGCCGAAAGACTAAAATCTTTTGAAAGTTTTCAGATACTGGACTTAGACAAAAAAGACGAAGATAAAATAATTGATCAACCTAAGCCAAAAACAAAAAAAACAGTAAAAGCTGACATCATTCCAATAAAACAAGAAGACGCATTAAAAAATATTAACGCCGACACTGATGTTAAGAAAAGCGTAGTGTTTATAACTCCCTACACAGATGTTTCTGTTGACGCATCTCAAGTTCATATAGATGGAGAAATATTTTCTTTGATTACTCCAATTGAGGACAGAGTTAAAGTAAAACCCAAGAGGGGAATAAAATTAAATGCAATTTATGAAAAGATAGAGTATAATCTTTACGCTAGCGGTATCTATATACCAATAGATAAATTAAATTCAATAATGTCGATTTTTTTTATTGTGGACGAAAACAAAGAAGAAGAGTAACTTAAATAATTAACTTAAGCAACACATGTATACCAATTTTCCAATAAATTTATTAAATAAAAAATTCCTTCAAAAGGACTCTGAAGAAGTAATACTGGGCGAGCAAGTTGATCAAAAGCAGGACGATAAAAAAACTTTAGATAACCTAGAGCCACAAGCAGAACACGAAGATTTTTCTTCAAACTTGTTGAATTTTTTGACGCAAAAAAAAGACTCCCCATTAACCGAAGAAAAGAAGATAAAGGCTGAAAAACTTGGACTATAATTTATATGCAAAAACTAGCAATAATAAGAGATGACGTTTCCCCCATGGACAGCGTTTTGGCTCACTTCGAATGTGACAATGAAAAGACCGGAGAATATAAAATGGTTGAAAAAGCACAAGAGTGCATGAATTCGGAATGTAAGTGTAATAAGCAAAAATGCTGTAAAAACACTTCATGCAAATCACGCAAATAATAATTTATAAATAAGTAATGAATATTGATATCATTGGTGGTAAAAACGGCATTAGCACAGGGTTTATGAATCCATGGGTGGATCTCGCTTCCAGTTATGCTCCAAGAACCATAAACAGCGCCCTAGAGCTTTGTGAGTTTTTGTATGTAAATGACTCAACATATAGAAAGGCTAGCGAGAGAATTGTTAATTACTTTTTGACTGACTTAAAATTCAGCGGTCAGTCCGATGATGAGAGAAAAAAATTTGAAAAACTCATAACAGAAGATTTTGATCTTGCTGGATCTCTGCAGGCAATAGGAAACGATTTCATGTGCTATGGAAATTCCTTTGCCACTGTGTCTTTGCCATTTACTAGGGTCTTGGTTTGCTCGAAGTGCAAAAGGGAGACAAACATAGAGCACGTTGATTTTAAGTATAACCCAGACGATGGATCATTTATTACATATTGCGGAAAGTGTACAAGCGACACTAAGCACATTGCTAGAGACTACAAAAAGAAAGATAGCAAAGCTATAAAGATAATTAGATGGAATCCAAAGCATATTACTATTAAGGCAAATAGGCTTACCCACAATGTTGAGTATTATACTGAGATTCCAAATGAGATTAAAACTGGCGTACTAAATAACGACAAGTTTTTTATTAAAACAACTCCGCTCCCATTCCTGGCCGCTATAAAAAATCAAACTCAATTCAAGTTTAAGCAAGGACACTTGCACCACATGAAAGAGCCGTATTTATCCGGCTTATGGCTAGGTGGATGGGGTCTCCCAGCAATTCTGTCTAGCTTCAAGAACTTCTTTAGGCTTCAAGTATTGCGCAGGTACAACGAAGTATTGATGATGGATTATATTGTCCCTCTTAGAATAATTAGCCCAGCTCAAGGTAATTACACTGAGGGAAATTCTATTTACAATAACTTAATGAAAAACTGGGTACAAGAGATGCAAGACGCAGTTGTGCGCCACAGGCAGGACGGAGCAGACTGGAATTTCTTCCCGTTCCCAGTAACATATCAAGCAGTGGGAGGCGAAGGTAGAAATTTGGCTCCAGTTGATTTAATCAAGGATGAAGAGGATCGAATGCTTAATGGCAGAGGAATTCCGCCAGAACTGTATAGAAGTACAATGACTTTGCAGGCAGCTCCAATTAGTCTGCGAGTATTTGAGCGTGGTTGGTCAAGTCTCGTAAGGGGGCTAAACTTACTTGCACAAGATTGCGTGTCTAAAGTATCTGCATATATGGGTAGCGGTGATTACGAGTGTGAACTTGAGTCAGTCAGAATTATCGATGACATAGAAAACAAGGCATGGAGACTGCAAGCAATGACTGCCAACCTGTTGAGCAAGGAAACGGCAATGCGCCCTATGGGTGTTTCAGACCCAATAGGAGAGTATCAAAAGATACTGGAAGAACAGCGCAAAATGGAAGATATGTCACGCAAGATGCAGGAAGAAGCACAAATGGCACAAATGGGATTGGTAAGCGAAGAAGACCCTCAATCTGGATCACAAGGAGCAGGCGGAGGAGCAACTCCTCAAGACGTTAACCAGCAAGCTGATCAAACAGCCAGAGAACTCTTGCAGATGCCAGAGGCAGATAGACGCAGGCAACTAACTTCAATTAGACAAAACAACGATACACTTCATGCACTTGTTCTAAAGAAAATGGACCAACTAAGGACACAGGCAAGATCCATGGGAATGGAGCAAGCTATGCCAGAAGTTGTTCAAAACGTCCCACTGCAATAATATTTTTCTAGAAAAAATATAAAAACAATATATTATGAATAGTATGAATTTCTGTTTAACTCCGCAATTTAGTGAAAAAGTATTTAAACACGTAGGCAAGATAGCTGAAGAGAATTTAGATCTCACGTCTGAGCCTAATCAGATTCAGTTTTGTCGTGGATTTGTTGAATCACTAGAAAAAGAAGCAAACATGTCAGCGGAAATGGCACTAGGGTTTATAGACTATATTTGCGACTCCGGATCAGAATGGTTAGTTGAAAATCATTATATTACAAAAGAGGCCGCAGAAGAACTTGGGATAAAAGACAGAATTGTTAGGGGGGTTGGTGAATTTTTAAAACCAGGTCTACAGCCAATGCTTGATAGTGCAGCAACAAAGGGTATTTCTGAAAACGTAGCAAAATTTACTGAGCCATTAAAAGAATACGGCGCTAAAGCATGGGACTATATAAAGAACCCAGAATTCTTAAAGAACGTTGCTCCATTATTAATTGGTGGATTGGCTGGAGCTTTTATTCCTAAAGCGTTTGGATTAAATGGATTAGCATCCACTGGAGTAGGTGCTGTTGGGGGCGCTCTAGCTGGAAAGGCAATAGCTGACACATGGGCTGGCAAAGGCGATAAATTTGATTTAAGTGAGATATATAAAAATAACTCTAAACTATTTAGATCGGGACTTCCTCAAAGCTCCTTAATTAACTAACGTAATGGACGACAACATTAAATCTTTGCTGGCTCCAGTAGATTTTGAGTCCTTTAGTTCTGATGCTTCTCATAAAGAAAGAAGTACGTATAGTGGTATTCCCTCTATGAATAATCCTAAGATGTGGGATTTCTCTATTACCGAAAATGGCGATGGAACAAGAAACCTCTCTTTCTTAGTTGATAATAGAACATTAAATTTTAAACTAGATGAACCAGAGAAACCAGGGGAGCCAATAAAAGCAAAAAGGTTGACGGACACTGAATCAGATGATTTTGGAGTTGGCGGAGATTCATTTAAGGGTAGAGCACAAATACATAAATCATCTCCATCAAAAATACTTGGAACATTCCAGACTGGTAAGACCAATATGACCTTTGAGCTAAACAGCCAAAAAGATAACAATAGTTGGGTCATATCCCCAAGGAAACATCCAGTAACTACCGTAAAATCATTTGTTGATACGGTCCTTGAAAAAAAACTGCATAAAACAGCGGGGCCTCTTTTAAACCTAGCAATAGATAAAATAAAAGATTTTTCGAATGGGGCAAAAGAGGTTAAAGAAAAATTTAAAGAGTTAAATAGCCCAACAGAATTAAAAGATAAAATAAAGCAATATATTGGCGGGTTAACAATGGACAAGTTGACCTACCCAATTACTGGAGGAATAGAAGCATTACCCTCTGCAGCATTAATCGGGGCTGGGATAATGGGAGCTAGAAACATTGGGCAAAGAATGGTTGGAAAACAGCACAATAGTTTATTAAAGGACTTGGCACTAGGCGGGGCAGGCGGAGCAGTTGCGTCTGGGGCGTTTCAATTACTGGGGTCTCCAGATAGTCCATTGTATTCAGAGAATTCCAGAAAGATGATGACACAAAATATGGATTTTAAAAATCCATTAGAGATTCCAGAAAAACTAAAAACCGACCCTAATTATTTAGATATAATAAAAAAAGAATACCAGGAGAGAAAATTGGGGTCATCAGAAGACTTACAAAAAAGTGCAGTAATAAAAAAAGAAAAAGGTAAGTATAAATTATACACAAAAGACGGCAAAAAAGTTCTCGGCACACATGACACAAGACAGGAAGCCATAAAACAAGAATACGCTATACAAAAAAGTCAGGAAAAACAAAAATTGGCGTTTGGTACAGGGAACCAGCAAGTGGACTTAATTGCACTTCAAAGCATACTTGGGGCAGACCCGACATTAACGCAGGGAGATAGAAACATTTTAATATCTCAGGCTAGGTCAGCAATGAGATCATCTGGCGGTCAATCAATATCAATTGATAGAGTAAAAAACATGGGGCTAGGAATGCTTGCTGGATATATTTTATCTAAAGCCATGGGATTTGGTGGGCTTGGAACTATAGCTTCTGTTGCTATTGGCGGGTTCATGGGATCTGGAAGTAGGGGCGGGGTAAACTCCGCTGGACCACGCTACAATGGTGCAGGGTATTACACTTATTAAAAAATATGAATAAAATTGCAAAACACATACAAAATGGAGAAAAGATTGAGCAAACTTATAAATCAGTAAAGTTAGGTTTTATAAAATCTTCAGCAGAAAATGGGCTTACATTATCAGAGACAGAAGAACTATTAAATAAAACCGCCATAGATCTTCAATCCCTAGTACAGAAATACTCACTTGGCCTAATTGGACTCGGAGCAGTTGGTGGTGTTGGAACTGCCATAGCCAGAAAAAAACTAGAAAACATAGTTAATGGCACTGAAAACCAAGAGATGAGACAAACAGCTAAGAAAATTGAAGCATACAAAAAAATGCTAGCAAATTATAAAAATGAGCAGATGATTGACCAAGACGCGAACAGCACTGGATCAGTTTAATAGATATGCAATACAACAACGAACAACAACACGAGAATACACCAGACAGCAAAATAAAAGAGTTAGAAGAAAACTTACCAGAGGATATAAAGGAAGCATTAAATGTAATAGTTGGAAATAGGCCAAAATCATTTGATGAAGAATTTTCACCTAAGCCCGGCAAAGAAAAAGAATTTGATGGAGCGGCTTTTGGCGGAACTAGTTCTCAGGAAGAGTTCATAAAGAAAAAAGATCCTCAAAAAAAGAAAATTAAATTAACTAAAAATAAAATTCATTTACTAGATCTTGCGATACATAAAGATATAATAAGATACGAAGAAGTCATGGATCAAGTTTTTGATCCAGAAAATGATGTACAATTAGTTGAGCCAGTAAAAGAGCCACAATATATAATAGACCCTAATTCGCCTACTGGCGTTAGAGCTCTTTTAATAATAAAAACAACCGTTCCTATTGAATACATAAAAAAAGAGGGGACTGGTTACACTGTAGTTAATAAACAAAATAAAAAGAGTTAATATTGATTATTTTTTTTTATTAAAGTAAGATACTATATATCTGTATATGAATAAGACATCAAAAATCCCAGGATTAACTGTTGATATGGTTTTGGA
>Ga0214919_10002942_pt1 | contig 26283 bp, 25 predicted proteins | sample LL1503_MetaG_FD_177994 | JGI IMG/M metagenome (GOLD analysis project Ga0214919, IMG submission 177994) | Freshwater microbial communities from Lake Lanier, Atlanta, Georgia, United States - LL-1503 | ecosystem: Environmental > Aquatic > Freshwater > Lake | place: USA: Georgia | collected...
TAGAATCTGCCAAGACGGACGAGCGTAAGGAGTTTAAAAAGATGCTGGAATATGTGAAGAAGGATAAAACCATTAGTGCGATACTAGTATATTCTTACGAACGTTTTTCGAGAAGTGAATATGCAGCTGATTTATCAAGAGAGCTTGGGAGGATCGGGATTAAAGTATTAAGCGTGATACAAGAGGTTGATGTAACATCTGCTGCTGGTAAACTGCAACAAAATATCTTTTATGCTTTTGGTAATTATGATAATGAGCTAAGAAGAGAAAAAACAGTAAGAGGAATGGTAGAGAACTTACTCAATGGTTACTGGGTAGCAGCCACTCCCTTTGGATATACCAACCTTAGAAGAAAGGAGAAAGCCAAATATCATCAGTATATCATCAATGAAGAAGGTGAGAACCTTAAACTTGGATTTAAATGGAAAGCAGCGGGAAAGCTGAGTAACAAAGAGCTCGTTGCAAAGATGCGTAAAATGGGAAGCAAGATTGAATATAAGAGCTTTGTTAGAATAATCAGTAACCCATTTTATTGTGGGTATGTAACCCACTCCTTAATACCTGGAAAGGTGGTTAAAGGACATCATCCTGCCTTAGTATCAGAGGAGCTATTCATGAAAGCAAATGATATAGTAGCGTTAAATCCGCACAAAGGAATTGCTAAGAAGTTTAAGCGGGAGGAACTACCATTAAAATCATTTTTAAAAAGTGAACTAACTGATTTTCCATTTACCGGATACATTAAAAAGGGAATTTATTATTATAAAACTAGAGGTAAGGGTGATTCGGTAAATGAAAGGGCGGATGTGGTGAATGCATTATTCACTAAGGAGCTATCTAAGTATATTATACAGGACAAGTACAAAGATAAAATAGAAAAAAAGGTAATGGATCTTGTGTGTGCAAAATTGCAGGATCAACTAAAAGAACAGGAAACCAAGAAGAAAAAAATAATAGAATTACAAAATAAGATAGAACGATTAGAATTAAGATTCATCGAAAATGAAATAACCAAGGAATTATTCGATAAGTACAAGATTATATACGTTCAAGAAAATGAGGAATTAACGCAAGAAATGGTGAAGAATGATTTTAAGAGTTCGAACTTAGAAAAGATCGTAAAAAAAGGAGTAGCCATTTTGCTAAACCCCATACAGCTATGGGATGATAGCGATTATGATGACAAGCAACGATTACAATATATGCTATTCCCCGATGGGATTAGGTACAGTAAGCAAAAAAAGGAAGTTCGAACTCCTAGAGTGAATACGATTATATCCGCAATCGCTTATGCAGCAAGGGTTGTGGTGGATGAAAATAAAAAAACCACTCCGAAAAGTGGCTTGAATTCTTGCTCCGTGGTCCCGCCAAGAATCGAACTTGGATCTAGAGTTTAGGAAACGCCTATTCTATCCATTGAACTACGGGACCGCGACAATTTTAAATTTATCGAGCGGCAAAAATAACTGATTCAAACATAATAGCCTTTGTCTTTTTAAATTAATGCTAGGCTAATTTTGTATTTTCAATCCCTCAATTGAAATTATGCGTCTATTCATTTTATTTACTTGCTTTTGTTGCCTCTTAATTGTTAGCCCAAATTCACAAGCGCAATCATCCAATACCAAGCCTCAAATTACCATCGACCATTTGGCACTTTTTGTGGTAGACTTGCAAAAAGAGCAAAATTTTTATAGCCAAATAATGCAATTAGATAGTTTGGCAGAACCTTTTCACGATGGCAAACACGCTTGGTTTACAATTGGCGATGGTATTGCAATGCATATTATTCAAGGCGCGCCACAAACCAAGGAATATTACAAAAACAACCATATGTGTTTTAGTGTTCCGGCAATGGAAGCGTTCACCAAACACCTAACAGCGCATTCAATACCTTTCGAAGACGTAAAGGGAACGATTGGTGCCATAACCAACCGAATTGACGGCATTCATCAAATATGGTTAAAAGATCCTGAAGGTTATTGGATAGAAATAAATGATGCGCCACATAAAAAACGCTAATTCCCATTATCTTTGCCGATTCTCAACTAATTAGTACTATGCGATTTTATAATATTATCATTAAATACCGTTTCTGGTTAAGCATCTTGGCGGTAGTGCTTGGGGTTACTTTAAATGTAACAGGAACGGGCTTTTGGCCGATTTTTCCCATCTATTTTATTGGACTCATAGGATTTGCTAGCCATTTCTTTATAGGACCTATGCGCTTAATTCAAGAGCCGATGGAAGCAGGAAATATTGAAGAAGTAGAACGCATTTTAGCAACTATCTGGTTTCCAAACCTATTGTATAAGCCTGTTCGCTCTACTTATTATACCATTAAAGGTAATATTGCCATGATGCAACAAGACTTTGATACTGCCGAAAAGCACTTGAAAAAAAGTTCTTCATTAGGTTCTGCAATGCCTGAAGCCGAAGGAGCAAATAAACTGCAATTAGGTATGATGTGCATGCAAAAAGGCGATCTTAAACAAGGCGAAGCCTATATCCGTGCCGCTATTCGTGCTGGTATTCCAGACAAAGAAAGTGAGGCGGTGGCTTATTTAAGTATGTGTCAAATTTTTATGAACAAACGCGAGTTCCGTGCGGCTAAAGATTTTTTTAGAAGAGCCAAAGCTTGTAAACCAACCACCAAACAAGTGCTCGATCAAGTGAAAGAAATTGAAAAATACATTTCTCGCGTTCCAGGATAACTGACCCAGAAACAACGATACTTTAATCCCGATCCAATTAACTTGTTTCGGGATTTTTTTATAACATGATGAAAATCATATTATAATCTGCACATTATTGCTTAAATTGTAATATCAAGGGAAGCAATGGTTTGATTCCTGTGAACGAATTATCCCATTACTACTTTTCTTACTGGCAAGAGTTAATTTTTTTAAACAAAAAACATTTGCATTATGAAGAAGAACATGGGAAACCTCGACAAAATTACACGTATTATGTTATCGGTAATTTTTGCAGCACTCTATTTTAATGAAATTACATCAGGAACTATAGGTCTTATACTAGTAGTAGTTGGGGGTGTATTTTTAGTCACATCTTTTATTGGTTTCTGTCCATTATACGCTGTTTTAGGAATCAATACATTCACTAAAGACGAAGAATAGATTGTAAAGTCAATGCCCATCAAACACTAATGGGCATTGTCTTTTATTGATTATTGTAAGGCTTGGTAAACCTGTACTTTAAATTTCTCATTTATATCGCTATGGCTAGATGGATACATTTGTAATACAAATTGTCCAACAATTTTTTCTTTAGGATCTATCCAATAAGTTGAACTAAACATTCCTCCCCAACTAAAACTATCCATTGAATAATAAGATTGTCCGTAATTCGACGGTGTTACTATTTCAAATCCTAATCCAAACTTATTAATGCCTTTACCACTAAATATATTTCCTATTTGATTAGTGGTCATTATTCTTATGCTTGCCTTGCTAAGAATATGGTGTCCATTATAGTCTCCGCCATTGAGTAGCATTTGCATAAACTGCGCATAATCGTAAGCTGTAGAAACGAGTCCGCCTCCGCCAGAATAAAAACTTCCGCCAGCCAAATTGGGGTAATCTCTATAAAAATTACCATTCAATCGAATCATTTCTGGCATTTTTACTGCGTGCTTGTTGCTATCTTCTGTATAAAGCATGGTTAAGCGCCCTTGCTTTTCTTTAGGCAGATAGAAATAAGTATCCTTCATACCAATTGGCGCAAAAATATTCTTGCTGAAATAATCGCTCAAACTCATGCCACTCAATACTTCCACCAAATATCCTAGTACATCTGTATTTAATCCGTAAGTAAATTTTTCGCTTGGCTGATGCAGTAATGGCAACTTGGCCAAGGCTAAAATATTATCAGCCAATAAGCCGCCTTTTAAACCGATTCCACCAACCACACCCGCTTTTGCATAAATCATATTCATGGTATCATTGCCAATTTGCGCATAACTAATTCCAGAAGTATGGGTTAATAATTCGCGGATAGTGATTTCTTTTTTTGCAGGAACACTGGTATAGCTAGAATCGGCTCTGTTGAATTTTTCTAAAACCCTTGGCTTCTTAAACGCAGGAATATATTTTGAAATAGGGTCGTTTAATAATAACTCACCAGCTTCTACTAATTGCATAATAGCCACACTAGTAATGGCTTTGGTTTGAGAAGCAATTCTAAATATCGCGTCTTTTTTTAAAGGAGTTTTACTAGTAATATCTTCGTAACCAATGGCTTTATGGTAAACAATATGGCCATTTTTTGCAATGATGGCAATGCCTCCATTAATCCATCCACTGTCTATATATTTTTGAACAATTTTATCTATTCGGGCCAATCGTTCTGCCGAAAAATTCTCTTTTTCAGGACTCGAATAACTTAAACTAAGGGGTTGCGCATTGGCACTAACAAAACAGCAAAGCATTGTAGCTAGTAAAAAACAAGCAATTTTATTCATGGGATTATAGCGTTTGAGCAACTAATATCACCAAGATTTTAGTAATAACCAATTATAATTTGGCAGTGTGTTATTAAGTAGAAACTACTGTGCAGTAAGCAATCGCTCTAATTGCACAGGAAAATGCAAGTGTTCTAGCGTATGTATTTTATTGGCCAAACTATCTGCGGTATCCAATGGGTCAATGCTGCAAGCTGCTTGAAAAATAATGCCACCTTCGTCGTAGTGTTCATTTACCCAATGAATAGTTATGCCTGATTCTTTTTCGCCAGCTGCAATAACTGCTTCGTGTACTTTAGCGCCATACATCCCTTTTCCGCCATATTTAGGTAGCAATGCTGGATGGATATTCACTATTTTATTAGGATAGGCTTCAATTAAAGCAGCTGGAATTTTCCATAGAAACCCTGCTAACACTATAAAATCAATAGCATTTGCGGTTAGTTCGGAAGTATATGCATCGCCCTTTAAAAATGGGTCCTTTTCAATCATTAAAATTGGAATTTGGTTGTTGGAGGCAATGGTTAATACGCCTGCGCCCGGTTTATTACAAACAATCAGAGCAATTTTTATGGTAGGATGGTGCTCAAAATGCGCAATAATTTTAGCCGCATTGCTACCTGCGCCAGAAGCAAAAATCGCTAAACGCGTCATTTTAGTTGGCGTTGCAGACAAAATTTTCAATTTGGTTAAAAGCTTCTTTTCGTATTTCCAGAAGAACGACCATTGGCCCAATAAAGCGCCATAAAGCAATAAAATACCCTGATATCCTACCAAAAGCATGGCTAAACGTAATAAAACCTTCCAAGCCCAATAAGTTTCAGCAGTCATTCCAAGCCATGTTGTAACATAACGAGTAATCATTGCTGTGGTAGTACCTGTTAAGGCAAAAGCCAGAAAAATAATCCAAAATTGACGATTATTTACCCCCCATTTTTTTTGTAAACCTTTTAACATGCATCAAAAGTGAGACAAAAAATTCACTTTTTTATGCTGATTAAACAAATAAGCGCAGGTATTCAATTTCGTTTACAATTTTATGACACGAATCCTGTTAATCTCCAACAAAGCTCCAGCAATGTTCCAACAATGCTGCAACAACCCGCTGAAACCCTTATAAACAAAGGGGAAAAATATTTTTTTTAAAGGGCTAGTTTTTGTCAGTTGGGTATCATAATTTTGCACCCGTTAAAGGATATTTTTCCACTCTTAGAACCACATTTTGTGAATATGAGTTCAAATAGACGTACTTCGAAAGTTGTATTATTAATTAGCCTCTTTTTTTTAGGAGTAAGTTTTGCATTGACGGCCACCGCGCAAGATGGTAAAACTTTATTTACCACAAATTGTGCATCATGTCATGCTGTTCACAAGAAATTAACCGGACCTGCCCTTGCTGGGGTAGAAGATCGTTGGCCCGATAAGGCCAAATTGCACGCCTGGGTAAAAAACAGCGCTGCATTCCTTAAAACAGGCGATACTTACGCAAATAACTTGTATTTGGAGTACAACAAAACTTCCATGACACAGTTTCCAGGATTAGCAGACAAGGATATTGATGCTATTTTGGCTTACGTTAAAACAGTTCCTGCTCCTGGTTCAGAAAAACCAGCTGCTGGTGCAGGTGCTCCTGAGGCAGAAGGCGATAACACTTTATTATTTGGTGTATTATCATTAATTCTTGCTGTTGTTGCTTTAATATTAATGCAGGTTAATTCAAATTTGAAAAAATTAGCCAACGTGCGTGCTGGCGAACCTAACGAAACACCTGTTTCTTTTTGGAAGCACAAATCTTATATTACTTTAGGCGCAGTCTTGTTATTCATTATTGGCGGTTATTTAACTACCAAAGGGGCTATGGGATTGGGTCGTAGCAAAAATTATCAACCCGTTCAACCTATTTATTATTCCCATAAAGTACACGCAGGTATTAACCAAATTAACTGTTTGTATTGTCATGGTGGTGCACAAGAAGGCAAGCACTCAAATATTCCAAGTGTGAATGTTTGTATGAATTGTCATTTAGCAATCAATGAATACAAAGGCGAAAAAATCTATAACGAAGAAGGTATAGAAGTAAACGGAACTGCAGAGATTCAGAAATTATACAAATATGCCGGTTTTGAATATGGTAAACAATGGGATGCTACTCAAGCAAAACCCATTGAATGGACGCGTATCCATAACCTCCCAGACCATGTTTATTTTAATCACGCTCAGCACGTAAAAGCAGGTAAGGTTCAGTGCCAAACTTGTCATGGCGATATTACTAAAATGGATGAAGTAAAGCAGTTTGCTGACCTTAGTATGGGTTGGTGTATCAACTGTCACCGCGAAACTAAAGTTCAATTTAAAGACAATGGTTTCTACAGCATTTACGAGAAATACCACCAAGACTTAAAATCTGGAAAGATTGATAGCACTAAGGGTATTACTGTTGAAAGCATCGGTGGAACAGAATGTCAAAAATGTCACTATTAATTAAAAAATAATTACAAGCAGCTAATCACTGTTTGTTGTTGATCATAAACATAAAGAGGCAAGGGTTGCTCGCAACAACTTATAGCTATCAACTAAATATATTATGGAGCAAAAAAAGATCTGGCAAAGTTTTGGTGAGCTGAATCAGTCTGAAGCTTATAACAAAGATGTAAAAGACGAATTCAAAGAAGAATTACCGTTTGTTGCAGAAGAGGGCAAAAGTTTTTTAGAAGCCAAAGCGCCACGCAGAGACTTTTTAAAATACCTCGGTTTTAGTACTGCTGCGGCCGCAGCTGCAGCTAGTTGCGAAATGCCGGTTAAAAAGTCTATTCCTTTTGCCAACAGACCAGAAGAAATTGTACCTGGCGTTTCTAAATACTATGCTACAACCTACGTTCAAGACGGAGATGTGGTAAGTGTGGTAGCCAAAGTACGTGATGGTCGTCCTATTAAATTAGAAGGAAATGATTTGAGTCCTGTAACAGGTGGTGGAACTTCTGCACGTGTTCAGGCTTCTGTTTTAGATTTATATGATACGGCTCGTTTGCGTTTCCCTACTATTAATGGTAGTGAAGTTACTTTCGATGCAGCCGACAAATCTATTGCTGATGCACTAAAAGATAACAGAAATGTTGTTGTTTTAACTAGCACCATCACTTCACCAACTACTAAAGAGGCTATTGCACAATTTTTAGCAAAATATCCAGGTGGTCGTCAAGTAACTTACGATGCAGTTTCTTATAGTGGTATGTTATTGGCCAACGAATTAACCTATGGCAAAAAAGCCATTCCATCTTATCATTTTAACAACGCAAAAGCAATTGTTAGTATTGGTGCAGATTTCTTAGGTACTTGGTTAAGCCCAGTTGAATTTGCAAAACAATATGCAGCTGGTAAAAAAATCAACGAAAAGAATCCATCAATGAGCAAGCACATTCATTTTGAAAGTGTAGCAAGTTTAACAGGATCTAATGCAGATGAAAAATATTTACACCGTCCCTCAGAAACAGGTGCCATTGCAGCTGCTTTATTAAGTGCAGTGAACGGTGCTGCTATTACTGGTATTAGCAACGAAAAATTAAAAGCAGGCATTACAAAAGCAGCAAAAGAATTACTTGAAAATAAAGGTGCAGCACTTGTAGTAAGTGGTAGCAATGATGTGCATGTGCAAGTAATTGTAAATGCAATTAACGAAGCAGTTGGTGCCGGCGGAAAAACCATCAATTGGGCTAGCACTTTAAATTATCGTCAAGGTGTTGATGCAGATTTTGCACAACTAGTTGAAGATATGAATGCTGGAAAAGTTGGTGCTTTATTAATTCACGGAGCAAACCCTGCGTATACTTGGTATGATGCAGATAAGTTTGTTGCAGGATTAAAAAAAGTAACTACAAGCATTTCTTTCAATACCAAAGTTGATGAAACTGCAACGCTTTGTAAATTCGTTTTACCTGATCACCATTTCTTAGAAAGCTGGGGTGATGCAGAAGCAAAATCTGGTTACTACTCTTTAATTCAACCAACTATTTATCCATTGTTCAAAACACGTCAATGGCAGGATAGTTTGTTAAAATGGAGTGGAGATAGCAAAGACTATTTAGCGGTTGTAAAAAATTATTGGTCTGCTAAAGTTGGTGGCGAAACTGGTTGGGATAAAGCACTACAAGCTGGTGTTATCAACCCAACTACTATTGCAACTCCAACAGGGGCTTCATTTAATAGTAGTGCAGTTGCAGCCGCTGTTGCCGCTGTTTCTGCTGCTAAAAAAGGCGGAAAAATTGAATTAGTATTATACGAAAAAATAGGTATTGGCGCTGGTCAAGGTGCTTCAAATCCTTGGCTACAAGAATTACCAGATCCAGTTACTCGTGCCACTTGGGACAACTACGTTATTGTTTCTCCAGCAATGGCTAAAACATTATTGAACATTGATTTGAACGATAATGGACAAGCAGATGCTTACGAAGTAAATCCTCCTAAAAAAGTAGTAAAAGTTACTGTAAACGGAAAAAGCATTGAACTTCCAGCCTTAATTATTCCAGGTACACAAGTTGATACGATTGGTATTGCGCTTGGGTATGGTCGTTCAGAAAATATTGGTAAAGCTGCTGCAGGTGTTGGTAAAAACGCTTTCCCTTTAGCAAGCTTAGCTGGTGCAAGTGTAAATTTTAGTAATGCCGATATAACAATTGTTGCAACAGAAGAAAAATATCCAGTAGCACTTACACAAACACATAGTCGTTACGATACCGCTCAAGGTAATCGTACCGAAGTGATGAAAGAAATTTCTCTTGCCGAATACAAAGCAAATCCAACAGAAATTAGAGAAGAACGCGAGGCAGAATTAAAACCTTACGGTGGACTTGAAAAGTTTGAAGGTCAAGGAACTATTTATCCAGTTTACGACCGTCCAGGAATTAAATGGGGAATGAGTGTTGACTTAAACAGCTGTAATGGTTGTGGCGCTTGCGTTGTAGCATGTAATGCAGAAAACAACGTTTCAGTAGTTGGTAAACCAGAAGTTTTACGCGGACACGAAATGCATTGGTTACGTATTGACCGTTATTATAGCGGCGATATGGAAAATCCAAATGTGGTTTTCCAACCATTAATGTGTCAGCACTGCGATAACGCACCTTGCGAAAACGTTTGTCCAGTAGCCGCTACTAACCACAGCAGTGAAGGATTAAACCAAATGACTTATAACCGTTGTATTGGTACAAGATATTGCGCTAACAACTGCCCTTATAAAGTACGTCGCTTTAACTGGGCCGATTACACAGGTGCAGATAGCTTCCCAGACAACCAAGAAGGAATTGTAAACGATGTGGTATTAAATATGAACGACGATCTTACACGTATGGTGTTAAATCCAGACGTTACAGTTCGTTCTCGTGGTGTGATTGAAAAATGTTCTTTCTGTGTTCAACGTTTACAGGAAAGTAAGTTGAATGCTAAAAAAGAAAGCCGCCCAATGGTTGATAGCGATTTAAAAGTTGCTTGTCAACAATCTTGTCCTACCAATGCCATTAATTTTGGTAATGCAAACGACAAAAACAGTGCGGTTTCTAAAGTACGCGTTGACAATCCAAATCGCCAATTCTATGTGTTAGAGCAATTACACGTTTTACCAAATGTTACTTATTTGGCTAAAGTGCGTAACCAAGACGAAGAAAAAAAAGAAGGCGCACACGCATAATATAAAACGTTTTAAAAAGCTGATACAATAAAAAACTTGGTTAACTCCGGTTAACCGAATAAATACAAAGACCAGATGCATTTAAAGTACGAATCACAGCTTAGGGAACCATTGGTGTATGGCGATAAGAACTATCACCAGGTAACAGAAGATATCGTTCGCCCAATTGAAGCCAAACCTACCCGTTTATGGTATATTGGTTTTTACATTGCGGTGTGCTTATTACTTTTTGGAGTTTACGCCATTTACCGCGACGTTACTTACGGTATTGGACAGTGGAACCTGAATAAAACAGTAGGTTGGGGATGGGATATTACCAACTTCGTTTGGTGGGTAGGTATTGGTCACGCGGGAACGCTGATCTCTGCTATCTTATTACTATTCCGCCAAGGATGGAGAACCGGTGTAAACCGTGCTGCAGAAGCCATGACCATTTTTGCGGTAATGTGCGCTGGACAGTTTCCTATATGGCACATGGGTCGTGTATGGATGGCATTCTTTGTATTGCCTTATCCTAACTCACGCGGACCATTATGGGTGAACTTTAACTCACCATTGTTATGGGATGTGTTTGCAATCTCTACTTATTTTACCGTATCATTATTATTCTGGTATAGTGGTTTATTGCCCGATTTTGCAACCGTACGTGATCGTGCATTTACCAAATTACGTAAGCGTTTGTATGGAGTAGCAGCATTTGGTTGGACGGGTTCTACCAAACACTGGCAACGTCACGAATCTCTATCATTGGTATTGGCTGGTTTGAGCACACCATTGGTATTATCGGTTCACACAATTGTATCTTTCGACTTTGCTACTTCAGTAATTCCTGGATGGCATACAACGATCTTCCCTCCATACTTTGTGGCTGGTGCCATTTTCTCTGGATTTGCCATGGTGCAATCTTTAATGGTTATCATTCGTAAGGTATTTGCAATGGAAGATTATATTACCATGGGTCATATTGAAGCAATGAATAAAGTAATTGTTTTAACAGGATCCATTGTAGGGGTTGCTTATTTAACCGAATTGTTCATGGGTTGGTATAGTCAAAATAAATATGAAGGATATACTTTCTGGTATAGCCGTGCTTATTTGTTTAGTCCTTATGGTTGGAGCTATTGGGGTATGATGGCTTGTAACGTATTAAGCCCTCAAATTTTCTGGTTCCGCAAAATGCGTAGAAATATTTTTGTAACCTTCTTTATGAGCATAATCGTAAACATTGGTATGTGGTTCGAGCGTTTTGTAATTATTGTTACTTCATTGTATCGCGATTATCTTCCATCAAGTTGGTCTGTTTATTATAGCCCTACTATTTGGGAGATTGGTTTCTACACAGGAACATTTGGTTTATTCTTTACCTGCTTCTTCTTATTTGCTAAATACTTTCCAGTAATTGCCATTGCAGAAATTAAGTATGTATTGAAAACTACCGGAGAAGGATATAAAGGAAGAATGGACAAAATTGAAGCTGAATCATTGGAAACTTTTGTTCACGATCACGCACATTAATACAACTAACTATGGCAAAAAAGAAATTCGTAATAGGCTGTTTTGATGATGAAGCCGTTTTGTTTCCTGCAGTAAAAAAAGTTCGTACCGCAGGTTATAAAATTCATGATGTGTACACACCGTTTGCCGTGCATGGTTTAGATCATGCAATGGGTTTGCGCGAAACAAGTTTACACACTGCTGGTTTCATTTATGGTATTACCGGAACTACTACTGCATTGAGTTGCATTAGCTGGATTTTCACCAAAGACTGGCCTTTAAATATTGGTGGTAAACCCCATTTTGCTTTACCAGCTTGGATTCCAATCACTTTTGAGTTAACAGTATTGTTTGCAGCTGTTGGAATGGTTTTAACTTTTTGCTACCTCTGCCAATTGGCACCGTTTGTAAAAAAACACCATTTCCATGCACGTTCTACTGATGATCTTTTTGTAATGGTTATTGAGTGTACAGACAAAACCAATACAGATGATTTGCAAGCATTTCTAACATCGGGTGGTGCCGTAGAAACCAATGTACAAGTTGCCGAAGAAGGCTGGTGGTTAGGACGATACGACCAAAACGAAATGCCATTTGAAACAAAAGAAATTGTTGCTGCTTAATATTAGAACTGAATCATGATGAATAAATTATCAATCATAGCTATTTTGTCTGCCACCGCAGTGATCATAAGCTGTAGCGATGTAAAACGTAAACCAGGATCTGTATATATGCCAGATATGGCTTACAGTCGTGCTTATGAAACTTATGCAGACCACAGTAATTTAGCCGAGAAAGGAATCAATTTCAACAATCGTCCGGTTGTTGGAACAATGGCTCGTGGCGAAGAATTGCCTTTTTATCTTGCCAAAGATGCCGCTGGTGATACCACTAATTATGTAGCATCTAAGCAAATAAAAAGTCCTATCGATTCTTTGTCTGCTGCTGAGTATACCGAAACTGAACGTTTGTATTTAATTAATTGTGGCGTTTGTCATGGTGCTAAATTAAATGGCAATGGTCCTTTGTACAAAGATGGGGCTGGTCCTTATGCTGCAAAACCAGCCACATTGGTGGGAGATGCAAAATATGAGGCAATGCCAGAAGGTCAAATGTTTTATTCCGTGATGTATGGTAAAAACTTAATGGGCTCTTATGCTTCTCAATTAAGCAGACACCAACGTTGGATGGTTATTAGGTATATTAAAATGAATCAATTAAAAGCGAAAGCTACTGCAGCACCTGCTGCTATGGCAATTGCAGCAAAATAAATTAAACATCCAATTAATTATTGATTGGGTAAAGTACTAACTGATATAAAAGAGTAAAGATGGCATCTATCAGATTGCAATTTGAAATACCCGGAAAAATGAAAACCTGGTCACTAGGTTTGATTGGCGTAGGGTTGTTTGCTTTAATCTATGGTTTAGTAACCAAAGGTTTCAGCAGCGATGAACACGAGCAAGTGCATTTTTGGGGAACCTTAATGTATAACACGATCTTCTGGACGTTGATTTGTAATGCCAGTATGTTCTTTATTTGTATCACTACCCTTGCAATGGGCGGATGGCAACAATCGTTCCGCAGAATTCCAGAAGCAATTTCTACCATGGTGCCAATTTTTGGTTCTATCACTTTTGCCGTATTAATTTATGTGGTACTAAGCGATAAGCACCATATTTACCATTGGTTAGACAAAGAAGCGGTAGCAAAAGATGTTATATTAACTGGTAAAGCTGGTTTCTTAAATGCAAAATTCTTTATCATCTGGACAACCTTAGCCATTGGCTTTTGGAGTTTTCTAGGATGGAGAATGCGTCAATTAAGTAACGAAGCAGATGCTGCTCCAATGGACAACGAAACTGGTGCAAAATTCATTTTAAGAAATACCGTTCGCGCGGCATTATTTACAGTGTGGTTTGCATTAACTGTTGGATCAACTGTTCCTTGGTTATGGATGATGAGTATTGATGCGCATTGGTATTCTACCATGTATAGCTGGTATACTTTTGCAAGTACATTTGTTTCTGGTATGTCTTTAATTGCATTGTGGTTAATCTACATGAAAAACAAAGGCTATATGGAATTAACCTCACAAGAGCATTTGCACGATGTGGGTAAATTCATGTTTGCATTTTCTATTTTCTGGACCTATTTGTGGTTCTCTCAATACATGCTAATATGGTATGCAAATATTCCAGAAGAAACTGTTTATTTTAAACACAGGGTTCAAGGCCCATACAAAGGAATATTCTTTTTAAACTTGATTATAAACTTCTTGTGTCCTTTGATTATTTTAATGAAGCGTTCAGCAAAAAGAAATTACACATTGGTTGCTTTTATGGCCGTGTTAATCATCTTTGGACACTGGATTGATTTTTATCAAATGGTAATGGGTAGCTTAGTAAAAGAAAAAGTAGATTTAGGTTGGTTAGATTTTGGAATACTAAGCTTCTTTGTAGGTATCATGATTTTCTTTGTAGGAAGGGCATTGGCTAGCAAACCATTGATTCCAAAGTATCATCCGTTTTTAAAAGAAAGTATTATTCACCAGGTATAAATTTAACAGGGTTGCTTGCAACTTTGATAGTAATAAATTGTTTTAAATAGTATCTCTCAGAAAATATTGATCGAATTATGACCATGTATTTAACTATCGCAGTAATCATACTGATATTCATCGTAGTCTTTCAGATTGCGAAGGCAAGCGAGTATGTATCTGTACTAAAAGGAGAGGAAACCTCTCGCAAGCAAAACAACAAAATCAACGGATTTTTAATGGTTACATTTTTGGTATTGGGTTTGTTTGGCGTTTGGTTTTGCAATGAAAAATTATTCGGCAGAACCCTATTGGTACACGATGCAGCAAGTGTAGAAGGCGCAAGAGTAGATTCAATGTTATGGGTAACACTAGCTGTTACGGGCGCTGTGTTTATTGCCACTCAAATTCTTTTGTTCTGGTTTGCTTTTAAATACCAAGAAAGCGATTCAAGAAAAGTCTACTTCTTTTCACACAGCAATACTTTAGAAGTTGTTTGGACAATTATTCCTGCAATTGCATTAACTATATTAGTTATTATTGGTTTGCGTAACTGGTTCTTGTTTACTGGTGAGCCTCCAAAAAATGCCATGGTTGTTGAAATCACCGGAAAACAATTTGGATGGATCTATCGCTACCCAGGTTACGATGGTGCTTTTGGTAAAAAATATTATAAAAATATTGATGCTGCTTCAAATACATTGGGTTTAATTTGGGAAGACCAATTAACACACGATGATGTAGTTACTGAGCAAGCAATGTATTTAGTAAAAGGCAAACCTGTTCAATTAGTGATTGGTTCTAGAGATGTAATTCATGATGTAGGTTTGACGCATTTCCGTTTAAAAATGGATGCCGTGCCTGGTATTCCAACTACACTATGGTTTACGCCAAAGTATACAACGCAAGAAATGAAAGAAATTACAGGCAATCCAAATTTTGCATACGAAATCAGTTGCGATCAAATATGTGGTAACGGACACTATTCAATGAAAGGTCTTATTGAAGTAGTATCTCAAGAAGAATATGACCTTTGGATGGCTAAGCAAAAGCCTTATTATTTTGCTGCTTTTCCTGAAAAAGATCCATCAAATGCAAAACCTAGTGATAGCACTAAATTAGTGACTAAAACAATGGCAAAAAATTAGTATCAAATCGGCCGCTTGTAAAAAAGCAGTTAATTATTATAAGAAGAAATTATAAAGAATCAGAGTATGAGTAACGAAGCAGTTCTACACGGAGACCATTCTCACGAACACGCACACCATGATACTTTTATCACTAAATACGTGTTTAGTCAAGATCACAAAATGATTGCTAAACAGTTTTTGATAACTGGTATGGTTTGGGCCGTATTAGGTGGATTTATGAGTGTTTTGTTCCGTTTACAATTGGGTTATCCAGATACCAGTTTCCCTTGGATGGAAGACCTGATGGGTAAATGGGCCAAAGGTGGCCATATTACACCGGAAGCTTATTATGCTTTGATTACTACTCACGGAACAGTATTGGTATTCTTTGTACTTACTGCAGGATTGAGTGGTACGTTTGCCAACTTTTTAATTCCATTGCAAATTGGTGCTAGAGATATGGCATCGCCGTTTTTAAACATGCTTAGCTATTGGTTCTTTTTTACGGCTAGTATGGTAATGCTTTCTTCTTTGTTTGTACAAACTGGTCCATTCAGCGGAGGTTGGACGGCATATCCACCACTAAGTGCTTTGGGTGATGCTTCGCCAGGTTCTAAAACCGGAATGGATTTGTGGATTGTTTCAATGGCATTATTTGTTGTGTCTTCTTTATTAGGTGGATTAAATTATATCGCTACCATTTTAAATATGCGTACAAAAGGAATGAGCATGACGCGCTTACCTTTAACCATCTGGGCTTTATTTTTTACTGCAGTATTAGGAGTGTTGTCATTCCCAGTATTATTGTCTGGTTTTATCTTATTAATTTTTGATAGAAATTTTGGAACAAGTTTTTATTTGTCTGATATTTTTGTAAATGGCGTTGGTGCTTTACCTAACGAAGGTGGTAGTGCCATTTTATTCCAACACTTATTTTGGTTTTTAGGTCATCCAGAGGTGTATATCATTTTGTTACCTGCCATGGGTATGGTTTCAGAAATTTTATCAGTAAACTCTCGCAAACCAATTTTTGGATACATGGCCATGGTTGGCTCTTTATTTGCAATTGCTATTTTAGCATTCTTAGTTTGGGCGCACCACATGTTTGTAACAGGATTAAATCCGTTTTTAGGCTCGGTGTTTGTGTTACTGACTTTATTGATTGCTGTTCCATCTGCAATTAAAGTTTTCAACTGGATAACTACTTTGTGGAGAGGTAATATTCGTTTCACTCCAGGTTTAATGTTTGCCATTGGATTTGTGAGTTTATTTATTTCAGGCGGATTAACCGGTATTTGGTTAGGTAATTCTGCATTAGATATTCATTTACACGATTCCTATTTTGTAGTTGCCCACTTTCACATTGTAATGGGTGTGGCTTCTATGTTTGGTATGTTTGCAGGAGTGTATCATTGGTTCCCTAAAATGTATGGTAAGTATCTAAACAATACAATGGGCTATATCCATTTTTGGGTAACTATTGCAGGTGCTTACATGATTTTCTGGCCAATGCACTACGAAGGCTTAGCGGGTATGCCTCGTCGTTATTACGATTTTAGTAATTGGGAAAGCTTTAAGCAATTCCAAGACTTGAATAGATTTATTAGTATAGTATCTATCATGGTATTTGCTGTACAAATATTATTCTTAATTAATTTCTTCTATTCAATTTTCAAGGGCAGAAAAGTAACAACTCAAAACCCTTGGGAGTCAAACACATTAGAGTGGACTACCCCAATACGTCCGGGTCATGGTAACTGGGTAGGAGAAATTCCAGAAGTATATCGTTGGCCGTATGATTATGGTAAAGACGGCGTAGATTTTACGCCACAAACCACTCCGGTAGGCGAAGAAGAGACACAACACTAAAAAAGCCCATACCTAATTTTTATTAGGTATGATTAACTAATGAACGAAAAACAAAGCAACACCCAAAACACATCTTATTCGCTTGCTAGTAAGGTGAAAGATTACTTTGAACTGACAAAATTCACCTTGAGTTTTACAGTGGTGTTTTCATGTGTGATTTGTTATTTATTGGCAACTAAAATAGTTGGCTACAATTTGGCAATGATACTGATCCTTTTTTTAGCTGGCATGCTAATTACAGGTAGTGCAAACGCAATCAACCAAGCTGTAGAAAAAGATACAGATGCGCAAATGAAAAGAACAGGTAAAAGGCCTGTTGCTAGTGGTAGAATGAAACAGTCCGAAGCCTATGTGTTTGCAGCAGTTGCAGGATTGGTTGGATGTTGGATGATGTGGTATTTTTTTAACCTTTCATCGGCAATGCTTTCTTTGTTTAGTTTGTTTTTGTATGCCTTTATATATACGCCGCTAAAAAAAGTAAATTCAATAGCAGTATTGATTGGTGGTTTTCCTGGCGCTTTTCCTTGCTTAATTGGATGGGTTGCAGGAAATGACGATTTTGCAATGGGCGGATGGATATTATTTGGGATACAATTTTTATGGCAGTTTCCGCATTTTTGGGCAATTGCTTGGGTGTCACATACCGATTATAGTAGGGTTGGCTTTAAATTATTACCCTCCGATAAAGGGCCTACTAAATTTACTGCTTTACAAGCGGTGATGTATTCGGTATTAATGATTCCTGTGGGCATTTTGCCACATTATTTTGGATTAACAGGTCAAGTGAGTATGTATATTCTCATTCTTTGTAATTTGTTTATGGTTGTTCAGAGTTTGCGATTATACAAAGAGATGGATGTTAAAGCGGCAAGAAGGGTAATGTTTAGTAGTTATATTTATTTGCCGATTGTGTTATTGGCTTTGTTGGCAGATAAAATACATTAATTAACGAATTAGAAAGTAGCATAAAAAATATAAAATGGATTCAGCAACAGCATTAAAAACGCCACAAAAAATTCATCCTCATAAATTTACTTTATGGGTAGGGTTGGGTAGTATGATAATGATGTTTGCCGGATTAACCAGTGCTTACATCGTTAAAAAAAATCAGAGTACTTGGTTGCAATTTGATTTGCCATTAATTTTTTGGTATTCAACTGCTGTAATTGTTACTAGTAGTGTAACCATGTATTTATCTGCCAAAGCTTTTTCAGCAAAAAAAATTGATCAGTATAAAATATTTTTGACCCTAACATTTGCTTTAGGTGTATTGTTTTTGGTATTGCAAGCCTATGGGTTTAAAGAATTGGAAGCAAAGCATATTGCCATGATTGGGCCTAAAAGCAATTCAGCGGCCTCATTTTTGTTTGTGATTACTTTATTGCATATGCTACATGTGCTTGGAGGGGTGATTGCCGTATTGTTTATTTTAATTAAAGCGTTTAGTAAAAATCTATCTAATTTCAGCATGGTACCAACAGAAATTGTGGGAACCTACTGGCATTTTGTAGATCTACTTTGGATATACTTGTTTTTATTTTATAACTGGATTGGGTAGCAAAAGAAAAATTTGAGGGTTAATCACTTTTTTTCAATGCCAGCCAATATTTTTGTACCGAAATTTTTAGCATAAACATGTCAACTACAACAACTGCAACAACAACGAACCTTTGGACTGGCGGAAAAAGCCCATTCAATGTAGAGTACGGCAAATTGATGATGTGGTATTTCTTAATGAGCGATGCCTTCACCTTTGGCGCATTTTTGATTTCTTATGGCACCATTCGTTTTTCAACCAATGGATGGCCTGACCCTAACCATGTATTTAGAAGTTTCCCATTTGCACCAGAAGGGGTTCACGCACCATTGGTGTTTGTGAGCGTAATGACTTTTATTTTGATTATTAGTTCTGTAACCATGGTCTTGGCCGTTAAAGCTGGTCAAGAAATGAATAAAAAAGCAGTTTCGCTCAACTTGGTTCTTACCATTATTGGGGGAATCGCGTTCTTGAGTTGTCAGGCTTGGGAGTGGAATCACTTGTTTCATGAAGGCGCTTGGTGGGGTAGAAATCCATTCATGAATGCCGATGGAACAGCTTCGTCAACCAATTTTACCAACTACTTCTTTACCATTACTGGTTTCCATGGTTTCCACGTATTTTCTGGAGTAATCATTAATATCATCATGTTAATAATGACCTTGACAGATCAATTCGAAAAACGTGGCCATTACCTAATGATTGAAAAAGCAGGATTGTATTGGCACTTTGTAGATTTGGTTTGGGTATTTGTATTTACTTGTTTCTACCTAATCTAACTTTCAACACCTTAACAATTAAGTAAAAATAATATGGAACATACAGCAACACACGAAGCGCACAGTGGCGGAGGCAATAAAGAAATTATTAAAGTAACCATTATATTATCGGTTCTTACCATTGTAGAATTGATATTAGGGTTTTGGATGATGGGTATCACATCACAAGCCTTTCGCTTGGCTATAAAAGGAACCATTGTTATTTTAATGATGGCAAAAGCATTTTACATTGTTGCTTATTTTATGCACTTAAAGCACGAAGTAAAAAACTTGATTATGACTATTTGTGTGCCTTTGTTGTTATTTGTTTGGTTTATTGCCGCATTCTTGTGGGACGGCAACTCGTTTAGAAACCTACGTAACACCTTCGATCCACACTTTAAAGAGCAAAGCACCATTATAGTACCAGAGAAAGCAGAAGGAAAAGAGCATCCTGCTGAGAAAAAATAATTTAAATAAGTTCTAATTTTTTAAGATAAAGCAAATTTTAAGCCACCACAGTTTGTGGTGGCTTTTTTATTGCGTTACTTTTGCACTATGAATAGGAAAGCCTTATTAGGATTGTCAGTGGCATTATTATTACCAGTACTCTGTTATATAGTATTGAAATACGCCAGCGACAACGCTGTTGATATGCCAAGAAAATATTTACTAGACACGGTGGTAACTACTATCAACAAGGGTAAGGAAACGACAGATAGTATTTGGCATAAAACGGCTGATATACGCCTTGTAAACCAGTTGGGCGACTCTGTGAACCTATTCGACAAAAAAGGAAAAATCATTGTGGCAAATTTCTTTTTTACTAGTTGTGGAAGCATTTGTCCTAGGCTCACACAAAATATGCACAAGCTGCAACACTCTTTTATATTGGGTGGAAATGTGCGCAACAAAATTGACACTTCAATAGTGCAATTCGTTTCATTTACAGTAGATCCTGCAAGAGACTCCGTAGCGGTGTTAAAAAACTATGCCGATAAATTTGGTGTAAACCACGACAACTGGTGGATGCTTACTGGTAACAGAGATTCAATTTATAAATTTGCATTTGAAGAATTAAAAGTTGATAAATTTAGTGAAGAGCCAATCTCACCAGACTTTGTACATACTAGCAGATTTGTTTTGATAGACAAACAGCATGTGGTTCGTGGTTTTTATAAAGGACTTGATTCGAATTCAATTTCTAAATTGGCAAGAGATATTGGATTATTAATGTTGGAAAAAGACAAGAAACAAAAGAGTACCGTATTTATGGAAATTATTAACTTGACTTGGTTATGGTTAATAATTGTTGCTGCTGTTTTGTTTTTTATGGTGTACATGAATGCTAGACGAAAAATTAACGGGTAGTAAACAACAAGAAAAAACTAGCCAATTAATAATTAAAAAAAGGACCTATATGTTACAAGCATCTATTCAAAAAAACGACAAAAAAGCGTATTGGCTAATAGGCATTTTTTCTGTAGTTGTATTTACTGCGGTTAGTTTTTTAACACAGTTTAAATTGCAAATTAATTTGGGATTTGATGTGCATTTGTTTGCAGCCTTTAATGCTTTTGTAAATGCAACCATTGCCGTTTTATTAGTAGCAGCATTAGTAGCTGTAAAAAATAATAAATACCAATTGCACAAACAATTAATGATGGCAGCACTTGTGTTGTCGGTGCTTTTTTTGGTGTCATATATTGCGCACCATTTATTAGCTGGCGAATCTAAGTTTGGAGACGCAGACCACAACGGCATTGTATCGGACGAAGAAAAATTAGCAGTTGGTGGCACAAGAACTATTTACTTAATTATTTTATCTACCCATATTTTTTTAGCTGCAATCATTCTGCCATTTATTTTATTTACTGCTTATCGTGCACTAACTGCTGAGTTTGCTGTACATAAAAAATTGGCAAAAATTACTTGGCCATTGTGGTTGTATGTAGCTATTACAGGTCCGGTAGTTTATTGGATGATTAAGCCTTTTTACGCGTAGTAAATTTAAAGGGCGAGTTCAATTGTAGGATCCCAGTGTTTGGCTGCAAAGTTTATAATGCAATCATTTTTTAGCAACACTTTTTCTTTCGCTAATAATTCTTCCATTAAAGTTGGAGTGGCAAAATGTGCTTTACCACTTAGCATGCCATTTCGGTTAACAACCCTATGTGCAGGCACTTTTGGCTTAATTTGGTGTGCATTATTCATGGCCCATCCTACCATGCGCGCACTTTTTTTAGAACCCAAATAAGCAGCAATAGCACCATAACTAGTTACCCTGCCTTTGGGGATTAGTCGCACAACATCGTACACCTGTTCAAAAAAACTTGCATCTTTTTTACCATTAATAAGTAGTATTGGAATGGCAGTAGGTTGCTTTATTTTTTTTGATTTAGCCATTGCTAATTACCCTTTTAATTGGGCTAATAATTCAGACCTTTTTGGTTCTGGTACTGCTTCGAAATTAAAGGGGCAATGACGACATCCGTTGCCACAACAAACGCCTTTGTGCAGGTGATATAGTTCGGTAAATACAACATTACCATTTTCATCATAATAAAAATCAACAGATTCAATCAGGTTCATGCTCACTAAGTATTTGTTTTAAAACCACATCTTTATCAATAGGTAATTCCTTGTTCAATTCAAAACAGAGGTAATGAATACGACTGCTTTGTGCTATATCTAACTGCTCATAATGAGTTTTAATAAGCAGTTCGGGTTTAATTTCTGGCAAGGAATGCACATGGTCTGAATCTTCTAACACCTTAAGTGCAAATAAGTTTATTACAGCTTGCGAAAAATGGTACAAATTTGGGCTATCTGTTTTTAAATGAACCTTTCCCCCACTCACTAGTACTTGTTGGTACAATCGCAAAAACTTAGGATGTGTTAATCTTTTTTTGGCCCTAGAGCTTTTTAGTTGCGGATCGGGAAACGTAATCCATATTTCCGAAATTTCGCCGGGGTTAAAGTAGTCGGTAATTTTATCAATATGAGAACGGATAAAAGCCACATTTGTAAGTCCATTATCTAAAGCGGTTTTAGCCCCACGCCAAATTCTGTTTCCTTTAATATCTATTCCTATAAAATTTCTATCAGGATATAAACTACCCAACCCTACTGCATATTCTCCTTTCCCACAAGCAAGTTCTAGCGTAATAGGATTTTCATTTTTAAAATACCCATTCCATTTACCCTGCATGCCTTGTGGGTATTCGTGTACATTAGAAAAACCTTTAATGGCTTCGAATCGAATTAATTTTTTCTGTCCCATGTTAAAGCAAATGTAATGGAAATATAAGGGGATGTTAAAACGAAATTTCAACACTAAACGAAAATTATCAATCATTGTCATATAACTGAAGCCGAATTATTTAACTATTAAACTTCCTACTTTGAAAAAAATAAATATAGTACTCGCCCTTTTTTCTGTAGCCGTTTTTTTTCAATTTTGTACTAAAACCGAATCGGTAACAGTTTTAAATAAATCTACATCAGACATTACTACTTTTGTAACAAGTACGGAATTACTTCCAACATTACCAGCCACCTTATTTGATTATTTAGATAGATATCCAACCCATGTACAAACAGCATTAATTGCTTCAGATAATACGCCTTTAAACAATCCAATAACCAATGCTGGCGCTACTTTGGGTAGGGTATTATTTTACGACAAACAGTTGAGCCGAAATAGTACTACTAGTTGTGGGTCTTGTCATAAACAACAATTTTCTTTCGATGATACAACTGCATTAAGTAAAGGTTTAGACGGCTCGTTAACAAGTAGAAATTCAATGGCCATTTTAAATATTCGGTTCTATAAATCTGGAAAAATGTTTTGGGACGAACGCGCTACAACGCTAGAAAAACAAGCGCTAATGCCTATACAAAACCATGTAGAAATGGATATGACTTTGTCGGCATTAGAAGCAAAAGTTAAATCACTAAGCTATTATCCTACATTATTTAAAAATGCATTTGGCACGACTACTATTGACTCAATAGCCATTGCAAAAGCCTTATCGCAATTCGAAAGAAGTATTGTTACTTATCAATCAAAATACGATCGCGTAAAACAAGGAATAGAAACTTTTACTACCGATGAAGCTGCGGGCGAGCAATTATTTTTAACTGCTGCTGCACCTAGAACTTGTGCTAGTTGTCATACGCCACCCATGTTTATTACCAGTGCACCAGGTAGTGGATTTGGTTTGAATGACCCGAACGATAATGGCATTAACAACAATGGAAATTTTAAATCTGGCTCATTACGAAACATTGTTATCAGATCAAATTTGTTTCATAACGGCAGTGTAAAATCGGTGCAATCTATGATGGAACAAGGCAATCCAGGATTTGGCAATCAAGCAATACCCTTGCACTTTTTAAGGACTGCTCAAATTCCTAGCATGATGGCATTTTTAAATACACTTACCGATAATACGATTCTTACAGCAGAAAAATTTTCGAATCCGTTCAAATAAATGGTAGTAAGCAAGATTCAATAGATAATAAGCATCATTAACTATATTGCGTTAGAGATGCTTATTATCTATTGTTAATTATTGCTGTATGCTAAAAAATATATTCAAACTGAGTTTGCTATTGGTGCTTGCGCTAGTTGCTTTTTTAATTTTCAATACAGTGATTGGTAAAAAACCAATTCCGGTTTATCAGATAATAACCATTAAAGACTCTTCAGATTCTGCGGCTTTGCATTTAAGTAAAGCCATTCAAATTAAAACAGTTTCATTGGGCGATACTTTGCCAATTGATACAGCTGCATTTATTCAGTTTAGAAATTTTATGGATGCAACCTATCCAACCATCCACAAACAATTACCCAAGCAAACATTTAATCAATTTAGTTATGTGTATATCTGGAAAGGAAAAGACACAACACTAAGCCCTTGCGTATTGATGGCGCATACGGATGTGGTGCCAGTAGAAGCAGTGGCAGAAAGTAAATGGACGGTGCCTTCTTTTAGTGGCGCCATTAAAAATGATACCATTTGGGGAAGAGGAGCTGTTGATGATAAAGTTGCAGTGATTGCTATTATGGAATCGGTAGAGCATTTATTAAAAGAAGGATACACACCCGAAAGAACAACGTATTTGTGTTTTGGTCACGACGAAGAAGTGTCTGGAAAAAAAGGTGCTGGCACTATTTCAACTTGGTTTAAATCAAACAATATCAAACCCTTTTTAGTATTAGACGAAGGGGGACAAATAGACAACCTACATTTTAAAAGATTGAATCGTCCGGTTGCGGTTATAGGTACTAGCGAAAAAGGCTATGTAAATATTGACTTAACCGTAGAAATTCCTGGAGGTCATTCCTCAATTCCTAACAAAGAAACGGCGATAGATGTTTTGAATCAAGCAATAGAAAAAATTAGGGCGCACCAAATGAAACCAAGCATTCCGGCGTCTATCAAGGAACTATTGAATCGAACAAAACCAGCCGAAAATTTTATTAATCAAGTGGTGCTAAGTAATTTATGGTTGTTTAATGGCGCTGTAATAAATGAGTTAGAAAAAACGAAAGAAACCAATGCCATGGTGCACACAACCTTAGTGCCAACAATTGTAAAAGCGGGCATTAAAGACAATGTAATTCCATCGGTAGCAAAAGCAACATTTAATAGTCGTATTTTGCCAGGCGAGTCGAGTGACGATGTATTGAACTTTGTTATTAAAGCAATTAATGACGATCGAGTAACCGTAAAAAAACAAACCATTTCATTAATGGAACCATCGCCTGTTACGCCTTTCGATCATCCTTCATTTAAAAAAATAGAAAGTATTATTGGCAGAATAGTGCCTAATGTAATTGTTACACCCTACTTAATGCTAGGTGCATCTGATGCGCGTTATTATAGAAGTTTTAGCGAAGCGGTGATAAATTTTTCTGCAGTACAAGACACCAAAGGATTTCACGGTATAGATGAAAGAATTGGTAAATCTGATTTAAATAGGATGGTTGGGTTTTATAGGATGTTGGTTAAGGAGAAATGGTGATTTCAACGTAGGTGATAGAATTATAGGGATTTAGATTTGTTTAGGAAGGAGATTTCTTTCTTAACAAAGAGCGATAGATATAAATACACTACATATTTAGCTAAAATAAGCTTATAAAATAAATAGTAGATATTTTAACTAACACTTAATGTTAATTAAAATATTTACTACTTTTGCTTTGACAATTACTTTTACAGATAAGAAATTAGAGAAACTTTCAGCCAATTATAATAAATGCCGTCAACAGATTGGCAACAGAATGGCCAAGTTGCTTGTAACAAGACTCAATTCTTTGAAGGATGCAAACACCTTGGAAGATCTTAGAAACATGCCCGGTAGGTTTCATGAATTAATTGGTGAAAGGAAAGGTCAATGGAGCTGCGACTTAGAGCACCCTTTCAGATTGGTTTTTAAGCCCCACGAAAATCCAATTCCAGTAAATGGTCACGGTCAATATATTTGGTTCGAAATTTCAGGAGTAGAAGTTATTGAAATAGTTGACTATCATTAATTCAAAATAAAATGACAAAGCAGAATCAATATTTTCCTTCAATTGTTTTTCATCCGGGTGAAACCCTTCAAGAGAAGTTAGAAGAAATGGAAATGGGCCCAAAAGAGTTTGCGCTCAGGTCGGGAAAGCCAGAAAAAACAATCATTGCTGTGCTTAATGGCGAAAGTTCCATTACTCCCGACATGGCGGTACAGTTTGAAAATGTAACGAAAATTCCAGCGAATTTTTGGATGATCACCAAAGAAGTTATGA
>Ga0214919_10002943_pt1 | contig 26277 bp, 19 predicted proteins | sample LL1503_MetaG_FD_177994 | JGI IMG/M metagenome (GOLD analysis project Ga0214919, IMG submission 177994) | Freshwater microbial communities from Lake Lanier, Atlanta, Georgia, United States - LL-1503 | ecosystem: Environmental > Aquatic > Freshwater > Lake | place: USA: Georgia | collected...
AGTTATTAATTTAGGAACTTTTGACGATACCCTTTTAATATTTTCTATTGGTAACCATAAAGGTAATATTTTCTTTTCTTTCCATAATTGATTAATTTTAGGAAAAGACTTCAAATTATAGGCTAAAACAAGAGGAACAAAAAATAAACTCCATAATTTCATTAAACAATAATAGATATTATTATTCTTTAAATTAGTTTAATTTAAATTCTATAATATGTTATTAGTATCTGAAATTTTAAATGTATATGTAATAATTGGTGGATAAATTATATAACCTTTTAATTTTGGTTCACTTGTTATAATTTTGCCTATATTATCAATACTATCTACTTTTCCTGTAACAAAACTGCCTAAACGTGAATCACTAGCTTGAGTTATTGGTAAATAATTATTTAACCAAATTTCAGCAACTTTTTTTTTAATCATTAAACCAAAATTACCATATAAACTACCATTATTTGAATCAGGTATATAAAGTGAATATATATCATTAATTTTTTTAAAAAGTTTCCAATTATTTTTAGTGTTATAAATTGTTAAGTTTGATATTCCTAGATAAATTAAATCCCAATCATTAAAATAAAGATTTTTAAAATCATTAATAACATTCCAAAAATCTTTAGTTATAATAATATCATCTTCAATAATTAGATTAATTTCAGAATTATTTTTTAAAATATTTTTATAAATTTCAACCATAGATAAGTAATTTGCTATAGCACCTCTTTTTTGTGCTATCCATTTATATTTTAAAAAATTTTCATGTAATATATTTTGCTTAACTAATGTTTTTTGTTCAGGTAATTTTAATCCATCAATACCATGAATAACAATAATATTTTTAGTAATATTATTATTATTTAATTCTATTAATGTATTATTTAATTTATCTTCTCTTCTTTTAAGATTTAATAAATAAATATTAGACCAAATAGGAATATTTTCAGTAATTAATTCATGATACAAATAATAAAAAAACATGATAAATAAAATTATAATAAAAATAATTGTAATATAATACATTTAAAATATAAGTAGAAATTATTTAATTTCTATTTACATTTAAAATATAAGTAGAAATTATTTAATAATATTTAAAATAGAAATGAAAATTAAATATATGAATATTGAACAGATATATATAATTAATCTTAAGACAGATATAACAAGAAGAAATAAAATGTTAAAGTTAATTGACAAATATGAATTATCTAAAATTGCTACAATTCAATTTATGGAAGCAATTAATACATATTCAATTGATTTACCTCCAAAAGAATTTAAAGGAAGTAGATTAGCGTGGGGTTGTACTTTATCACATTTAAAATGTTTAAAAGATGCTAAAGAAAAGAATTATAAAAAATTTATAATCTTTGAAGATGATATAATTTTAAATTATAAATTCTGGGAAATGTGGGAAAATTTACCTGAATGTGATTTATTGTATTTAGGAGCATTCCAAAAAAATTGGGATAATATAAATTTTAAAGAATTATATTATGAATCTAATTTTTCTCTTGGAGGGTTTGCCTATATTATATTAAACAGTATTATTATAGAAAGAATAGAAAGTTTATTTGAAATTCATTGTAAACCAATAGATGAAGTATTAGTAGAATTACAAAAAGAAGTAATATCATATGTGATGTATCCAAATTTATGTATTGCTAATCTTGATGCATCTTATAGTAAAAATAGAATAATAACTATGAAAAATTATTCTAATAAGTTAAAATGGGAATTAAATAATTATGATATATAATTATTTTCTGAATATCATTATAAATGTCAATTTTACATACTTTTAATTATATAAATTTAAATTACCCAGAATCATTCACTGTATCTTTACAATCATTAAATTATTTGTCAAGCATATTAGGGTTAAATAATATGTCTTCATATATTAATTTTGATCAGACATTAGATTTATTAGTAAAAGATTTGAATTATTTTAACTCAATGAATGAGTTATATTATTTAATTGTTACTCATCCTGATTATGTTGCAAGTGGTGCTACTTTAAGTGGTACTAAGATTTTATTTTCTAATTTAGGTGATGCTAGTGATGGTAGTAGTACATTTACTAATGTTACTTTAAGTAGTGTTTATGATTTTATAACCCAATCTGATAAATTATATAGTTTACGTGATAGATTAGGTAATAATCAAAGTTTAAATACTTCATTTGTTAGTAGTACAAATGAAATTATTTATCAAAAATTATTATCATTAAGAGTATTAATAACTGCTACAAGTAGTACTGGTACTACAATTATTAATTTTAATAATTTTCAAAATAATGGATATTTTTTACCTATATTTTCTTTTTGGTCATCAAAAACTATTAATACATCAGCAACACCATTATATATAACACCAATAAAATCATATGATTTTAATTTTATTTGTTTTATTTGTTATTTGATTAATCAGGGGGTAAATAATTTATTATTAGATGTAAATGATCAAGGGGTTATTGAATTTTATGGATTAGATAATGCTCAAATAATTAATGCTTATACTACAGCAACAAATAGTACAGTAATTACAGGAACTACACTTTTGAATCTTGAATCAAATGGGACTTTTAATGTATATTGTTTACAAGTTAAAACATTAATTAGTTATTGTATCGCACTATTAAATGAAATTAAAAATCAAGTATTAATGAAAGGTTTACCAACATATTATATTTTATATTGTGCCTTTTTATTAGCAATGACAAAAAGAAAAAATCAGATGATTCAAATAGCTAAATTAAATATAACAACTACTCCTGTAACAACAACATTATCTTTTTATCCAAGTGGTGATATAACAAATATTTCTAACTGTATTTTATTTTCTGATATATATCCATTCTAAGTCTTAGTTAAAAGATGAGAATTAGTTGGACAAATATTATATATTAATGCAATTTGTATTAATGTAGTTAATTTATTTTCTCTTAAATAATCAAATACACATAGTCCTAAATAATAATTCGGAATAGAATACGATGGTAAATTATTATTAAAAATTGGAATATAAGGTAATATAAAATTACATATATCAAATAAATAATTTACTAAAGTTTTAAATTCATTATCAGTAATATTAATATTATAAATATTATAAAATAATTGTTGGATAGCAGTTTCTTCAATTGTTTGTTCAAAAAATGTTGTTAATGATATCTGATCAATATTTATTAAATTAATAAAATAATTAATAACAGATATAATAAATTTAATAAAATTATATTCAGATTGAGTTAATAAATAAAATTTATCACTAATACTAATATTATAACTATTAAATATAGGAACAAAATGAGATAAATTATTTGAAAAATTATTGTTATCAGATATTATATTATTAATATAATTTGATTGAATATTATTTAATACATTATCCTTATATGTGTTTACGTTAATTTTATGATAATTTAATAAGGCAATTTTATTATATATTAATTTATACATATTATTAAGATTTATACTATTAAAAGAAGTAATATTAACATTTGCTGAATTATTTGTTAGATATAATAATTCTTTAGAACCAGAACCAGATGGATCATATTTAGGATGATTTTGAATAGTTAAAAAAATATTAATGGTATCATTAAAAAATGTCCAACTATTTTGTAATTTAGTAATAAAAAGTGGATTATTAAATTCTATAGAACTAGTATATTTAGGTGAAATTATTTCAAAATCTGCTAATAGAGTTTGTGTATAACTCATATATTTAATATTTATATAATCTTTAATTAGACTACAAATAAAATTGAAATATATTATTTAATATGTACTTTAATATTAGAATATTATAATGGAACAACCTACAGAACTGGTTAATACAGTTAAAATAAGTTCAAGTGATCTACTTGAATTTAATACTACTCCTTTTGAAATTAAAAATATTATTGATGGTAATTTAAGTTTTAATAAACTCAGAGAGAAACATAATATTGATAATAAATATAATTATTTAGGTGTTAAAATTGAGACTATTAATAAGGATGAAAAGAAATGGAGAAATTTTAAATTAGTTTGGATGACTAAAGAAGATAGCAACATGATTATTAGTGAATCAATTAATAATTTAAGAATTAATGATAATGTTATAATTCCGATTTTAAATTATAGGTTAGTATTTGAATCTTATATGAATAAAGAACAAACTGAAGGATGGAGTATGATATTTAAAGTTATTTTTCATACAATTATTGAATTAGGTGGTGTATTATCACAAAATAGATTTAAAGCATTTACACAAATCATGGAAATTCAAACTAAAGTAGCAAATCTATTAAAAGATAATCCTCTTAATTTAGACCAAATTTTAATTACACGACATTTAATTGGGAAATTAATTGATCCTAGTAATTTGTGGTTAGGAAGTAAAGGTATGCAATTAGTTTTGGTAGAGAAAAATAATAAATATAGTTTAGTGGCTAGAAAACCAGGTAAAGAAGGTTTTCTTGCTAATAATTCTGAATATAAATATATTGAAATACTAGAATATTAATAATTTTGTCCATAACCATGACCTTCGTCATAATAAAAACATATATCTTCAAGATAAATACAATTAGTATGATTTAATGTGCGTAACCAACAATCATAATCTTCTTGTCCGTTTTTAACATGTAACATGTAATTTATTTTTTCTAAAATTTCTTTTTTTATTATAACACTAGAACATATACAACAATTATGAATTTTTAAAAAATCTAAAGTCCATATTTTAGGGAATCCATTATCTAATAAATTACTATTTTTTTGTTTATAAATTTTTTGTAGTGTATTAAAATTACATTCTTTATTATATTTCTGATATGTAGTATTTAAATTATGCGGACCTTTTCCGATTAGTCCATCGGTACATGACATTTTACATCCAGAATCTTGCATTGCTTTAATTTGTAATTCTAATTTATTTGGAAACCAAATATCATCATCATCTAGAAATGCTATATATTCACCAGTAGCGATTTTCATTCCTATGTTTCTAACGTATCCAGCACAAGCATATCCAAGAGTTTCTTTACTATTTTTTTTTAAATTAATTATAATAAGTTTGTTTTGTGAATCATTTTCATAACATTCCATTACATATTCATTGGTAATAATATTATTGTTCCAAAGTTTTTTAATATATATAGTATTATTTTTTAAACTATTTTCAAAATCATAATATTCTTTTTCAATTGAACAATCATTTATAATAATTACTTCTATATTTTTATATGTTTGATTATATATAGATTTAATAGCATTTAATAAATATTTAAAGCGATTATAAGTGGGAATAATAATACTAACTTTAGTCATAATATTTTATAATAATATAGTTTTTATATAAAAAGAAAAAATTTTTTCCTATTCTGATAATATATAATGAGAAGAATAATGAATTTACAGCGTTATAAAAAGCATTATGATGATCACATATCAAATATTGATAGTAATGTTAAAATAAATAGATCAAATGGTGTCAAAAAAGTAACAAAACAAAACACAAAGATTAATAATAATGTATTGAATAAAGTAATTACTATTCCTAAGAATAATGACTTGCCTTTAAATTTAAATCAAGGATTAAAAAGCAATGGTCTCTTTAATTCAAGAACAAGAATACCAATAAGTATAACATTAAATATAAATAATTCATCTCAAACTATTACTGGTTTAGGGTCAAAAAGTGTAAGTGTTATTGATATAAATAATAATTTTCTAACAGATGATAATAATACATTTGTTATTTTTAATAATGGTATATTACCATATTCATATATAAGAGGTTATGATGTAACCATAACTTATTCAAATCAAAATTTTATACAAACTGAATCTAATGAGGCAGGTGGAACAAATTATTATATTAAATTAAATATTGCTACATTAACTCCTAATTTAACTATAGGTATATATATAGCTAGAATAGGTGATATAACTTCTACTATTAATGGAGGACAAAGTATTGGTTATTTAACACCAAATGATATGGTTTATATTGTAAATACAGATTTCCCATATCCAGTAAATGCATGGGATAATACTGATGCAGATATAACTTTTGATACTTGTACTTTTAATAATACAGTATATAGAACAGCAACTGATGCTCCATATCCACCAATACTTGGACAAATTAGTTCACAACAAGAATATTTATTAAATTTAAATAAAACAGTTAATACTACTGTAGGTAATTATTATTTTAGTGGTAATAATGTTTTTAATGTACCAGCTATATCAAATATTTCATTTATACCTATATCAGTTAGTGGTGCAAGTAGTATAAGTAATTCTGGGCAATTTTATATTAATATTGATTATACTGAACCAGGAGCAGATATTGATGTAGAATTATTTCAAATTGATAGTTATACATATTCAGATACAACTGATCCAATTCTTCAATTAACTGGTGCAGGTAATTTAAGTATTGATAATCCTGTAAATACAGGATTAACCATAAGAAATCTTGGTTCAGATGTAGTTAATATTCAAAATAGTAATTTTTCAAGGGGAGTAATTCTTGACTGTACTTATGGTTCAGGTATTATTAGTTTTGATTATTGTAAAATCTTTTCTCCTCAAATCATATCTGGAAATGTATATTGTGTAACTACAATAGGTAATAATACTCAAGTTGATTTTGCAAATCGTCAATCTATTATTTGGACTAATGTTATTTTATCACACCCTTGGCAATCTTACGTAACTACAGGAGATGTTGTTGATTCTACTGATACTGAATTTTTAGGTAGTTTAGTTACACCAACATCTGGTAGCAATTTATCTGTTGTATTAAATCAAGGACAAAATTATACTTTTTCAACTACACCTTATAATTTACATTCTGCAAATTTAGTATTAAATGATTCAGTACACACATATAGTTTAGTTGATTTAAAAAATAAACCCTTTATTAGTGCTTTAACTGATACTTCATATGAAGTTAGAAGAGCTAAAATGGATAAAGGTTATGAAAGAGCATTTTCCAAAAAAATCCCATCAATCTCTCCTTCACCAAGAATTACTATAAGTAATATTGAATCTATAGGTGGTGTTGGTATCTATTCATCTAATGCTAATATTACTGTTGGTTCATTTACATTAGATAGTGGTGATGGTTTAAATCAATTCTTATTCTCAACATTAGGAAATAGTAATATTAATGTAAGTGGTTCAAATTATGTTATGAATTTACGTAATGGTAAAAACTTTTGGAATAATTTAGCTGGTAGCAACTTAAAATTAAATGGTGCAACTTTTACTTATAATTTATACAGTAATATTAATACTTATAATTTTACTACTGAAGCAGGTGAATATGAAGGTGTAAATTCTATATACGATATAGGTGTTAATTTATGTGATTTTGGTGCTAATGTTTTTAGTTTAATAACTGATAATAATTTAACAGTTAATCCTTTAGCAAATAGTGTTATTATCAATGATAGTACAATTGAAAATGGTATTACTATTAATGACATGAATGAACCAAAAACAGTACATTTTGAATCTACAACAATTAATAATGATAATCAACCATTTACATTCCCAGATAGTACCACAGGTCATGAAAGTTTAATTACTATTCTAGGCAGCAATACAACAGTTGATATTTTAGATGATAATAATTTTAATATTTTATATGATCAATTTGTAACTAGTAATGTAAGAAGTGTTACAACATTATCTTGTTCTACAACTGATTATAATTTATTAGGTGAACATTGTTCTGAAGTTATATTTAGTGAGGCAATAGATGATAATTATAATAGAAAATTAGAAAAAGAACAAGGTGTTACTTTAGTTACCTGTAATGGAATATATAATTTAGCTAATATTACTAATGATATTTATGGTGCAGATGTTCCATTTAAAATTTATGGTGAAGAACCATGGCGTGCTAAATTAGTACATACTCACTTCCCTAATGAAGTAGTTATTAAACAAAATTGTGAAGAATTAATATTCTGCGATTGTACTCTTACTAGACAAGGAACTTTATGTGAACAACCAGCTACTTTAGATTTACACCACACACATGGATTAGTTAAATTAATTAATTCTACATTAACTGCTAATAATGGTAGCAATTTTATAAGAAATTGGCAATCTGCAGCTACTGCTTGTAACTATCCTGAAGTATGTAATACTGAATTCGTATTAAAACCATCTTGTCATCATTATAAATTAAATTCTGAACCTGATTTTGTTAATGAAGTTACTTTAGATGGTTGTGGTGAATATTTAATTAACTATTCTGGTTGTCATTTAGAAAGAAATATGACATACAATGCTAGTGAACATCAAAAATTAACCGTTTATGCTGATTATATGCAATATGTAAATAGTATTAATGGACGTATTAAACTTACAGGTTATATCCAAGGTAATGTTGATGATTCTTATGCATTAGAATTATATGGTGGGGGTAATGTTGAAGTTAAACATTGTGATTCATTAACATTATCTCATACTAATCAATATGCAGATCTTATTCATATATATGGACAAATTCAGAGTTTGAAAGCACATAATATAACTATGAGTGGTTCTTATAGAATACCAATTTATTCTGAATTAGATTGTGGTTATGGAAATATTGATATTGGATGTACAAATTTTGATGGTGCTATATATCCATATGTATATTGGCCCAGATTATATCATACAGAATTGGAAAGACCTTTTAAATCACATAATAAATATTTAGCAATGTCATGGTTACCAAATTATGCACAAGATGATGGTGATAAAAATATAATTGCATATGAATTTACTAAAAATCAAGATGATTATGGATATTATACTTTTAATAATAGTACAATTGTAAATGATTTCCCTCCACATTATTGTGTTGAAAATTCTAAGACTAAATTTAAATTTGATATTGCATTAGGATGTGGAAATGATTTATCAGGAGCATTATACTTTAGTAGTTTATCACCATTATTAGATGGTATTTATGATAGTGATATTGTTAATAATGAAATAAATCAATCTATAATTAGTAAGGGTGTTGTAGGATATTTAAATTGTCATAATAAAGAATTTAGTGACACTGGATATAAATACCATTACAATTTTTCTGTAGATAATGATTCTTGTCATAATTATTACGTTGGGCAATTAGAAGCAAATATCAGATTATCAAGTAATGATAATATAGATTTACCTGATTTTAAATATACTTTATATGAATATCAAGATGAAAATAATGACCAATTCACATTCTCTCTAGATTTAGTATCTAACGGATGTCACAACAAAGTTTCTGATATTCCATTAGATGTATATAATGATACTAGTAATGAATTTAAATATGAAGTAACAACTAATAATAATAGACCAGTAATATTAAATGGATACGTATATATGACAAATGAAGATGGGTCAGTAATAGTACCAGATTATAAGGCATCATATGCTAATGGAACTGATGGTCAAGGCGGAATTAGTTATACACTTGATGGTATTGTTTTATCAGGTAGTATTGCATCAAATATTAATGTATCTAATATTGTAGGTATTGCACCTAATGAACCATGGACTGTAGATTGTAGATTTAAACTTAATGGTAATTTAAATTATTTCAAAGTATTTGAAACAAACACTTATGAAGGATATTCAAATGTAGTTGTTTGGGGTAACTGTGTAAGTTCAGTATGTCGTGTATCTGCTAATGTAGATGGTGAAACTTATTTATCAGGATTACAATTAACATTAGATACAGATGGTTATTATCATCCAGTATTATCATATGCTCCATATAGTTTAGATGATAATAATACTGATTTACTAGATAGAAATAATAGTGGTGGATACCTTTATTTAATTAACGGACCAAATAATACAAATATTAATGATGACTGGAATAATTATACTTTACCAAATGTTAATGTTAGTACATTGACATTTGGTGAAAGTCTTAATGGTCATATCAGAGATTTAAGAGTTAGTTACATTAATTTAGATAGTTCACAAATTAATACTATAGGTGTAGATACATCTAATATTAAAGCAACTATCTTTTATAATTCTTGTATATTAGAATCTCCACCTGGTAGTGGTTCAATTAGTGTTTTACAAGATAATGAAATATCTATCTTTAGTGAAAGTTTAATTGGAAATGTAGTTGTATCTAATCCAGGATCTAGTACTCAATATTATACATATTTAAGACCTCAATATTATTTTAGTAGAACATTTAATTATGGACATATTCTTCATCAATATGATAGACGTACATATATTAAGGGTGATATTACAGATGATAATTATTGGGAAACAATCAATATAAATGCAGCATTATATTTTATTGAAAATGTTACTTCAAATATTAGTATAGAACCAGTTGCATCAAATGTTGCTACTATAACAAATACAACACCTAATTATGCTTTCCCACTTATAGATTATGGTTACTATGATAATAATAACTTTTATAATCAGACAACAAATATAATACATTTTTATAATAGTGAGGATACATATGATTTCTCTAATATATGTGTTAATTCTGGTGATAACGGTTATACAAGAGATTTTATAATAACTGTTAAAATGGCAAATTTACCAGATAATGGTTCTGGAGATATTGATTTATATAGTAATACTGATAACGGTATTGAATTTAAATTTTATGAACTAGAATTTGATAGTTTTACACCTTATTCAGGATTACCTGGAAAACCTTACCCTGGTACATATTTATCAACAGGTACTAATCCTATTGATAGTGATTATACTAAAGCTACAATATCTTTTACAAGAACAATTCAACAAGGATATATAAATAAAAATAATATAAAATCATTATATGTTAAAGCAAGTTGTTTAAGCTCTAGTATACCAGTAGGTAATTTACCAGAAGGAGGAATAATATTTGAACCTAAATTTAATGTAGAAAATAATTTATTAAGTAGTTTACCATTTTCTAGACACAGAAATACTAGTGGGACAACATCAAGTACAGGGTATTTTGAATTTTTGATACCAATTGTTATTTCATTTAGCGTATCAAATTATAATGGTGGTTGGATAGGTCCATATAATAGTGATTTTACATCAACAAAAAAACTTAAACAAGGAGATGATACAGTATATATTCAGGCTAGTACACTTGCTCAAACTAGTAACGATGTTACAATATCAGTTAGTATAAGTAGAAATGATGATTTAAATATTCTATATTCAGTTTTAAATAAAAGTATTTCCGATAGTATTATTAGTCAATCTGATAATGGAACATCATTTACTTTTACAATTAGTAGTGGACGTTCAGAATCTGATAATCTTTTACAATTACAAGTTCCTAATAATAATTTAATTTGGGGTAATACTAGTTTCAATGTAAGTACTACTGGGTTAATTTCTGGAACAGAAAATGTTGATTCATATAACTCGATAATAATAACTGTTCCTTATGAAGAAATTCTAACACGTGGTTTTTATTTCTGGGGAACATCAGAAAATAATTATAGATGTTTAGAAGATTTTACACATTATTATGATAACTTGAGACCAAGTACAGAACAAATGACATCTAATTTTGTAATAGATTATCTCAACCAAAAATATCATATCTTATCAACAGAATTTAGACAAGGAATTAGTATGACTACTGATAGTATACCTCATTATTATGATGCTACTGAAGTTAACCTAAAAGCTAAATTATCATTCAAATTAGCTAATATAAATGATGAGGAAGATACAATTGATATAACATGCCATGTTGATGTATATGATGGAATAGGTCATTGTGCTCAAAAAATATGCAATAAAACATTAGTAATTAATACTTGGAATGATGCATCTGAAAATGAAGTATTTTTAGATTTTTCAAGATTAAATTTCCAAGATTATGATCCTGTATATAGAATAGTTCATGTAATGGCATGTGTAAAATCTCAAAATGGATATTGTAGTCCTACAGATTATAATAATGAAGAAGTATTAGCATGGAAATTAAATTTTGAAAATGCTAGTATTGCACAATATCAACCTGCAGACCAATTTAATATAGGAAACTGGAGAATGATAACTGGTAGTGATGGAAAATTATTATTACAATTTAAATATAGTTCAAATGATTCCCACTGGAGAACAGTACAATGTTTTTCTATTGATGATTAAATTATTTTAAAGTAAATAAATATAATGTTTGATTAACTAATCCTAGCATTTCATCACGTATATTACTTAAATCAGAATCTTTAGATTCGTGTTTTAATCCAATTAAAAAATTTTTAAAATCATCCATAAATTTTAAAATATTTTTATCACTAATATTTTCAACATATATATTTAATTTATTTTCAACAAATATAACTCCATGTTTCCCTTGATAAGTTTCAATATATCTATCAATGAGTTCATTAATATTACTAAAAAATTCATCTGTAGATTTATGACGAGAATATCTCTTGGTTTGCCAATGATATAATTTTATTTGTGTCATAACTGTAAAAAATTCTTTTAATAATTCCATATATTAGTTAAAGAGATAATAATATATAATATTACCGTATTTAGTTTGACTATAGTATAAAATTATAACTGTAATTCTATATTATTTGTAATTTTTCTGTAAATAATCATAAACAGTAAAAGTAATTCCTTGACCAGGAATTATTCTTAATAGTCTAGGAAATAAACCTTTATAAAATCCTTTTATTCCATCATTTTTAATAATAGAATTAATAATATCTAACATTTTAATTTGGTGTATTGAAGTTTGTATTTTTGTTTTAATTACATCTAAGGGATTATTAAAAATTGGTCCAATAGATCCACTAATACATCCACTTATAAATGGATTTAAATCATATTCATTTTTAAGTAAATTAAAAAAATAAAAATTTGTTGCTTGATTTAAACTTTGTCTTAAAACCGTAGGAATAATTCCTCTATAAAATGGTGATATTCCTTCTTCTTTTAAAATTAAAAAAATAGTTTGATAAATATTTTTGTATTTAATAATACTTTCTGGATTTCTTACTGAATTATATTGACTTTGAATTCTTATTTTACATACTTCTGTTGGATTAACAATCACTATTGCTTCTGTCATTCCTGCTAATAATCCAGAATAAAAATTATTATTAATAATAGAATTATAATAGTGAAATGAAGAAAATCTAATTGCATTTTTAGGAATAACACTTAAATATACAGCAGTCAATCCACGGTAATATCCTTTAATTCCTTCTTTATTATAAATATTTTTAATAGTTTTAAAAGTATTAGAATTTCTATTTTGTACTCTTGTTTTAATTGTATCTAAAGGATGACATATAGATACTTCAACAAATCCTGAAATAGCACCAAATATTAGGGCTGACATACAAATTAATGTAATATTTTTTTATAACAAAAATAAATTGATATTTTAATAATAAAAAAATATTATTATATATCATTATGACATCTAACAATATTGAAAAATTCACTGATTCCATAAATTCAATTGGTTTTGAAAATATATCAATTCAAGCTGGTGGTAAAGATTTAATTAAAAATGGTAATATAAGTTTATTAAAAGGTAAAAGATATGGATTATGTGGTAGAAATGGAAGTGGTAAAACAAGTCTTTTGAAATTCATTCAATCTTTAATTAATAACTCTATTTATATTGATCAATATATAGATAATCAACAATGGAAAGATATTAATATAGTTGATGCAATTTTAGAGAGTAATAAAGAAAGATTAGAAGCATTAAAAAAATATAACGATTTGCATGAAATAGATAATGAAGAAGAATTTGAAGATATTATAAATACATTAGAAGGATTAGATATTGATAGAGACATATCTGTTGTTAAAAAAATTTTAAGAGGTTTAGGATTTCAAGATAATGATTTAGAAAAAAATTATTATAATTTTTCTGGAGGTTGGAAGACTAGGGTAAACTTAGCACGAGCTATCTATATGCAACCCAGAGTTTTATTTTTAGATGAACCAACAAATCACTTAGACATGGAAGCAATAATATGGTTAGAAGATTATTTACAAGATTATAAAGGTATTTTAATCTTTGTATCACATAATATTGGATTTTTAAATAAAGTAAGTACAGATGTGTTACATATTTTTCAAAGTAATGTAAAACAGTATACTGGTAATTTTAACAAATTTAAGAAACAGTTATCAATTATTTTAGAAAAACAAATTAATGATTGGAATAAACAAGAGAAGGAAATTAAGAATCTCAAAAATAAAGGTAAAATTAAAGAAGTAGAAAATATTTTAAAAAAGAGTATAATAGTTAGACCAGAAAAACCATACAAAATTAAAATGTTATTTGAGAGTAGTTCATATGCTAAAAGTCCTTATATAACTTTGGATGAAATATCATTTGGTTATTCTGATTTATTATTAAAAAATATTAATTTAACATTAGATGAGAGTACAAGGATGACTATTGTAGGATTAAATGGTTGTGGTAAATCAACTTTGTTAAAATTAATAATGGGAGAATTAAAACCAAGAACTGGTATAATATTAAGAAATAACAATGTATCTATTAGTTATTTTAATCAATCAAGTATTGAAGAATTACCAAATGATTTAACACCATTAGAATATTTAAAAGAAAAATATTCTTTAGATGATCAAGAAATACGAAGAATTTTAGGAAGTATATCTTTAGAAAGTGAATATCATAAAAAAAAAATTAGTATTTTATCTGGTGGACAAAAGATGCGAATAGCTTTTAGTCAAGTTATATTAGAAAAACCAAATGTGATTTTATTAGATGAACCTACAAATCATTTAGATATTGAAACAACTGAATGTTTAATTGAAAGTTTAAATAATTATAATGGTTGTGTTCTCATTATATCACATGATATTAATTTAATAGAAGAAACTAATTGTCTAGTTTATCATTTACATAATACATCATTAAAACTTTTAAATAATGGTATAGACGAATATATTGATTTTTATCTTAACTTATAAATTATATTTCTTTTTTATAAAACCCAAATAATAGATTCATTTTATACATATTATATTCTGCTTCATATTCAGTAGTATAATCTGAATTACACCATTCATTATAAGGAACATATTCTTTAATTGTTTTAGTATTGTGAAAATCACCATTACCTTTAAATTTTTTAAAACTAATAATAATTTGATCTTTAGTCTTTTCGTGTATTTGAGTAATAATTGTAACTGCTTCTTTATAAGTTAAAGGTAATTGTAGAATGGTATTATTTGAATGTTCTTTATTTATTCTAGAAAGATATTCTGATAATATATTATATTTTTTTGAACCATAATTTAAAAAATCTAAATTATATTGCGTATCAATCCATTTAAATCCATTTTGTAAATAAATAGTTACAAATGATTCTTCTAATTTATCATTTATTATTTTTTTTTCTTGAATACATACAAATCTAATTAAATTAGGTTCTTTTACAGCATTATAAAAATTATGGTTGTCTGTAATAAAAAGCCCATGTTTAGATTGTAAAAATTTATTCCAAACTTTAATTTCAGATAAGTCTAGAAGACTATTAGATTTAATTTCTCTTAATCCAAAATAATTTGAAAGTGGTAATAATTTTTTCATTTCATCTTGTGACAATTTTCGTAAAAAGTATTTATAAACAATATCAAATTCATCTGTTGTTAAATTAATATCAATTTTAGTGTCTGAACAATCTTTTGTATAATTTAATATGGATTCTGGGAAAATATCTAACCATTCAAATGGAATATAATATTGATTATTATCAGAAGTATTGATAGTTACAAAGGAATTAGTTTCAAACAATATTTTATCAATTACATAAACATCAAATTTTAAAACAAGTTTATATTCAGATTTAACTTTCAAACTTTCATGTGGTAAGTTAGCAGGAAAAAATATTCCTCCACCTCTAACTGTTGAACCGCGTAAAGTAGTTTTCTCTGTTCCGTTATAAATACAAGTTTCACCACCAGTACAATCATTTAAACTAAGAATTAAAGTATGTAATGAAACATAGGGAGCATTATATACTTGGAAATCAGAATGTTTTCCAAAAAAATCACCAATATCATATTTAAGTAAATCATAATGACTTTCATCTAACATTAAAATAGAATTATCTATATTAATTTTAGGAAGTATGTTATTTTTAATATAATTTAATACATTTTTATCATGAAAAATTATTTTCTTAGACCTCCGTAATTCTGTATTAATCATATGTTGTTTTTTCTTATGGTTATAAACAAGAGCTTCTCTATATGAAAGATTAGTTTTAGTTTTATCAATTCCTAAAACTGATAATTCAAGGAATTCAAGATCAGTAGAAGATAAGATATTATTGAAGTCCATTTTAATGGTATAATATATTTGTTTTATATAAATAAATTTCATTTTTTTCTGTAATTTAATTCAATAGAAAAAAATTGAAAAATTAGTATTAAATTAATAATATAGTATTAATAAATAAAATGGATATTTGGAATACGAGTATATGCCCTTTAGGAATTGAAAAAGTAAAAGAAGGAATAAATAATAATATTTCTAATATATTTACAGGGAATCAATTTATGAAATTATATACTGATGTATATGATTGTTTAATTCAAAATAATAATGATGGTGATTCAAATAGTAAAAAATTTTATGATAATCATACAGAAGAAATTAAAAAATATTTATTTGAATTAAAAGGATTAGATATAAATTTTGAAAATAAATTTGAGAGATTTGACTTATTTAATAAATGGTTAGGTAGATTTTTGATGTACTTAAACAGATATTATGTAATAAAAAATTCATTACATACATTAGAACAAAAAGGAATTAAATTATTTAATCAATATTTATTCTGCGATGAAAAGAATAATTTAATTACTATCATATGTTTAGAAATAAATAAAGAACGAGATGGTCAAATTATTAGTATTCATAATTTGATTAATATTTTTAAAAAAATGAACAGTATCATAGAATTAGAAAATAATTATTTAGAATATCTAACAATTTATTATAAGTCAAAAGTAGATTCAATAATTACTTCAAATCAAATTTTAGATTATCTAAGAGTAGTTGAAAAGATAAAATTAAATGAATTTAGTAAATTAGAAATTTATTCTTTTGGTATTGATAAAATTATTATTACACAAATATTAAATGATATATTTTATACTAATAAAATAATTGAATTAAAAGTTCAATTAATTATAATATTTTCAAATGAAAATTCAGAAGAAATAAGACTTGTTTATTCAATATTTAAATCTATTAATATTGATTTTATTTGTGAATTATTTAATAATTATATTTCAAATAAAATAACGTATAATGGAAATATCAAAGAATTAATTGATAGATATAATTATGTAATTAATTTAATTCAATTATCATTTGATAATGATATTAACATTTCTAAAGTTATTTGTAATTATATGAAAAGTTTATTATCAAAAATTACAAATATTTCAGAAGAAATTTCTAATTATTGTGATACTGTTCTAAATAAAAATAGTAAGGATGTAAATCCTGAAAGTATATTAAAAAATATTTTAACACTAATAAAATATATACCTGAAAAAGATATGTTTATTGAACATTATAGAAATAAGTTAGCTAAAAGATTAATTCATAATAAATCTCAATGTTATGATTTAGAAAAGTTTAGTATTAGTCAAATTAAATTTAATATAGGATTAAGTAGTACTTCTAAATTAGAAGGAATGATTAATGATATTGTCCAAACAAATAATTCTGAGTTTAATCATAATATTTTAAAAGTATCAGTATTAACACAAGGATTTTGGCCAAGTATATACATGCCAAAATTAATTTTTCCTTCCGAAATGGAACAATACATTGATTCATTTGATAAATATTATAAAAGTTGTAATTCATCTAAAAGAATAGAATGGTTACATTGGATTAGTACTGTTATTGTTAATAGAATTTATAATGGAACAAAATATGAAATACAAATGACTGTTCCTCAATATTTAATTTTAATATTTATGGATAATGAAAATAGGTCTTATAATATTGATGAGTTTAAGCATTTGGGATTAGAAATAAAATATATTAAGGGTTTATTACATTCCCTATCATGTACAAAATATAAATTATTAAATAAATCAACTAATAATAATAGTATAAAAGATGATGATACTTTTATGATTAATTATGATTTCCATTCTAATTTGAGGAAATTTCAAATTCCATTTGTTACTATTAATACTGAAAATGTAGATTCTTCTAAAATAGATGAAAATAGAAGTATACAATTAGATGCGTGTATAGTAAGAATAATGAAGTCAAGGAAAATAATCAAACATAACGATTTAATTCCTGAAATTAAGAAACAAATGACATTATTTGAACCAGAATTATCAATGATTAAAAAGAGAATAGGTTGTTTAATTGAGAAGGAATTTATAGAACGTAATGAAAATGATAGTAGTATGTATAACTATTTACCTTAAAAATTGATATATTTATGATACTAAAAAAATTGAAATAGTATTAATAAGAAAGTATAAGTTTTAGTATATTAATATGGTCAGTACTAAACAATCTAAATCTGCTATCAAGAAAACTTCTAATGAGGAAGTAGAAACAAATGAAATTGAATCTAAAGTTATTACTAAGAACTCGGTCAAAAAAGAAACTGATGAAGTAAAACCAGTATCTAAGAAAGCATCAGGTAAGAAAGAAGTAAAACCAGTATCTAAGAAAGCATCAGGTAAGAAAGAATCAGATGAAGTAAAACCAGTATCTAAGAAAGCATCAGGTAAGAAAGAATCAGACGAAGTAAAACCAGTATCTAAGAAAGCATCAGGTAAGAAAGAATCAGACGAAGTAAAACCAGTATCTAAGAAAGCATCAGGTAAGAAAGAATCAAAACAAGAAGGACAAGAACTATCTACTGATGTTCTTTCAGATAAAGCATCTACAACAAAGAAAGTTACAAAAGAAAAAGATCCAAATCTTCCATCAAGGAAAAAATCGTCTTATAATTTTTATAATAAAAAGATTTTACCTGAACTTGTTAAAGAATTTCCTTCTAAAAAAACATCTGAACTAATGAAAATTGTTGGAGAACGTTGGAAAGAAATTACTGAAGAAGAAAAGAAAGAATTTATTGATTTAGCTCTTCAAGATGAAGAACGTTACAATAAAGAAATGGAAAGTTATACTCCAAAAGAAGTAAAGAAAGTTATTAAAAAGAATTTATCAGCATATAATTTTTTTAGTAAAGATGAATTATCACGACTAAAAGATGAAATGCCTGAAAGTACAGCTTCTGAAAGAATGGTTATTGCAGGTTCTAATTGGTCAAAATTAGCAGATGATGATAAGACTAAATATCAACTTCTTGCTAATAAAGATCTTGAACGATTTAAAAAAGAACTAGAAGAGTTTAAAGCAGAAACAGCTATTACAGAGTAAATAAATTCATATAATTAGATTTATAATTTCATAAATTAATATTTAATGTAATTTTATGTAGTTTTCCCTCTCTAGAAATAGAGGCAAGTGGTGTAGATAAATAGTCTATTATTTTTGTATTAACTGATAAATTTTTATATAAAATAAAATTGAAATTTATAGAATAATATAGGTAATATAGATAATATTAATTTAAAATACAATGAGTTATTATGATGAAGATCAACCTATAAAATTTGATAAACTTAAAATGTATGTTGATAAAAGATGTAAAGACTATGGTATTGATTCTAGTCACGATACTTCTCATGCAATAAGAGTAATGGAATTAGCAGTTAATTTTGCACAAAATGATCTATTACCAAATGATGAAATATATGTTTGTATTTTAGCATCCATGTTACATGATACAATTGATAAAAAATATATGAATGAAGATGAGGCAGCAATTGATGTAGAAAATTGGCTACGCGATAATGGTATTAAAAATGAATTGCGTATTGCTACAATGAAAATAATTACTAATATGTCATATAGCACATGTTTAAAAAAGAAACTAAAAGGGAAAAATCCATATCCTGATGATTTAGGGAGATTTACAACAGCATATCATATTGTAAGACATGCTGATTTAATTGATGCATATGATCCACAAAGATGTTATGATTATGTGTTATCAAAATTGAGTGATAAATATGTTACAGATGATGAACAGAAAAAACAAGTATTAGTAACATTTACTAAAAGAATTCTTCTGTATATATCAGATAATTGGATATTTCGCCCTGATAGTTTATTAATTGCACAAAAAAGACACGATGAAGCAGTAATTTGGTTAAAAGATAATGGGTTTTATTATTTAGGTGAATGAGCATTATATGATTTAATAATATCAGCATGACATTTAGAGTCAAGTGGTGTTACAGTTTTGTTATTACTATATATAATATCTTTAATGGTGAAAGCATCATATAATTGTGTATGATTTAATTGATTTAGTTTATGTAATTGATAAGGATTAAGGACTGGACAATTATTAGTGAGATTAGTTTTAAATTTGTTAGTATGTAATAAATTGTAAGTAGCTATGGCAAATTCATTTTTACAAGATTTAATTTTAGATGTATTATCATTAGTATCTAAGAATGTGAAGATTTCTTGTTCAGAGAAATTACAACGAGTATCCATAAATATAGAATAGAAATTAATTAATACTTTTAAATATAGTAGGTTCATTAGGTTCATCAGGTACATTTTCTGTAGTGCTGGTAATAGTATAATCAGTAGCATTAGTTGGATAATAAATAGGGTAATTATAATTAGAAGAACCTAGTGGATAATTAACTCCAGATGCAAAAGAATTAGTACTATCAAAATAAGTTCTTTTATTGCGATTATAATTATTTTCATGTCTTTCGCCATGATTAGTAAATTGAGGATGATTAGAGTTCATTTATATATAAATAGAAGAAAATAATTATATATAATTTATTTTAAGTATATATAAATAAAACCTTATTTCGAAAAAAAATTGAAAAAAAAAAAACTAACATCTTTTAATATATTTTTGAATACATAACATGGCGATTTTAATATTAAAATATCCATGCCCGGGGGAAATGTCCCCCAAACAATATCCAGAGACCAAGACCCCTTCAAAATATGTCTCTATCACTGCAACACGCGGTGGTGGAGTTTCTTCTTCTTCTTCTTCTTCTTCTTCTTCTTCTTCCTCCTCTGTAACACACAGAGGTAGAAGGGGGATGTTGACGTGTATTAGATTTTTATTAGTAGGATTATTAGTAGGTGGAGTAGGAGTAGTAACTGGAGCAGGAGTAGTAACTGGAGCAGAGACAGATCTCATGTCTTTGCTAGATATAGGGTCAGTGCAGGGTTCTTCGTTCTTTTCGTCAGTAGCGTCAATTCCTTCTTTGCCCACTTTGTCGTCTGCCCCAGACCTTGGTTCTTTGTTAGATATAGGGTCAGTGCAAGGTTCTTTGCCAACTTTATCATCTGCCCCAGACCTTGGGTCTTTGCTAGATATAGGGTCAGTGCAGGGTTCTTTGCCAACTTTATCATCTGCCCCAGACCTTGGGTCTTTGCTAGATATAGGGTCAGTGCAGGGTTCTTTACCAACTTTATCATCTGCCCCAGACCTTGGGTCTTTGTTAGATATAGGGTCAGTGCAGGGTTCTTTACCAACTTTATCATCTGCCCCAGACCTTGGGTCTTTGTTAGATATAGGGTCAGTGCAGGGTTCTTTGCCAACTTTATCATCTGCCCCAGACCTTGGGTCTCTAGGTTCTGCTGATATTCCCAACTTGGGTTCTCTAGGGAATCCTTCGTCCATGGGTTCTCTGGGGATTCCTCCACCTGTCGGTCCTTTGGGGAATCCTCCGCCCATCAACTCGTTGTTTTCAAATGGCGGAGGAGGTGGAGGTGGAGGAGGTAATGATGGTGGGTTTGTCTTCACGGAGAACTCCGAGTTCGTGACCACAACCGCTGCCGTTAATGCCGCAAGCACAAGTCTCTCTGTTGCCACGACCGCGGAACGTGCAGTCCTCATTAACGAGGGCTTGAGGGAAGCAGTTACGCACTGTACGCGTGGGGCTCAATGTGAGAGGATTTTAGATGGTCTTGGGACCACTGGTACAGCATCCCAAGCTGCAAGGGATGTTGGTACGACAGTGATTAGAGATCATCTTGCTTCTCATGGAGAGACTCAGGTGGTGGCACAAGGATTAGAGGCGGGGACGCAGATGGGGAACTTAGCGACCGGATTGAAAGTCTTAGGTGCAGGTGTAGCAGTAGTAATGACGACAACTAAGGTGTATCATGACCTGGAGGATGGAAGTCCCAGGAATGCTGCATTGTCCCTTGCTGAGGGTGGTGTCCAGTACTTTGGTGTAGGTGCATTGGCATCTCAGTGTGCTGCAACAGGGGCTAGCGTAGGTGTATTGGGTGGACCAATTGGTTCATTAGTTGTAGGTGCGATTAGTGGGTTTGGTTGTGGGATTGCTGCATCGTTTGCAGTCCACCGGACGGTTGACTTCCTAAAAGAGGAAGTTAAGTGAATAGGGTATGTCTTTATTTAGGATTTATAAGTAGATTTTCTTTTTCTTTTATTTTCTTTTGTAGGTAGATTAGAAAAACAATTTATTTATTTATGAAAATTTTTACAAAGGAGATGCTAGAGAAAAAAAATTGAAAAAAAAATGTGTATTGACTGTTAAATATATTTTACCTATTTTACATGGAGCATTTTTCAAAGTCTAATTTTTCTTCATCATCAAAGTCGGCGATGCGCTGCAAGTTGGAGGGTATGTCCCCTTCTTCATCATCATCATCAGATACCACGAAGGAGATGGTTCTTTCGTCGGTGAAACCCATGTCTTCAACTACTTCTTCTTCTGCGATGAGCAGGGGTGGAGGTGGTGGAGGAGGTGGTGGAGGAGGGGTTAATCCTACTTCTCCGTCCAAGATGTATTCTGAAGGGGTTCTTCTGAAGCAAGTGCTTGCCATCTACCGTGGTCCACATGTTTCAGGGAATCCCCAACTTCCACGCCCCTTTGCGTTTGAGATTCTAGCAGGTGCTCTCTGCGCCAAGGGACTATGGGACGAGGAGCGTCTGAAAGCTCTCTACCTTGCCTGTACAACACCAGGACCAAGCGCAAGAGTGAAGGCGATTCTCGTTCCTCCCGCCGACGGCAATACCATGGCTGCACACCTTCCGGCGAAGTTCGCCGCGACGAAGCACCAGGAAAGCCAGGAAAGCCAGATCACCCTCCCCAGTCTTAGCAAGGTCGTCCACGACACCTTTGAGGCTTTTGTCCTAGCTCGTCCTACACAGGACTGGCAAGGTTGGGGAAGCCTGACAGACGCTCTCCACGCCCGTCTTTTCGGAGTCGTTCTTGCTCGCCTCTACTATCTTGTGGAGGCAGGACACCCCGTGAATGACAGGATTGGGGAGATTCTCCATGGGAAAGGGACACCCAAAGACCAGAAGAAGGAGCTGCTGGAATACTTCCACAGTTTCAGACCTGGTAACACCCCAGCAAAGCAGGAAAGAGATGCGTGTTGGTTTCACCTCAACGGAGGATGCAAGAACGGAGACAAGTGCAAGTGGTCGCATACTGCCGATCCACCTTCTGTTCCAACCAGCATTACACTTCCGATCACCCTACGTTTCCCTGTTTCTGCTTCTGCTTCTGCTTCTGTTTCCGCTACTGCGGACAAACCGGCTCGCACACCGACTATTCCCTGCATGCATTACAACCGTGGGGACATCACCTCCGAACAGCCTCACGGAGCGTGCACGAAGGGTAAGGAGTGCACCTATCTCCACGTCTGCCAGCACGACCACAGAGGTCGCTGCAGAAATGGAGAGAAGTGTTCACGCCGACACACCCCCAAGTCCTCGCCTCCGAAGCCTACACCCAAGGTTGACGGTGATGGATTCACTTCCGTATCTTCTTCGTCCAAGCCCGACAAGAAGGTGGTTGTAGCCATCTCACCTACACCGCTTCCCAAGGAAACTGGATTCTCTGTTCTCATGGAGGAAGATGAGGAGGAGGACCAGCAGGAGGAGGAAGACCAGCAGGAGGAGGAAGACCAGCAGGAGGAGGATCATCTGGAGGACTGGGAGGTGATCACAGAGGAGGAAGTACAGGAAGCGACTCTTGAGAAGAGTGTTCCTGCTCCTCCCCTTGTAGGATTCACTCCCATGAGGAAGCCCGACTTGGACGACGACAGGTCTCCAGGTAAGCGCAAGGGCAAGGGTAGGAAATAGATTAGTTTAGATGACCTAGAGGATGTTATGGAAGAGGCACTGCCTCACCCTTCCTTTAGGTCACTTACTGGGCGGGTTTAGTAGTGTAGATACCTAGAGGATGTATGGAAGAGGCACTGCCTCACCCTTCCTTTAGGTCACTTATTGGGTGGGTTTAGTAGTGTAGATACCTAGAGGATGTATGGAAGAGGCACTGCCTCACCCTTCCTTTAGGTCACTTATTGGGTGGGTTTAGTAGTGTAGATACCTGGAGGAAGGTGGACATGGTCTTACCTTTCCTCTGGGTCTGTATATGTGTATATTTTTATCTAGATTAGATATAGAAAGCCCTCTCCAGAAATGGAGCTAGTGGTGTAGGTTAGGTAGGTAGGTAGGTTAGCCTAGTTATTCATTCTTTTATTCTTCTTTTATCTTTAGAAACAAAACTTTATTTATTTTCATTTATTAATAATAATTTTAATAAGTTATTCCAATTATTATACAATTTATTATTAATATATAAACTATTAATAGGATAATATTTTTTAGTTTTATTCATTTTAGAAAAAATTAATAATGCATTATATAATGAATATTTATTATAATATGTATAATACTCTTCAATAGAATATTTATTATAATATGTATAATACTCTTCAATAGAATATTTATTATTGTATAAAAAATTTAATAAGTTAATTTTTTTTTTTTAAAATTTCTTTAAAAATATATTTTTATTAAATTCAAAATCTTTTTCATTTTCAATATTATTAATAATATTTTTTAAAATTAAATTTAATAAATATAAATATTGTCCTTCAGGAATACAAAAATTAATTAAAATTTTATTAAAAATGTATATTGTTAAAAAATTCTTTTTAGTAGTCCAAAAATAAAATCCTTTTCTTCTATTTTGAATATGTAAATTAATATTTTCTAATATTTTTGAAGACATTATAAGTAAATTCAATATATATTTAAGTAAAATTAAATATTTACTCAGTAAAATTTGAGTAAAATTAAAATCTACTCAGTAAAATTTGAGTAAAATTAAAATCTACTCAGTAAAATTTGAGTAAAATTAAAATCTACTCAGTAAAATTTGAGTAAAATTAAAATCTACTCAGTAAAATTTGAGTAAAATTTAATAATAATTCAATAAATTAATTAAAAATTTCAAATATAATTTTCATAATTAGAAATTCATTTTGAATGAAATTATATTATTAGTAAAATACAGTCAAAATGAATAGCGGCACGCAGTGCCGCGATATAGTAGTAGTAAATTCATTTTGAATGAAAATATATAATTTAGAAATACAGTCAAAATGAATAGCGGCACGCAGTGCCGCAATATAGTAGTAGTAAATTCATTTTGAATGAAAATATATAATTTAGAAATACAGTCAAAATGAATAGCGGCACGCAGTGCCGCAATATAGTAGTAGTAAATTCATTTTGAATGAAATTATATTATTAATAAAATACAGTCAAAATGAATAGCGGCACGCAGTGCCGCAATATAGTAGTAGTAAATTCATTTTGAATGAAAATATATAATTTAGAAATACAGTCAAAATGAATAGCGGCACGCAGTGCCGCGATATAGTAGTAGTAAATTCATTTTGAATGAAATTATATTATTAGTAAAATACAGTCAAAATGAATTGCGGCACGCAGTGCCGCAATATAGTAGTAGTAAATTCATTTTGTATGAAATTATATAATTTAGAAATACAGTTAAAATGAATAGCGGCACGCAGTGCCGCAATATAATAGTAGTAAATTCATTTTGTATGAAATTATATTATTTATTATAAATAGTAATGAATTTAATTACAAATTATAATAATTAAAAAATGTATATGATTCCTAATTTATAATGTATTTAAAATATTAATGAATTAATTTAATTACAAATTATAATTTATTTAAAATATTAATGAATTAATTACAAATTATAATAATTAAAAAATGTATATGATTCCCAATTTATAATGTATTTAAAATATTAATGAATTAATTACAAATTATTATAATTAAAAAATGTATATGATTCCCAA
>Ga0214919_10002944_pt1 | contig 26276 bp, 10 predicted proteins | sample LL1503_MetaG_FD_177994 | JGI IMG/M metagenome (GOLD analysis project Ga0214919, IMG submission 177994) | Freshwater microbial communities from Lake Lanier, Atlanta, Georgia, United States - LL-1503 | ecosystem: Environmental > Aquatic > Freshwater > Lake | place: USA: Georgia | collected...
GTTGGTGACGACGTCGGCGCCAACCTCGAGCAGACTATTGGCCTCGTTGACGGTGAGGGACTGACCCGCACCGGTGACGTTGGCGATGAGCCGGTTGACGTTGCTGTTGAGCGCGGTGCTGTTTTGCACCTTGACGTTGAGGACGTTGCCGACGATCTGGCTCGAGGAGGTGTTGAGCGTGATGCCGCCCTGGCTGGCGTTGAGCGTGACGTTGGCGGAGCCAGCGTTGATGTTGCCGGAGCCGTTGAGGCTGCCCGTGGCCAGGTTGATGGAGATGTTGCCACTGTTGGTGGTGACGTTGGTGCCGACGGCCAGGAGGGCGTTCTGCTCATTGATGGTGAGCGTCTGACCGGCTCCCAGGATGCTGGCAACGACCGTGTTGACGTTCGTGTTGACGAATGCCGGCCCGTTGGCGGTGAGGTTCAGGACGTTGCCGCTCACCTGACCGACCGACGAGTTGAGCGCGACGTTGCCCTGGCTCGCGTTGAGGGTGACGTTCCCCGTACCTGCGACGATGCTGCCAGAGCCCGTGAGGCTGCCCGTGGCAAGGTTGATCGAGACGTCGCCGTTGTTGGTGGCGACGTTGGTGCCGACGGCCAGGAGGGTGTTTTGCTCGTTGATGGTGAGCGTCTGCCCGGCTCCCAGGATGCTGGCGACGACGGTGTTCACATTCGTGTTCACCGCCGTGCTGTTCTGGGCCGTAACGTTCAGCACATTGCCGGTGATCTGGCCAGCGGATGTGTTGAGCGTAATGCTGCCCTGGCTCGCATTGAGCGAGATGTTGGCGGAGCCGGCCTGGATGTTGCCGGTGCCGGTGAGGCTGCCGGTTGCGAGGTTGATCGAGATGTTGCCGCTATTGGTGGCGACGTTCGTGCCGACGGCCAGGAGCGAGTTGGCTTCGTTGATCGTGAGCGATTGGCCGAGGCCGCTGACGCTCGCGACGAGCGTGTTGACGCTCGTGTTGAGTTGAGAGCCGTTGGCGGCGGTGACCGTGAGGATGTTGCCGCTGACCAGACCGGCCCCGCTGCTGATCACCTGATTGGCGGTGAGAAACACGTTATTGCCGCCGACGACCGCTTGGCCCGCCGTGATGTTGCCGATGACCGAGATCGAACCAGCCGCGTTCGAGAAGGAGATGTCGCCGCTCTTGGTGACGGCACCGAGCACCGTCAGCGTGTTCTGCCAGTTCGTGTAGGTGATGCCGTTGCCGGCGCCCGTCACGTTTCCGGAGAACATCTTGTAGGAGAGGCCGGCGTCGATCGGCTGATTGAGCGCGGTCCAGATGAGCCCGTTGGCGGCGATGGCTCCCGTGCCGATCATCGCGCCCGACGGGAGGTTGAGCGTGACGTTCGCAGAACCCGCATTGATGGCGCCGGACCGAGTGAGGTTGCCAGCAGCGAGGTTGAGCGTGATGTCGCCGTTGTTCGAGGTGACGTCTGTGCCAACGATGAGGCCGTTGGTCTCATTGACCGTGAGGGAGTTACCCGACCCGGAGACCGCGGCCACGAGCTTGTTGACGCTCGTGTTGAGGAAGGCGTTGTTGAGCGAGGTCACGGTCAGCACGTTGCCGGCGATTTGGCCAGCCGTCGCATTGAGCGTGATGCCGCCCTGGCTGGCATTCAGCGTCACGTTGCCGGTGCCGGCCACGATGCTGCCACTGCCGCCGATGCTGCCCGTCACGAGGTTGATCGAGACGTCGCCGTTGTTCGTGGCCACGTTCGTGCCGATGCCGAGCAGGGTATTCGACTCGGTGACCGTGAGCGCGCTGCCACCGCCAAGAATGTTGGCGACGAGCGTGTTGACATTCGTGTTGAGGGTGGTGGAGTCGCGGGCCGTCACGTTCAGCGTGTTGCCGACGATCTGGCCGAGCGAGGAGGCGAGGGTGACGTTGCCCTGGCTGGCATTCAGCGCCACGTTGCCGGTGCCGGCGAGGATGTTGCCCGTGCCGGTGATATTGCCGACGACGGACGTGATGGAGATGTCGCCATTGTTCGTGGCGACATTCGTGCCGATGTTGATGCTGTCGACGTCGGTCACGGTCAGCGACTGGCCGCTGCCCGTGATGTTCGCCACGATCGTGTTCACGTTGGTGGCGAGCACGGGGTCGTTCGCGGTGACGTTGAGCACGTTGCCGGTGATCTGACCGGCGACCGATGCGAGCACGATGTTGCCGACCGCGGCGTTGAGCGTGACGTTGCCCGAGCCGGCATTGATGAAGCCCGAACCGGAGAGGGACCCAGTCACGAGGTTCAACGACAGGCTGCCGTTGTTGGTGGTGACGTTGCTGCCGACGACGAGGCTGTTGGCCTCCGTCACGGTGAGTGAATTCCCGGCTCCGGTGACGTTGGCCACGAGCGTTGCCACGTTCGTGCTGATGGTGGTGGCATTGGCCGCCGTCACATTGAGCACATTCGCCGCGATCTGGCCGGTGCCCGTCGTGCCGACGCCGCCGGTGTTGATCGTGACGTTGTTCACGCCGCCGCCGGCATTGACGGTGCCGCTGATGTTCAGGCCGCCGGTGGCGTTGGAGAAGGAGATGTCGCCACTCTTGGTGACGATGTTGGCGACGTTGAGCGTGCCTGTCCACGACGTCATGCTCAGGCCGTTGCCAGCTCCGGTGACGTTGGCCGAGAGGATGTTGCTCGTGAGTCCCGTGGCGTTCGGGGCGTTGAGGGCAGTCCAATCGAGGGTGTTTGCCGTCACGGCGCCAGTGCCGAGGATTGCGCCGTTAGCCACGTTGATCGTGACGTTTGAGGCACCTGCTGCCGCGACGATCGTGCCGGTGCGAGTGAGGTTGCCGGAGAGCAGCGTGAGCGAGGCATTGCCCGTCGTCGTGACGTTGGCGGGATCGATGACGAGGTTGTTCGTCTCGGTCACGGTCAGGCCGCCACTGGTGATGTTGGCGGTGAGGTTGGTGACGCTCGTATTGATCGCTGAGTCGGTCTTTGCCCTAACGTTCAGGACGTTGCCGCTCACCTGTCCGGCCGAGGAGTTGAGCGTGATGTTGCCCTGGCTGGCGTTGAGCGTGACGTTCGCCGTGCCGGCGGCGCCGGCGGTGTTGATGAAGCCCGGGCCGCTGAGGTTGCCAGTCACCAGATTGACGGAGACGAGACCATTGTTGGTGGTTACGTTGGTCGTATTGCTCGTGCCGACCTGGAGGTCGTTGGACTCGGTGACCGTGAGCGTCTGATTGGCGCCGGTGATTCCGGCGATCAATGCCGCGATATTGGTATTGAGGGTGGTGTTATTTTTCGCAGTGAGCGAGAGCACATTGCCGCTGACCTGGCTTGCCGAGGAGTTAAGCGTCACGTTGCCCTGACTGGCATTGAGCGTGACGTTGCCGGCGCCCGTCCCAATCGTGCCGGTGCCACCGAGATTGCTTGTGGCGAGGTTGATCGAGACGTCACCGTTGTTGGTCGCAACCCCGCTGGCGCCGACCAGGAGCCCGCTGGTCTCAGTGATCGTGAGCGACTGATTGGCCCCGGTGATGTTGGCGACGAGTGTCGTGACGTTGGTGTTGAGCGCAGAGCTGCCATTGGCCGTCACGTTCAGCACGTTGCCGTAGATCAGGCCGGCCCCGCTGACAGAGCCGCCGACGGCCGACAGCGTGACGTCTTGTGGCCCCGACGTGTTGCCGGCGGTAATCGCGGCATTGATGTTGAGGTTGCCGGAGGCGACGGCAGCGGTCACTGATCCGCCTGTCGTCGTGATGCCGGTCAGATTGAGCGTAGTCGGCGTGAGAACGTTCAGCGAACCCGACGTGTTCGTGACGGTGGCGGTCAGATTGCCGAACACGAAGTTGGCGCTGTTGGCGTTCAGGAGCGAGGAGGCCGCATTGGCCGCCGTGTAACGCAGTGTTCCGGTGCTCAACGACGCCGTGGTGAGGTTCGTCGTCACGAGGCCGATGGTCTGGATCGTGTTGGCGGCGGAGAGATTGACGGTTCCCGTCGTCGGCGTGGCAACGGCACCATTGAGGAAGATGCCGCCGGCCGGGCCGTCGGTGATGAACGAGATATTGCCCACGGTCGCCTGGGACGTGGCACCCTGCAGCAGGAGGACGTTGGCGGCCGTGCTGCGGAGCGTGATGTTGCCGTTCCCGGTCGAGATGTTGCCCGACAGAACGAGGTTTCCAACGGTGCTCTGCAGGTAGACGTCGCCGCTGCCCGTCACGGCGTTGAGGACGGTGAAGTCGGCCACCGTGGAACTGGCGGCATTGATTCCACCAGTCGTCGTGGTGGCCGATAGATTGGCTCCCTGCACGTTGTTGCCGACGTCGATGCCCGTGCCTGCGTCGAGTGTCACGAGGCCTCGGGAGCCGGTCGTATTGATGGCGGCCGTGGCGTTGATCGCACCGCCCGTCGTGGCAATGCTGACCGTCCGGTTGAGCGATGTGATGGCGGCGCCAATGGTGACGTTGCCCGTGGCGTTGAGCGTGATGGATGCTGCATTGGCGGCAATGGCATTGATGCCGCCGGTGGTCGTGAGATCGCCCGTCGTGGAGATCGTGAGCGTGTTGGCGTTGGTGATGACCTGACCGGTGCCGATCGTCAGGCTCTTCGAGTTGATGAGCGTGAAGTTGCTGGCGAGATTGGGCGCCGAGAAGGCGGTCACATTCGTGTAGAGGGTGTAGGCGGGTGCCGCGGTGCCTTCCGTCAACGAGAAGCCCACGGCCGAGATGTTGCCGGAAGACGAGAGCGTGCCCAACGCACCGGGCGTTGCGATCACAACGTCGCCGGTGGTGGCGGTGAGATTCCCGAACAGGTTGACCGAGCCGGAGTCTGATTGCAGCAGGATGCCGCTGGTGCCGGAGGCGGTGGTGGCCGCTCCCATCGTGACATTGCCCGCGGCATGCGCCGTGATGCTTCCTGCGGTCACCGGAGACGCGAACGAGATGTTGCCCGTGCCGGCGGCCAAGGCGGCCAACCTCCCTGGCACCCCCAAGTTGCTCGTGACGTTGACGGGGCTGCCGAACGTGATGTTGCCTTTGCTCGTGGTGGCGGTCACTTGGGACGCCCGAACCGTGCCGCCGGAGACCGTGATGGCACCGCCGGCGCCCGAGGTCTGGAGGCTCAGGTCGCCGACCGTCGCCGGCGACAGGAGCGAGATGCCGCTCTTCGCCCAGATGCTCACGCCGCCGGTCGTGCTGATGTTGCCGGCGAGGGTCACGAACGTCGGAAACGTGGAGGTCGAAGGTGTTGTGCCTCCGGTCACGTCGAGGCTCTGGTTCCCGATCGTGACCGAGTTGCCGATACCGGAGAGATTGACGAAGTGGGGGCTCTGGTTGATGACTCCGATGGACAGTGACGGCGACAGATTGGCGGCCGTGGAGGCCACCGTGAAGTTGGTGGCTGATGGCAGCGAGCCGAGCGTGCCGGATCCGGTGGCACTGCCGCTGCTGAAGACAAGCGTCGGGGACGTGTAGTAGCCGACACCGCGCTGTAGGACGGTCAGGCCGTTGACCGTGCCGGTGACGCCGCTGATCGTCGGCACGCTGCTGCCGGCGCCGAATATGGTGTGGAAATTGGCCGAATTGAGAGTCATGCCGGCGAGGTTGGTATAGCTGGTACCACCGCTCGCTAACACGACGCTCGTCACCGTGCCGTTCGCATCGGTGGTGACGCTAGCAGAGGCACCCGCTCCGCCTGTTCCCCCGGTCAACAGAACAGTTTGGGTCGTCCCGGTGTTTGAGGTGGCATTGACCGCTCCCGCCGTGAATCCGCCAATTGCGGAGACACTGAGCGTGGAAGCGCCGGAGGCCGTCGAATTGGCGATGCCGGAACTGTTCGGGGCGTACGTGCCGCCGGACGCTGTCCACGTCGGTGCTGTCGTGTACGAGCCGCCCGAACTAACCGTGGCCCCCGTCACATTCGCGGCGAGGAAGACCTCGATCGAGGTCACGCTCTGACTTCCGTTGCCGTAGGACGTAAACGCATTCTGCCCCTCCACGCCGCCGACGCTCGCAAACGTAAAAGAAGCACTGTTCGCGACCGTGATCGAAGCATCCGGGTTTTGGCGGATAAACGCCGCCGTGTCGGCCGGATTTGCACCAGTGGCCACGGTGTCGATCCAGATGGCGAGGGCGCCACCGGACATCGCGGCCCCCACGTCCATCACCGCCCGCCGCTCCAGGAACTCCGGCTGCGACAGTGTCAGCAGGTGCGTGTTCACCAGTTTCGTGGACGTTGCCGTTGCCTCGGCCATCGTGTCGGCGAACTCGCGGAGCCGGCGGCCCAGTCGGCTGCGACGGGCTGCGTGAACGACGGACGCCCAGCGACGACGGAACAGCGTCGAGAGCATGCCGAAAACGCGGCGGCGAAAGTTCAGGGCAATGTTGCGGCGAGTCATTGAAATTCCTTCGGAAACGGAACGGCGACGGAGTGCGGGAGAATTGCCTTGGTCAGAGTCAGTGGTGCGAAAAAGCGAGAAAGGCGAAAGCGGGCGTCATAAAGTCAAACGGCAGAGACGCGGAAAGGATGCGACTGAAAAGCGAAATGACGGAGTGCCCCTCCATACGCAGCGCGGAGCGGTCAGGTTCTTTTTCCCCACGGGCTTTCCCCATGGAGAAAGTATCGGCCAATACGAGCAGCCTTCCCAATTTCGGCTTTGAACAACCGCGGGGTCGCCGCAGTCTCCCCCATATGGGTAGGGATTGTTCTTTTCTATGCCCGGAATTCGGGCGGGTCAAGCATTCGGTAAAAAAATTCATCGAATCCGAAAAACATGCGGTTTTCATGTTTCCAAGGCCGCCCGTCGCGGCGGGTGACAACCGGGGTTTTCAGCGCCAAACGCCCCGGATCGCCTATTTTTGGCAATCGGCGTGGGTTCACCAGCCTGGCGACTCGACGAGGGCGAGTGGGGGCGATGGGGAGGATGGGCTGGATCGCGCGCCCGACGGACTTTGATCACCGATTCGTCGGCCGGAAGCCGGAGCGGACGCCTTGATCGGGGGGCCGGGTGTCAGTTGATGATGATCGGCTCGCGGCCCGTCTGCTTAACCAGCCGATCATGGTTTTCGAGCAGATGGTCGATCGCCCGCACGAACGCCGGCACGTGCTCGTGGCTCAGCACTGTCGAGGCAAGGTCGGCCGTCTTGAGCCGGCGGATCATCCGGTCGCGGTAGTCAGGGTTGTCGATCATCCGCACGCCCAGATCGATGTATTCCTGCTCCGACCGGGTGATCAACTCCTCGAGGCCCACCGTGCCCAGCAGGTAGGCCGTTGAGTTGTTGTAAAAACGGTTCCCGGCCAGCGTGACGATCGGCTTGCGGAGCGTGAGCAGGTCGACGGCCGTGTTGTAGCCCCCAAACGGATACGCATCGAGCGCGAAATGGGCCACCTCCAGGGCGGGCATGTATTGCTCGAAGACCAGATCGGGCAGCACCTGCACCCGCTCCTCGCCGAGGACATTCTTGATCGCCCGGTCGAGCGGAATGAAACCGTTGCCGAGGATCGCCCCGCCCGGGAAAAAGTGGAATTTCACCGGCGTTGTGGCCCGGTCGGCGATCTTTTTGAGCCTGAGGAGATGGTCGCTGTTGATCTTCTGACCGCTCCAGGTGCAGTTGATGATCACTGGCGATGCGGGCAGCTGCGGATACTGCAGCTGATATTCCAGCGGCACCGGCGCCTGGGCACAGCCCGGAATCAGCACCAGCCGCTCGGAATAATGCTCGCGGGCCCGGTCGATCACCTCGGTCTCCTGGCCGCCGATCCAGTAGTCGATCTTCGAACCAAACGTGCTCACGGGGTGGCCGTAGTTGGTCACCTGGATCGGGGCGATCCGCATATTGGCCAGAATAATGCTCTCGATGCTCATCCCGATGTCGGGATAGTAGGCCATCGCGAAGTCGTTGTCCTGGATCGCCTTGATGTCGCTGGCGTCCTTCGAGGCGTCGTAGTGGCGGACCTCCTGAAAGAGGCTCGTGTCGAAGTCGTTCCGCTCCCGGCCGAGTTGGACGAGCAGGAGGTCGTGGTCCTTGGCCAGCGCCTCGATGAAGGGCTGCTGCGAGCGGTAGACGCTCTGCCGCTTGAACCACATGCTCGTGAGCACCGCAATCCGCTTTCTCTTGTTCGTGGAGGAGGCTGGCGTATTGCGGATTGGCTGGCTGCAGAGAGGCGTGGCCTGAAACAGCTTGTTGATCCGCTGTTTCACGAGGTAATCACGCTCGTGGTCGATGTAGGTGGCGCCGAAGTAGGCGTGGTGGGTGAACGAGTTGATGCCGATGATCCGGTCGTCTTCGTAGGCGATGTGCTCGCGGAGGTTGGCGAGCGTCGTCTCGTCGGCGCAGCCATTGCGATACCCCTCGGTGAAGCAGTAGTACCACTGCGTGGCGAGCGCGGGGCTCGTGCCGAAGAGGAGCTTGCGATCGATTTTCACCTTGTTGCGGGCTGAATAAAGGGCCAGCAGTTTCGTGAAATTCCGCTGCTGTCCCAGAAGGATTCGCACGAACGGGTCGGTGTTGCCGAATTCGCTCATCGCCACGATGTTGGCGATCACGCCGTTGGCGTCGATGAACCGCGACGCATAGGCGTCGCTGAGGATGAAATCCTCCTGGCTCAGGAAATACAGAAGGTGCTTCACGAAGCTGTTGAGGGCGTGCTTCGTGGGAATGTCGACGGCGTAGTAGGTGACTTGGCGGAGGTGGTCGATGACGGCGAGAAACTGCTCGCTCATCACGTCGTAGGCCCCTTCGCGGTAGGACTTGTGCAGCGACTCCTCGGAGAAGGCCAGCAGCGGGTTGGGCGCAGCGGGGGCGGTGGTCTCGACCGGGGGCACGTTGGTTGACACGGCGGTATCCTTCCGTTGGGGGTGCGACTCACGGGAGTATAAGCCACCCGGAAACGCCCTCAAGACCGGCCAATCTGCCTACCAGCGGCCTTCGAGGCCGAGCGAAACCCCCTGCAGGATCACGCCACCGTTGGTCGTGAGCGAGCCGGTCGCCGGAGCAACACTCTGAGCCTGAGTAATCGTCTGGCCGCTGAGCTGCCTGGTTGGCTGGGCCAAGCCGCTCAGCCAGAGGCCAAAGTAGCCGCAGCGAAGGTCGAGATTTTTGCGGAGCGGCACGACGCCCGTGAGCCCAACCTCGCCCACGAAGGCACAGCTGGCGGGCGAATTGACCGTGATGCCATTGCTGAAGGAGAACGGTGCGACCGTGACGTAGCTGTACGACGATGTCTGCGACGCCGCGTTGTAGTAGGCACCAGCCTTGACCAGACCCTCGAGACGGAAGCCCTTGCCGCTGTTCCAGAGCATCGAGTCGAGGCCGATCTGACCGCCGTAGAGGTTGTTGATGCAGTTGTTTCCCCAATTGTCGGTGCCGGTGATTGTGGGATCATTCGGAGCAGTGAACTGGTCGACCATCGACCAGGTTTCCCACCACTGGAGCCAGCGGAAGCCGGCGAGGAATCGCGTGGAGCCCCAGCCGAGCGGCTCGCGAAAATTGATCTCTGCGGACTGGAGGGTGCCGGTCAACTGTTCCTGGGCAGCAGTGATTGGCGTGCCCTGCAGGCCGTACAAATTTCCGTAGATGCCGGGCGCAGCAACGGCGTAGCCATCCGGCACCGCCGGCAGAGATCGCTGCGAATAGAAGTTGCCAGCGTAGAGATACGAGGCTTCGAATCCACGGCCGCACTCGTCGAGCCGGGCGATCGTGAGCCGCGGGGCGGCCAGCGGATCGCTCTGCAGTTGGTTGGCGTTGAAGACGGTTGGGCCGATGGTCTGGGTGACCGGGTCGAATGCAGTGAACAGCGGCCGGCTCGCCGGCGCGTTCCGCCAGAGCGCCAAGGCCTCGAATCGCGCCGTCCAGCAGGCGTCTTCGCAGCAGTGCAGGCAGTCCCAGAAGCCGCGTTTTGTCGAGCAGGGCACGACCGTGCCGTCGGGCTCGATTGCCGCGGCGGAGTCGAAGGTCAGCATGTCGGGGGCCGACGGGATGAACTCCTGCAGCCGATCGGTCAACGACGGCACCTCGGCGTCCTCGACAACCACACCGTCCGGCACGTCGACCGGGGCAGGCATGCCGATCTCCTCGGCTGAATCTGGCTCGGGCGGCAGCGGCGGCTGACCGTCGGCCGGCGTCGGCCTCGGGGCAACGACGACAGACTGCAGGTCGGAGACCTCATAGGGCCGCCCACCGCTCTCCCAGGCCGGGGCGGCTGCAACGAAATCGCCTGACAGGGCCCAGGCAGCCATCCCAACAATGAGAATCCCGACTTTGACCAAGCGAGCCATTGATGCTGCTCCCGTTCCGAACATGCCGAATCGTTGGGTTCAATCGGTAGTAACGGTCGTAGGACAACAGGTTTCCTCTCCCGCGGTCGCGTCAGGAAGACTGGGCAGGATGCGGGGAGAAAGGCAGGGCTGGCTGCGGCGAGCGGGCAATTCCGTGCCGGGGGCAAGGGACACGGACAAGTTGAAAACTCGTCCCCACGGGGGGCAGGGGACACGGACAAGTTGAAAACTCGTCCCCACGGATGGAACGAGGGCACAGCGCGGCCTAACCCAGTCCGAACGCCGCGAGGGCTTCGCCGGTGTGGCTGCGGAGCAGGGACTTGTCGCGGACGCACTGCTGGACGTGCACGACGAGATCCTCTGGCGGCCCCTCGACCACGATCTTCCCGCCGCCGTCGCCCGCCTCCGGGCCCATGTCGATCACCCAGTCGGCCGCGGCGATCACCTCCAGATTGTGCTCCACCACGAGCACCGTGTTGCCTGTGTCGACGAGCCGCTCAAGCACATGCAGGAGCTTCTCGATGTCGCTGAAATGCAGGCCCGTCGTCGGCTCGTCGAGAATATAGAGCGTGCTCCCGGTGCCCGGCTTCGCCAGCTCACGCGAGAGTTTGACTCTCTGCGCCTCGCCGCCTGAGAGCTGCGGCGCCGGCTGACCCAGCGTGATGTAGCCCAGACCGACATCGACCAGCGTGGAGAGAATCCGCGCGATCGCCGGCACGGTCTCGAAAAACTGCGCCGCCTCGGCCACGCTCATCTCCAGCACATCGGCGATGCTCTTGCCATGCCACTTCGCATGGAGCGTCTCCGCCGAATAGCGGCGGCCATGGCAGGTCTCGCACTTCACCCACACGTCAGGCAGGAAGTGCATCTCCACCCGCCGCTGCCCCAGACCCTCGCAGGCCTCACAGCGGCCGCCCGGCACGTTGAATGAAAACGTCCGCGGCGAGAACCCGCGGGTGCGGGCCTCCGGCACTTTCGTAAAGAGCTGCCGGATGTGGTCGAACACGCCCGTGTAGGTCGCCGGCGTCGAGCCCGGCGTCGAGCCGATCGCCTCCTGATCGACGAGGATCACCTTGTCGATTTTGTCGAGGCCCTTTACCGAGTCGTGCTGCCCCGGCTGCTCGCGGGCGGCGTGCAGCCGACGGGCCAGGCTCCGCCAGAGCACTTCCAGCACGAGCGATGTTTTTCCCGAACCGCTCGGGCCGGTGACCGCCGTCAGCACGCCGAGCGGCACCTTCAGGTCGAGCCCCCGGAGCGTGCGATGGCGGATGCCGCGAACCTCCAGCCACGAGGTCGGCTGACGGCGGCCCTGCTTCTGCTTGCGGGCCAGCACCGCGTCGCAGGCCTTCTTCGCCTTGAGATACGGCCCCGTCACGCTGGCCTTCGTGGTGGCGAGCTTCGTGGGGGAGGCGTGGGCCACGATCGTGCCCCCCTCGCGGCCGCTGCCTGGGCCAAAGTCGAGGGCGTGATCGGCCGCGGCGACAACGTCGCGGTCATGCTCCACCACCACGATCGTGTTGCCGAGGTCCCGGAGTTTGCCAAGCGCGGCGATCAGACGATGTGTGTCGCGCGGATGGAGGCCAATTGTCGGCTCGTCGAGCACGTAGAGCACGCCCGTCAGGCCGCTGCCCACCTGGGCCGCGAGCCGAATCCGCTGCAGCTCGCCGCCGGAGAGGCTCCCCGCGGGCCGGGCCATGTCGAGATACTCAAGTCCTATATCGACCAAAAACGCCACGCGGGCATTGAGTTCGCGGAGCAGATCGCCGGCGATCGTCTTCTCACTCTCCGAGAGCGAGACGGCGGCGAGCGACTGCTGTAGCCGCGCCAGTGGCATCCGGCACCAGACGTCGAGCGAGCGGCCCCAGAGCGCGACGGCACTGGCCACGTCGGCCAGGCGGCTGCCGCCGCACTCGCTGCAGGGCACCTCGCCCATCACGGCGTCGACCTTGCCACGCAGGCCGGTCACCATCCGAGCCGCCTCCTCGCAGGCGGCTTCAAGGCCTTTGAATTGATACGAGAACCAGGTTTCATCAGGGGCTTTATCCCGTCGCTTGCGCTCAGGGCTTGTATGGGACGGGGCGGGAATCCCGTCGCTCACGCTCAGGGCTTTTATGGACGGGGGAATCCCATCGCTCACGCTCCGGGCTTTTGTGTCCATAGAAGCCCCCGGCGTAAGCCGGGGGATTTCGTGCGAGGCTTTGCGGGGCCGCTTCACCTCGATCCACTTCTCACCCGTGCCCTCGAAGAGCACCCGCTGCTGCAGTCCCGACAGCTCGGCGAGCGGCACGTCGATCGGCAGACCCGTCGCCACGCAGAGGCCTTCGAGCATCGCCCGGCTCAGCACGCCGCAATCGGCACGGTCGAGGCTCGGCCAGAGGTCGAGGGCCCCCGCACCCAGCGAGAGCGAGGGGTCGCGAATCAGCGACTTGTGCTCGATGCCGGTCCGCGTGCCGAGGCCGTCGCAGGTGGCACACCAGCCGAGCGGGCTGTTGAACGAGAACTGTCGCGGCTCCAGCGGCTTGAATCCCCGGCCGCACGACGCACAGGCGAGCCTGCGACTGTGGACCTCCACCGGCCAGTCGGCCTCATCGACACCCTCGACCGCCCGCGCCACGAGCATCGTGCCCGCGCCCGCATCAAAAGCCGTCTCCACGCTCTGGGCCAGCCGGCTTCGCTCCGCCGGACTGGCCGTCACGCGGTCGACCACGATCTCGATCTTGTTTTTCCGCTTGCGGTCGAGCGCGGGCTTTTCATCGAGCTGCTGCGTCTTGCCATCAATCCGCACGCGGGCATACCCCGCCGCGCGAAGCCCAGTAAAAAAAGCCTCGGGCGACTGGCCCACGCGGAGCTCCACTGGCGCGAGCAGGAGAAGCCGCGTGCCGGACTCGTGCTCGAGCAGCCGCTCGACCGTTTTGTCGATGCTCTGCGCCCCTACAGGCGTGCCACATTCAGGGCAGTGCATCACGCCCAGTCGTGCCGCCAGCACGCGGAAGTAGTCGTACATCTCCGTGAGCGTGCCGACCGTCGACCGTGGCGTGCTGCCTGTCGCCCGCTGCTCGATGGCGACCGCCGGCGACAGGCCTTCGATCTTTTCAAACACCGGCTTCGGCACCTGGCCCACGAACTGCCTGGCATAGGGCGAAAGGCTCTCGACATACCGCCGCTGCCCTTCGGCATAGAGCGTGTCGAAGGCGAGCGAGGTTTTCCCCGAGCCGCTCGGGCCGCAGCAGACCGTCATCGCGCCGCGGGGGATGTCGGCATCGACCGATTTCAGGTTGTGCTGCGACGCGCCGCGGATCGTGATCTGCGGCGGGCCCGGATCGATCGATGCCCTTTCGATCTGCGACAGCTTGGCGCGTTCGGCCTTGGCGATCGCGGCCGCCGTGGCGGGCTTTTTGCGACGGGCGGGCGGCTTCTGCACGCCGTCTGCCCGCGCCTTGCCTGCCGCCAGGATGGACTTCAGGGCCAGCCCGGTGTGTGATGCCTTCACGCGGGCCACCTGCTCCGGCGTGCCCGCGGCCACGATCTGTCCGCCCCCCGCGCCGCCCTCGGGCCCCAGATCGATGACATGGTCGGCCCGCTTCACAACGTCGAGATTGTGCTCCACCACGAGCACCGTGTTGCCCGCGTCCACCAGCCGCTCCAAGACGGTGAGCAGCTGCCGCACGTCGGCCATGTGCAGGCCCGTCGTCGGCTCGTCGAGGATGTAGAGCGTCTTGCCGGTCGATCGCTTGGCCAGCTCCCGCGAGAGCTTCACCCGCTGGGCCTCGCCGCCGGAGAGCGTGGGCGACGGCTGGCCGAGATGGAGGTAGTCGAGGCCGACGTCGCAGAGGGTCTCGAGCTTGCGGGCGATGTCGGGGGCGTCGGCGAAGAGTTCCCGCGCCTCGCCGATTTCCATGTTCAGCAGTTCGGCGACGTTCTTCCCCTTCCAGCGGACCTCGAGCGTGTCCTTGGCGAACCGTGCCCCGCCGCACTGCTCGCAGGTCACCCAGACATCCGCCAGGAAGTCCATGTCGAGCCGGGTCGAGCCGTTGCCCTCGCAGGCCTCGCACCGGCCGCCCGCCACGTTGAAGCTGAAGCGGCCCGCCTTCCAGCCGCGCTTCTTCGCATCGGGCAGCATCGTGAACAGCTTGCGGATGTCGTCCCACACCTTCACGTAGGTCGCGGGGTTGCTCCGCGGCGTGCGGCCGATCGGTGACTGGTCGATCACGATCACCTTGTCGAGCAGATCGGCCCCGTCGATCGCGGTGAACGTGCCGACGGGACCGCGGGCGCCTGTGCTGCCGGTGTCGTCTGCGTCGGCGTTGCTCCCGACGGCCAGCCGCCGCCGCAGTTCGGGCTCGAGCACGTCGCCCACCAGGGAACTCTTGCCGCTCCCCGACACGCCCGTCACACAGACGAGCTGGCCGAGCGGGATCTCGACGTCGATGCCGGTGAGGTTGTTGTGACGCACACCCTTGAGCAGGAGCGATTTGCCCGTGGGCTTCCGCCGCGCGGTCGGCACCTCGATTGCGTCGCGGCCTGCCAGAAAGCTCCCGGTGATGCTGCGGTCGCTCTCCGCCACGTCGGCAGGCGTGCCGGCCGCCACCACCTCGCCCCCCCGCTTGCCCGGGCCGGGGCCAAAGTCGATCACCCAGTCGGCTGCGCGGATCGTCTCTTCGTCGTGCTCGACCACGACCACCGTGTTGCCCTTGTCGCGGAGGGCCTCCAAGGCGCCGAGCAGCCTGACGTTGTCGCGGGCATGCAGGCCGATCGACGGCTCGTCGAGCACGTAGAGCACGCCCGAGAGGCCGGAGCCGATCTGCGCGGCGAGCCGGATCCGCTGGCTCTCGCCGCCGGAGAGGGTGGGCGCCTTGCGTTCGAGCGACAGGTAGCCGAGGCCCACCTGGTCGAGGAACGCCAGCCGTGAGCGGATCTCCTTCATCAGTTCGACGGCGATCACCGCCTGCGTGTCGTCGAGGACGATGTCGGAAAGAAACTCCCGCGCCTCCGCGATCGGCAGCGCACAGAGCTTGTCGAGGGACAGTTCGGGGTGTGCGAGGGAGGCCGGGATCCGCGGCGACACGGAGTCCCCGGGCTTCCGCCCGGGGCTTTTATGGGAAGGGGGCGAGGCTTTGCGTGAAGCCGCCGTCGTGATCCGCACCGCCCGCGCCTGATGCGAGAGCCGCGCGCCCATGCAGTCGTGGCAGGGCGTCACGCTCATCAGCTTCTCCAGCATCCGCCGGATGATGCCGCTCTTGGCGTTTCGCCAGCGGCTGGCGAGCATCACGAGGATTCCCTCAAACTTTGTCTTCGCACCACGTTCGGCCCGGCCGCGCTTCCAGGCCAGATTGATTTCCTCGAGGCCCGTGCCGCTCAGCCAGATTTTCTTCTGGAGCGAAGTGAGGTCCTGCCAGGGCGTGTCGAGCAGGGTGCCGGTTGGGAATTTTCGTTTCGCCTCGGCATGGGCCGCCACGCCGGTGAGCAGCCGCCGCAGCCACCGCGGCATGTCGCGAAAGCTCCCGAGCACGCCGATCGCCCCCTTGCGGAGCGACTTCTCTGGCGCCGTCACCAGCTTCGTCGGATCGATGCCGTAAATATCGCCGAGGCCATCGCAGGTCGGGCAGGCCCCCTGCGGGCTATTGAAGCTGAAGAGCTGCGGCTCAGGCGTGGAGTAGCTGATGCCACACTGCACGCAGGCATAGCGGCTCGAGAGGATGAGATCCGAAATTGGGGACGGGAGCGGATTTTCTTCGGTGCGTCGGCCGAAGTCCGTGCCTTTGAGGTTGGCAGAAAATCCGCTCCCGTCCCCATTTTCCCCAGCCACGATCACCTGGCCGCCGCCGGTTCGCAGGGCCAGCTCGACCGCCTCGGCGATCCGGCTTCGCGTGGCCTCCGACGGAATCAGTCGGTCGACGACGACGTCGATCGAATGCTTGAGGAGTTTTTCAAGCGGTGGAGGATCCTCGACGCGGCAGATCTGGCCGTCGACGCGGGCCCGCGTGAAGCCCTGCCGCACGAGGTCTGTGAACAGATCCCGATGTTCACCCTTCGCCTCGCGGACCAACGGCGCGAGGATCATCACCCGCTGGTCCTTGCGGGCCGCGAGGATCCGCTCCACGATCTGGTCGCGGGGCTGGGCCTCCAAGACGCTGTCGCACTCCGGGCAGTGGGCTGTGCCGATCCGCGCATAAAGCACGCGGAGAAAATCGTGGATCTCCGTCATCGTGGCGACGGTCGATCGGGGATTGTGGCCGGCCGACTTCTGCGCGATCGAGATCGAAGGGGAGAGGCCCGTCACGCTGTCGACATCCGGCCGCGGCAACTGGCCGAGGAACTGCCGGGCGAATGTGGAGAGGCTCTCGACGTAGCGCCGCTGCCCCTCGGCATAGAGCGTGTCGAAGGCGAGGCTCGACTTGCCCGAGCCGCTCACGCCGGTCAAACAGACGAGCCGGCCGCGCGGCAGGCCGACCGTCACATCGCGAAGGTTGTGCTCGCGGGCACCGCGGACGACGATCGGGGGAACGTGCATAGGGCAAACGCGTGATGCGCCGACGGGGCGGGAGGGGGCCACGCCCGATTGTAGCGCCTCGGCCCCCCGGCGAATGCGCCCTGTTTTCCGGCGGCTGGACAGCGCAGGCCGTGTGCCATACGATCAAGATTCTGGCGGGATTTCCGCGAGAGTCCCCATATGACGGGGCGGTAGCTCAACTGGGAGAGCGCGGCGTTCGCAATGCCGAGGTTGGGAGTTCGATCCTCCTCCGCTCCACTCGACTTTCTGTCCTGTGTGCCGAGCCATTCCTGGCCTCGGCACGCTCCACTCGCTGGGCGGGCTTTGGTTCGGGGTGTTGTTCCATGGTCAGCGAGACGGCTGCCGGCGATCCCTCCACCGAACTCATGCTCCGCGTTCGCGATGGCGACGCCGCGGCCTTCGAACAGCTGATGGGCCTCTGGCAGAGCCGGCTCGTCACTCTCTTTCTGCATCACACCGGCGATCACTCCACCGCCGAAGACCTCGCCCAGGAGGTGTTTCTGCGGGTCTACCGGTCCCGGGCGACTTACCAGCCCACCGCCAAATTCACCACCTGGATTCACACGATCGCCAACAACGTCGCCAGCGATCTGCGACAGCGGTCGTATCGGCGGCGTGAATACGGCGTGCCCGCGAACGTGTCGGCCTCATCCAGCGCGATCGGCCTGGACCAGATCGCGGTCGATGCCAGCGGGCTGATGCCGGCCCGGCTCGCCGACCGCTCCGAACTGCAGGCTGTCGTGCAGCAGGCGCTCGGCACGCTCAACGAGCGGCAGCGGATGGCCGTGCTGCTGGCGAAATTCGAACAGTGTTCCTATGAGGAGATCGCGGCGGCCATGGACCTCACCGTGCCGGCCGTGAAGTCGCTCTTGTTTCGCGCGCGAGACCAGCTCCGCGAGGCGATCGCGCCCTACATGCAGGGGGACGAGCCATGACGCAGCCCCCGCGGGATGCTTCGCCGCCGCAGAACGCCTTGCCGGCCCCGGTCGACGAGGCCGCCGCCACCGATCCCTCACTCGCACTGGGAGAGGTCTGGGAACTGCTCGACGTGCTGCCCGCCGCCGCGGCCTCCCCCGACATGATGGCCACCACCATCGAGATGGCGGCCGTGCCTGCTGGGGAGATGATGTCTCGGACAGGCAGCGGAGCCACGACAGCCCGCGGCGGCCGGCCCGCAGAGGCCGCGGCATGGCCACCCGTACGGCAGTGGCTGCCCGGCGCGGCGATCGTGCTGGCGTCGCTTCTCGCCGGGATCGCCGTGGGCCGGGCCACCGCGCCGACCCCCGAGTCGACCATCCTCGCCTGCCTGCCGGTCGTGCAACACCTCGACCTACTCCGCGAGGCTGGATCGGTGGGCTTTCTGGAGGCCGTGGCCAAGGGCGGCTATCCCCCGCCACGGCGGCCGCCACCGGCGCAGTCGAAGGCCGACGTCCGCGAGGATGCGGAGGAATTCGATGCGGCGATCGCGGCCGTGCGAACGGCCGGCGACGTCACCACGAGCCGCGAGACGCTGGCGGCGCGGCGGGAACAGGTCCTGCAGATGCCTGACACCGCGCGGCGACAGTTGGAGCGATCGGCCGGAACGTTTCAACGCCTGAGTGGGGCCGACCGCAGCGATCTGGTGGCTCTGCTTCGGGCCTTGGCCGATCCCAGTCGAGAGCAGCTCCTCAAGGCCGCCCGGATCTGGCACTTGTGGGTGCAACTCCGCGACCCGGCCGACCGCCGTGATGTCATCGATCTCTCCGCCGAGGATCGGCTCGAGTGGCTCGACCGCTGGACGCGGCTCGACTCACGTCAGGAGCCGCGTCAGGACGGCCGAGACGGCCGCGATCCGATGCGGCCGTATTTCGAACGCGACTGGGACAATCGCCGCCGACCGCCGCCCGAGTTTCGCCGGGATGATCATCCACGCCCGCCGGGGCCGCCCCGGCCACGCGGACCAGGACCTGGAATGGGGCCCGGACAAGGACCCAGACCCGGCATGGCCCCGCCCTTCAATGATCGAGAGCCTCCGCCTCCCGAAGAAACGCAAGCACCGCCGCGTTGAAGACGTTCGGTGTTTCCAGCGGCGTCATGTGACCCGCGTGTGGCACGATCAAGAGCCGGGCCTCGGGAATGATTGCCTCGGCACGGGCAAGGCATTCAGGCGGCGTGATCTGATCACCGGCACCCACCACCAGAAGCGTGGGCACGCAGCATGCACGCATCGCCTCGGTCATGTCGGGCCGCGCGGCAAGCGCCGCGAGCGCCGCGACGATCGTGCTCACCGGCTGCTCGAGGATCATGGTGTGGAGCAGGGCCTCGATCTCCCCGCGGCGTGGCGGGCCGCCCGCTTCAGGGTCTGTCGCCAACAGCCTGGGCACCATCACGGCAGCCACGACCTCGGGGCCGAGTCTCTGCACCTTGGCGGCGAGGTCGACCCGCGCCGCCCGCGCGTCGGGTGTGTCGGCCTCCAGCTTCGTGTCGACGAGCACGAGCGACCGCACCCGCGCGGGATGGCGGATGGCGACGTGCTGGGCGACGTAGCCGCCCATCGAGCAGCCGCAGACGATCGCCGGCTCGTCCACACGAAGCGCGTCGAGGATCGCCACCGCATCGTCGGCCAACTGCTCGATGCTTGCAGGGCTACCGGCCGAGCGGCTGCCGCCGAAGCCACGCTGGTCGGGCACGATCAGCCGGAGGTGATCGGCCAACGGCTCCTGCGCGGACCACATGCGGTGGTCGAGCGGAAAGGCGTGCAGGAAGAGCATCGGGCGGCCACGGCCACGGGTGTGAACAGCGAGGCGGACGTCGGGCAGGCTGAGATGATGAGTGTGCATGGGAGCAATGATACGCGGTCACGTTGGCCGGATCCCGTCGCTTACGCTCAGGGCTTGTATTCCCATACAAGCCCCCGGCGTGAGCCGGGGGATGTTGGCGTGAATCACCGGGTCGCTGCCTGCCCCTGGAAGCGGGCGAGATTCTTGCGGATCGTGCGATTGTGTGGCTCCTGCCGCATGGCCAACGACTGCGTCCGCACGGCCGCGGCCTTGTTGCCCGCCGCGGCCTGGCAGTGGGCCAGCGTGTCGAGGTAGCTCGAACTGTCGAAACTCTTCACGAGCGACAGCTTGGAATAGCGGGTGGCCTTCTGGAGATCGCCCTCGGTGTTGGCCACGAGCCAGGCATACTCGTTGTAGCCGTTGGTGTCGTCGGGGACCGCCTGGATCTCGTTCTCGATCTGCTCCAGAGCCCGCCGGATCCGCGCCACCGCGTCGGCCTTTTGGACCGCTGTATTGTCGGGAAGCGTGTAGAGGCCGATCAGGGCGTCGACATCCTTCGCATAGGCTCGCAACGACTCTTCGATCGCCTTGCGACGGGCGGCGGCATCACCTCGGAGGGCGGCTGCACACGATTCAAAGTAGTGCATCCGCGAACGGATCGACCGTGGATCGCGTCCGACCTGCTGCAGAATCGGATCGCCTTCGCCATCTCCCTTCCCATTGTTCTTGCCGTCTCCTTTGCCCTTGCGGCCCTCCAGCAACCGGCGGAGGCAGGCGGCGGCTTCGTCTTCCCGCTCCTGGTCGTGCAGGAACTCCGCGAACATGATCGCGGCAAGCGCGAACTGCGCGGCCGGCGTCTGAGGGCTGTCGACGAGCGCGGCGTATTCGCGGTTGGCCCAATCGGTCGCCCCCCACTTCGCCAGCAGGATGGCCGTCTGCAGGCGGTCGACGAACTCGGCGTTGGTGCCGGCCGTCTGCGCAAAGGCCGCCGTGGCGAGCGTGTCTGCCTGGGCCTCGTGATTGCGGGCCTTCTCGGCCACCGCCGCGGCGTAGCCCACCAGCGCGTCTGTGCGGATGAGTTCGGGGCGATCGGCTGCGAGCAGGTCAACCGCGTCGGGCAGTCCGCGGTCGACCAACCAGACCAGCATCCCCGCCGCTTCCTCCCCGGCGGTGGCCGCATCCTTGTCATTGTCCGGATCGAAGCAGGCCCGTAGCAGCAGTCGCGACTCGGCCATGGCATCGTCGCGTTTGTCCGCCGCAAGCAGCATCTGGATTCGGCAGCGCTGGAAGATGCGCAGCGTGGTCTCGCTGATCGTGCCGGCTGAGGCCGCATCGCCGGCGGGCCCCGGTCCACCGGCCGCCGCGGCACCGTTTGTGCCATCAGCCACCGGGCCCGCGAGCTGTTCGAGCGCGGCAACGGAGTCTGCAAGGGCTTGCTCCCGCGCGGCGTCGGGAACGGCGGACGAGAACGCGACCACACACCGCAGGAATGCCGCCGCCGGTCGCGTGCTCGCGCCGAGCCCCGCGGCGATGCGGTTGCGGATGCCGCCCCAGATTGGATCGTTCGGCTGCCATTCGCGGGCGAGAAGCGCCGCCGCCACGCGGGATCCCATCGGCGATCGATCGAGCCGCACGATCCGGGCGAGGGCTTCGATGCCGCCATCGTCGTCGACCCGCAGGAGCCTGTGCATCACCTGCACGCGTTCGGCGAAACCCTTCCGCTTGAACTTGTCGAGCAGCTTCGAGACCTCGGGCGGGTCGCGTTCGGTGTCGAGGGGAATCGTGTCGACGAGCCAACGGGCCCGCAGTGCGATCTCGAGGTCGGCGCTCACTTCCGCGGCGGCCAGCAGCGGATCGACCGCGGCGGCGCCCAGCGCGTTGAGCTGGGCCGCGGCGGCCTCGCGTTCGGCGTAGTCTGCGGCGCCGAGCCTTTCGACGAGCGCCTCGATCTCGGCGGCGGAGGTCTGGCCGGCTGCGCGGACCGTCGACGGTATGACGCACACGCCCGTGGCCAGGATGCCAACGAGTGAGCAACGGCAGATCCAGCGGCAGAGAGCGTCGCACGTCATCATGATGATCAGCCTACGACTGCCGGGCATGCCGGTGCAAATGGCGGGTTGGCCATACACAGAATCCCGTCGCTCACGCTCAGGGCTTGTATGCGTACGGGAATCCCGTCGCTCACGCTCAGGGCTTTTATTTTCATACAAGCCCCCGGCGGAAGCCGGGGGATATCGTTGGGCGTGAATCCCGTCGCTTACGCTCAGGGCTTGTATTCCCATACAAGCCCCCGGCGGAAGCCGGGGGATCTCACTCCGGCTCGAGCCCAAGATCGCGGATGGTCACAAGCGACTCAAGCGGGATGCCACGGGCTGCAAACGCATCTTTCGCACCAGCGAGCCGGTCGATCACCGTCACCACCCGCTCGACGACGAGGCCGAACTCATGCACGCGATCGATCGCGAGGAGCGACGAACCGCCCGTCGTGGTCACGTCCTCCACGATCACCACCCGCTGGCCCGGCTCCACCGGCCCCTCCACATACTTCTTCGTGCCGTGATCCTTCGGCTCCTTGCGGACCATGAATCCCTTGAGCGGCAGCCCCTCGACACCCGCCATCGTGATCACGGCGCTGGTGATCGGGTCGGCGCCGATCGACATGCCGCCCACCGCCGCCGGCAGGGGACCGAGCGACCGCAGGCGTTCGAGGATCGCCCGTCCCACGAGCATCGCACCGTGGGCGTCGAGCACCACCTGCTTGGCGTCGAGATAAAAGCTCGCCTCGCGGCCCGAGGCCAGCCGGAAGGTGCCGCGTTTCAAGGCTTTGGCCTCGACCAGGCCGATGAGTTCGCGGATGACGGGAGAGGCGGGGGCTGTCTGTTGGGGAGTGTTCATACGGTCTCACTGTATAACAGGATGCAGACTTTTTGACTCCCCGCCGCACGGTCTTAGAATTCGGGTGTGTTTTTCTCGGCCCAGCGATTTCAAGGCCAGCGATGCGTCACCGCCGGGCGGTTTCTCCGATCCAACTCGTCGCCAGCCGCTGCGTGCAGGCCTGTGCCCTGTGCTTCGCCGCGCTGGCGGCTGCCGTCGTGCCGGCCCGGTCGGCCGCCGCCGTGGAGGCCGTTGCCGTGGAAGTGAGGCTGCCGATCACCGGCACCCGCGACACTCAGGTGGAGGCGGCCATCCTGCGGCAGCTCGACCGGCTCAAGCGGGGCAACGAACGCGGCGTGCTCGTGCTGCGATTTGATCCGGCCGACGATGGCAGCAGCGGCGGGAGTGATTTCGGCCGGTCGCTCGAACTGGCGAGGTTCCTCTGCAATGGCCGGCTCGACGGCATCAAGACGGTGGCCTTTCTGCCCGCTGGTGCCACCGGCCACGCCGTGCTCGTGGCATTGGCCTGTGAGGAGATCGTGATGGCGGCCGACGCCGTGCTCGGCCCGGCCAACGCCGATGAGCCGGCGGTCGACGACGCGATGCGGGCGGCCTATGTGCAGATCGCCACCCGGCGACGGACGGTGCCACCGGCTGTGGCAGTGGCACTGCTCGATCCGTCCGCCACGGTGACCCGCGTCGCCACCGATGATGGTGAGCAGTTCGTCGCCGCCCGAGACGTGGAAGCGATCAGGCAGAAGTCTGCGGTGCTCGACGCTGAGGAACTCACGCCGCTGCCGCTGGCCCTCACCGGCCGCCGGGCCCGTGAACTCGGTTTCGTGCGCATGCTCGCGAAGACGCCTGCCGAACTGGCGCGAAGCCTGGGCGTCGATGAACGAGTGCTCGCCATCGATCCATCGGTGGACGGCGGCTGGAAGGCGGCGCAGATCGTGCTCGCCGGGCCGATCACCGCCGACTCCGTGGCGCGGGCGCGGCAGCAGATCGAGCGGGCCGTTGCGGACGGCGTTAACTTTCTCTGCCTCCGTGTCGACTCGGCTGGCGGCAGCCCCGAGCAGAGCCTCGTGCTCGCCAATCGCCTGGCCGCCTTCGATTCCGCCCGGGTGCGGACGGTGGCCTATGTGCCCAGGCAGGCGCGTGGCGATGCGGCGCTCGTGGCGCTGGCCTGCGATGAACTGGTGATGCATCCCGACGCCGTGCTGGGGGGCGAGGGAGACGCCGCCATCGGCGGCAGACAGGCCACCGCGGTGGCGGCCTCGTGGCGGGAAGGGGTGGCCAAGCAGCGGGAGCGATCGTGGTCGCTGCCTGTTGCGGTGGTCGTGCCAGGCATCGACGTGGAGCAGGCGACCCAGCAGGAAACCGGCCGTGTCGAATACTTCTCAGGCGAGGAACTGGCCGCGCGGGATGACCGCGACTCGTGGAAGGTCGGCGCGAAGGTGGGCACCGGGCCGATCCAGCTCACCGGCCGCTCGGCCGAATCGTTCGGGCTTGCGACACATGTGGTCGATGGCTTCGACGGGCTCGTGAAGGCCTACGGTCTCACGGGCGACATCGTCCTCTCCGAGCCTGGATGGGCCGATCGTCTGCTCGACGCGCTCGCGAGCCCCGGCCTGGCGTGGCTGCTCCTCCTGATCGGCGGCGCAGGACTCTACATCGAACTGCACACGCCGGGCTTCGGCCTCGGCGGCTTCGTGTCGATGGTGGCGTTCATCGTCTACTTCTGGAGCCAATACCTGCACGGCACGAGCGGCTGGCTGGAGGTGATGCTGTTTCTGGCCGGGCTCTTCTGCCTCGCGGCCGAGATCTTCGTGCTCCCTGGCTTTGGGGTGCTGGGGCTCGGTGGGGGCGTGCTGCTGATCGCATCGCTCGTGCTGGCGAGCCAGTCGTTCGTGCTCCCGACCAACGACTACCAGATCCGCCAGTTGCAGTGGTCGCTTCTGGGAATCCTGGGGGCTGCGGTGGGCGTGTCGCTCCTGGGGGTGCTCTTGCGGAGGTGGCTGCCGTCCACGCCTATGCTGCGGAACGTCTTGCTCGAACCGCCGTCCGCGGTGGACGACACGCTCGATGAGGACGGGCTCGACGCGCTCATCGGCATGGAGGGCACGACGACCACGAGGCTTGCCCCGGCGGGCAAGGCGAGGATCGATGGCCGGGTGCGTGAGGTGACCAGTGATGGCTCGCTCGTGGAGCCGGGCACGCCCGTCCGCGTGGTCGAGGTCCGCAGTGGCCGCGTGCTCGTGAAGCCGCTCATGCGGCCGAGTGCCCCGGTATGACGACGCTGCTGTGGGTTGTCACGCTGTTGTTGCTGGGGCTCGGTGTGATGGTGCTCGAAGTGTTCGTGCCGTCGGGCGGCATTCTTGGCTTCGTGAGCATCGCCGCGCTCATCGCCGCCGTGGCGACGGCGTTTTTGGAGCAGGGGGCCACGGCCGGCATGGCGGCGTTGACGGTCGTCGTGCTGGCGGTGCCGGCGGTCCTGTCGCTGGCATTTCGCTGGTTTCCCGAGACGCCGCTGGGAAGACGCGTGCTGCCCCCCGCGCCCGAAGCCGCGGATGTGCTGCCCCACCCCGAGCGGCGACGGCACGTGCGGGAACTGGTCGGGCACCCGGGGCGGACCGTGAGCGAGCTGTTGCCGTGGGGCCGCGTGGAAATCGATGGCGAAACAGTGGATGCGATGAGCGAAGGGGGGCCGATCGACGCCGGGGCCGCCATCGAGGCGGTCGGCGTGCAGGGCACTGCCTTGGTCGTGCGGCCCGCGGAGCCGCGAGCGGCGGCGCCGGTGCTGCCGATTCCTCAGGTCGCAGCGGTAGCACCGGAAAATCCGGCCAGAGTCGGCGATTCTGCCCTCTCTCCAACGCTCGAGGATTTTGAGTTTGACGGGCTCGACCCCCCGGCCGCTTGACCGCAGCCCACCCCGGAACAACGCTACAGTGAATTCTGTTCCGTCCCCTTGAACGTCCGCTGGAGCGTCCTCGATGCTGCCCCTGATCCTGATTGGCCTGGGAATCTTCGCCTTCCTCGTGGTCTTCGCGATGCTCGCGCGGTACCTGCGGCTCTGGCTTCAGTCGTATGCATCGAGCGCCGGGATCGGCCTCTTCGATCTGGTCGCGATGAGCTTCAAGAAGGTCAGCCCGACGGTCATCGTGCGGAGCAAGATCATGGCGGTGCAGGCTGGGCTCGGGGATTCGACCGGCATCACCAAGCAGGCGCTCGAGGCGCACTACCTCGCCGGCGGCCGCGTGCCGTTGGTCGTGCAGGCTCTGATCGCGGCCAACAAGGCCAAGATCAAGGAACTCGACTGGAAGCTTGCCACCGCCATCGACCTGGCAGGCCGCGACGTCCGCGAGGCGGTGCAGACGAGCGTGTATCCGAAGGTGATCGACTGCCCGGGGAAGAACAGCGGGCGGGAAACACTCGACGCCGTCGCGAAGAACGGCGTGCAGTTGAAGGTGAGGGCCCGCGTGACCGTCCGCACCAACCTCAACCAGCTCATCGGTGGAGCGATGGAGGAGACGATCATCGCGCGGGTCGGCGAGGGGATCGTGTCGGCGATCGGTGCGGCGGAGCGTCACACCGACGTGCTCGAAAATCCGGACATGATCTCGAAGACCGTGCTTGCCCGCCGGCTCGATTCCAACACCGCCTTCGAGATCGTCTCGATCGACATCGCCGACATCGACGTCGGCTCCAATATCGGCGCCCGGCTGCAGGCCGACCAGGCCGAGGCCGACACCCGCGTGGCCCGCGCCAACGCCGAGGGTCGCCGTGCGATGGCCGTCGCCAAGGAGCAGGAGATGATCGCCAGCATCGAGGAGAGCAGGGCGGCGCTCGTCGAGGCGGAGTCGGCCGTGCCCAAGGCGGTCGCCGAGTCGCTCACTTCCGGCCAACTCGGC
>Ga0214919_10002945_pt1 | contig 26270 bp, 26 predicted proteins | sample LL1503_MetaG_FD_177994 | JGI IMG/M metagenome (GOLD analysis project Ga0214919, IMG submission 177994) | Freshwater microbial communities from Lake Lanier, Atlanta, Georgia, United States - LL-1503 | ecosystem: Environmental > Aquatic > Freshwater > Lake | place: USA: Georgia | collected...
GCGGAGTGAATTGGGCTTTTGATTGTGTTGCCCACCCCGCAGTCACTCGTAACGCGCTTGAGTGCCTCGATTGGGAAGGCACAGTTGTCGTCATCGGCGTCACCAGCCAGACCGCAGAGTTCTCTGGTCTGTACACGCGCCTGACGCAAGTAGATCGTGGAATCATCGGCTGTCGCTATGGCACCATCAGCCCACAACGCGATATTCCGTACATCATCGACTTGTACCGTCGCGGCGAAGTATTGCTCGACGAACTTGTGAGCGCCACATTCCCGATCGCCAATTGGGAAGACGCTGTTCATGGACTCGAAAGCGGCACTGTTGCTCGTGCTGTTATCACTTTCTAGAAATCGGAAATCACCACAATGACTTCGCATATCGCCGGCACGATTGAGACAGAGGGTAAAACTCTGTGGCAACTCATTTCTGAGCGCGCTCTAGTCACGCCCGACAAGCGCATGGCGCTTGACGAACGTGGTCGCACCATGACCTACGGCGAATACAAGAACTGGTGCGAACGAGTCGCTGCCGGACTGTCACAAAAAGGGATCACCGAAAACACCAATGTCTCGTGGGTACTTCCTTCAAAATTTGAATCACTTGTTCTCACCGGAGCATTGTCACGACTTGGCGCAATTCAAAATCCAATCTTGCCGATCTATCGCAATCGTGAAGTCACCTTCATCACAACTCAGTCTTCGTGCAAAGTTCTCATCGTGCCTCACGTGTTTCGAGGCTTTGACTATTTGAACATGGCTCAAGAAGTTGTCGCAACGCTCGATCAAGATGTTGAAATCATCGTGGCCGATCCCGATCTTCCTGAAGCCGATCCAGACGCAATTGGCTTACCGACATATCGCGCCGACCTTGATGCAATTCGCTGGCTCTTTTATTCATCAGGAACAACTGCCGATCCCAAAGGTGCAAAGCACAGTGACAACAGCATGTCGGCCGCAAACGACGGCATGCAATGGAGCATGGAGGTCGGACCCGATGACAAAGCCGCGGTCGTCTTCCCCATCACTCACGTCGGTGGTCTGGTGTGGCTTTTCAACGCAATGCAAACCGGCGTTGAATTATTAATGGTCGAAACATTTGATCCGGCAAACACTCCAAAGTGGTTGGGTGACAACGGGGTCACATGTGCGGGTGCTGGCACGGTCTTTTGGTTGACCTACCTGAATGCTCAACGTCAACTTCCTGCGGGACAACGATTGTTACCGAATGTTCGTATTTTCAATGGCGGTGGCGCACCTAAACCAAAAACATTGAACGCCGAAATGATGGAAGCATTTGGCGCACCACTCATTGGTGGATGGGGGCTGACCGAAGCTCCCATCAACACCATGGTTCATGTTGATGATTCCGATGAAAAGAAGGCACTCACTGACGGTCGGCCCTGCCCTGGCGTCACATTGCGTACCGTTATCGATGGACGGGTCTGTGCTCCTGGCGAAGAAGGCGAACTGCGCGTCAAGGGCCGTCAGGTGTGCCAGGGATATTTAGATTCGTCGCTTGATGCCGACGCATTTGACGAGGACGGTTGGTTCAGAACTGGCGACCTTGGCGTGATTGATGCTGAAGGATTCGTCAGCATCACCGGTCGCTTAAAGGACATCATCATTCGTAAGGGCGAAAACATTTCTGCCAAAGAAATTGAAGATCTTTTGTTTGCCCATCCCTCAATCGCCGATGCCGCAGTGATTGGCCTCCCCGACGAAAAGAGTGGCGAACGCGCGTGCGCAGTTGTCGTGTGCAAGCCAGATACAACTATTTCATTTGACGAGATGGTGAGTTTTCTCAAGACCGCACAACTTTCAGTGCACAAGATTCCTGAACAACTTGAAATCGTCACAACACTTCCGCGCAACCCCAGCGGAAAAGTTCTCAAGAAAGATCTACGAGCTACCTACGGAGGAGCATCATGAGTACAGCAAAAAAAGCACCTGCCAAAAAAGCACCGGTAAAGAAAGCCGCTCTCAAACCTGCGCCGACATATAAGCGCCTGAAGGGTCAGCGCGTCTTCATTACTGGTGCGGGTTCGGGCATCGGACGAGCGACTGCACTTCGTTTCGCCGCCGAAGGCGCACTACTTGCACTCGCCGATCTACGTGGTGCCAAAGAAACCGCCGCCGAAATCAAAAAGGCCGGCGGAACTGCAACTGCTTACGATCTCGATGTCACCAAGGCAGTCGATGTTGAGAAAGTTGTCAACAAAGCTGCCAAGGCACTTGGTGGTCTTGACATCGTGTGCAATATTGCAGGCATTGGCCACTTCGCGAACAGCCATGAAGAATCTCCTGAATGGTTTGATCGCATCGTGTCGGTCAACCTCAATGGCACGTTCTACGTCACTCGCTACGCGCTCCCTCACCTACTCGACACATATGCCAAGACTGGTCGCGATGGTGTCATTGTGAACACCGCATCAACTTCTGGCTTGATGGGCGCACCTTGGAGTGCTGCTTATTGCGCGAGCAAGGGCGGAGTCGTCAACCTCACTCGTGCTCTTGCTTACGAATATCGCGGCAAGGGGGTACGCGTGAATGCCATCGCACCCGGTGGAACGAACACCAACATCGTCAACTCGTTCATGAGTCTTCCCGCCGATGCTGATTACAAAATCATGGGCAAGATCATGACTCCTATGGATCAGGCCGAACCCGACGAGATGGCCAATCTCTTCGCATTTATTGCATCGAACGAAGGTCGCTACATGACGGGTTCTATTGTCGTCATCGACGGCGGCATCACCTGCTGAAAGAAGTACATCATGGGAATTTGCGACGGACGAGTCGTCATCATCACTGGAGCAGGCCGAGGTCTTGGTCGCGCTCACGCTTTGGCTTTTGCTGCTGAAGGAGCAAAAGTTGTCGTTAACGACGTTGGTGCATCGCTCACGGGCGAAGGTCACGACCTCACACCGGCAGCGGAAGTTGTTGCCGAGATTAAAAGCCTTGGCGGCGACGCCATCGTGAACGACGATGATGTGAGCGATTGGGATGGTGCTGGTCGCATGATCAAACAAGCCATCGACACATTCGGACATCTCGACACCTTGGTGTGTAATGCCGGCATTGTGCGCGACCGCATGATTGTGAATATGTCAGTCGATGAATGGGACGCAGTGATGAAAGTTCACTTACGCGGCATGTTCTGCCCCGTTCGTCAAGCGGTCGATTACTGGCGAGCGATGAGCAAGGCAGGTACCCCGATAGATGCCCGAGTTGTCACAACATCTTCCGGCGCGGGACTCTTTGGCAGCGTGTCACAGGCCAATTACTCAGCAGCCAAAGCTGGCATTGCGTCCTTCACCATTGTCGCCGCTGCAGAACTTGATCGTTACGGAGTCAAGATCAACGGCATTGCACCTTCGGCACGTAGTCGTATGACCGAAGAAGCGTTCGCCGACATGATGAAAAAGCCCGAATCTGGTTTTGATGCAATGGACCCCGCCAACGTGAGTCCGGTTGTTGTGTGGCTCGGTTCAGCAGCCTGTGAAATCTCTGGGCGCATGTTCGAAACTGCCGGAGGAGAACTTTCAGTTGCCGATGGCTGGCAACATGGTCAAGCAATCAACAAAGGTGCTCGTTACGAACCCGCCGAAATTGGTGCCGTCGTCGCCGACCTCATTCGTGAAGCACCAAAACCTGCTCCTGTCTACGGAGCCAACTGATGAGCGACGATGTGTTTGCAGCAGACGGTCGTGTCATTGGTTCACGGGCTCTCGCTACACGTCGCAAACTTCTTGATGCAACGGCCAAGTTGTTGCAAGAACAAGGAATTCTCGATCTTCGAGTCGTTGATATTTCGCGCGACATTGGATCTTCGCCAGCGACCTTTTATCAATACTTCAATGATGTTGATGAAGCCATTCTCGAACTCGCCAAAGAAGCAACCGAAGATGAGAAACCATTAGTAGCGCTCTTGCAGCCAGGATGGAACGAATCTGATGGCCTTGAACGTGCTCGACGATTTGTTGATGCGTACATGGTGTATTGGGATACCCATCACGCAGTTCTTCGCGCCCGCAACCTCAAGGCCGAAGAAGGCAACCGTCATTTCCGTGCCGTGCGGACCGAAGCGAACTTGCTCGTCATGGATGCTCTTCAGGCGATGGTTGCCGAGGGTGTCGCAGCAAAACGACTTCCGAATTCGCTTGATCCTTTCACCACTGCTGCTGCAGTTGTCGCTATGTGTGAACGACTCTTGGCTTTCCAACCCGAAATGGCTAAGCGCGGCGCCAACCGTGAAGCAATTCGCAACACATTGGCAACCTTGGTCTACGGCGCGTTGACCGGCCACTAAAAATCAGAGGCTTGGAATCAAACTCGCCAGTTCTTTGAATTCGTTCATCGTGACGGCAGTCGGATTTGCTGACAAGACCTGAATACTCACATGGTCGGCACCAGCATCAAGATGCGCCTTGATACGTGCATGAATATCGTCAAGCGTTCCCCACGCAACGATTGCATCGACCAACTTGTCTGACGGACCGTTTGCGGTGTTGAGGTCTTCGTCGCCCCAGCCCAAGCGACGCAAGTTGTTGGTGTAGTTCGGGAGTCCCATGTATGTCGACATATGCCCACGAGCAACAGCACGGGCCTCTTCAGCATTCGTTGAGAAAACAACAGCTTGTTCGGGAGCCAGCAATGCATCGGGGCCAAGCGCGGCACGAGCAATTGGTGTGTGTTCAACCGGAACAAAATAGGGGTGCGCACCCAGTGTTCGTTCGGCTGACAGCTTCAACATTTTCGGACCCAAAGCTGCCAAGCAGCGAGCCGTCGGTTCAGTCGGACCAGATGCAAAGAACAAACTGCGATCCATCGCATCAAGGTAAGCAACCATGTTTGAGTACGGCTTGCCATATGAAGCACCGTGGAAACCTTCAACGGCTGGTTGATGGCTCACTCCGATTCCGAGCAAGAAGCGATCAGGGAAAGCTTCGGTCAAAGTTTTTTGGCCAGCAGCCATCGTCATCGCTGAACGCGCATGCAGTGACGCGATGCCCGTTGCCATGATCAGTTTTTCTGTTGCTGATAACAGCAATCCGCATGATGCGAACGGTTCACGGCCAACTGCTTCTGGAACCCACACTGCGCCGAAGCCCAATTCTTCAATCTGAGCCGCAACTTTTTGCGCCTCTTTCATGGGCTGCATATCAAGCTGGAATGTCCAGATACCTAATTTGCCGAGTGAGTTCTTTGTTAAAGCCATGGGCAAACTCTACGTCTTAAGTTGAGGCGACCTTCAGTTCGGTGGATATTGAATTGTTTCACCAGAGTTGTCAGGGTTAATCCGGCCAGAGCCAGTGCTACCAAAGAGTTTCGTAGCTGCGTTCCATAGATCATCAACGAGATCCCACCCAGCAGCATTGGTCTCTTCGTAATGCCCTTCCGGCTCTCCCAACTCGCGTCCGAGGGCTTGCCCATAACGACAAATGGCTGCAAGAGCCGCCGCATCAGCAGTCTCGTATGCTTCAAGAGCTGAAGGATTGTCCGTAATCTTCTTACACGTCAATCCACCAGCAGAATCAGCGTTTTCAATAACTCCACGTGCATAAAGGTCTGCACACGTGGAGCCCGCTGGCAGTGCAATTTCAAGGCACTTAAGACGGTACTCAGAAACTGGCACCCAATAGCCAAGTTCTTCAGTTCCTAAACCGACGGTAAACAACACATCTCGCTGCACCAATGATGTCAAGTAGCCCGGGAAGTCGTAGTCGACTCCTTCGGCATGTACGCCTGCACCTTCCAAGTAATACTTTCCAGTGTTCGTATCAAAATCTTTCGGCAGACCGACAACGAGTTCTGGCGGCAACTCACCAGGCATAAATATGAAACCCACTACCCCAAGATCCAAGAACGACACCCTGGTCTTCAGCATGTCACCAACGCGAACTTCGCTGTCAGTGAGAGGCGTCAAAACTGGATCAACTTCAAGAGCATCGTTGTCACTCTGACAAGTTTCATCTGATGGCGGTTGATTCGGTTCGCACGTGTACAGAGTTGGTGACTTCCAAGCCAGGTCACCATCTCCGATGAGTAACCGGAAACCAATATTGGTCAATCGGGTGAAAAACTCTTCGGTACTGAACTTGATTCGATCAATGTCAATGACTTTTGCCTGGTCGACCAACTGAAGAACAGCTTGAGTCAGTTGCTCGCCAATTGCTGAAGTGCGAGCGAAGTTGCGACAACGCAAATCGCTACATCCCGCGACGGGTTCTGCCCCTTCAGGCGCAGTCCAGCCGTTTCCAATCGGGTGGACATCGGTGACTTCCCATACATCGGCATCACCCGGACCGATTTGACTACCCACCGCCCCATTGAGATACAAAACATCGCCAAAGCCTGCAGCTTGGAGTCGCTCACGCAAAACTCCGGGGTAATCCGCGGTGAAGTAACGACCGTCTGCAGAGCAAGACTCAGCATCCCATCCCTTTTCTGCACAGATAGTTTCGAGATTTGGTACGTCTGGCGGATTCCAACCGAGAGTGCTTTCTGGGTGACTATTCCATTGCACAACTGTCGCAATTGCCGAATCATCTGAAGCATTCACCAAATTGAGCACATTCAACCGTGGATCAAAAACAATCGGATCACGACCATCGCTGACACCAAACCGGTGTTCACCTGTGATCGCTGAGGCAATCGCTGGTTGCAAGTCATTCACGGCCTCAACAACGGTTTCAGCAATGACATCGGCCATATGCGAGTACCAATCATCGTTGATCGAAAAAGCCGAGTCTGGACCATGGTGGTTATGAGTCGCGTTGACCAAAATCGGAACATCTTGCCAATCCTGAGGCAGCAGCTCTCGTGCACGTCGCGCAATTTCATCGGCGTCACTTGAAAAGATCATGTATACATCAACCGCCACAATGATGGCCCGATCACCTTGACGATCAAGGGCCAAGGCAGTTGCACGGATGTCGTCATGCACCCAACTCGCATCACCAGAACCATTACCTACATCAACCGAACCTTGATCAAACATGGGCACATACACGCCGATGTCAGTGGGATCAACAGCTGATTCGTTCCAACCTGGTGCATCGGCTAAGTAATCATTTGAACCATCAACTGTCGGTAGTACTGATGCACTCGCGGATCCTGCAAGCAGACTCGTATCTGATGCCACTTCTGTATCGGGCGTCACTGTTGAGTCAACAACCGCGGTCGTGTCTGAGGTCTTTTCTGAACTGCCAGAGCTACACGAAACACCAACAATGACGAGAATTGCCAACGACGAAAGTCCAACGACTTTTCTCAACGTTTTCATCATGTCCCCCAGACTTGACTACAACCTATTTTTTTCGAAGGTTACTACTCATTAAGCCAAGCATCGATCAGTTTGCGGGCGATTGAAATTCCGGGAGGAATATTGGGTAATGCATCTTTGCGATACCAATTCGCATCAAGAATTTCGGTGGGGTCACACACAATGTCGCCGCTCACCCATTCAGCACGGAAGCCCAACATCAAACTGTGCGGGAATGGCCAAGGTTGACTACCCATGTACTTCACAGTCCCGACATTCACGCCAACTTCTTCAAAGACTTCGCGCACAACTGCGCCTTCAAGTGTTTCTCCTGGTTCAACGAATCCGGCCAAACAGCTGTACATCGGTCCACGAAATTGCACGCCTTGTGCAAGAAGCGCTTCTTGATCAGGACCAGGTTCGCCGCGCGTCACCAACGTGATCATCGCTGGAGCGAGTCGAGGAAAGTTCAAAAGACCACATGTCGGGCAACGCATGGCCCGCTCACCACGTGCCGGCTCTGTTGCCTCACCGCAACGACCGCAGAATCGATGGGTGCGCGCCCACTCAACTAGTTGCACCGCGCGACCAGCGATCAACCAATCTTCTTCTGGGGCACGTCCAAACAAACTAAACAGATCGAGCGCTCCGCCATCAGATGGGTCTTGTCCTCGCGGCACATCAACACCCCAGCAGGCGTGCCCATCCAGCATTCCTAAGAAGTGGGTTGAGTATTCCGACTCGGCGGCCTCATCATGAATCCAAACCTTCGATTCAACGACATGAAAGTACCGATGTCCGACGAGGTCGGGGGCTGGTTTCATCGAGGGCTGAAAGCGCGAAGGGCGCGAAATCGAGCCTGGGCCAAAGGATACGGGTTGCTGCGAATCGGTCACCCCTAGAGCATGACCGTAAGATGACCACTATGTCCAACTCCAACACCCCCAACAAAGGCCGCACCGTCGTCATTGTCGATGCCGTCCGTACCCCTATTGGCCGCAAGAACGGTGGTTTGTCCACTTTGCACCCCACCGACCTCCTTGGTTTGGTCCAAAAGGCCATCGTCGAGCGCACCGGAATCGATCCATCAAAAATTGAACAAGTCGTCGGCGGAAACGTGAGCCAAGTTGGCGCTCAGAGCTTCAACGTCACGCGTACCGCGTGGTTGTCCGCAGGCCTTCCGCTCACCACCGCTTGCACCACCGTTGATACTCAGTGTGGATCAAGCCAGCAGGCCACTGGTCTTGCTGCTTCGCTCATCGCTTCAGGTGTCGTCGATATCGCAGTCGCGTGTGGTGTTGAGTCAATGAGTCGTGTGCCGATCGGCAGCAACTCAAACGCGTTCACCAAAGATCCGAAGACCAAAGCCGAAGTCTCACTTGGTAAAGCAGTAAGCAAGAGCTACTTCGAACATTACGAATTCACTTCACAGTTTGAAGGCGCCGAGCGCATTGCCGATATCTGGAATATCACTCGTGCCGATACCGACAACTTCGGAATGCAATCGCAACAGCGCGCTGCACGCGCGTGGGCCGAAGGTCGCTTTGACGGTCAGTTCATCACTGTCAATGCACCCGATCTTGATGCTGATGGCAAGCCAACTGGTTCAACTCATGCTGTTGCACGTGATGAAGGCATGCGTGAAACCACACTTGAATCACTTTCATCGCTCAAGCCAGTCGCTCGCGAAAACGGTGTACACACCGCAGGTAACTCATCACAAATTTCCGATGGTGCTAGCGCCATCCTCATGATGACTGAAGAAAAGGCCAAAGAACTTGGCCTCAAGCCCCGGGCGCGCATTGTTGATAGTTGCCTCGTCGGAGTCGACCCCGTGTTGATGTTGACTGGACCCATCGATGCCACGAAGCGTTTGCTTGAGCGTAACAACCTCACCATTGATCAGATCGACACCTTCGAAATCAACGAAGCATTTGCTTCTGTGGTGTTGGCATGGGCCAAAGAAGTGGGCGCCGATCTTGAAAAGACCAACCCCAATGGTGGAGCTATTGCCTTGGGTCACCCACTCGGAAGCACCGGCGCAATTCTCACCACAAAAGCTCTCTACGAACTTGAGCGCACGGGTGGTCGTTACGGATTGATCTCAATGTGTTGCGGTGGCGGTCTTGGTACCGGAACCCTCATTGAGCGTCTCTAAACAATCAATCCCATTTCGTAACCGCCAGGTAGATACCTCTTCCCACAGTGGGACTATGAAAATGAAATTCATAAACAGGTCAGGACTCTTTGCAGTCCTGACCTGTTTGATTTTGAGCAACTGTTCATCTTCAAGCCAACCATTACCCGATGGCGCAAATGGTCGCATTGTCAAAGTGGTCGACGGAGACACTGTTGATGTTGCAATGAGCGGTCATACTGAACGAGTTCGCCTCATTGGTGTCGATACTCCCGAAACGAAAAAACCCAATACTCCCATTCAGTGTTTTGGACCAGAAGCCTCCAAACACACCAAAGAACTTCTGCCCGTTGATACCCCCGTTTTGGTTCAACGCGATATCGAAGCCCGTGATCCGTATGGGCGCCTTCTCGGATACGTCTATCGCTCGTCCGACCAATTGTTTGTAAACCAAGACCTCATCGTCAACGGATATGCCCGACCACTCTCCATTGCTCCCAACACTGCTTTTGCTCGTGAATTCGCGGCGCTGGCACAGTCTGCCCAAAACTCGAAAATAGGCTTGTGGGGTGAGTGCGCATCAGAGCCCTGACCTTCGCCGATAGCGTGACGGCGTGAGCAACAACGAGATCAGTCTCGCCGAGCGACTCGGTTACGAAGCCAGCCAGAAGCTGGTCATCATTTCGTGCGACGACTTAGGTTCTTGCCACGCCGCCAACATCGGCGTCTACGAGGCGATTCGAAATGGCATTGCCTCATGTGCATCTGTCATGGTCCCGGCTCCGTGGGCACGCCATGCTGCCGAAATGTACGACGGCGAAGACATCGGCGTGCACATCACCCTGAACGCCGAACATGCGCTCTATCGCTGGGGCCCCATCACACATGCGCCATCACTCTTGTCAGGTGATGGCGGTTTCCCGCGCAACGTTGATGATCTTTGGGAACATGCCGATCCCGCAGAAGTTCTTCGTGAATGTCGTGCCCAAATTGAGCGCGCCACAATTTGGGGCTTTGATGTCACGCACCTTGCACCTCACCTCAGTGTGATCACTTTGCGCCCCGAGTTCTTTGACATCTATCTTGAACTCGCTGTTGAGTTTCAGTTACCAATTCGCCTTCCTTCAACGTTGACTGCCGAACAAGCTGGCTTCCCATTCCGTCGACTCGCCGCTGAAGAAGGAATTGTTTTCCCCGATCACTTCGATCACGACTGGCGTGCCGGAAGTCGCGAACGCGTCTATAACGCAATTCGCAAGCTGCAACCCGGTGTCACCGAGATCCACATTCAACCAAGTATCGATACCGCCGAAGTTCGCGCGCTCACCGATCACGCTGAAGAGTGGATTGACGATCTTGATCTAGCTTTGCACGACACAACAGTCACCGACTTGTTGCAAGAGCAAGATGCAATCGTGATTGGCTATCGCGAATTACGCGCGGCAATGCGCCGAACCAATTAGGATTCCTTAGCCTTCGTTTAAGAGGCGAGCAATAGTTTCTGCGGCTTCACCACTTGATAGGGCATCAAAAAGTGGTCCAGTTGCACCGGTGATTTTGAGTTTGCTCTTCATAAAGGCAACCGATAAATCCATTGTTGCATCAGCTTTCGCGATTGTTGCCACGGTGTCGGCGTCATCTGGGCCAGCCACTCGTTCATCACCTTTGCCCATGACTAAACGAAACTGAATTGTGCGTGCATCACTCATGCCACTTCTCCGATTTCTGTTTCAACTAATCCTGGGCTCAACAATCGACTCGGCAATGACTGACCGGGTTCGAGGGTCATCACATCTTTAATTCCGGCAAACAAATCAATTTCAACTACGTCTGCTTCAGGTGCGCCGACAGCAGATTTCGCCAACACCCAATCTTCGTAAGGGTACGCAATTGCGAGTTCATCATCGTCAAGTCCGAACCACCATGACTCGTTGGGGTCAACTTGAGTTGCATGCGCCCGCAAAGCGCCCGATCGTGCCGACATATGCGAGGCGACATGAATACGTGTGGTGATGCGTTCGTCCTGACCTGGCCGATTCAACCATTTGTCGTCGTATGGCGATTTGCCATTCTTGGCCAACATCGCTTCGTGTACTGCAATCAATCGCGTACGTGACCACACCGAGTAATACATCTTGAGCGGTTGCCACGGTTCGCCTGCCCACGGATACCACATCGAATCTCCAGCGCGTTCAAATGCCGGAACCGAGATGTCATGCACCTTCAAGTGATCGGGATGCGGATAACCACGTTGATCATCGCCGTACGTGATGATCACTTGCGGCCGCTCGCGACGGATAATCGAGACCAATCGGCCGACCGCTTCGTCGTGTGAAGCCTGATGAAAGCATTGTGGGTTGGCGTTGGGGGGCGAATCGGCCATACCCGAATCGCGGTACCCCAACATGATCACTTGATCAAAGCCGATGATCTGTGCCGACTGAGCAAGCTCGACTGGTCGAATGCGAGCCAAATGTTGCTTTTCTTCTTCGGGGGTCATGCCATGGAACGGCCCGCCCTCGTCACGTAGGGCCGGATTCTGCAGATCGCCTTCTTCGCCGCCGGTACAACACACCAAAACAGTGCGGACTCCAAGATCGTGATATTTCGCCAGAGTCGGAGCCCCTTTGGACGCCTCGTCATCGGGGTGGGCGTGGATTGTCAACACACACAATGGACTCTCCTGGACCTCAAACATCGTTCTCAGGCTAGTTGCACCCCAAGGTCGCTCAGCCACCGTAAAGTTGAGAGCAATGACACATCGACTGCTCCCCCTCGTGCTGATTCCTGTAGTGCTCGCCCTTGGTGCGTGTTCCGATGACGGCCGAGATATGAAGCCGCCGGCCGGAAATCAGAATGAGTCGATTATGACGACGACGTTGCCGCTCGAGGGCGGCGCCAGCTTCGAAACCCCCGCCCCCTAACCAACTGACTGACCTTTTCCCACCACTTTGGAAGATAGTTACCGCTAGGCGGTAGCCATATTCCAAAGTGGGTGAAATTGAACGGGATGACCACCCTCCGCGTTGAGTCCACCACAATCTGCCAAACTGAATCATCAGTTCGACCACGCCAATCACCCAGATCGGACTCTTCGATACCGACGCTTCGGGCCGACTCACCTCGGCTGATTCGCGATTCCGCGACCTGGCCCTATCAGGCGGACCAGTTCCAGTTGGTCGAGCACCATGGGCCAACGCCCACGCCGACGACCGCTCGAAAGCTGAATCGGCTTGGCGCCACGCCGTCGACTCTTCAATACCGATCGACATCGAAGTCAACGTCCCCACCATCGATGGGCAAGACACCGTTGTCCGTTTTCTCGCGAACCCACTCCTCGATGCCGACGGCTCAATCACCGGCTACTCGGGCGTCGTCATCGCCATGCCCAACCACCAACAGTTGTTCTCCCACGAATCGGGTCAACTGCTGGCACTTCTAGAAGCATCAGAAGATCCGACGATCATCACCGACATGAACGGCACTGTTCTTCACCTCAATGCCGCAGCAAGCCACTTTGAACAAATGGCAGTTTCGGTGCGCGATCAAATGCCCCGCGAAATTTTGTCAACACCAGATTCACATTGGCGCGGCGAAGTTGGTCTACGCGGATCCGACAATGAGTTGCACACCTTTGACGTGCAAGTGGCGTGCGCCAAAAACCGCATCACAATGTTGGCTCGCGATATCAGTTCATCATTGCGCCTACAAGCCGAACTTGCACACCTTGCAACTCATGATGCATTGACTGGCCTACCCAATCGCACGTTGTTCATTCGTAAATTGTCAGAGGCAATTGAACGTGCTCGTTCGTCAACATCAACAGTGTCCGTCATCTTTTTAGATGTCGACAAACTAAAGGACATCAACGACAGCCTTGGCCACGAAAATGGCGATGCTCTCATCACCAACATCGGACGCCGCCTGGTTTCCGCTACTCGTCCTGGCGACATCGTTGCCCGAATTGGCGGAGACGAGTTCGTCATCTTGTGCGAAGGCCTCACCGACGAAGAAGCAGCCATGGACCTTGCTGAAAGAATCCGCACCGCAATCACTGGCCGCGTGTTACTTCAGGGCATCGAAGTCGTAACTGGCGCAAGCCTCGGCGTTGCGATGACACGAGGTGAAATTGACGAACCAGCACTTGTTGATGCTGCAGTCGCCCTCATGCGCAATGCCGACACCGCGATGTATCACGCAAAAATGCGCGGTCGTTCACGATGCGAGTTATATAGCAACAACATGCGCAACTCAGCCAAAGAGCGGGCCACATTGTCGGCATCGCTCGAACAAGCACTTGCCAACAACGAACTTCATCTCGTGTACCAGCCAGTCATGTCCCCGCATTCAAACAAGATTGTTGGCGCCGAAGCCCTATTACGTTGGCGCCATCCAACACTTGGTTTGTTAACTCCATCATCATTCGTTGACCTTGCCGAAGAATCCGGCGCGATTGTCCCGATTGGCGAATGGGTCATTCGTCAAGCATGCTCCGATATGCGCATGTGGCTGAATGAAAAGCGCATTGATCGTCAGTTCATCGTTCACGTCAACGTTTCGCCGCGCCAAGTTGGCGACGCCCGATTCGTTGAACGCACCTTGGCCGCTATCAAAGACTTTGATTTACAGCCTCAGCACTTGGCGCTCGAGTTCGATGAGAAAATGCTCATGAAAGACACCGCGAACACATTGCGTACTCTGCAATCAATGAAGCGCTTCGGAGTGCGTTTGTCTATTGACGATTTCGGAACTGGCTACTCATCACTTTCGCACCTGCGTTCGTGTCCGGCCGATTACCTCAAGCTTGACGGTTCATTTGTGCGTGCTCTCGGCGAAGACGAGAGCGACGACCCCATCGTTCGCGGCATCGTGCAATTGGCGCACAGTCTCAATATGGCTGTGATCGCCGAATGGGTCACGACCGACGCTCAAATTGAGCGACTGCGCTTGCTCGGTTGTGATTTAGTGCAGGGTTATCGCATCGGCCGGCCCGTTGCTGCCACAGCATTTGGTGCGTCAGCCACTACCGTCTGATCTAGCCACTATGTCTGAATTCGCTCCCCCAGTTCTGCCGCGTTGTTATCGCCACCCCAATATGCCGACGGGTCGTTCATGCACTCGATGCGGACGACCGGCATGCGGAGATTGCCTACAAGCAGTCACCATTGGTAGTCAGTGCCCCGATTGCGTCAAAGCCTCTCGCCCAGCCGCAGCGGTACGCGCCAAAGACTGGAACGCTTCGCAGAATGCTCTCGTCACGCGGGTCATCATGTCTATCAATATCGCAGTATTCGTTTGGGTGCTCATCGGCGACACCAGCACTGCTGGTTTTGGCAGCAGCGTCTCATCGCGTGAAGTTGATCTTGGATTAAACAAACTGCTGCTCTCGTATAACCACGAGTGGTATCGACTGATCACCTCAGGCTTTTTACATTTCGGAATTTTGCATATTGCAATGAATATGTACCTGCTCTTTCAATTAGGCAAGTTACTCGAAGCCCCCTTAGGACGTGTGCGCTTTGGTTTGTTGTACTTCGCCTGCTTGCTTGGCGGATCGCTTGGTGTTCTCGTTCTCGAAGGAAGCAGTAACGGATTGCACGGCGGCGCATCTGGCGCCGTATTCGGCCTGATGGGCGCAGCCGCAATCAGCATGCATCGCCGCGGCATCAACATTTTCCAAACCGGCCTCGGCGCAACATTGATGATCAACTTGTTGCTCACCTTCACCATCCCTGGTATTTCGATCGGTGGCCATATAGGTGGCATTGCAATCGGCGTGTTGTGCGGAAGCGTCATGTTGGCTCCACCTGGCCACAAGCAACCACAGTGGTTGAGTAACGCAGTTCCGGTGATCGCAATCATTGGCAGTGTGATCGCCAGCATCATCATCGTTGGCTAAGCCCGCAACACCCCTTCCCTACATTCTTTTCACGACTTCCCCTCGTTCCATCTCCAAGCCCCTATTGCTTGTTCATGACCCGGAGGTCTTTTGTGACTACATCTCAACATCAACCCGATCGCCCGATTCCCGCTTGCGGAGTCGACCCCATCACATCAGCGTCAATCGCCGCAACACTCGGACATGCGCTTCACAATTCCAGTCACAATTCAGATATTGCGGTCGTCCCGCTTGATCATCAATCAATCGGCCACGGAGTCTTGCTCTTTGAAAATGGAGCGCATTACCTCGACGACATTCGGCAAATACTGGCTGTTTCGCTTGATCACCACGAGACTCCAGATGTCGTTGTGTATTCGTATCGCGAACATGACGTTCTTGATGAAAACGACATCTACGAATTTGATCTGACGTCAGCGTGGTTTGCCAATCAAGGTATTCAACTCATTGACTGGTTCGTTGTCACTCAACGCAATGCGCGCAGTATTCCCACCGAATTCGGTCGCTCAACTAACTGGACCAAGTGATATGTCACGACTTTTCCGAACGCGTAGTCCGGCAGCACGCATGCGATGTAACAATTCACGACTTGTCACTGCAATCGCGCCCATCGCAATCGCCTGCTCGCGATACGTCTCGGGCAGGTCGTAATGGTCACGATGAAACCCACGTTGCGGAATTTCTAACGTTGCAGCAAATGCATGTAACTCATCAAGGCTGACATCGCTCACCATGTGACACCAATGGCGTTCTTTGTGCCACCAGCGGCACTCATCAACATAAATTGCCACGGTTTAACGTTGGCGAGGTTTGCGGACCTTCACCGGAATCGGCTTCACTTTCGAAGCTTCTCCGATGACACGCGTTCCGATTGCACCGATACCAATCGCTGAACCAGCGACGATCAGGTTCACAATCCAAGAAGCCATGGATTGCAACCTACATCACCAATGGGGCAACCCGCTTGTCGCCCACCGTTTTCAGTGTGAGCCCAAATCAATGGGCACAGCCACAACCCGAACCGCATCCCCCACCAGAACGCGGCGCCGGGGTCGGAGCGGCCGAACCTGATGACACCCCGACCGAGGCAAACACCGACAAAAGTCGCACAGCGTTTTCGTGGCCTTGCGGGCACGTTGCGGGGTCACTGGCCTCGGCCATCGGACGGCGCACTTCAAAGGTGGTTTCGCAGGTCTTGCAACGGAAGTCATACAGCGGCATGTCCTCGAGTGTAGGCGTCTGCTTGACTTATGTCATGGCCTCAAACGACCCGATGACCGCGCACCCAGCAGGCTCAACTCTTCTCGACACTCGACTCGACGAAAACACTCAAACCGGCGAACCCACGGTGGCTCACATTGTCAAAGTGGAGCCAGGCGAAAGTGCGCAGGCCAAAGTAATGGAGGCTCGTATTTACGGCACTCCTCTTGAAGCACTGTGTGGTCATGTGTGGGTTCCATCACGCGACCCCAAGAAGTTGCCGATGTGCGAAGACTGTAAGTCGATCTACGAGATGTACCGCATGATGAATGATGGGCTCAATGAGCAACCTTCCGACTGAGGCCGGACAGAACTCAGGGTTGCGTATTCGACCAGCTGCTCGCGCTCTTGTGCTCTCACCGAGCAATCACATCTTGTTAGTGCGCTTTGAATTTCCGGCAGGTACTCGATGGGCTCTTCCAGGTGGAGGCCTTGACGACGGCGAAGACCATGTCACGGCATTGCGCCGCGAACTCATCGAAGAAGTCGGACTTCATAATCCAGATATCGGTCCCCATATCTGGACTCGCGAACATCGCATCGCCTTCATCAATGGCCAGTGGGATGGCCAACGCGAACACATTCATCTCGTGCGAGTGCCACAAGTATTTGAACCACAGCCTTCCCTTGATTGGCACACCCTCAACGCCGAATACCTTTTTGAATTGCGCTGGTGGCATATCGACGAAATTGCTACCGCAGCACAGACCACTTTCGTTCCTGCCGAATTACATACCCACACGATGAACATCATTGAGGACCGAATTCCTTCTTCGCCCATCGACATTGAGGTCTAGAGTTATCTCGTGCCCGACCTGCATTCAATTGTCACTTTTGGAATCGCTTCAATTGCTCTTTTGCTGATTCCCGGCCCTGCTGTGATCTACATTTTGAACCGCAGCGTCTCTGATGGTCGCGAAGTTGGTTTGGCAGCAGTGGCCGGCCTTGAGCTTGGCAACTTCGTGCATGTCATCGCCGCATCAGTTGGACTATCAGCGGTGCTCGCAACTTCTGCCACCGCCTTCAATGTGGTGAAGTGGCTTGGTGTTGGCTATCTCGTTTTTGTTGGCGTACGCACGCTGCTTCGTCAACCAACCGAGATTGAAACTGAGGCGACAACAACAAGTTTGCGCCGTTCATTTACTCAAGGAATCATCGTCAATACATTGAACCCCAAAGTGGCCTTGTTCTTCTTGTCGTATCTTCCGCAATTCATTAATGCTGATAAAGGTGCCGCCTGGTCTCAAGCTCTTGTACTCGGAAGTACGTTTGTTTTAATTGGCTGCGTCACCGACGGCATGTACGCACTCACTGCGAGTGCTTTACGAGCCAGGTTGTTAAGCGGACGTTCATTGCCTTTCGTGCAGCGTTACGTTGCTGGCACTGTATTCATCGCTCTTGGCCTCGCCGCCGCCACCACATCACCTTCATCAGCCAAATAACTTCGTACTTCTGGTGCAGAATTGTCACGAAATACGCAACGATTCTGCACCAGAAGCACAGTGTTATCTGAAGTTTCGGGCGGTGACTTGGGCTGCAACCGAAAGTGGCGCAATGTGCTCGGCCACAATATTCACGACGCCTTCATAACGCTGCAGACGACCGCGTACTAACAACGCTCCCGCACCGCGAGCCACTGGTCGAAACCGTTTCCAACATCCCACCGATACCACCACATTCATCAAACCTGTTTCATCTTCAAGACTGATGAATGTTGTTCCCTGAGCAGTTGCGGGTCGTTGGCGATGGGTCACCGTGCCCGCAACCCATACTTTGGTTTGGTCGGTCGTCAACAATTGATCTGCCGGAACCACGCCATACGCATCAAGTTGCTCACGCAAAAATGTTGTCGGATGACCATTCGGTGAAACACCCGTGGCCCACAGATCGGCAACCGCAACTTCAAGTGGTTCCATACCCGGCAACATTGGCGCCTGCGTTCCCGTCGCCAAGCCTGGCAATCGATCGCGGCGCGACTGCGCCGCCGCACCAACTGCCCACAACGCCTCGCGACGTTCAAGACCAAAACACTCACCGAAAATTCCGCCGGTTGCCATGGCTTCAAGTTGCGCAAGTGTCAGTTCATCAACGCGTCGTGCCAAATCTTCGGCGTCAACATAATCACCGCGCAGCACTCGCTCATCTTCAATCTGTTGCGCGAGCCCCGAACCAATTCCACGAATTGCACTCAGCCCTAAACGCACAGCAAAGCCACCGTGGCTTTCTGCACATTCTTCAAGAGTTGCCTGCGCACCCGAAGCCAACAGATCGGGTGTGCGCACCACCACTCCATGTCGGCGCGCGTCTTGAGCCAATGAATGCGGACTCCAAAAACCCATGGGCTGCGCGTTCAAAAGCCCTGCATAAAACGCCGCGGGTTCATACAACTTCAGCCACGACGACGAATACACCAAGTACGCAAACGACACCGAGTGACTTTCGGGAAATCCGTAATTGGCAAAGGCCGCCATCTTGTCAAAAATCTCATCGGCGATATCACCAACGATTCCGCGTTCGGCCATGCCTTCATACAAACGTTGGCGCAATAACTGCATACGTTTTTGGCTGCGCTTTGAACCCATGGCTTGACGTAACTGATCGGCTTCAGATGCCGTGAACCCAGCAACATCAATCGCCATTTGCATCAGCTGCTCTTGGAACAACGGAATACCCAGAGTTTTACCCAGGCTATTTTCCAGTAACGGATGCAAATACGTAATGGGTTCTTGTCCGTTACGCCGACGAATATACGGATGCACCGACCCACCTTGAATAGGTCCTGGCCGAATGAGTGCCACCTCAACCACTAAGTCGTAGAAACGTCGGGGCTTGAGCCGTGGCAGTGTTGCCATTTGCGCGCGTGACTCAATTTGAAAAACACCAACCGTGTCGGCTCGACACAACATTGCGTACACATCATCATCTTGCGGTAGAGCAGCAAGATCAATCGTGACACCTTTATGTCGTTTCACTAAATCAACCGCACCATGCAAGGCCGATAACATTCCGAGACCCAACAAGTCAAACTTCACTAAACCAGCCGCAGCGCAATCATCTTTATCCCACTGCAAAACACTGCGATCTTGCATGCGGCCCCACTCAACTGGACACACCTCAATCACCGGGCGATCGCAAATCACCATTCCGCCCGAGTGAATACCAAGATGACGCGGTGCATCTTCAATGTCGGCGGCAAGTTCTAAAACCAATGGTGGAATAGCTTGATCAACACGACCCTCGGGAGTTTTCTCCGGAGAGTTCGCTGCAACGTTGCGCCACATATCCATTTGTTTTGACCACGCATCTTGTTGGCCTGGTGCGTACCCAAGAGCCCGTGCCATATCACGCACTGCCGAACGTGCACGATAGGTAATCACATTGGCAACCTGTGCTGTGTGGTGACGCCCATAGCGATTGAAAACATATTGAATAACTTCTTCGCGACGACCGCTCTCAATATCAAGATCGATATCGGGCGGTCCATCACGATCGGGCGATAAGAAACGTTCAAAGAGCAATCCCAATGACACCGCATCGGCTTTGGTGATGCCGAGCGAGTAACACACTGCACTATTGGCAGCGCTTCCGCGACCCTGACAAAAAATGTCGGAGTCGTTACAAAACTGCACGATGTCCCACACCACCAAGAAATAGCCCGCAAACCCAAGCAGTTCAACAACTTCAAGTTCATGATCAATCGTCTTCCACGCTCGTGCGCGAATGCTGAGGTCTTCCCCACTTTGCGGACGTTCGCCATAACGACGTCGCGCACCTTCTTCGGTGAGTCGTCGTAAAAATTGCATCTCGGTCAAACCATCAGGGCACGGATACGGCGGCAACTTTGGGGCCACGAGCGATAAATCGAATGCTGCGGCACGACCAATCTCGGCCGCCAAATCAACAACACCCGGATAGCGAGCGAATCGTCGCACTTGTTCGGCACCACTTCGCAAATGTGCTGTTGCTGCAGCGGGTAAACAGTGATCAATCTCATTAAGACTGCATCGTTGATTCACGGCCGCGATTGCTGTTGCCAATCTTCGTGCTGATGGTGTCGCGTAATGAACATTGTTTGTAGCAATGCATTGCACATCAGCGCGCACCGCCAGTTCGGCCATTGCATCGTTGCGCGCCGTATCAAGTGGATCACCGTGATCCCACAGTTCAACCAACACCCGATCGCGACCAAATGCAGTGATCAGCTTTTGCAGTTCACGCAATGCTGCACTCGGACCATGATCAACCAAAGCCGAAGGCACTGCACCTTGTCGACATCCCGTCATCACCCACCAATGCCCCGCACCTATGTCAGCAAGGTCGGGCATCGTGCACCGCGGGTCACCTTTACTGCCGGCCAACTGCGCCAGGCTCAACGCTCGTGCTAAACGCGCGTATCCAGCAGTGCCATCGGCCAGCACCACGAGGTGTTGCGGACCAGCAGATGATTGAACAGTGATTTCGCTACCGAACACTGTTGGCAGGCCCACCACGCGCGCCGCCTCAGCAAAACGCACCACGCCGTACAGCCCGTTGTGATCGGTCACGGCGAGTGCAGTTAGTCCCAAACGATGGGCCTCTTCAGCTAACTCTTCTGGATGCGATGCCCCGTCGAGAAACGAAAAGTTTGAATGGCAGTGCAGTTCGGCATACGGCACAACAGGTCGAGGCGTACCGCCAGTGGGCGTGCGATCGGGCTCTGGGACGACGACTCGCCGAACGACCGGCTGCGGCGAAGACTCGGGTTTTCGGCCCGATAAACGGGCTTCAAGTTCAGACCAAGTGGTTGGCCCTTGCATCCCCCATGTCGACCCCATGTCGACAGGTTAGCGAACATATGTTCGTATGCCAAGAGCAATGTTTGAGTGGGTGTTTTAGACCAGGGCCTGCATCATGTCGGCGATCAGATCGTCGGGGTGCTCGAGCCCACAGCTCATGCGCACAGTTCCAGGGGTGATACCGCTGTCGGCAAGTTCTTCGGGAGTCATGCCGGCGTGAGTCGTCGATGCTGGGTGCGTCACCAAAGTCTCGGGACCACCCATCGATGTTGCGGCGTGACACAACTTGACCGACCGCACAAACTTGGCTCCGGCGTCAAGACCGCCTGCCAATTCAAATGACAACACGCCACCGTGCATGCGGTACTGACGTGACGCCAATTCAAACTGTGGATGAGATTCAAGACCCGGATGCCGCACCAAAAGAACTGCTGGGTGCGCTTCAAGCGCACGACCAATCGCCACAGCATTCGCACCTTGTTGACGCAAACGTGGACCAAGTGTGCGCAAACCCCGCAAACCATTCAACGCGTCAAACGGCGATGCACACGCGCCTTGCAAAACTGCAAAGCCCCACAACGCATCAATGAGATCACGTTCACCCGCCACAACACCTAGAGTTGCATCGTTGTGTCCAGCCATTGCTTTGGTTGCTGAGTGCAAAACCAAATTGACACCGTGATCAAGCGGACGCGAACCAAGTGGCGTCGACAATGTCGAATCCACAACAGTTATTGGGCCTTTGATTGAGCCAAGATCATCAAGATCAACAATGTCGAGCAACGGATTCGCTGGAGTTTCAGCAAACACCATCATCGTTCGACCAGGAATCACCGCTTCAGCAAATGCTCCATGCTTCGTGCCGTCAACAAACGTGACATCAATACCAAATCGCGGACACACGCCGGCGAGTAATTGCATCGTGCCGCCGTACAACTGCTTTTGCGCAACGATGTGATCGCCCTTTGAACACAAACCAAGAATGACTCCAGCGATTGCGCCCATGCCAGATGCATACGCACGCGCTGCTTCGGCACCTTCAAGTTCGGCGACCGCACTTTCGAAAGCCTGCACAGTTGGATTGCCATGACGACCGTAAAACTTGCCAGCCTTGGTTGAGTGCGCCATCTTGCGACCCTCTTCAAGCGAACCCATTTCGTAGGTCGTTGAAGCGAACATGACCGGAGCCATTGAAATCTGATCATCGGGGCGACCCGCACTAATGGCCACGGTCTCGGGCTGGAGTTTGGATGGTTCGTGATTCGGCAAAGAGTGCGAAGGAGTGTTCATGGTGATTCCGAGTGTTGAAAGCACCCCTAGTCAACCATCAAACGGCTAGTCAACGAACCTGATTTACCCATGAATCACCGATTTATCTGGGCCTCATCGGAAAGTTTTGGTCAAGACAAACAAACCTTCAAGAAAAGTGCAACGTGTCGTCTTCTCAATACTCACTACCCATGACAACAAATAGTTCTCAAGTTCTGAGCACTACCTACCGATAAAGGCGATAACTGTCATGACACTTATAGAGACCCACTTTCCCGGATCAACCGAATCAAGACTCCGTCCCACTGTGGTCGGTGCTGTCGAACAACGTCCCGAAGGCGAATCAACCCCTCGGGCATTGGTGACCCTGATCCACAACTCCGACCGCCGTTCGGTCGAAGCTGCCCTGCAGCGCATCGGCTATGTCGTGCGTGCAACCAACGATCACACCGCTGCCGAAGTCATGCTTCGGTCCTTCGCCCCCGATCTGATTGTGATTGACGCTCGCGATGCCTACCCGCTTCCCAACAATCTCATGACTCAGGTGCGACGTTGCCCCGAGATCTACATCATCGTTGTCGGTGCTAACTCCGACGACCAGCGCATGACCGTGTTGCGTAATGGCGCCGACCACGCGTTACCAATTGATGTCTCCCCCGATGAAGTTGCCGTACGGTGCCAGGCATTAATGCGTCGTTCGCGTCAATTCGCTCAGGCGATTGCGATTGATGGTCAGCCCAAGAACCTCTATTTCGGCCCACTTGATATCGATCTTGGCCGGCGTGAAATTCGCGTCAATCGTTTTCCCATCGCCGCAACTCGTCTTGAGTTCGACCTCTTCTCGCAATTGTGTTTGCGCCCGCTTGAAGTGTGCAGTCGTGTTGAACTGCTCGAAAGCGTTTGGGGACCGCACTGGGTTGGTGACACGCACGTGGTTGATGTCCACCTATCTAACTTGCGTCGCAAGCTCACCGAGCGTGCACCCGAATTGCGTTTCTTGCACACGGTACGTGGCATCGGTTTCCGTCTTGCCGACGATCTTTTGCAATTGGCAAAGCACGATCTTGCTTCATCACGTTTGCTTGAATCGCAAACCACTTCCAGCAATTTCTGATTACGCGTACTCGGCAGTCAACCACCACTGACCGGCAGCCACTTCAGCAAGATACGCACACTGCCCGTTGGGCTGTTCAATCACCAACTGAAATCGAGCAGCCCGACGCGCGCGGTGATCCCACCAACGTTCATCAACAGGCCACGGCCCGGCCCACGCCGCGATGCGATATGAATGACCGCGCTGCACCAACATTTCTGGAGTCGCACTCATCAACCCGCGACCATTCACTGCCACGGCACGACCATGGGCATCAATGACTTCGACAAGTAACGGCTCATGATGCACAACTGCTGGCGCAGGCGCAGGTAACGAACCGGGCCATTCTGCGGTGTCAGCATCATCGTCGGGTCGCAGAACTAACTGTTGACCAACGCCTCCAGAGTCGGCACTACCGATATCGGCGTAACACATCATCTCGTACACCTCACGTGGGTCGCGCCCACCTCGCCACGAAGCAACCGTGACACTTTGCGGACCCAACAAACCAATCACACGAGTGATCGCTCGTGTTGCATTGTCGTCGGCTTCTGAGCGGCCACCCCAAAAACCAACTTGAGTACCCGCATCAGAACGAACATCAATGGGTGTGACTCGCAGCAAAGTGACACCAGCAGTTGGTGGTTCGGCACCATTGATCCAACCATCAAGTTGCCAACGCACTCGATCAAGCAAAGTGGACGAACGCATTCCTTCGGCTCGATACCACACTCGTTGTGAACTTTCACCATGTTCACTCTCAGCTTCAACTTGTACGCGCGTACACACTTGGCCGCGTTCATGAAAGTAACCACCCAATTCATCGGTGAGTGCTTTAGCGGCAAAGACCAACATGTCAAGTTGCGATAATGGATCATCAAAGACTCGAGCCATTGTTAAATCGGGTGGTGGCGGAATCGTTGATGGTGGAGTGTCGTCGGTGCCACTTGCCAAGCGATGCAGAGTTTCACCAATCGCACCGAATCGTCCCACTAAATCGGTCACCGACAAGCGCGCAATATCACCGAGTTGTCGCAAACCAAGTCGTTCAAGTAGATCAACTAAGTCTGGGGGACATCCGGCGACTGCCGTTAAAACTTTCACCGCATACGGCGCCAGAAATTCGGCAGTTGCTCGCATACCAGGCTGAATCACAACTGGTTCACCTCGACGCGACGATGAACGTGCTGCCAATGTTGCAGCAACACGACCATCAGCGATGCCGACGCCCAAACCACCGCCAGCCGTCATGACTTCATCGACATCAAGGCCGTGACTTGCGTGAGATAAACCTTCACGCGCCAATGCCAACAGACGAACCGCTAATGCATCGTCGCCACCGACATAACGCGACGGACCGCGCGTGGCCAACAGCAATGAGCCTGGATTTTCAACATCAATTAACGGCACCAAAGTGCCAATTGATTGCACGACTGGTTCGTACATACGTGCGTCACGATCGCTGTTATACGGAACAATCACTAAGTGCGGACACGCACCCTGGGCTTGCCGGCGGCGTTGTCCGGGACGAACTCCTTCACGCCAAGCCAGCGGCGAACACGACAGAACTCTCTGGGCGTGGAAAACAGCAAGTGGTTGTGTTGGCCCAAAAGTTTCGGGTTCATGCAAGATTGCCGCAGTGATAGGCCACGCCGGAGTATGCAAAACCGCACATCGCGGTGGTTGAACAGTCGCCATCAATCACCCAACGCGACGTAAAGGAATCACAACACCAGTGTTCTCTGCTGTCACCATTTCAACTGAACTCAGTTGTCCGCGATGATCAGGCAACCACACCTGATGTTCGGTTGTACGTGCTCGTCGGCGACCATCAAGTTGCAATAACACTTGTCGCCGTTGCAGATGACCATAGCCAAGACCGACACCTTGCCATTGCTGAGTTGTTGCTGTCAGTCGAACATCGGCCGATAGCGAACTCGTCAACGACTTCGTTTCACCCACAACAACCAAAACACCACCGCGCGATTGCACCCGCGTTTGCAAACGCCGCAATAACGATGTCGACAGCGAGTTCACAACATGCTGTGCGAGCAACAACACATCGACACCGTCAACTAATGCCGACAACACTGCAGCCGCATCGGTCTGCTGACCAGAAGCCGGCGAACCACCCATTGGGTCGGCCACAAAAACAGTGCGTTCAAGTGCAACACCCAAGTCGGCAGCGGCCTGAACTCCACAACTCGGCAGACCGACGACCCCGGACCATGAACCCGCTTGAGTTGGGGCCACCAGAACTGCCAAGGCACATGACATCGCCGCCGAACCCACGCAGGCGACTGTGTGCCCACGCGTGAGAGCAAGTGGTGCCGGATCGTCAGAGCTCACACCAAAGAGCGGTGCCAGAGCTTGGTGAATCGGCAAGAGGCGTTCACGCGCCAACGTCATTTCAGAGAGCGGACCCGAGAGCGAATTCGGCACAGATGACAGGAGGACCGTGGACATGCCTCCGACTATAGCGAACAGGTGTTCGTAAGTTTCAGGCCCGTTTTTTCTTCAATTGATCAAGGAACTCAATAAAGCCCTGGGCACCCTGAGCAAAGTGATCAGCCC